>Ga0182027_10000443_pt1 | contig 72313 bp, 62 predicted proteins | sample 712E1DmetaG_FD_121300 | JGI IMG/M metagenome (GOLD analysis project Ga0182027, IMG submission 121300) | Permafrost microbial communities from Stordalen Mire, Sweden - 712E1D metaG (Illumina Assembly) | ecosystem: Environmental > Terrestrial > Soil > Wetlands > Permafrost | place: Sweden...
CGGTCGAATACCCTACGGGGTAAAAACTCAGTTATCTGGGCGAAAACATATTTTCCTTGGTTCATTTTTTGAAAAATTTAAAGCCAAAGAAAATCAACTGAAATCGTCACGCAATAAAAACCGCTACTAATAATTGATTATCAAAAATTTCAAAGAACATTTTAATATTTAAACGAGACACTAGTGTTTGAGTTATTCAAAATCATTAAATCTTCAAATCTCTAAAATTATTTATCATTCAACCCAAAGGTATTTTGAAAAAAAATGAATTGCATTAAGAACGCATTAAACTTTAATTAAAACGAGATTAGAATTACCTTCTTCGTGTCACGAATTGCACTAACGCCTTATTCCATGTGGTCTGCAATATAAAACTCATCAGGTTAAATGAAGTTCGACAAGGCGGGCCTGGTGTATTATACCTTTTATGCAGGATATTATCTTCTGCATTATCAGGATGGGTCCTGTGTGTGTTCATTGAAATAGTAACGCAGGGGTTGCCTTTCTCAGAAGCAAGTTTTTCTAATTGTTCTCTTTTCATCTGTGCAAATTTTATTTTTTAAGGTCAGATGGAATATCCATGATAAATTTGTTCATACACCGGAGGTGTTAAGGTATCATGGACATTTCATTTTAATACAATTTTAAAATTGTATTACTTTTTATCATACAGGGATTCGCTACCTCTTTCTCCTGTTCTGATGCGGATGGATTGTTCGATGGATGAAATGAATATTCTCCCATCGCCACTTTCCCCGGTATATGCCGATTTTAGGATAGCGTCAATCGATTTTTCCACATTGATGTCACGAACCACAAATGAGAGATTCACCCTCTCGATGGTACTGACCTCATAGGCCGCACCACGGAAAATACGCTCTTGTTTTTCAGTTCCATGCCCTCTTACATCCCACCAGGATAAAAAGTCAATATCTGCTTCGTGCAAGGCTTCTTTTACTTCATCAAATTTCTCTTTACGAATAATTGCTTCAATTTTTTTCATGACCGAAATATTTGTATTGATACTATAATATTTTGAAACTTAATCAGGTAAAGTTAGATAGTTATTGAGGGGGAATCATTACACAATTCTTTATTAAGTTTATATGATTCACACATTTTTAGCTCAATTTCTCCACCAGTCTTTAGCATCACTGTTTTTATCCGGTAGAAAACTGACATCAAGCATTAAATGCTCCTAAATCCCAGACATCATCTGCTATTATACGCAATTGATAATTTGGAAATGATAAAACAGGAATACAAGCTTTGTTTATCATTTGGTGGGCATAGCTACCTAACAGCAAATTTGAAACACTCTTCTCCTGCTCCGTCATTATTGAAATAAGGTCAGCATTTACTGAGTTTGCATAATCAAGGGTTATATCAGTGAGGTTGTCACCCTGGAGATGTTCAACTGTATAAGGAATATTTTGATTGCCAATGTATAAAGCAACCTGTTCAACGTATTGCTGAAGCTTTTTTTCAATACTCTTTATATGTGTGAGCCTTACAGAAAGCAGGTGAATTTCTGAATTAAAGATTTTTGCCAACTTAACTGTATATGGTACCTTTTCCCGTGTTTGAAAAGTAATATCCAGGGGCATTACTATTTTATCAATATTTGAAGATATTGTACATTTTCTGACAGTGATTACCGGATTCTTCGAATGAGATATTATTTTGTAAGCATTGCCACCAATAAACAATTCTTCAAAACCGGATTCACCATGGGTTGAGAGCACTATCAGGGCATCATCAAAGGTATTTGCCAGGTCATTTATTTCCCTAAATATCTTACCCTCTTTAATGGTGTATTTTAAATTGGCTTTCTCATTATACTTTTGAAGTACTTTCTTAAAATTCATTTCTGCCAGTTGATGCTCCATTTTCAAATGTTCATTATCAGAATTGTCATTTTTCTTTACAACATGTACCATTTGAATATTTGCACCGGTTTTATCAGCCAGCATCAATGACAAATTCAAACCAGGCAATGCCTCATTTGAAAAATCCATGGGAACGATAATTGTTTTCATCTTTTAATATTTTAATTAAGAAATGCTATATTTAGCTTTGGTCTTTAATGCTTTAGAAGCCTCAACAGGAGCAGTTTCACCTAACTCATGATAATCATTGAGACTGAGCAATAATGGCACTAGTTTTTTCTTTTCGGTTTCATTCAGCAGGCTATTTAAAACATGATGGGCTCCTTTGTTATGAAAATGAGAACTTTTTCCATCGCGAATTGATTTAAGTAATGGCAATATGCTTCGCCTGCCGATTTTGATAAGACCTTCGGCTGCTATCCATCTGATCTCAGATTCCGTATCATAAAGCAAACTAATTAATAATGGGATCGACCTCCTGTCAGCAATAAGTTCAACTACCTTGGCCGCATCCTTCCTAAGCAAAATATTTTTGGAAGCTAATAGTTTATGCATTTGAGGAATGACCCTTTTACCCATTTTTACTAAAGCATTTCTTGCATCATGCTTTATACTGTAGTTTTTGTCATCTAATAACCCCACAATAAGATTGACCAGCTTGTCAGGGAAATCATTAAGGTTAATATCGATTTCGGTGTTGTCAATTTTTTTCATGACTCCGTTAATTTTAAAAGTAATTTATAACCGACTGCCGGAAGTCAATAATTTTTAATAATTTTTTAATTTTATTATTGATAAAGTTAGGTGGTTTAGGTTTTGTTTGTGTTACATAACTTTTGAGAAAAATTACATAATTCACACATTTTCTGGTTATGTCGGGCAATAAAAAACAGGAAGTACCGGTAGGTTTGGAGCAGGGATAATGATCAAAAAAATAATCTGACTTATTTTTTTAATGGAATGGTAAACTTAAACTCACTGCCTTTTCCTACAATACTTTCAACCCAAATTTTCCCTCCATGTTTTTCAACGAATTCTTTGCATAATAATAATCCTAAGCCTGTGCCTCTTTCTTCGGCAGTGCCTATGTTTGTGTAATGGGTATCGATTCTGAAAAGTTTGTCAGTGTCGTCTTCGGGAATCCCAATGCCTGTATCTCTTACTGCTAATATGATATCGTTGTCGTTTACTTTTGCAGATACGGATACTTCTCCACCTTGATGAGTAAATTTTATGGCATTGCTCAGAAGGTTGCGCAATATAGTATTCAGCATATTTTCATCTGCAACTGCTTGGATATCCCTGTTAATTTCAGAATATAATTTTATATTTTTATTATTAGCATTAACTGCAGTATTTGAAAGGCATTCAGCTACTACATCTTTGATATTGACATTTTTGGGATTGTACTTTAAATTTCCTGTTTGTGACCTGGACCATTCTAATAAATTCTCCAATAATGCATAACCACGTTTAGCAGCATCATTCATTAAAGTACTAAATTGGATAATATTATTGGCGTCATATTGATGTGCATTATTGACCAGTATTTCGGAAGCTCCGAGAAGGCTGCTGAATGGATTTCTTAAGTCGTGTGCAATAATTCCGAAAAATTTATCCTTGGTTGCATTAAGGTCTTTAAGCTCGGAAGCATATTGTCTTAGTTGCTCTTCTGCCTTTGTTTGAGCTAAATGCAATCTTATTGTAGTAATCCCGTAAGCCAGGTCATTAGCTAATTCGGAAAGTAAATTCACTTCATCATCTGAGAATGAATCAGGTTCTTTTGAATATATGTTAATAGCTCCGAAAGCTTTCCCATACGCTAACAGCGGTAGAACTACGGATGATGCATACCCTCTTTTTATTGCTTCTTCGCGCCACGGTTTAAATTTCGGATCTGTGAGCATATTTCTGCAACTGCATACTTTCCCTGTACGGATAGCCATTCCTGTTGGGCCTTGACCACGTTCGGTGTCTGCCCATGTAATATTTAATGTTTCCAGGTATCTTTTTTCAAACCCGGCATAAGCAACGGGTGTTATTGTTTTACCTTCATCTTCTTCCGCGAAACCTATCCATACCATGGCATAACCACAGTCTTCTGCTACAATTTTGCATACTTCTTCGAGGTATTCTGCTTCGTTTTTGGCGCGTAACATGCTCTGGCTGCTCTTGCCAAGTGCTTTAAGGGTATGATTTAGTTTGTGAAGCTCTTTTTCCTTTTGCTTGCTTTCTGTGATATCAATAAAAGTGACTAAAACTTTTTTTAATGTTTGTTCATAACCTGGCATCACTGATAAATGCAATAAAAGAGATTGAATACCTCCCTTTAGTGTTCTTATCGGCATTTCACATTCAAAATGATTTTTTCCTTCAGCGAGTGTAATTATCTCATCTTTAAATATATCTAACGAAATTTCATTAAAATAAAATAGAAGGTTGGTGATTACCTCTGCTTTACTGTCAACATCAAAAAAAGTCACACTTTTTTGATTGACATCAACCACTTTTACCAGAGCAACCAGTTCATTAATTTCATCTTTATGCGTTTTGAAATAAGTCCTAAAATCAGTAATACCTACACTTTTTAATTGGTCCAAATATTGTTTTACCTGTGAAAAATCTTCTTCCCAAATTGGAACAGCCGAATATTCAAACAAATTTCGATAACGATCTTCGCTTGCTATAATGCGTTTTACAATTGGATCCGATACCTTTCTGAATATAAATGTCCCAATGAAAACCAAGATTAGCGCTGACATAATTGCATATTGACCTGCCCTATAAAATGGTGCTCTCACCTCAGTAAGGTCTAATTTTGCCGCTAATCCCCATTTAAGCTCAGGAATATAAGCACAATACGCCAAAACCTGCACATTTCTATAATCTAATCCCTCGATAAAACCATTTTTCTTTGATAGGGCATATTTAATGGGTACACCTAATTTTGATTTCAGAGGTATAGGTTTTGCATTAGTAAAGTCTAAATGGCGGTGACTTAATATAAAGAAAACGGTATCATTTTTCAAATAACCAATCGAAAATTCGCCTGTAGTGCCTAAACCTGGATTTATTCTTTGTTGTTCTTTTAAGATAGTCAATACTTTTTGGCCATCTTTAGTTGCTTTATAAACTGATCTAATGATTCCTATTTGGTTCTCAGACAATTCTTTCAAATAATCTCTCTTTTCATTTAACACTACATTGTAAATAATTAATAAGGAAATGCCCGTTGCTATTAACGAAACCAAAATCATAATAATCAGTAGTTGGAAAGTGCCTTTTCGCGTTGAAATAACCATAAAATATATGTTTTTATCTTTGCATACAATGTAATTATCTCAATAAAAAAAATTGGACAAATAAAATGGGATTTAAAATTTTAACGAAGTTTAATAATTTTTCATAAAGTTATCTCAAAATATCTAAATTTACTTTGATAATTTTATAGTTTAATTAGAAAACACAGACTATCTACAATTTATCTTGAAATGAAAATTTTATTAGTGGACGATGATCAGCAAATTGCCTCTTTTGTTAAGTTAGGGTTGGAAGAATATCATTACCATGTCGATGTAGCCTATGATAGTTGTCAAGGAGAGAAACTAGCCATGGAGAAAAACTATGATGTAATGGTGTTAGATGTAATCTTACCAGGTTTAAATGGCTTTGAATTATTAAAAAAAATTCGCAATAACAATATAAAAACTCCGGTTTTGATGCTAACTTCATTAGATTCAACTGAAAATAAAGTTGCAGGTTTTGATTGCGGAGCCGATGATTACCTTGTTAAACCCTTTAGTTTTCAGGAACTGCACGCTCGTATTAAAGCGTTAAGTAGAAGATATAAGGAAGAGATTATTACTCCTGTATTAAAAATTGCAGATTTGGAGGTGGATACTATTTCAAAAAAAGTAAAAAGAAATAGCAAGGAAATTAAACTTACAGCAAGAGAATACAAAATACTGGAGTTTTTTCTCAATAATAAAGGGAAAGTACTTGAAAGAATTGAAATTGCCGAAAAAGTTTGGGGGTATTCATTTAACTCCGGGACTAATGTAATAGACGTTCATATCAATTCACTCAGAAATAAAATTGATAAAGATTTTTCACCAAAACTTATTCATACCGTAATAGGTATGGGTTATGTAATAAATGAAGAAGCATAAAATGTAAGCGACATACGCTTTAATTCATTATCAGTCATTAGCTAATGACTTGTCCAAGGTGTCTTAATCCCTTCTTAATATAAGTTTAATTCTATCTTAACTGGGTTTACCTTTTCCAAGAATACCTTTGAGCAAAGAAAAATTAGATGATTTTAAGTAATGCATTAGTTAAAACTCTAACCGCAAAAATACCAATTATGAAAACACAACTAAGCACTAAAGAAATGGCAGTACTTAATTTTTTAAGTTTAAACGACGTGGACAAGTTAACAAAAATGCTCAATGACGCTCATAGTGAAGAATGGCTTACATATTATCAATGCTGGATAGGAGCAATACTAATGGAAGGCCCAAAGAAAAAAGAAATAAAACCTGAATTATTTATTCTTGCAAATCAGGAATTAAACCATGCGTTATTAATTAAGCAAAGGATGCTTGAACTGGGAATAACTCCAATACACAATCCATCGAAAACAAAAAAAATGCCGCGTTGTCAAACGCCTATTAATCCGTATATTGAAGTTATTCTTAATCAAAACTTAGAGAAAGAGGGCACAGCAATACAAATGTACAAGGAAATAGCTGATTTTACTTTGAGAAAAGATCAAAAGACTCATCAGTTGGCAATAAGAATTTTAAATGAAGAATTGCAACATGCTCTAGACATTGAAAAATGGCTTACCGATATTCAATTAGCGAAAGTGAAATTGAAAATGCCTTCAGTGGCAAATCATTTTGCTATTGATGTTTAGGCTGATTCATTCATGAATTTTTTAACTCTCACCTTAAATCCCCCTCCCGTGACAGAGAGGGACTTGAGTTACGTACTACTCAAACACCCCTCTCTTTTGGAGAGGGGTTGGTGAGAAGTCTATTAAGGAGTTTATGAATAATTTATGTTAGAAACGAAGATATAGTGAAAAAACTTGCCCGATATTTAATTTAAAAAAAACTTTATATGATATTCGAATTACCAAAACTTCCATACGACATTCAGGGACTGGAGCCTCTTATTTCAGGAAAAACTCTTGAATTTCATTATGGTAAGCACCACCAGGCTTATGTAACCAATCTGAACAATTTGATTCCAGGCTCCAAATTTGAAAATTCAAACATGGAAACCATTATCAAAGAAGCGGATGGGCCTATTTTTAATAATGCTGCACAGGTATGGAACCACACTTTTTATTTCATGAGCTTAAAATCAGGAAATGGTCATAGCCTTAAAGGTTCATTCGCCGATGCCATAAAAGAAAATTTTGGATCATTTGCAGAATTTAAAGAGACATTTATTAAAGCTGCTGTTTCTTTATTTGGTGCAGGATGGGTTTGGCTAGTGAAAAATTCCAAAGGTTCGATGGAGATTTTGCAAACAAGCAATGCAGGTAACCCCCTTCGTAATGGACTTCAACCATTGTTGACATGCGATGTTTGGGAGCACGCTTATTATTTAGACTATCAAAATCGTCGCATTGATTATGTCAATGCTTTTTGGAACCTTATAAATTGGGAAGTAGTTGAAAAAAGATATTCAACGTTATTATAAAGTACATAAATTTCATTAAGTTATAGGAAACGTATATACACAACACAACTAATTTCGGTTTTGTTGAAATAAATACCAAATTAAAAATATTTTTAGCCTCCAACTTGGGCAAATCAGGCGTTTTAATATTCATGAAGATACTATCCTGGTTATAAACTAATATAAAATACAATGGGTTATTCAACTTTAGCTATTACCTTTATAAAAATTATAAAAACTAAAAACTAATGCAAGTTGCAGTAAACAGGATGGGTATCATATTTCGTCCGGATGCCTCCAGGGTAATGGCGCGCTATCTTTATTTGGATGACGAAAGGGTTAAATTTACCATACGTTCTGTACTAAATATGTCTGCCGATGAGGCATCGTTTGCTCTAAGACAGGTTCTGAGGGATTATTCAACACGTCATAGAAGTATCTCAAAAATTTTTGAAAGGCATTTTAATAATATCGCCCACTTGTTTACGCAGTTAAACATTGACCCTGCATTAATTGATTTTTCACAAAAAATACTTATTGGTGCCTATTTTACCATGGAGTATTCGATTGAATCGGCAGCTTTTTTTAACCCTTCAATTATTGAACATCCTGACCAGTCCGAGACCAGCCCTGGTGAAAAAAGAGTGATCATAAGTTTCAGGGCTACAGGAGAAGGGCATATTTCGTCGATTGTTTTCCGAACAGGTGTGCTTGATAAAAAGAACAATCTAACCCTTGAACCTGTCGGCAAGATGTTGGAAGAAGCGGAACATATCCGGAGGCATATTTACGATAAAGAATCTTTTAAAAGTAAGCTGGATGAAATGCAGGATTTTCTTGCCATTATCCCATCCGGTTTTATACTGGATAAGCTAAATGATAAATTTACGTATGGCGAGCTCCGGAAATGTATTGAAGAAGCCAAAAAGACACTTCATCTTGCTTCCGATAAAGAGATTCTTTTTAATCAGATCATCTGGCTGGCTTCGTCTCATTACGAACTTCAATTTTCCTTAGACACTAACATTTCCGAAAGGGTTATTTTCCCTGTATCGATAAACGAAAAAAATGGTATTGAAGATGCCCGTTTCGTGAAATTTATAGATGAAAACAATAAAGCGATATATTATGCCACTTACACAGCTTATAACGGCATCACGATATTACCAAAGCTGCTTGATACCACAGATTTTTATCACTTCAGGATAATGCCTGTCCATGGGGAAATTGCCCAGAACAAAGGAATGGCGATGTTTCCAAGAAAGGTTAATGGAAAATATGCGATGCTTTGCCGGTTGGATGGCTTTAATAATTACATTGCCTTTTCTGATAAAATTACTATTTGGCGCGAAGCTAAATTAATACAACAACCTAAATTTCCATGGGAATTCGTTCAAATAGGGAATTGCGGGTCGCCGATAGAAACCGAAGAGGGGTGGTTGGTGATCACACATGGGGTAGGCCCTATGAGGGAATATGTTTTAGGGGCATCTCTGTTCGATCTTCATAACCCTGAGAAAGAAATAGGAAGGTTAAAAACTCCTTTAATAGTGCCTAATGCGAAAGAGAGAGAAGGATATGTGCCCAATGTTGTGTATTCCTGTGGTTCAATGGTTCATAATGAGGATTTGATTATACCATATGCCATGTCCGATTATGCCTCTACTTATGCCACAGTTAATCTAAGGGAACTTCTGAATGAGCTGAAAAACTCTAAATAACATACTCATTAATTCTGCTTATTATCATTGTCCTAATTATAAGGGTTACTTTGTCTAAATATTATCCTCAAAACAGGGATGCCAGGTGTTAAAACATTATAAATCAAAATTCTTTACTGTTTTGTAATCATCTCTAATCCAATTTTACTTTAATACTTTTTCCCGAATAGCGTATTGCTGTATATGTTTTCGAAAGTTCTAATCCTATACCGGCGGATTGACTTACCACTACAATATTAAAAGTCCTTTCTGTGAGCATGCCATCGAACCCACCCTGACGTTCACCGATCGTCAGTGCCCTTTTCTTATCGTTCCATGAAAATGGTATGATCGCATATTTTCCTTTTTCATAATTATAGTTGTCATTTTCATCTTCATACAATTCAAATTTTGCATCGGCCCCAGGGTATATGCGCAGCTCGATCGGATCGGCCGGTTTTTCCGTCGCGTATTGGAGAAACGGGCCCATGGGCACTATCGAACCGGCCTTGATATAAAGAGGCATTATCTCTATAGGTGCAGATGCGTTAATAGTCTGGCCACCTATAAGGATTTTACCTGTCCAAAAATCAAACCAACTGGCAGCTTTCGGAAGATATACTTTTCTCGTTTTTTCAGCAGGCACATTAGTTCCCATGCTATATAACTGTTCGGTTACAGGATTTACAAGAAATGCAGGACCAAACATGTACTGATCCGTTATGTTATTAATGGCAGGGTCTGTCCTGAAATCAAAAGCAAGCGCACGCATTATGGTATAGGCTTCGTTAGTCACTTTCCATGAAAGTGAATAGATATAAGGCATGAGACGGTAACGAAGGTTGTCGAAATTCAATAAAATGGCTTTTGTGTTGGCATCCCAGTTGTTTGAAAAAATTGCCCTTTCGCCTTTTCCATGTATCCTGAATACAGGACTAAATGTTCCAAACTGGAACCAGCGGGTAAACAGTTCCCTGTTAGCAGGAGTTGACCAATCGGGAGAATTCCAGTGAAAATGATATCCTCCGATATCAGACGTCCAGTAAGGTATGCCGGATATACATGCATTAATTCCTTGCGGCACCTGATTTTTGTATGTTTTAAAAGTACATGTAATATCAGACGACCATAAAGTTGCAGCATTTCGCTGTTGTCCGGCAAATGCCTGGCGTACGAGGAAAAATGCGCGCTTCCCTCGTATATCTTTTCTCCAGTTTTTGTACAAACCTGTTGTGTGCGTTAGCGAATACGTGTTGAAATAATCAATACCTTTACCAAGGGCAAAAGTGGCCTTCCGTCTTTCATCAAGTCTTTTTCCATTATCGGGTTCGCACTGATCGACCCACCAGGCATCCCATCCATAACGGCTTATCAAACTGTCATTGGCTTGTTTCCAGTATATATCACGTGCTTTTTCGCTATGAGCATCATAGTAATTATCGTAAGTATGCGTCATAACGTTGTTCCAGTCAATATCTGTCATTTCTCCGGCGTTTTTCAATTCATCGTAATTTCTTGTACCTTTTGCGAAAACAGGCCAAATTGAAATCATGGCATGTATATTTGCCTTGTGTAATTCGTCAACTAATGCTTTAGGATCAGGATACCTGGCCGGATACATAACATGCGACCCGATAACATCAGGTTCCCAGTAAAACCAATCCTGAACAATGCAGTCTACAGGGATATTATTGTTCCGGTAATTATCTTTTACTGATAATACTTCGGCCTGGCTTTTATACCTGTCCTGCGACTGGAAAAGCCCAAAAGACCATTTGGGAAACATAGGAGCCTGTCCCGTAGCATCGCGGTATAAAGCTATAATCTGATCAAATTCCGGTCCATAGAAAAAATAATAATCAATCATAGTGCCACTTTCCGACACATATTTATATTTAGTATTACCCGCTTCGGCACCATAAAAATTTGATGCAGAATAGTTATCCCACATGAGTCCGTAGCCTTTAGTCGACAAAAGTACCGGGATAGCGCCCGTCATGTATTTTATAGCCATATCCTGGTTACGGCTCTTGTAATTCATAGCCAGCGTATCCTCGGGATGGCAGCCCAAGCCGTAAAGAGCTTCACCAGCAGGCGAAATAAACTGTGTTTCGCAGTTGTTTGTATGAATACCGGCAATAGTTGCCTCTGTCATCTTTTTACCATCGGTTTCATCTTCCGAAAGAATGATAACATCGTTCAAATCGGTGTATTTGATTGAATTGGTTGACCTGTTCACTTTGATTTTTAACCTGCCGGTAGAAATGATGATTTCGCCTAAGCTTTCAGCGACTTTAAATTTTGGTGTCACTGCCCATTCGTTATTTACTACCAGTGAAGTTTTTGAAGGGAAAGCCGACAATGTTGTGTACTTAACTTCAATAATGTCGTCTTTACAAATTTTAACCTTCATTATACCTTTATCTAATGCAAAGGTAACTCCATCATTATCCTTTGTATAAGATATTATGGAAGCCTTTGCACTATGCAGGGTTGCAAATGAGCTGATGGTTATAGCCACAATCAGAGCTATTACTTTAGTTGTAATCATGTTCATAAGAGTTATTTTTAGTTATATTTTTATTCTTAAATTGAAAACCAATAATTGAATTTTATAAGAAAAATATTATTCTGTAATCATATGAAGCCTCCGGCTTCGGTCTGTAATTTCGCTTATTCATTTGTATTTTCCAAACCCGGAGGGATTGTATGTTTATTAAAGGGAATAAGGAGGGAAAATTACGTAATAAATCCTTTCACCCCTTTCTTTTTTTTGTCCCTTTTATGGCGGTTGCTGTCCAGGGATCGTCGGGCCAGGCGTGTTTCGGGTACCGGGCTTTTAAATCTTTCTTCACCTCAAAATAGACATTGTTCCAAAAGCTATGCAGGTCTGCTGTAACCTGTACGGGTTTAAACCCGGGAGACAGCAGGTGGAGTAGGAGAGACGTTTTTCTTTCGTTAATGCGTGGGGTTTCCGCCATTCCAAACACTTCCTGCAATCTTACGGCTAGCACTGGTGCTGACCCATTCGCAAAATATTGCACCCGTATGCCCGATCCACTGGGAACTGTAATTTTTACAGGTGCTAGCTGGTTAAGAGCTGACTGTTTTTCCCAATCAAGTTGATGATGAAGTATCTGTAACAGATCTATCTTTTTAAGATCTTCCGGCTTTTTAACATGGCTCAGGTGTGGGCCAAGCCACTCCATATTTGTCATCAGAAGGGTAGAAGTGCTTACATCCGGCCAATTATCCTGAGGTCGCCATTTGCGTAAACTCAATACCCTGTTTTGCCATTGAACAACTTCTTCGTTAAAGTCTAATAGTATATCTCCTTCCTTTTTAACAGCATCCGATATGGCTTGTACCAGATGTTTCACATCAGGAGAGGGGAGAGGCTTTGATTGAAGCAGGATACTTCCAATCCTCAGATCTTTGGTTGCAATCAGGCCTCCTTTCCTGGTATCCCATGTAATCACTTCATGCTCTTTCACAAGAGGGGCAAGATCTTTCGGGTTCAGTGGTGATGCCATAAATATCTTTCCCATACCGTCACGTGCATCAACATGTGATACTGCCAGCCATGGTTCATGCGCCAGATCATCTTTATAACTAGCCATGGCATAACTTCCATTAGACAATTGAAATTGTGCATTGTTTCCGGGGCGTGCATATGCAATCCTTTCGGGATAGGCATGCACCAGCAGTACACCGGTTTCGTATGGATCTACAGCGCTATTTTCTACAGCGATACTGAAAATGTTCCGGTATGAGGCAGCAATCTTTTCGATACGTTCCATATTTCTTTGTAACTTTTGTCCCGACCGTTGTTTTCGTAACGCTTCAATCCTTAGATTAATATCAATGCCTGCTTCTTTTGGAAGTGGGTCCCGTTCTTCCAGTAATGCAGCGATATCGGTAGCATGGGCTAACGAATAATGACCATCTTTTGCCATCAACAGCATGTGGGCAATTCGCGGATGGCATGGTAGCTCGTGTATTTTTTTGCCTTGTTCAGTTATTCGTCCGTTTTCCAGAGCATTCAACAGGTGCAGCGTTTGGGATGCCTGAGATAGTGCTGCTATAGGAGGTGGATCGAGCCATGTCAGTTGCCGGATATCTATAATGCCCCACTTGGCCATGTCCAGGACAAGAGGGGTCAGATCGGCCTCCAAAATCTCAGGAATGCGATGTTCAGGTAACCTGTCGTGCGTGGCTTTGGTCCACATGCGATAGCAAGTACCGGGGCTCAATCTCCCGGCTCTTCCGGCCCGTTGATCGGCTGAATCTTTGGATATTTCAATGGTTTCCAGGCGCGATAAACCTGACTTCGGATCAAAGCGCGATGTGCGGCCATAGCCGGTATCGACCACTATTTTAATGCCTTCAATGGTAAGGCTTGTTTCTGCAATGGAAGTAGCCAATACAATTTTACGCTTTCCGGATTTATTAGGTGTAATGGCGCTGTTCTGCTGGTTCTGGGGTAACATGCCATATAAGGGATGAATAGCAAATTCGGGTAATTGAGTTCTGAGTAATTCTTCACATTTCCTGATTTCGGCTTCACCGGGAAGGAAAACCAGTGTATCGCCCTCTTTTTCGCGCGCACCTTTCATCACAACCCGTGCAGTAACTTCGGGGAGCATCATCATGTCCCTGTTTCCGGTATAGATGACTTCCACCGGATATTGTTTTCCTTTACTTTCTGCAACAGGCGCTTTCAATAAAGAGGTTAATTGGGGCATGTCTAATGTTGCCGACATGATCGTGATGCGCAAATCTGGCCTGAGTACTTGCTGCGCTTCCCTGCACAAAGCCAAAGCCACATCGGCAAAAATACTACGTTCGTGAAATTCGTCAAAAATAACCAGTCCGACGCCTTCCAGGGCATTATCTGCTAAGAGCATCCGTGTAAGGATGCCTTCGGTAAGCACTTCGATACGCGTAGTGGGAGAGGTGCGGTTTTCAAACCGGATACGGTAACCGACAGTCTGGCCCATATCTTCGCCAAGCAGGAAAGCCATGCGCGAGGCTATAGTCCTGGCTGCCAAACGACGAGGCTCGAGCATCAATATCTTTTTCCCTTCCAGCCATGGCTCGTTGAATAAGGCAAGCGGTACCAATGTACTTTTCCCTGCACCCGGAGGGGCATTGACAATAAGTGTGTTTTTACCGGCCAGATGTTGCCGGATTGTCGGGATAACTTCTTTTATTGGCAAATCTATGGCAAATGGATCGAACAACAAGCGATATTTTTTGAAGTATAACTTTATTTTTCTCCTAAAACTATCAGGGGGCTTGCAAAGTTAAGAAAAACTTGAGGTTGACAGCAAGTTTAACTATGGAAACTATTGGTTTATTACTTAATCTCAAAAGGCGTTGCCATTATTATTGGTCTTTATTATTTGTATTTATAACAATCCTATCAGAAGTTAAGTCTTTGCCAGAGGCATGCAAAATAATCTGACCAGTTTTTTTGTTTGAACAGATGATTACCAAACACTTTCCTTCATAGGCTTTCCGAAAATTTTGTTGAAAGCTTTCGATACTTGTTGGGTTCGAATTGCCAACGGCTGCAATTGTACCTTCCCCTTCAATACTAAAATTGATCGTATTATTGAATTGAGGATTTATGATGCCATTTTTGTCGGTTACATCAACTGTCACATAACATAGGTCTTGTCCATCAGCCTTTATATTTGGGCGATCGGCGGTTAGGTGAATCTTTGCGGGTTTTCCAGCAGTTATAAGTTTCCATTCTGCTGTTTTGATCCCTTTTATGTATCCTATTGCTTTTAAAGTGCCTCGCTCATAGGAAACTTGCCATGTGGCCTTGAATTCTGTTTTTCTGGAAGTTAATTTAGTACCTATTAACTTGTCATTTAAAATAAGCTGAACACTATCGCAACCAGAATAAGCAACAATCGTGAAGCTTTTGCCTTCGTAGCCAGGCCATGTCCAACTTGCTTTTACATCACCCCATCCCCAAAGAGAATTACCATCTCCTTCGAAAGAGGAAACCGGAGCATTTACAAAAACAGAAAGTTTATTTTTGTTATTAAAAAGAATATCGCGATAATACGATCGGGGCTTTTTAAAACCGCATAAGTCAATATCTCCGGTATATGAAGTATTCCATGGGAAAAGCGACGGAGGTCTGTTAGAAAAGCTATACCAACCCGATGCTGCTTCGCCCATATAATCCATGGCTGTAAATTCAAAATTTCCCAACACATAATCATAGTCCATTGCTTTCATCCAATTATCAAACGAATGGACAGGGTCAATTTCTATCGAAAACATAATCCGGTTTGGTAACCGTTGGTGGTCGTTTTCGTATTGCGACGACTGGTAGCTGTAACCACATATATCCAATGCCGCAAAAAGAGGGTCGCATTTACTCCATTCGTCTGGTGAGCCATTCCGCCAGTTCTTTCCGGTTAGTGCAACATCTGCTGCTACTGCCCTCGATGGGTCTAATGAATGAACTAAACCGGCAATTTGATATGCTATAGCCACTCCAATGCTATCGCGGTTTTCGCGAATCTGGTTGCCAATGCCCCACGCAAAAATACTGGGATGGTCCCTGTCGCGCATTATCATGTTGGTAATATCTTTTTTCCACCAATCGTTAAAAAAAATCTGATAATCGTCTTTTAACCAGCCTTTCGCCCAAACATCAAAAGCCTCGACAATAACAAGCATGCCGAGCCTGTCGCAAGCATCAAGAAATACAGCAGATGGCGGATTGTGGCTACACCGGATAGCATTGAACCCGGCCGCCTTCATCAGTTCAACCCTGCGTTCTTCTGCCCTGTCGTTGGCGATAGCACCCAAGGGGCCATTGTTTGCATGCATTGCTCCCCCTCCAAGTTTTAGATGCTTGCCATTCAGAAAAAAACCTTTTTCGGAATCGAAGCGTAGGGTGCGAATTCCAAACTTTGTTTCGGTTCTATCTATAACCTTACCGTCTTGAACAATTTCGCAAACGGTCGTGTAAATTGCGGGGGATTCCGGCGACCAGAATTCTGGTTTTGATACGTCGAATGGGATATTAATTGTTGAAGGTACTTTATTATGTATTTGTGTGAATAGCTTTTTCTCTGAGATTTTTTCAGAACTTGGATTTAAAATTTTACAAATTAAGGTAATATCGGCATTTTGCGGTGTATAATTATTTACAGTAGCTTTTACTTCAACTCTTGCATTTAACGAATCGGCATAAGCTGTTGTAACAATTATTCCCCATTGGGCAATATGAAGTTTTTCTGTAGTTTCTAAGTAAACATGCCGATAAATGCCCGAACCTGAATACCAACGGGAGTTACGTCCTTCATTCTTTACTTCTACGGCAATAACATTTTCAGTGTCGCCAAAATTTAGATATTTCGAAAGATCGTATCCAAAAGCCGTGTACCCATAAGGATGATTGCCCAAATGATGCCCATTTATCCAAACATCGGAATTCATATACACGCCATCGAACTGAATAGTTAGCACTTTATCGGCAAAGTGCTTTGGTAACCTGAAATGCTTTCGATACCAGCCAGTACCGCCAATTGTATATCCTGTAGCATTACCACCTATTGCCTCAGAATCGAAAGCGCCACTTATAATATGTTTTTTTTCGGTTGTAGACTGCGATTTGTCGGAGACCTGCAAATCCTCAATACTCCAGTCGTGAGGTAAATTAAGGTTACGCCATGTTTTATCTTCAAAATCAGGCTTTTCAGCACCATCTACTTTGCCACGAAAAAATTTCCAATCTGAATCGAATATGGAGTCTCGTTTTGTTTCCTGCGCATTAAGATGCACCTGAAAGGCTGTAAAAATCAGGATGCAGTAAAGTAGTTTGTTTGTCATACTTTGTTAATTTTTATTGTTTTTCAAAGTGGTCAGTATCTTGATAGCGTATTTATGGTTACACAAAAGGTACGTAAAAGCCCCAAAACCGGATCCGGGCAAAGAAACAATATTCACCCTGTTTTTTTAGTATTAACAACTACCCCTCATTTCCACGGGCCCCATTCGAGTGTCATTCTGTCTTTTACCCTTGTTTTTTCGGTTGTGACGTTCTTCTGCATATAGCTGACCCCATCCTTCTCAAATGTTGTATAAATGGTTTCAACCGGGTATTTTGCATTGGGTTCTTTATGATAAATCATACACATCGTATTGAGTATAACACCCTGTGATTTATCTGTATAGCAATTTACATTGCCCTCTTTGTTCAGCTCAACAAGCCGTTGCCAGTCTCCTGAATTTGAAAAGGTTATGAAAGATATGCTTTTAATATTTTCATGATCATCAAACTCAAGTGTGAAGGTCCCGTCGGAAAATTCATTCGCCGGATTGTTGCGGCGGGTAATCAGATAATTGTTACCCTGTTTCGTAACAGAATAGTTTATAATACTACAAACCTCTCTGGTTTCGTAGGCTTTATAGCGGTCGCAGAACTTGACCAGCTCATATTTTGTAATCTGATTACTTGTACCATATTGGTATTGCTTTACCTGCGAAAGGTTCGTAAATAGCAACTTTCCCTTTTGATTGTTATTGACCAATTCGTAAAATTGTACATATCGCTTGATTTTCACGATCCTTTTATTGCGATCATAGAAAACCGAATCAATAGGGGTCTTATAAAACTTTCCGTAAGAGTTGTTTTGCACGGCATTGGCCTCTTGAATAATTAAAAGCACTCCCTGATTGGCATAACTGAGGTTGCATCTCAGCAAGGGTGCCTGGATCGTAATTATTTTCTTCGTTTTTTTGTCGATATTGAAACGGATATGTTTAGCATTGAGGCTTAAGCTACCCTTCCAGGGAGTGAAAGGATCGGCCAAACCCAAAGGCAGTTTGTGATAAACATAATCACCCAGGGCAGAATCGCCTATGATGGCAATTTTATCAGCGTGAGAAATGATATCTTCTTTCATAGTCCAGTGAATGGCTTCTAATAAGGGCTGCAATTCCCCTTGTAAGAAAGTAAGAGAATCCAATATTTGTTTTCTGCGCAGAATAGAATCTCTTACAAATTTTTGGCGGGTTTGGATAGAGTCCTGTACAAACTTCCGTCTTGCATCAATAGAATCTTGATTGATTTGCAATTGCGGTTGATAAATATTCCCCGCCTTTATGTTATCGGTTTCATTTTGGCCATGGCTTGCAAAACATATCAGGCCCAACACAACCATCAGCATACTTCGAAGAAGTCCTTTGTAGTATAATTTCCTGTCCATAAGAATTATTTTTAGATTAAACCCTTTAATACCAGTATACTTTATTGGCATTAGTTTTTTATTTTATTTTTAGTAATCCATATATTTTATCTTTCCACAAGTTGAAAAATGAATTGCATTTCTCACTTTTTGGGTAATTTCTTCAGCTTTTTAATATCCTCTTCTATTTCCTTTAAACTGGCTTCTTTCGAGAGTTTCTTTTGTTCTTCCTTAAATTTTTCGTATTCGGCTCCTGATTTGTCCAGGGCCATATAGTTCATTGAATTGCCAGACTTGAAACGTTCGTCATTCAATGCAAAGCCTTTTACAATGTATTCTTTTAGTCGTTGGGTTGCCCAAATACGAAATTGTGTACCCTGTTGTGATTTTACACGGTAGCCAACCGAAATAATAACATCGAGGTTATAGTATTTTGGGGCTTTCTGCTGAAATTCGGAAATTCCGAATTTCTTTAAAGATGTAGATTCTTCAAGCTCTCCCTCGCTATAAATATTTTTAATGTGTTCGTTAATGGTTGACTTGGATTTACCAAAAAGCACAGCAATTTGGTCTTGTGTAAGCCAAACGGTTTCTGATTCGAGGCGTACATCGATTTTTATGTTGCCCTCATCGTTTTGGTATATTAGTATTTCGCCAGTGTCCATGTTTACCTTAGCCTTTTTTGCCTAATTTTTTCTTCTCTTTACTTTCAATTTGTTTAATACTTTCTTCAGTAGGAAGGTTTTCGGGCATTGTACCACCTATTTCTTTAATGGTTTGGCGCACTTTTTTACCTACTTCGAAATGAGTTTGATTTGCCTTGGCTTTACCTTTTATGTTTTCCCGGCGCAGTTTTTCTTCGGTTTGTGTGGCTCGGAATAAATTGGCAGCCAGTTCAGTACTTCCCATGTGGTCGAGTATGTTTTGGCTTTTTTTAAGTCCTTTTTCAGCGTGTATGCCTTTGGCATCGAGGCCACCATATAAACCCATGTATCCATGATTCTGAAATATGGCATAATCTTTAGATTCAATAACCCCTGCATCTTTGGCTGCTTCGGCCAATTGGGTGTTGTGCTTTTTCATCTCGTTGCGCAGGAATAAACGTTTTTTTTCCTCGGTACTCAGGCGGTTGTATTCGTCCATCTGCTTGATTTCCTGCAAACGGGTTTGTATTGCAAAATAGGTTTGCCTTGTGGCTACAATTTCCTTTGATGGGTCGGCATTTTGAACAATAAGATAACAGGCGTAACGTGAAAGTTTGTAACTTTCCATCTCTCGTTGAGCTCCTGAGCCTATTGGAACCATCTCGTTGAAATCAACGATATGGTTTTCTACCGCATGTCCACTGTTTCTGCAGGCTTCTTTCGCTTTTCCGATTACAGAAAGGAAATTTCTAAAATCGCTATAATCTAAGGCTTTAGCTAATTGACGTGCGCCCCAATATTCGTTTCCGTACTCATCAACCTGTCGAATTTGTTCAAATATATTCTGTGTTTTTTTCGATAATTCGTTTGCCATTGATTTATTTATTTTAAGGTTTTATGTTTTCAAACCCGGAGGGTTTGTATATTTATAGAAACGGTTAGTTCGTTGTATTGTGCGACCCCAGCCGGGGTCGAATATATTTTCGTGTCATTTTTTCTACAAACATTTAACCCCTCCGGGGTTGTATATCATTCATTCATATCATTTTCTATAAACACGCGATGCCTCCAGCATCCGCTTATTTTAAAACCTTCTTTACTAATTTATCTATTTCTCCCATTTCCTTTGCCAAATGTTTTTTAATATCCACACGCAAACGACCAAGATGCATGGCAGATAATTCATGCTGTGGTGGGTTGTCTTGTAAGTATTTAGAGGTTTTTTCGTGTGCAGTTTGGCTTAATTGAGCCAATAGCATATGATTATTATCGTTTTCATCAAACTTCGGAAAATATACATCTAAGATTTTTTTGTGTACATGTCTCGCTCCAAAAAGACCTTTTGCTTGAAAGTCTTTCATTTGTTCATTTGGTGCTGTAGAATTGAGGATTGCTGTTAAATAATATGCTTCATTTTCATTAATAGTATAAAGCACATAGGTCACACTTTCAACAATAAACTCTAAATCTAATGAATCACGTCGTACAACTGTTGCATTAGCATCTTTAGCTGAAGAATTATAAAGGACTAGATATGGAGCATTTAAATTTTGTTCTGTTAGTTTATTTTGCCAGTTCAAATAATTCTCACTGCTAATAACTTTGTTTTTCTCTGTTCTGTGAATTGTCCAGATGTTTTCTGCATTATAGAACCAACGTGAGGCGTTTAGATAACCTTCGTTCATGAGCTTTACAGCCGAATGCAGCTTAACATTTTTTTGGCTTATACTATTGGTTTCAATAGTAATTGGTAATACCACTAAATCCGGCTGAAATATTGCAAAAGGGAGAATACTTTTAGAGAGGGCAGTTCGAAAAATAAAACGGCTTTCAATTTTGCCTGTAAAAGCAATATCTTTCCATGGGGCTTTTGCATCAGGTTTAACAGCTTCTGAAGTTTTTAAATTTATAATTCGGTCTTCAAAATCAGGAGGTGCTTCCTGTGTTAGTTCCACAAAGTAAAAAGTACGTGGAACAAGTGTCGCTCCTTGCCTAAAAATGCTTTTATAGGGGTTTACAGCAATTTGTTTCTTTTGTTTGTGAGTACTAAAAGCTGTAGCCTTACCTTGTTTGGAGTAAAACCAAGTAAGTTGGGTTTCAGTTAGCTTTGGTTGCGCAGCTTCGTAATTGCAATTATGGGCTGGTAAGTTCCCAGCAAATGAAAGACCTTGCAAACCCTTTGCAGGTATTGAGCGCAATACATGGGCTTTTTCAGAAAATAACACACAACTTGGTATGCGAAACAGGGGCGAAACATCATTTAAATCCCAAATATTCGTAAGCCTGAATCCTTTGGTTTTTCCGCTGCGTGTATTGTCGTGCTGGCTACCATTAAAAAAGCTGCGAGGCAAAACAAAAGCCAGTTTGCCACCTTCTTTCAGAAAATAATTGTTGCAATAGGCTAAAAATATGGCTGCAATTTCCAAGTGTGGATAATCGGCTACTTTTGCTGGTTTTACATCATACGTTGAGGCTAACTTATCAAGTACATCCTGATATTCTTCATTTTTAATTGAACTATAAGTAAACCAGGGTGGATTACCAATTATATAATTAAATTGGTTTGATAGGAAATAAGGTTTATAAAGGTTTTGAACTATAAATTTCCAAATACTATCACGTCCCTTTTCTTTAACCGTCCGAAACCCTTTGTATATTTCGTAAAAACTATCAATGATTTGTTGGTTTAAACCTGCCTTTTTGCTTTGGCTTGCAAGTATTTTGGCAAACTCATCTTTAACAGCAATCTTTTTATGCATGGTTTGTTCGGCCAATTCTTCGCAAATATCAAGAGAATCGTCGAATAGCTTAACATCTTCAAACACTTGTGTGTTCAGTACATATTTTTCCTTATCAATGGGCATTGTAAATTGGCTGCCAAAAAGGTTCTTTACGCCTTCAGGAGCAAGTAAAGTATTGGCTAAAATAATGTTCAGATGAACAGGCTTTTTCGCCTTAATAATATCTTTACCCAATGCCAGCAATAATGTAGTTTTTGCTATTTGAACCGAGAGAGGGTGAATATCTATACCATATACTTGAGCGTTTATGTCTGCGGCTTCAATTGAAGGGTTGTTTTTTCGTATTTGGTGAATAATTGCTCTAAGGAATGAACCACTACCACAAGATGGGTCGAGAATTTTATCCGTAGGTTTAAATTCAAACTCATTTACTACTCGCTGGCAAAGCCAGTCGGGTGTGTAATATTCACCTAAAGAGTGCCGTGTATCTAAATCAATGAGCTCCTGATATACTCCTTTAAGAATATCTTCATCTACATTATCAAAATCGAAAGTTGAGATTTCCTGGGCAATTAAACGAAATGCTTTTTTCAGGTTCTTAAAGCTACGGTCGGATTTTACCCAATGAAAAAAGTCATTATCAACAAAGTTATTTATGTTGTAATTATGAAAAATAGAGCCATCTAGTACTTCTAACAGTTCTTTATCATGAATATAATCGTCATTTGAAATAACTGCATAAGCCAGCATTTTAGAGAAAACACTCAGGTAGGTATGGATTAGAAAATTATTCTCGCTTGCATCAAAACTACCGTAAGCAATACTAAGGAACTTACGCCATTGTTCATAAGAAACCTGAACTTCACCAAATTTCTTAGCTTCGTTAAACCAGATATTAAGCTCCCTAAAACTTTCGATAAAAACTGGACTTTGATAGCCGAATGCTTCTTCAACCCGTTTTAATGTGGCTTTCAGATTTTCTTCTTTAAATAGAAAACGGTCTATCCAATAATAAAAATCCTCTGCATTGTGTTCAGTAAGCGTAAATGAAGATTTTACTATTTCATTTAAAATGAGTTCGTGCTCGTTTAATGCATCTAACTTATCGAGACATGAAATATCGGGAGCGTAAATTTTCCAATCAATAAAATCGGAAGCTATAAGGGTGAAATTATAACCTTCACCAGAATTAAACTGACCTAACAAATACCCAGCTAATTGTTCTTTTGCATGTGCACCTGATACCTTGAGATTGTTTTCAAATTCAATAATAATTTTATTATAAAGCGTATCAGCGCTGCCACGGTGTATTTTATCTTTACGAGGTATATTTAAAATTGAAGTTTCAGCGCCAAGTGTTATTTTATCAATAATTTGTTCAATATCCTTATCGTTGGCATAAAGGCGGTTTAAAAGGTCTTTAAATGCTTCTTTTTTAGTAAGTTCTTTGTTAGCCGATTTTACTTTATTGTAATATTGAATTATTAAGTCAGTTTGTGTTTTGCCCATTTTAGATGATGAATAGTTACTGGAAAAAACAAACTTAACAAATATAGATAAGTAAAAGAAGTCAGATAGTAAATATGTATTAACAGTTATCTTATTGTTTATTAACTGACCAGCTTTTTAAGGACTTATAGAAAAGAGTTTATCAATTTCACTTCCTTTTATTATAGTCCTGCTGCCAATTTTGAGGGCAACAAATAGACAACAAATAAAAGCAAAAAATGTGATTTAAGGCAACAAATACGAAAAATTAAACAGTTGTAAATACTAACAATTACAGGCAGTTGGATAAAAAGAAGGGTGAACTTTACTTTCCGATACAAAAATTCTTAAAAATATTCCCCAGTACCTCATCCGTGGTTATCTCACCAGTAATTTGTCCAAGATAATGGAGTATTTCTCGGATGTCCTGGGCTATAAGGTCGGAGGGGAGAGAGGTTTCGAGGCCAGTAGAGGCACGGGTAGCGGCTTCGAGTGCATCTTTCAGTGCCTCATAATGACGGGCATTGGAAACAACTACATCGCTGGCTTGAAGCGCTTGAGATTGAACGGTTTCGAGAAGAAGTTCGTGAAGCAAGTTGGTATGTATATGGTGTTTGGCTGAAAGGAATAGGATAGGGTAGGGGGCAAAACTATTTTTTCCACCCAGTTTTCGTTCTATTTCAGCTTCGTTGTAAAGGTCTATTTTATTAATAATTACAATTAAATGTTGTTCTTTAGTAAGTTTAAGTTCTTTAATCTGTCGTATTATTTCATCTTTGGTGCTTTTAGCATCAACCAGTAATAATATCACCGAGGCCTGGCTTATTTTCGAAAAGGTACGTTCTATACCCAGCGATTCGATGGTATCGGTAGTATGGCGTATTCCCGCAGTATCGATAAACCGGAAACGAATACCTTTAATGTTGATTACATCTTCAATGGCATCGCGGGTTGTACCGGCTATTTCCGAAACAAGGGCTTTATCTTCCTGCAGGAGTGTGTTTAGTAAAGTCGATTTACCCACATTGGTTTTTCCCACAATAGCCACAGGAACACCGTGTTTAATTACATTCCCAAGTGAAAACGAATCGGTTAAATGCTGAATTACTTTGTGAATTTCATCAATTAAACGCTTTAAATCCTTACGGTTGGCAAATTCCACATCTTCTTCGCTAAAATCGAGTTCTAATTCTAAAAGAGAAGAAAAATGAAGTAGCTGCTCACGGAGTTTGCCTATTTCTGCAGAAAAGCCACCACGCATTTGGTCCATGGCCATTTTATGCGCTGCATCAGATTCGGATGCTATTAAGTCGGCTACTGCTTCTGCTTGGGAAAGGTCCATCTTGCCATTTAAAAAGGCACGTAGGGTAAATTCACCTGGTTCGGCCAAACGGGCACCGGAATTAGTAAGAGCTTGCAAAATTTGTTGTTGTATAAATACCGATCCATGGCAGGAAATTTCAACCACATCCTCACCAGTATACGAATGGGGGCACTTAAATACCGTGAAGAGCCCTTCGTCAATTGTATTACCTTGACACACAACACTTCCAAAATGAACCGTATTAGGCTTCTGTGTTAATAACTTTTTCTTTCCTTTCGGAGCCTTATAGACCGAATCGGCTATGTCAATTGCCTTGTTTCCCGATAGACGAATAATCGCGATAGCACCCATTCCCGGCGCAGTTGCAATGGCGCATATAGTAGATTCGTCTTTCAATTATTCGATTTAGATTGCAAATATACTTATTAATACTGAGCTGCAAGCTATAAGCTACTAGATAAGCGAAACAATAAATAATTATTTTCTCATTTTTAGTGAAACATGGTCTAACTGCAACTAGTGTCGTAACAATTTAATATTGAAACATGATTCATACTTTACATAAAGCTAAATACTACGCTTTAAGGAATTTTCAAATCTTCATCCCGTGATTACGGGATTCAAATTGTCCTGACACTAGTAATTTTAGAATAATTAATTTCAAAACTTGTTGCATGAAGCTTGTAGCTAGCAGCTATTTTCTTATTATCTTTATCAATTGCTATTAAAAACGTTATTGCTATGAGTATTCTGGTCAATAAAAACTCACGGGTCCTTGTACAAGGTTTTACAGGCAGCGAGGGTACTTATCATGCCACACAAATGATCGAATACGGCACAAACATTGTCGGAGGCATTACTCCCGGAAAAGGGGGAACAATGCATCTCAATCGGCCGGTCTTTAATACTGTTAAAGAGGCTAGAGAAAAGACTGACGCTAATGTTTCCATTATTTTTGTACCTCCTCCGTTTGCTGCCGACGCTATCATGGAAGCAGCCGCTGCTGGTATGCCTTTAGTAGTCACTATTACCGAAGGTATTCCTATTGCAGACATGGTTAAAGTGAAAGAATATCTTAGAGGCCTTTCTACTCGCTTGATTGGCCCGAATTGCCCTGGAGTAATTACACCTGGCGAAGCTAAAGTTGGTATCATGCCTGGTTTTATTCATCGTAAAGGAACTATTGGCGTGGTTTCGCGTTCCGGTACGTTAACCTACGAAACTGTTGACCAGGTAACAAAGACAGGTTTGGGGCAATCAACCTGTATTGGTATAGGTGGCGACCCCATATTAGGAACTTCTATGCTTGAAGCAGTTCAGCTATTGATGAACGATCCTGAAACTGAAGGGATAATTATAATCGGAGAAATTGGTGGCACCATGGAAGCTGATGCTGCTTACTGGCTCAAAGAACACTCGACCAAACCTGTCGTTGGCTTCATTGCAGGATTAACTGCACCAAAAGGAAGAAAAATGGGGCATGCCGGTGCTATTGTTGGAGGGCATCACGATACTGCGGCTGCCAAAATTCAAATACTACATGAATGTGGCATCCATGTGGCAGAAAGCCCGGCCATAATTGGTGTAACTATGTTAAATACAATTAAGAAATAAGGAAATATTTTGCCCGTTTATGATGAGCCTGTTAATCTAACTCTCACTCTTTTCTCATCGATAAGTTTGAGTTACTTTTAGGTTAAAATCACCCGAAATAGTTATCGTTTTATGGTAACTTGGTGTATAGATAAAAGAATATTCACCTTTTAAAATACCTGAATTCTCATCAAAAGAAAAATTACTAATAGAAGACGTTGCAGAGCTTGAATAAATACTTAAATCCATCACCTTACCATTATCTAATTTCTTTTGATACTGTAAATCAAAGTGTAAAACTGAAAAATTATTCCCATTATTTGTAAAAGCAATACTTATACCATTTGAACCAAAATTATCTGTATATCTTGAGAAATCAAATGAATAATCACCGCTTGATTTAGAATATGAAGCGTCCTGATCTAATGAATATGAAGAATATTTCTCAGCAATAAATGATTCATTTAACGAAATAGAATCCTGGCTTAAGCCTATAATATTCACCTTCACATATCCTCCGTTTGAATAGATATCACTCCATTTAACGTAATCGTCATCTTTCTTGCAAGAGGTGAATGCTATCCCTAATAAAACTAATCCAATTATAAATTTATCTGTTTTCATTTTATTTATAATTATTATTCAAAGTATTCCTTCAACTATCTCTATAATTTATTTACTATTTCGGCTTGGCATGTTGTGCCAACTTTAAATTAATTTGGATAAAGTTACTTATTTACATTAAATCTCAAAATTTTTATGGGATTTTAATTCAAACCACAAAAATACAAAATTTAACTAAATTATATTTCGGTTATCGGATTTTTGTTGGTTTTGGTGACTTGGTATTTTAGTGGCATTGTTTTATTTTTGACTTTTCGGAGTGCACTCAAGATTAATTGTTCAAATTACTTTTTATTTTTGTTGCGCTTAAACAAAAAACTTAAACGATGAAATTACTCGAAGGAAAAACCGCACTTATAACAGGTGCAGCAAGAGGTATTGGTAAAGCCATAGCCTTACGTTTTGCAGGCGAAGGCGCCAATATTGCATTTACCGATCTCGCTTACGATGACAATGTACAAAAGCTTGAAACAGAGCTTTTCGCAATCGGGGTTAAAGCTAAAGGATATGCTTCAAACGCAGCCAATTTAGCCGATACCACCGAAGTTGTGAATAAAATAATGCAGGAATTCGGCCGTATTGATATACTGGTAAACAATGCAGGTATTACCCGTGATACATTATTAATGCGAATGACTGAAGAACAATGGGACTTGGTTATAAATGTTAACCTCAAATCTGTTTTTAATTTTACCAAGGTGGTTCAGCCAATCATGCTTAAGCAAAAGTCTGGTAGTATCATTAATATGAGTTCAGTTGTTGGTGTTTCCGGTAATGCCGGACAAGCCAATTATTCAGCATCAAAGGCCGGGATCATAGGCTTTACAAAATCTGTTGCAAAAGAAATAGGCTCCAGGAATATTCGGTGCAATGCCATTGCTCCTGGTTTTATAATCACTGAAATGACCGCGGCTCTTCCTGAAGATGTCCGCCAGGGATGGATTGATAAAATACCTTTGAAGCGTGGTGGCACTCCGGAAGATGTTGCCAATATATCACTTTTCCTGGCATCAGACCTTTCATCCTATGTCTCCGGACAGGTCATCAATGTGTGTGGGGGAATGAATACATAAACGTAACCATCCAAATAAAGGAAAACATTGAATATCGAACAAGGATTAACGATTTTAGATTTATGAATTAAGGACTATTGGAATCATGATATTGAGCCTTTTAATTTTGAAACTGCCAAATCATCTAAAATTAATATTCGTTAATCCTTGTTCTTAAATCAATATTGCTGAATCAAACATAACGTTTTTAATTATGTTAATTAATGTATTGATATAGAGAAAATTATTTTTTGTGAGATTAGGTATAATTTTTGTTAAATATAACTGGATAAAACCTAATCTGATGAAACATTTTTCTTTATTGATCCCGTTGGTTGTTCTCTTATTTATTGTTTCATGCAAAAGTTATCGATATATTGATATACAAGTGCTTAACCCTGCCTCAATAAAAATCCCCCAGGGCTTTACCAATTTAGTGGTTATGGATCCCAGGAAATTTCTAAAAGCAAGAGGTGATTCTGTCATGTTGAATGCCCAACATATACCTTATTACGAATTGGTGATCAAAAATTTCAATTCAACTATTAAAAAAAGTCTCGAACAATCACCTTCCTTTGCAAATGCAACTATTACTTTCCCTAAGGAAGCAGATAAAATGCCTGATAGTATTAAAGGCTTATCAATTGATAATATTAAAGGAAAATTATTGCTTAAGTTTTATTACCGTATATTAATTGATACCACTAATGCACAAAGTGATATTTCCTTTTTTGATTATTATGGTTATTATAGTACTTATGGGGTATATTATAAATTTCAATTTGAAGTATCTAATATTGAAACTAAAGAAATATTAGACCAGTCTCAATGTTCAAATTCATTTACATGGGTAAAACGCAGTAATTCAGAAGACGGAACTGAAGCCGTTATTGAGGCCAGCCGACAAGCTGCTGACTTATATGCTCGTCGTCTGGCTCCCTTTTGGTCCACAGAAGAACGCATGTTGTATTATTCCGGAAATCAATTGGTACGCAAAGGTTATAATAGTTTTTGTGAAGATGACCTTCAAGGGGCTACCGTTTTTTGGAATCAGTTATACAACACAGGCACCCGAAAACTTGCTTCCCTGGCTGCTCATAATATTGCCTTAGTCTATGAAATGCAGGATGATTTGGATGCCTGCGAAAATTGGTTAGTAAAGTCAATTCAATCAAAACTTCATAAAGAAACACAAACATACCTGGCAAAGATCAGAAAACGAAAACTTGCACGAATTTCACTCGAACAGCAAACAGAGTAAGTATTGAAAAATTGCCTGAATTTTATAATAAATTTCTTTGAGTAACTTTGAAAACTTTTAGCTATTTTGCGTTAACTCATAATTTTAAAATAGCTAAAAATTGTTTGGAGTCTATGATTATTTTGTTAACAATAACTTAAAATAATAACATGTATAATACAGTATTTTATTTCATTATAGTAATCGTTATTTTCGAATATCTATTAGAACGCTGGCTCGATTATCTGAATTCAAAAAACCGAACTGCACAGTTACCCGATGAATTAAAAGGGGTTTACGACGAAGAAAAATATAAAAAATCCATTGATTATGATAAGGTTAATAGTAAGTTCGCAACAGTCATAAGTACTTTAAACTTTTTTTTGATCATATTAATGTTGTCATTGGGTGGCTTTGCCTTGGTCGATCAAATGGCAGGAGAGTTCACTTCAAACCCAATCATAAAAGCCCTTGTGTTCTTTGCAATACTTGGATTAGCCTCCGATATTCTTCATATACCATTCAGTATATACGATACTTTTGTAATCGAAGAGAAGTTTGGGTTTAATAAAACTACTGTTAAAACATTCGTATTTGATAAAATAAAAGGTTGGCTACTATCTCTTATCATTGGCGGTGGTTTAGGTTATCTTATTTTATGGTTTTACTACAAAACCACTGATATGTTCTGGATTTACGCCTGGATTATGACAACTGCATTTTTGATCTTTTTTGTCATGTTCTATTCTAATTTGATCGTACCATTGTTTAACAAACAGGAACTATTGGAAGATGGCGAATTAAAAGAGGCTATCAAACAATTTGCCGATAAAGTAGGATTTAAACTCGATAATGTTTATAGAATCGATGGATCAAAGCGCTCTACTAAAGCTAATGCATATTTTACCGGGTTAGGGGCAAAGAAAAGGATCGTGTTATATGATACGTTAATTAAAGAGCTGACAACCAATGAAATTGTAGCTGTTTTGGCACATGAAATAGGTCATTACAAACGTAAACATACCCTACAGGGAATTGTACTTTCTATTCTGCAAGCCGGTCTCACATTTTACCTGATTTCGATATTCCTTAAATACCCGGCTTTATCACAAGCCTTGGGGGTGAGCCAGCCGAATTTCCATATTGGAATTATTGCATTTGGGGTGTTATATACTCCATTCTCGATGATTATTGGTATGGCAATGAATATTTTATCGCGTAAAAACGAATTTCAGGCAGATAATTTTGCCAATCAAAACTTTGAAGCAGAACATCTGATAAATGCACTTAAAAAATTATCAGTTAATAATTTAAGCAATCTAACTCCCCATCCTGTATATGTATTTTTTCATTACTCGCATCCAACATTATTACAACGTATCAAAGCCTTACGTAAAATTTGATTTTTAAATCAGCCCTTTTATACCAGAAGGTAAAAATATTATACTTTTGCGCTACGTAAATAAAGTGATTAAGGTATTAAGTAATTAAGAATTTTTTTATAAGCATCACTTAATTTCTTAATAACTTTTTAAAGACGCCTCTTTAGCTCAGTTGGTAGAGCAGCTGTTTCGTAAACAGCAGGTCGGGGGTTCAAATCCCCTGAGAGGCTCAAAATATTTAATGATTTGGAGATTTGAGGATTTATTATTTATATTGCGTCAATAATTTATCGGTTTAATGGCTCAATCAATAAATCATCAAGTCATCAAATAATTATGCGGGAATAGCTCAGTTGGTAGAGCATCAGCTTCCCAAGCTGAGGGTCGCGAGTTCGAATCTCGTTTCCCGCTCAAACATTTATTGATTTTTTGATTTCGGGATTGAGAGATTTATTTCATGGCACTCATACCCAATTTATTGGTTTTTACATTTTCAAATTACCAAATTTTCAAATTATTTAATCTTGTCTTCGCAAAACATTAACGCAGAAATCATTACAATCGGTGATGAAATACTCATAGGCCAGGTTATTGATACCAACTCGGCATGGATATCTCAGCAACTTAATCATATCGGGATCAACGTTTATCAGATTACATCAATTTCAGATAATAAAAATCATATAATTAATGCTTTAGACTTAGCTTCTTCGAGAGTTAATTTAATACTGGTTACGGGTGGTTTAGGCCCGACCAAAGACGATATTACCAAGCAAACCATTGTAGAATATTTTCAATCTCAATTTGTTAGAAACGAACAGGTACTCGAACATATTCGTAATTTACTCCGGCATCGGGGAGTTCCAATGAACGAGTTAAACGTTCTTCAGGCCGATGTTCCGGATAATTGTGCGTTATTACCAAACACTTATGGCACCGCCCCTGGAATGTGGTTTGAAAAAGGAGGGAAGGTGTTTGTGTTCATGCCGGGCGTTCCTTTCGAAATGCAAGACATTATCGAACAGCATTTGCTTGCAAGGCTACAACAACACTTTCAAACACCGGCTATTGTACATAAAACACTTATGCTTCAGGGGATTGCGGAATCTAAGCTCGCACTGCTCATAGAACCCTGGGAATTACAATTGCCTTCGAACATTAAGCTGGCTTACCTTCCATCACCCGGAATAATACGTCTGCGCCTTACAGCCAAAGGCGATACTCATGAAAAATTATCAGCTCAGGTGATACAAGAGGTACTAAAAGTAGCCCCTATCATAAAAGAATGGTATTACGGTGATGATGATGAACAACTTGAAGTAACTATTGCTAAGTTATTAAAAGATAGCAATAAAACCATGGCTACTGCCGAAAGTTGTACAGGAGGTAAAATAGCCAGCTTGTTTACTTCTGTTCCTGGCAGTTCGCTATATTTCAAAGGCACAGTAGTGGCTTATGCAAACGATATTAAAAATAAGGTGCTCGGAGTCAGTCATGAGATGATAAACGCTAACGGAGCAGTAAGTCAGCCTGTGGTTGAAGCAATGGCGCAACACGTTCTTGAATTGTTCGATACCGATTATGCAATTGCAACTTCCGGTATCGCTGGGCCTGATGGAGGGACTCCACAAAAACCGGTTGGAACAATTTGGATAGCAGTAGCTTCAAAAAATCAGGTAATTTCAAAAAAATTTACTTTCAACGACAATCGCGAACGTAATATATTGCGTTCTTCCATAACCGCAATGAACGAGCTGCGAAAGCTGATTTTACTAGGATTGGAGAAAATCGAAAAAAAATGATAAAAAATTTGAATAATTCGAGAATAATAACGACTTTTGCGAGCTAATTTTTAAGAATACAAGGTAAAAATAATATAAACATGTCAAAGATTTGTCAGATTACAGGTAAGGGGGTCATGGTAGGAAACAATGTTTCTCACTCAAAAAGAAGAACCAAACGTACTTTTATGCCTAATCTTTTTGCAAAGAAATTCTTTCTTGAAGATGAAAACCGTTGGATAAACATTAAGGTTTCTGCGGCTGGTATTCGGGTAATTACTAAAAAAGGTCTGTCAAAGGCGCTGAAAGATGCACAGGCCAAGGGGTATATTGCGAAGTACTAATAATTTATTAAATTCAATAAAACATGGCAAAGAGAGGTAACAGGATTCAGGTTATTATGGAATGCACCGAGCATAAAGATAGTGGTATGCCAGGCACTTCGAGATATATCACAACTAAAAACAAAAAGAATACTTCTGAACGTATGGAATTGAAAAAATATAATCCTATTCTTAAGAAAGTAACTCTACATAAAGAAATTAAATAATACATTTGAATTATGGCAAAGAAAGTAGTTGCAACGCTGAAGAAACAAGGAGCAAACCAGCACATAACCAAAGTCATTAAAATGGTTAAATCAGAAAAAACAGGTGCATATGCCTTCCAGGAAGAAATGATGGATTCTGAAATGGTTAAAGATTTACTTGCTAAAAAATAAGAGCATATAAAATACACAATAAAAAAAGCTTTCTTCTTCCGAAGGAGGCTTTTTTTCTATACATCTGTTTAATTATGGCAATATTCGACTTTTTCTCAAAGGATAAAGACACGTTGAAAAAAGGTCTTGAAAAAACAAAAACCAGCGTATTACAAAAGATTTCCCATGCTGTCATGGGCAAATCAAAAGTCGATGATGAGGTACTTGATAACCTCGAAGAAGTACTTATTTCTTGCGATGTTGGTGTTGATACAACCTTAAAAATCATAGAACGTATTGAAAAACGGGTGTCACGTGATAAGTATGTGAATACAGATGAGTTAAATACTATTTTACGCGACGAAATTGCCAATCTGCTTGAAGAAAATAATACCGGAGAAGTTACTGATTTTGCTTCCATTGCTAATAAAAAACCATACATTATTATGGTGGTTGGGGTAAACGGGGTAGGAAAGACAACAACCATTGGAAAACTCGCATATCAATTCACCAAAGCAGGTAAAAAGGTATTGCTTGGCGCAGCCGATACATTTCGTGCCGCAGCCATTGACCAATTAGTAATCTGGAGCCAAAGGGCAGGAGTGGAGATTGTAAAACAGTCTATGGGAGCCGATCCTGCTGCTGTTGCCTTCGATACTATGAACTCTGCAATAGCAAACGATGTGGATATAGTGATCATTGACACAGCCGGTCGTCTGCACAACAAGATAAACCTTATGAATGAGCTTACTAAAATTAAACATGTGATGCAAAAGGTGATACCCGATGCACCTCATGAAGTACTGCTTATACTTGACGGTTCTACGGGACAAAATGCCTTTGAACAAGCCAAGCAATTCACCAAAGCCACTGACGTTACTGCCTTAGCGCTCACAAAACTCGACGGAACAGCTAAAGGCGGTGTGGTAATTGGTATTTCTGATCAATTTAAAATTCCCGTTCGATACATTGGCATCGGCGAAGGGATCGAAGACCTTCGGATTTTCAATAAAAATGAATTTGTTGATTCGTTATTTAGCAATTAATTACATATAAACCCAAAATGGAGTAGGAGGCGGGCTTGGATAGCAGCCTAATCCTTAGGTGTATACAAAATATTGGAATGATACGCACTTCATGTATTAGTTCTATTAAATTTATATAATTTTCTGAATTATAATATAATATATAAAACAATACCATTTAGTTAAGAAATTTACCCCGATATAAAAAATAATATTTTTAACATAATGAACCGATAATTCACATGCAAGACCGAAGAACAATCCATTTCATAACCTTAGGATGCAGTAAAAACCTGGTTGACTCCGAGCATTTGATGAAACAAATCGCGCTTTCAGGTTACAAGGTTTCCCATAATTCTGATCATATCCGTTCAGGAACCGTCATTATCAATACCTGCGGCTTTATCCGCGATGCCAAGCAGGAGTCAATAGATACCATTCTTGAATTTGCCCATGCAAAGCTTAAAGGAAAGATTCAAAACCTATTTGTAATAGGATGTCTTTCCGAACTATATAAATATCAGCTAAAAAAGGAAATCCCTCAAGTGGATGAGTTTTTTGGTGTCAATAACTTTGAGGATATTCTGAAAAAGATAGGAATTGGTTTTCAAAAGGAATTGCTCAGCGAACGTATCCTTACAACCCCGAAGCACTTTGCCTACCTGAAAATTTCGGAGGGGTGTGACCGTACCTGCGCTTTTTGCTCTATTCCAAGTATTCGCGGACCACATATTTCCCTGCCCATCGACGAGCTGAAATCTGAAGCCGCAAAACTTGCCCAAAGCGGAGTAAAGGAACTAATGCTGATTGCCCAAGACTTGACGTATTATGGATTAGATATTTACAAAGAACAGAAACTAGCTGCATTGCTGGAAGAATTATCAGAAATTAATGGTATTGAATGGATTCGGTTGCACTATGCTTATCCACATAATTTTCCGAAAGATATTATCCGTGTAATGCAACAACACCCGAAAATATGCAGGTACCTTGATATTCCATTCCAACACATCAGCAATAAGGTATTAAAACAGATGCGTCGAGGTAATAACAAAGCACAAACATTAGAATTGATTCGGTTATTGCGGCAGGAAATTCCCGGAATAGCGCTCCGCACAACGTTATTAGTTGGCCATCCGGGTGAAACAGAGAAGGACTTTGCAGAATTGCTGGATTTTGTGCGCGAAACCAGGTTCGATCGCCTGGGTGTATTCCCATATTCACATGAAGAGCATTCGTATGCATATAAGCATTACAAAGACGATATTCAGGACGAAACCAAAAACAGTCGTGTAGATGCTATTATGCAGCTTCAGCAACAAATATCCGAAGAAATAAACCGGGAAAAGATAAGCAAAACATTTCGAGTGATTATTGACCGACAGGAAGGCGATTATTGGATTGGCCGCACGGAATTCGATTCGCCTGAGGTTGATAACGAGGTGTTAATTCCTATTTCTGCAAAACTAAACTCCGGGGATTTCTATAATGTACTTATTACCAATGCAAATGAATATGATCTAATCGGGGAGGTAAAGATTGACGAATAAGGCTTGGTATTTTGTTTGCATATTTCCTATTTAACATAATATAAATTATAGGACAAATATAATAAATATTTTTTTATCGTTTTTATGGTAAGATATGTCATTTTTTAGTGATAGCTTCTTTATAACGTTTAGCCGCTTTTTGTAGCTTTTCATTCGGTTTATCGGGATGCATTAGTGCATGAAAAAAAATTTCTTTATCTCTTTGAGATGCCAAAGCAGCATATTGAAAAAAATCTTTTTGCTCCTTTGATAACTTAGCATCAAATCTAGCTTTATTCAATGTTTTAACCTTAGTTTCCATAGAAATACTTTTTATACAAAAACACAGACAATTTCCGTATTAAAAATAAATAATATTAAGTATTAATTAAAAGATTTAATTAGTTCAACCTATAACAGGTTGATTTAACGGTTAAATATACAAATATCCTCTCAATAATCAAAAAATATTAATGCATAATATTGATTATAAAATACTTAACGTTCCACGTGGAACATATATAATTGATTATAAATAAAATATGTTTTTAAAAGTGATCAGGTCAGCTTGTCAACAATTAACTTTATAAGTCCCCTACCCTACTCGTTTGATTTCAGGTCTTGCGGCTTAGCGTTGAATTGATATCTAGCAGTTAATTTTTCATTGACACAGGTTGTCCGGTGGTTTCGAGAACATTCCACCACAATTCACCATTCACATCAATCGTCTTTCGCTTTGAAACGGTAATTGGAATAGGCAGCAGTGTAAACAGGTTGTTCCAGTGCCCGATAACAAAATCAGTTTTGCCAGCCATTGCTGCATGAACTGCATTCTGGGCGAGAAGGCCACAAAACTTGCTGTCGTTGGCATTGGCGGGAGCGCTACGAATAATATAGCTCGGATCAATGTACTTGAGTGTAAATGGAAAATTCTTCGATCCGAATTCCTCCGATATTTTATCTTTCAGATACACGCCAATGTCTTTATTTTTGATATTTCCCGATGCATCCTTTTCCATAGTGTTGCCTTCAAAAAAGTATTGTCCGGTTCCTTCGGCAACCACTACAAGTGCATGATGACGATTTTCGAGGCGGTTGCGTAATACTTGCAAAAAGCCTTTTGGACCGTGTAAATCGAATGTCAATTCAGGAATAAGCACAAAATTTACTTCCTGAATAGAAAGAGCAGCATAAGCAGCAATAAATCCAGAATCGCGGCCCATCAGTTTTAATACCGCTATTCCGTTGTAAGCGCCAATTGCTTCGTTATGCGCACAGCGGATGATGTCGTTCGCAATGGTAAATGCCGTTTCGAACCCAAACGATTTATCAATAAGATTAATGTCATTATCAATGGTTTTTGGAATTCCAGCAACCGAAATTTTCAGGTTACGGCGCGATATTTCTTCATGAATGGCGTGTGCCCCGTGCAAAGTTCCATCGCCACCAATACAAAACAATATATTCACATTTAATGCCCTGAGCGTATCAACAATCTGGCCTATATCCTGGCTTCCCCGCGACGACCCAAGTATTGTTCCCCCGAAAAGGTGAATGTTATCAACGCTCTGCGGAGTAAGATCGATTACCGGATGGCTGTATTTGGGGATAAAGCCTTCGTACCCGTATTGTATCCCAATAATTTGGTTAACGCTATATCGGTAATGAAGCTGGTTTACAATACTACGGATCACGTTGTTTAAACCGGGGCATAATCCACCGCATGTTACGATGGCAACTTTGGTTTTGGCAGGATCAAAATAAAGATGCTTGTGCGGTCCGGCTTTTTCAAAGGAAATGGGAGTTTCTCCGGTTTCCTGGCAATGCTTAAAATTCTCCAGGGATGGATCGAATAAAACCCTGTCGTCATTTTCAATAAACCCAAATGACAAACCGGCAGTATGAAATGATGGCTTTAACGGGGACTTTATCGTTCCGTTGCCCAGTACTTTTACTTCAAAATCTTCATGAGTCATGGAAAGTCTGTGTGATGTTTTCGAAAACCCTATTGAGATAATTAAATAAATGAGTTAGGGCTAAATATTGATCCTGGAAACTCCTTTAACTCAATTGCCGGAATACCATTTTTTGAAGTAATACTCTTAATAGTACCTTCATTCCCTTTGTGTATCCTATTTCCTGCCTTTGTATTACAGTTAGTGTTAAAAGTTACTCTTTCGCCTAGTTGAAATTCATTTTTCATATATTGCGTTTTGTGAAAAATTAGTATTAATATTTAAGTATTTTATCAATGGCATAATCTTATACAATTTAGAACAATAATCTATGCAAAGATACTTAATGATATTATTTGTTTCATAATCTTTCTGTTATTTCACTACGAACGAATAAAAACTTAATAGAAACTAACTTCTAATTCAAAAGTTGTAATTTTGATTTCCTATGAAAGAATTAATCATCATACTGTTTTCTACATACCAATATTGGCGAGTGCTTATCTTTACCTTGTTTGTCCAAGGCTCTCATTCATATTTGGAATAAGTATTGGCCGGAAAGCCTAAAACTTAAGAAAAAAGCGTATAAAGTATTTACAAAAAGAAACCGATCATTGACTAATTTTTTTTCCCTGTAAACAATTTTTTATGGATAATATCGTTATTTTTATAAAAATATAGGCAATTATGTTATCCATCATTTAATTAATTACTTATGAGACATATTCGACAACTTATATTGCTCGTTGCCATTCTAATAAATTCACTATCAATTACTTTTTTATCTGCCCAGGAATCTGTAGAAAGACCACCTTGGGACAAGAGCATCGAAAGTCAATTTAACTTTATCATTGACAAGTCAAGTAAATATGAAGAATTTAGAGTGGTTAAATCAACATGGTTCTTTACATTAAGATCGCACGTTTTAGATTCTTTAAAAAGTGCAAGAAAGAAACTAACAGAAACCCAACTGCTTGTATTAACAAAAGATCATAAGATCGATACATTAAAATCCAATCTGCTGAATATTAATGAGAAATTGACTTCAGTCAATAAAGAAAAAAATAGTATCCGTTTTTTAGGCATACAAATGGCTAAATATTATTATAATAGCCTTTTGTGGTCGATCATCATTGGGCTATTTTCATTGCTGTTATTTTTCATTATGTTATTCAGAAGAAGTAATGTTGTCACTGTTCAAACGAAAGCATCTCTCACCGAAACAAAGGAAGAATTTGAAGAGCATAGAAAACGTGCACGGGAGCGTGAAGAAAAATTAGCCCGTCAGTACCTGGATGAGTTAAATAAATATAAAGGCAAAGACAAAAAGTAGCTTGAAACAGGGTTAGCGCTTATACTAACAATTAACTGACATGTTTTAAATAGTTCATTCACTTAGTAATATATTTTAAAATTTATTTTGTGTGAAATAATATACTTTTTTTTCTCCATAAATATTAAACTAAAACTTTAATTATTAACTAATTTTGTATTGATAATAAACTATTAATAATAATCAAACAATTATTAGTTTTATTCAATTCCATACGAAAGCTTTCTTGCAATTTTACCAATGGTGTTCATGGCTCCCATCTTACCAATCAATGAGGTAAGTCTTCCCCATTTTCTGTACCCGAGATTAAACATTAGATAAGGTAGTAATAACTTATTATTCAATGGTTTTCGTTTTATAATATAGCGGGTGGAGTAAAATTTTCGGTACATATCCAAGTATCCATTACACAGTTCTGCAGGCGTCATATTTTTAGGTTGAAAAACAACATTCGAAGTGTTATAATGACTTAAATTAAAATCAATGATCCTATTCTCTTTCAATAATTTATCATAAAGCTTTGTTCCCGGATACGGAGTCAGGATATGTGAAGTCATGGACTCAACCTTATTTTTAATGAGCCATTTCAGGGTATGGTCAAAGGTATCTCTGGTGTCAAAATCAAAGCCGAATACCAGGCTCGAATTCACCATCTTAAACGGACATCCCCTACTGGTAATCACAATGTTATGATATAGATAATCCTTCCTCGAGATAAAATTCCAATTGGGTATTGGGTAATTGTTAAGGTCAGTTACGGAAGCATGATAATACATAGGTTTTAATTGATTTTGCAAGACATCATCAATGATGGTTTTCCATATTTCTTCAGCTTCTCCAATGCAAACAGCATCGCAATGCTCAAGCATTTGATCCGGATTGGCGCTTGCGTGAATACCTCCAAAGATTACTTTGGTACCTCTTTTTCTATATTGATTTGATATTTCAAAGGCTCTGTAAGTTGTATCAACATTAACAGAAATTCCAACAATATCAGGCGAATCATTGAAATTTATCTGGGTTAAATTTTCATCTTCAATATAAACATAATGCGGCTCAGGTGTTAATGAAGCAATGGTAACTAACGTCAATGATGGTGACATTCTTCTTTTCATTTCATTATCCATGGGGCGCAGACTCATTTTAGGAGAAATAAGCTTGATCTTTAATTGTTTTTGCATTGAGATGTATATAACTTTCTGTTTTTTAATAATATACTCCAAAGATATCTGAATATGATTAGTGATAATTTGCCGTCACTAACTGCCCAAGAAAAGAAGTCCAACCGAAATCACTGGAATCATTTTGTTCTTAATTGAAGTACTTAAAGTCTGTTCAATATCCCATAAGCTCAAGAATCCAAATAACAGCCCAGTCCATGCAAAAGATAATATAAGAAGTAAATCGAACCATACCGGCATGGACAGTTTTAGCTGAAGGTGAAATAAATCAGTAAGATTGATAAATTATTCTAACTTAATATTAGCCTGAATTAATTGCTTTTTAAAAGATAATGGTTCAATAGGTATTGCCTGCATAATGGAATTGGGAAATGCGCCAATCATTATTTGATCATTCTGCAGCTCTTGCATCCAATCTAAAAATTCGTGTAATCCCATTCGTTCGGATTCATATCCGTCCCAATCCCCTATTGCGTATGAATCTGCGAATTCTTTTTCGGGCCAAACAGGAATATATTGTTGTCCATTATCATCTTCAAACATAGCATATAATCCGTCTTGTGCTTGTAGCAGCCAAATTTCCTTTTGCTTATTGACATGTTTGATTAAGTACTCATATCGCTCCTTATCAGGAAGATTGCTTATATCTTCAGTATTCATTTATGGTAAAGTTTAAGGTTTAAAACACTGATTAAAAATACCAAAAAAAATTAAAACTAAGTGAATTTTATGAATCATCAAAAGCATATGATAATTCAAGCAGCAGGTATTTAAAGAAAATAGTTTTATATCTTTATAGTACTAATTAAATCATATTCTTATGTCGCAGGATTTATCTGTAGGAACTCATGTTGATCATGACAAATATGGCGAAGGTGTAATTGGAAAAGTTAACTTAGTGAGCTATGATATTTATTTTGCCAGAAGTGGTAAAATGGAAATATTAAAATCTAATAAGGAATTTAAGGTAATCAGTACCGTTGAAACAGAAAGCAAATCTGATTCGGTAGATATCGAGGCAATTGAACAATTAATTAGCTATACGCTTGACAAATATGGAATGTTGCAAGAAGTAGTTCCCTTAGGCGAACGCTGGAGTGGTGGTAAATTGATCATGCAACCCGGTAATCCTTCCCTTCAATCGAAAGAAATTCCCATTGAAACGTTCTTTCACAAAATTGTGATGTTACGCGACCGTTTAAGAGTGCTCGAGCAAAATATAAATAGTAATCCAAAACTTACCGATGAAGAAAAGGTTGATCTTCAGCAGTACATTACTCGTGTATATGGCAGTTTAACAACATTTAATATACTTTTTCAGGAAAAGGACCATTATTTTGTAGGTGCTGGTAGCAGTAAGTAATAAAACTTTCCCCAATTAGAAGTTACCATTTTCGATACCATCGAGCATGAGATAAACTAACTCATGTAAAACTGGTTGGTTTATATTTTGAAAAAGCCAATTAAGTTTTACCTACTGCGATCAATTATAAGTTTTTACTAAAACAATATGCGTCGTAAGTGATAGCTAATACCCTTTAAAGCTTTTTGCAAGGCACTGTAAACACATAAACCGAATGAGCTTCTATACTGGCTTTAAGTTTATTCCCTGACATATCAATGGATTTCTCAAAAGGAGAAATTTTTTTTGGATTATCCAGAGAATTATAATCCATTGGATTTGATCCAGTTAGTATTTGGCAAATTATTGATTTCTTGATAACGGATACCCCCTCAATATTTAATTCAAATGGTATTTGCTTTGAGGATGTATTGACCACTTTTATAAATATTTCGTTTGTGCTCTTATCAATAGTAGCGCTTGCGTATAAACTATCTTTTCCGGTTATTACATTGCCTTCGCTCAGTATAGGTATTATATGAGTGCCTCTGTGATTCGAAAAAAGCTTTTGTACATAGTAATTGGGAGTGCCCACAACTCGTGTATTATCAAACCAAATCAAATCAGGGCGCCATTGCCAAGCGTCAACATGAGCGAATAGCGGGGCATAAGAGGCCATGTAAACTATATCGGCATTACGCTCCAGTCCTGTCATAAAGGCAGCTTCAGCAAGCGCACTTTCCCAGTTGTTTTGCGATTCAGGATTTTCATTTTGTTTTTTGCTATGAGCTGCATACTCTCCCGCAAAAACCTTAGGGCCTTTACGATTGTAATTGTCGTAGCGTGTAGCACCGTTCAGAAACCAATCCGGGCTTTTATAATAGTGTTCATCCACTAAATCGGCATTCAATTTTCTCAATTCTCCCCAAAGGTAATCAAACTGATTGCCATCGGGCGATGGACCTGCGCTCGTAATCAACTTAATATAGGGGTACTTGGCTTTAATAGCACTGCTAAATACTTTGTATCGTTCAATATATTGCTCATCCCATTGTTCGTTTCCCACACCAAGGAGTTTAAGATTGAAGGATGCAGGATGTCCCATTTCAGCTCGCAGTTTACCCCATTTGCTATCTGATGAACCATTGGCAAATTCGATCAAATCCAATGCATCCTGGATATACGGTTGAAGTTGATCCATGGCTATCAATTCCCCTGAATTGTATTGACAGGCCATACCACAATTGAGAATAGGTAAAGGCTCTGCCCCAATGTCTTCTGCCAACTGAAAATACTCGAAGAAGCCCAGTCCGAACGATTGAAAATAATCGGGTGTTGAACGGTCACTGAATTCATTGTTCCATCGGTTTAAAATTAATTGTCTGTCCTGTTGGCTGCCAATGGTTTTTTTCCATTGATAGCGGTTCGACAAATTTTGACCTTCTACAATACAGCCACCTGGAAACCTTATAAACCCTGGTTTAAGGTCAAAAAGCATTTGAACTAAATCTGCACGTAATCCATAAGGACGGTTTTTCCATGTGTCTTGCGGAAAAAGTGATACTATATCTATATCGAGCCCGCCTTTCCCTTCCAAAAGCACATTCAGTTTAGCTTTCGGCTCTGTAGCAGTACATTGTAGCGAAACTGAATAATTTTCCCATTGATCAGTAAATTGTTCTAACGTTGCTGTGCCTATTTTATCGTCGTTAGCACCTACCAATTCTATTTTTAATCGAATATTGCCATCGCCAAATTTTCTGGCCAAAACTGAAAAATTATATTGTTTGTTCATGATTAAACCCATTCCACGGAATCCTTCGTTAGACAGGCCATAAGAGTCCTTTTCCGCATCAGCAGTGATTCGCACAAAACGCTGGTTTGCTTGATTTGCTTCTCCCCTATTCAATATCAAAATTTTACCTTTTGCCTCTCCTTGTTTTGTTTCTTTCCATCCCATTAACGGCTTATAAAATTCGAAAGACCTGTTTTTTACCAACTCAGCATAAATACCGCCATCGGCAGCAAAATTGATATCTTCAAAAAAAATCCCCCACATGGTGGACTGAATTTCGCTCTTAGGTTTATTTGCAAGAACTGATATCTTTTGTACGAGCTGTGCTTGCATAGTATTTATCAAAAAAAGGGATGCAATTATAAGACAAATTTTTAAATAGGTCTGTTTCATTTCTAGTGTACGATTAGTTAATAATGTTAATCAGTCACCTTTAAATGCAAATATATAAATTAAGTGTAATTTATAAACAAACGTTAACCGTCGATATATCTTTTTGATTTAAAGTGATATAAAATATTTTTCCGAAATTCATTCATCATACAAAAAATGACTTTCGTCAACAAAAAATCGATTCTCCAAAAATTCATTCGTCACACAAAAAACGACTTTCGTCAACAAAAAATTGACATTCGTCAAAGTTATGTATCTATTTTTATTTTTTTTCGTTAATTCATAAAAAGTAAGATTTATCAAAGAATGATCAATAACCTAATTTCAAAACATTATCAACCATGAACGCGTTAATAATAGAAGCAACCAAAGGTACCCCGCGGATAAGATTGTACCCTAATGGCGAAATGTACATCGAAGGACGTTCTCTTCCAGAAAATCCTGTTGAATTTTATTTTCCAGTTTTAGCATGGGTTAAAAATTGCACTGCTGTGGATGTAAGCATTAATATCCGAATTGAATACATGAATACCAGTAGTTCCAAAGAGTTATATACATTTTTCAAATATATTAAAAATAACCAGAACATAAAAAAAGCATGTATTAACTGGTTTTATGAAGAAGGCGACGATGATATATATGATATAGGCCGTGAATTTGAAAACGTGGTACAATTACCTTTTTATTATCACGAATACGCTGAAGCGGTAGATTAAATTCTAGATCATTTGCTGTTTGGAAATTCTTTGCGGATTTTAGATAAAAGATACTCCAAACCATTGAGTTTTATCTCGTAAACTTCCATTAACATTCTTCCCAATTCGTTTTTAGGAAACCCTTTTTGTTTAAACCAAACTAGGTAGGCATCAGGCAATGCCGAAAGGTATTGTCCTTTAAACCTTCCGAATGGCATTTTTGCATGAGAAAGTTCTATTAATTTTTCTTTAGAACAGGTTAAATCACTATTATTAGGTGCATCCATAGTACACTATAAGCCATTTCCAGTTTTTTCTACATCGGAAAGATGCAAATCAAGGGCTTTTACGGAAATTTGTATTTCCCGAATAGATAACGCCAAAGACATAATTAACAAAACCATACCTATTCCTAAGAGCACTTCGGCAATCCACATTGTTTTAAGGTAAATTAGAAACATACATAAAACACAAATTAACAGACTGGCAATACCAAATATCTGCATACTACGTATTAAGTGGATACGTCGGCGAAGGTTTTGAATTTGCCCTAAAATTATTTTAGAAGGTTTTTCCTTATATTGAGTATGAAGGCTGCGAATTAATTGGGCCAAATGTAGAAATCGATTGGTATATGCAAGCATAAGCAAGGAAATAGCCGAAAAGAAAAGTGCCGGAGTGCTTAATGTTAATTCCATCCCTTTATTTTAATTAAATTAAAATAGTAGTTTCATTACACAAATATCTCCCTGATTTGGGTCATATAAAAAGGAAGTTATTGTGAGAAAGGCTTCGCCTGACTGGTTAACAACTAATGACCCCGGACCTGCTACCTGAGCATTAGGAATAGTGAGCGATTTTAACTCGGTACCTTTATCGTCTATTACCCGCAGTTTCACCTTATTGCCAGGTGTTTCGAGTGTGAGCAAGTGTTTGTTGGGCAACGGTAAACAGTTTATTACTTTGTTTGGCTCAGTGGCCGTCCAGAATAATTCGGCAACAGGATTACCCAGCTCGTTCATTTTGATTATTAGTGGAATATTATTTTTGGTTCCACACAACATCAATTGGTTATTACAATAACGAGGTACAACAATGCTATCTTCTGCACTGATTAAACGCTCCCAAAGAATATACCCTTGTTTGTCGAGCCTCCAAACCCAGCTTCCTGCAGCGCAAACAAGCTCGTTTTTGGCATTCATGGTAATTCCATCCAGGCAACCACCTTTGATGTATTGTCTTGACCATAATTTTTTTGCTTCCGGATTAAGTTTCAGAAGAAATGTTTTTACCCGTGCAGAGTCGTCTATCTGGTAACCACTTAAATACAAATCGCCTTCCGGAGTTATGACCATATCTTTGATTTCGTTGCCATCAATAGTTTTCTCCCAAAGTCCATTCCCATTTTGTGCTACTTTGAAAATCCATGCCTTACGCGACAAGGTATCCGATGCAGCACCCGACCAACCTGCCACAAGAAGTTCTCCTTGCGGAGTGATATTAATTAGATTGGCATGATTAAATGGTTTTGACCCAAACGCTTTGTTCCATGATACTTTTCCCGCATTATCAACGGCAATCAGCCAGCTTTGAGTACCTTCTTCATCCGATTTTTGGCGATTTCCGGCAATAATGGTTTTACCATCTTGTGTAACTCCTACCCCACCAGCTATGTCATTTTTTTCATTGAAATCAAAACCTTTTATCCAAACAATGGCATTTTTGGCACCTTCGAACGAGGCAGCACAATTTTGCCCTAAGACGTTCGATTTCAGGTTAAAAATATCAACAAAATATTCGCCTTCAGGGTATTTCGAAATAAATGCATTATATCCTTCCAGGGTATTAACCTGTTTAGCTTTATCGTACAATAGTTTTCGAAGAATGGTTCGGGCATTCATGATTTGTAAGGCTTTAGGATAAGTTTTTATAAACAGTTCTATAGCCTCGATGGTATTTTTCTTTTTTGCTTCATCAAATGAAAACTGATCGCGACTTTTCAATGCCTCATAATATTGTTCAGCATCAGGATAATTCTTCATAAAACCGGTGTAAGAAGCAATGGTATTTTCTTTTTTTGCAGCCGTGAAAGCCAGGACATTTCGCAACCTTATAGCTTTAGGAATTTGTGCTGCTTCGGGATATTGTTTAATAAAGTCATTGTAGGCATTAAGGGTGTTGGCTTTTTCGGCTAAACGAAATTTGATTTGATTACGAATATGCACTACATTCTCGTAATGCTTAGAATTAGGGTACACTTGAATGAAGTGTTCTGCAACTTCAACATTATTTTCTTCCCGCACATATTTTATGAGCTTTTCTTCAATAGCTTTTTCTTCAAAATCGAAGTTATAGCGAAGAGGCCTACTCCTTCTTTGCGGATCCCGCGTGCCGAAGAACCCTTTATAAAATTCATTTTCATCAGTGCTCAATTTATCGATGTACTTTTTAGCAATAACATAATGATCCCAGGCTTTGAAATAATCGGCCCTTGGGTTTTTATCAGCCGAATAAGTCAAGGCAAGGCCAAAATTTGCCGAAAAGCTTTCGCTCTCGTCATTTACGTGCTTACTAAAGGTTTCTATAGCCTTATCAAATTCTCCTTTCTCAAGGCTTTTGAAACCACGCAGAGATGCCTGGGAGAAAACATTAATAGCAATAAATATGATGATGGATGAAAATATTGATCGTTTCATACGTTAAATATTTTTTTTGAAGTAATCACTTATTTTTTAACTAAAAAGAATTCAACCCTCCGGTTTACTGCCTTGCCTTCAATAGTCTTGTTGGTTTCAATAGGTTTGGTTTTTCCATATCCCATTGACCGTAAACGTTGGGGTTCTATACCTTTCAAAACAAGATAATCCACAACAGACTTAGCCCGGCCCATACTGAGGGTTTTATTATAGGTATCAGAGCCTTCGCTATCAGTATGCCCTCCTATTTCAATTAGTTGCACTCCGCTTTCTTGCATGAATGCTACAACTTTGTCGAGTTCAACAAATGAAGCTGGTAAGAGGGCCGTTTTATTATATTCAAAGAAAATATTTTTAAGTACAATTGCAGTCCCTTCTTCAATGTTTTTAAGACCGTCATTTAAGGCATCGACAGGTATTTCAGGAGCTTTAAAAATAATAGTACCTGCAGAATTACAATGGTATAGGTCATTAGCTTTGTAAGTATAAGTTCCGGCTGGAAGATTGGTAAGGCTTGTACCGGTCATGTTATTAGACCATTTGACTTCATAAGGCGGTGTTCCTCCCCGGATGGCAAGGGTGATTTTACCATCGTCCCTTTTTCCTTTAAATACGCCAGTGCGGGGATCAAACCCTCCGGTATAGCTTGAATCGATAAGTGCAACATCCATGGAATGAGGTACGCAAGGACAATCGTTGCAATTTTCGAGTTGTATAATCGAAAAATCATCGAAAAAATAATAAGCATACGATTTATTTCGAAGATTAACAGCATTCCTGTCTGTTACAACATAATTGGTATTGTCGTAGTTTCTAAAGTTGCCAATTACAAAATACCTTTCGTTACCAGAAGCAATGTAAACCTGGCAATATTGGTCCCACTCTTCAATGTTATCCAAAAAAAGACCTGGTTTGTTATTTAATTGGGGCACAAGAGGAAGATTTTTTTCCGTAATAGTTGTTTTTACTTCTGTTTGACTAAAATAAATGCTCATTTGATCAACTGCGAACTTAGAATATGACGCTAATTTGTAATAAAAGGTAACGCAATATTTTTTGTCTTTTTCTAACGGTCGGCTGAGTGTACCCTGAAAATATTCGCGATAATTATACTCGGTTCCGGTTAAAATTGCTCCCATATAACCATTGCCACTTTTAGGTTCGCTTTGACCCGCAAAATTGTTTGGTACTTTTACCGTACCCGGACTACACCGGTTAAAATAATCTGGTGCATCATAAGTAGGATATGTCCAATCCGGAATGAGCTTATGAGATTTATCATGAGAAGTATAATTCTCGGGACATTTCAGATAGGTTTCGAAGCTAGGATTTTTGACTAAATTTTTTTCCTGTGCCTGGATTGTCAGATTAAACAATACAATGAACAGTATCGCAATCAATGAATTTTGGGTTTTAGGTTTCATATATGGTTGATTAAAACATAACTGCTAACTTACAAAAAAAATACAAAACGTTCAGCAAAAAATAAAAAGCAGGCCTGTAAGCCGGGTTCTGTCTCCGCCAGCTGGTGGATTTCTATCATTTATCTACGATTCCGGTCACCCGGAACCTTAAGCGACCTACCCCTCTCGATCAAAGCGAGCAACCCTGCATCTCCCACAAAAGGGAAGAATTCGAGATATACATGGTCTTACAACCCATCAGACGAACGGCTACCGGTGTCACCACCTGTACCGGTGAGCTCTTACCTCACCTTTTCACCCTTGCTCCGACACTACACGTAGCATCGGGGCGGACATTTTCTGTTCCGTTACTATACCCTTGCGGATATCTTCCTGTTAGGAAGGACAGCGCTCTGTGTTGCCCGGACTTTCCTCTCTTTGCCTTGCAGCAAAGAACGATAGAACGGCCTGCTTATATAGTACCCTAAATCCCCAAAGGGGACTTAAAGTTTAATTTGCAAAGTTAACTAATTAGTGCCTCTAAAAAATTAATATTGTTTATGAATATCGAACAAGGATTATTCACCGATTCTTTATTCTTTTACAAGGTGTTCATGAGCTCGCTTCGCTCGGTTAACGATTTTAGAATCATGATCTACAAATACTTCTGAAATCAAATATCGTTAATCGATATTCGTTATTCATTTTTTTCGAATTCTACGTTTTAAAAACCTTTACTTAATCATCACCATCGTAGCCCCATACCCATACTCCATGAACGAAGCATCCTGGTAATGGAGTTTGGGATACTTGCTATCGAGAGTTTTTCTAATTTCGTATTTTAGTTTTCCATTTCCAACACCATGAATAAAGACTATCTTTTTAACATTGTTACGTATAGCACCTTCCAAGGCAATACTGAATTTACTCATTTGTATATCCATAATTTCGCTATTGCTTAACCCTGAAAAATTGTCTGTTAATTGTTCGATGTGCAGATCAACTTCTTCAATTTCACTGTTCATTATGGGGTTAAGAGGCTGCTTTTTAGGCAATGTACCTTTACGCTTCTTTTGAATGATAAATTTATCTTCTGTTTCGGTCACCATGCGTTCGATTTCGTATATCAAACTCATTTCAGTAATATTGACTATGATTGCCTTTTCATCGAAATAGTCATTCTCCAACCAATGAGCGGGATCGACCATTGAGAGCGCATCAACCTTGTATTCGTAAATAATAGGTTCATGGGGCAAGAATATCCCTTTTTTATAGAAGACGCAATTAATTTTAAACGATTGAATTTGTTTCAGTTCGGTCATATCAAACGAAAGCAATAATACTTTTGCGTCTTCTTCTACCATCCCTGCTTTTCTGCCATACACAAAATTATCTTTGACAACTGAAAAGGTATAGAGCATCCGGTATGCGCAGTCACTGATTAAATAAACCTGAAAATCCGGTTCCATAACATCTGTCTGGTTTATAGGAACCAAACCAAGTACAATGCTAAGCGTGCTGTTTTCCGTTGTAATCAGTTCATTTTCATCTGCACTGTCAGTCCATTTATCATCAAAATTTTCAATCTTTTCCTCCCGATAGCCATGGGGATTGGTAGGTATGGGTTGCGCCACATTCTGTTTAAGATTAGATTTAATCGAAACAAATGTGTCTTGCTTTATTTCTCCAAATTTATCCTGATCATCCTTAATTAATTCCGAAAAAGGAGTTGGAATTTCGAAACCATCACCGGTTTCAATAAATGCCAATTGTTGTTTGATTTTGGTAATAATTCCTCCACCTACATCATTTAAAAACTTTACTTTATCTCCTACATTGAATGTCATTGTATTCAGTATTATTTGGATGAACAAAAATAACTAATTTTGCATTATTAATGATTTTACTTTTTAATACTTATTGATATTTGATGTATAAGAATAAGGAATTCCTCAAAAATATTCATATTTCTGATTTTGATTACCCGCTTCCGGCAGAACGTATCGCAAAATATCCGCTTGGGGAAAGGGATCAGTCAAAATTGCTGGTTTATCGTTATGGGGCAATATCACATATGGCATTTAGCAATTTGCCTGCAATTCTTTCTCCTGGTGATTTGCTGGTTTTTAACAATACCCGCGTAATTCCTGCCAGATTGAAATTCAAAAAAACTACTGGGGCTAACATTGAAATATTTTGCCTGGAACCAGTTGAACCGGCCGAATATCAAGTATCCTTTCAATCGCACCGATGCACTTGGAAATGCATTGTTGGCAACCTGAAAAAATGGAAAGATGGTGCATTGACAAAAGTGATTGATACCGGCCTAAGATGCATCCGACTTAATGCTGTAAAGACAGAAGATTTTAAAACACATCAGTATATTGAATTTACTTGGGATGATGACTCGCTATCCTTTAGTGAAATCATTGAACTTGCCGGTGTCACTCCCATCCCGCCATACCTGAACCGCGAAAGCAAGGCTATAGACTACGAGCGTTACCAAACCGTATACTCCAAGATAAAAGGATCGGTGGCTGCACCTACCGCAGGATTGCACTTTACGGAAAAATCATTCCGGCAATTAGGATCAAATGGGATGACTTCAACAGAAGTTACACTCCACGTGGGTGCTGGAACTTTTAAACCTGTACAAACCGACTCCATTGAGGAACATGAGATGCATACAGAATTTTTCTCTGTATCTGCTGATACTCTCAGACTATTAATGGAAAACCATGAAAAAATTGTAGCTGTTGGTACCACAACCCTGAGAACGCTAGAAAGCCTATATTGGATTGGCATAAAACTGAATATGGGATTATTTGAAATCGACAATTTGCTTCATCTCTATCAATGGGATGCTTATAAACTTGAGGCTACCCTTTCTTATTCTGAGGCCATAAATATTTTATTTGAATATGTTAAAAGCAAGGGCATGACTCACCTTTATGCTACCACACAAATACTAATTGCTCCCGGGTACAGCATTCAAAGTATTAAGGCGCTGATAACCAATTTTCACCAGCCTAAAAGCACGCTATTATTGTTAGTGGCAACAATTGTCGGTTCTGACTGGAAAAAAATATATGATTATGCGATGAATCATGATTTCCGGTTTTTGAGTTATGGAGATAGTTCGATACTATACTTATAATTAATTCCCTATTGTACATTTATTCATCACCACGTCCATCAGATACCCGTTACAAATACCTTTAAGTTTGATTTCTTGCCCGGTTTTAAAATCCTCTTTTTTGACGACCCCTTTATCAAAACTACACATCACGCCGGAAGTAGCTTTGTTTTCCTTTAGATATAAAGATATATTTTCCTGACTTTCTTTTACTTCTGCAATCATTCCTATGATACTAATAACTTTATCGTTATATTTTAGGTTTGCTGAATCTTCGTTTATTTCATAGTCATTAACAAGAGCAGAAGCAGTTATTTCAATTGTTGCCTTTTGGCCAGCTACGCTTGTGTCTGATTTTCTAAATACACGTAACCAAACGATAACTGCACCGATAATTATTATAGCCAGTGCAATAAGCAGTATTCTTATTTTCAAGGACATAATTTGTTTTTTTAATTTGGATTATAGGGTGTATCAATATTAATTTCAACTGTTTTAGCTATTTTATCTTCAACTAATGAAGGGATTTTAATATCATAATCTTTCGGTGATACCACAAATTTTGCTTTTGCAGTAATATTCCCACCTTTTATTTCAATAGTTCCTTTGGTTGTTACAGGCTTAGTTACTCCATGAATGGTGAGATCACCACTAACCTCGGCAGGATAAGTCCCGTCCTTTTTGAAATCAATCTTACTAAGATTTGTGATTTTCCCCTTAAAACCGGCTTTTGGTATTTTATCCGACTCCATGTAATTTTCGTTAAAATGCTCCTGCATTAGTGCCCTTTTAAACTCGAATGCTTTCACCAACATGCTGAACACGATATCACCTGTGGAAACATCTAAAATACTTGCAACCTGATGGTTATCCGCTTCAATTTCTTCCATTGGTGTATGCGAGTAAAACCATATATGGCCAGTTTTTGAAATGCATTTCTGCGCAGCAACATATTGAAAAATGCTCAACATTAATAAAATAAGAATTTTGCTTCTCATGACTTATGATTTTTACATTAATTATTATACCATACTGTTAAATTAGTTTCTCTGAACACTTTGTGGTATATAAATTCAGGGCTAAAGCCCCGCTGATGTTGTATTTGCTTAACTACGGCCTTAAGGCCGTAGTTAGTGAAACGCCCTTTAATGTGGACTTTAGTCCTTCATCTGAAATATGTAATATAGTTTTGATTAAATGATATTATATTCTCTAAACAAATAAATCTTCTGAAATGTTTATTTTAGAGTAAATACCCTTGAAATATTAAATCCGATATGAATATCTCCATGCTGCCAATTGCCAGTTGTTTCACCGACAAAACCTTTTTCTATCATGGCAAGGGAATTGGTAAAATGAATCTGGAAGACATGGCCTCCTGTTTCAATATCAAAGCCAAAAGATAACGAATTGTAAGTTTTTGTAGTACGATAGTCGTTCGTCGGAGGAATGACATAATAATATTCGCCATTTAGTGAAATTCGCTTGGTAAGTTTAAACCTTCCCCCTGCCCCTATTGCAATTATATCGTTTGGATCCAGTTCGGTTTTTACCATGTTCATGTGAATAAAAGTCGGATTAATTTCAAAAGAAAATCGTTCACTAAATTTCCGGGCAATTAGTAATTGATTAACATAAGTTGCCCTCATCCAAAAATTAACGTTTCCGGGTAATTGCAATTTTGAGGAATTGATAGCCGTAGTGGTCAAATATGATAATGAAATGGGCATATTTTTCTTACCTGCAGATTGTCTTAATATGGAAAATTTAAGGAACCCGTCGTAGGTTTTTTGATAGTTACCGCGTCCAAGTCCAGCCATTACCCAATTGGTAATACCATACTCCAGACTTAGATGTATATTGGCCTGATCTAATCCCCAAAATTCGTAAGACCCTGAATTTACCTGACCAAACCTGTGTGAAATCCGAACATCGAGCTGGCCTGCAGGCATTCGCTCAATCGAGTGTCCAGTTACTATCCTGGTCGATTTAAATGTAGCTGTGGTATAGTTTATAGCACTATCTGGGGACTGGTTTAACAACTGGTCAACGTCCTGAGCTTTCAAAGTTACAAATAAAAATAAAATGTTTAGAAAGAGTAAAATACGCATCATATTCTTGGGTTTTTTATTTATTTAAAAGAAGCTCCTGCGTCAATCCATTTTTTGAATATTAAAATTTGGCAAGAAGGAAGCTGTCCAGACGGGGGCATGTTAAGATTTTGATAAGTTATGGATTTATACAATTGACCACTTTTAATTTGAGCCCTTAATACTGAAGTATCTTGAAAATTAAAACCACCTCCAGAACCGGATGTATTACTTCCATGACATGAAAAGCAATTGTTATTTAAAATTGGTAATATTGAAGTTGAATAAGTCACGTTAGTTGTGTCGCATGAGCTATTTTCCGTAGGAAAGAGGTGTTCTTCGCTTTCATAATAGCAGCCTGAAGTAACAAGAGCAATTACTGCGACGATAGTAAGGATACTTTTCATAGGGTTCGGAATTATAGGTTTTTTAACTAGGGTTCAATTATTTAGTTTTCCCTGCTGAATCCAAAGTTCAATTTTTCGTATTAAACATTTGTCAAGCTTTCCTGAAGGAGGCATGGCAAAGAATCCAGTCATCTGACTAATGGCACCATCTATAACGGGGATTCCATTACGGATGTTATCAGCATATACTTTAACGTTCTGGTAATTGCTCAAATTTACCCCTCCGCTGGGACTAGTTCCATTATGACAGCCAAGACAACTATTCTGAACAATAGGCCAAACCTGGGTAGAAAACAATATAGTGCCTGTAGTGTCGCAACTTAACAATGGGCAATCACTATTTGAAGCACCCTGAGCAATCCACTTACGAAATGTTTCAGTTTGTTGCGAGGTAAGAGGACTTTTAGGAGGTGGTGGCATTATACCCTCTTCGCCCCCTGTGGTGATCACTTGATAAATGTGACTTGAGTTAGGATTAAAGGGAACTATATCTCCCTGATGTTGTGTCAATGTCGTATAATTTATTAGAACATACCCGCCTCTGTGAGATGCTGCATCATGACAACCTGTGATGCCACAACTCGAAGTCAAAATAGGCAAAATGTTTTGAGTAAAACAAATAGTATCCTTATTTGTAACAGGACCTGGGCCTGGAATTTGGGCAGTATCGCATGTAGTATTTTGAGCACCCTGCTGAATCCAAATTTCTATTAACATCCTTTGCTCAATGGGCAACTGCCTGTTTGGTGGCATTATTTTACCATAAGCCCTACCGAGCACTTTATAAACCAGACTGCCTTTGGCATTACCCGGCTTTACATCCTTCATTATGGATTCATAGCTTGTAGCAACAAAAACTTTCCTATTAACTCCATCATGGCATCCGGATATACCACAGGAATTTTTAAAGATGGGTAAGATTTCAGTATTAAAACAAACTGCCTTCAATTTATCAATTCCGACAGGATCAAGGTGACAAGATTGTAACTCAGCTAAAACAAAGCTGATAACAATTACAGCCAAAAGAAAAATTAGTGTTGCAAAACGCTTCATAAACATTTCAATTTTTGCACCAATTTAAACAAAAATACAGAAAATAATATCTGAACATCCAAATTTATACAAATGTTTGGATAAGTATAATTGAGACAGCTTTATCAGCTATGGACTAGATGAATGAAACGGATAGAATAATTCGATTTTACAAAATGGTAATTAGCTAAATATCTGCGAGGTTAAAACTCTGAAGTAAAGAAAAATTTGATATTCCGGAATTTTTCCTGGGCCATTTGCAGGCTATAAGCTGTATCGGCCAGGAATACGTCGCGGCCGCGTTTATCTTCTGCTATATACTGGTATTTTCGCCTTTTAAAGTCGTCGAGCTCCTTTTTGTCGTCGCTTTGTATCCAACAGGCTTTGTATAATTGGATAGGTTCATATTTGCATGAAGCGCTATATTCGTGTTGCAAACGGTATTGTATTACATCAAACTGAAGAGCACCTACCGTACCAATTATTTTACGGTTGTTAAATTTATTGATAAACAATTGTGCCACACCCTCGTCCATTAACTGGTCAATACCTTTGGCCAATTGCTTATACTTCATTGGGTCGGCATTTTCCACATACCTGAATAGCTCCGGTGAAAAGCTTGGTATGCCTTTAAAATGAAGATTTTCTCCACCGGTAAGGGTATCTCCTATTTTGAAATTACCGGTATCATGCAAACCCACGATATCACCAGGAAATGCTTCATCAATTACCGATTTTTTATCGGCCATAAATGAAGTTGGATTTGCAAATTTGAGTTGCTTACCCAGCCGAACATGCAAATAATTGGTATTACGTTCAAATTTGCCTGACACAATGCGTACAAATGCTATTCTATCGCGGTGGTTAGGATCCATATTGGCATGGATTTTAAATACAAACCCTGTCAATTTAGTTTCTTCAGGCATGACAGTACGTTCAACCGTAGTAAAACTTTTAGGAGTGGGCGCGATTTTAATAAAGCAGTTGAGCAATTCTCTAATTCCGAAATTGTTCAAAGCACTTCCAAAGAATACTGGAGCTACCTTTGCGGACAGATAATCTTCAATATTGAACTCAGGGTATACGCCCTCCAACAACTCAAGATCTTCTCTTAGTTTCTCAGCATAATGATCAATGTATTGTTCCAATTGATTGCTCTGTATATCCTTAATATCAACAGAATCTGCAATAGTCTGTTTCTCGAATGTGGTAAAAAGCTGAAGGTTCCCTTCGTAAAGGTTGTATACTCCTTTAAAAGTAGGCCCCATACTGATCGGCCAACTTAACGGGCGAACTTTAATTTTCAATTCGGTTTCTATTTCGTCTAACAGGTCGAAAGGATCTTTGCCCTCACGATCGAGCTTATTAATGAACACCATTACTGGTGTGTTGCGCATGCGACAGACTTCCATAAGCTTACGTGTCTGTGCCTCAACCCCTTTAGCACAATCGATCACAATAATAACGCTATCTACAGCCGTAAGAGTCCGGAATGTATCTTCAGCAAAATCCTGATGTCCGGGAGTATCTAAAATATTAATCTTGATTTCTTTATATTCAAACCCCATTACTGACGTGGCCACAGAAATACCACGTTGCTTCTCGATTTCCATAAAATCGGACAACGCTGTTTTTTTAATCTTATTCGATTTTACAGCACCTGCCACATGAATGGCACCTCCAAACAACAGCAGTTTTTCGGTCAATGTGGTTTTCCCTGCATCGGGGTGACTAATGATTGCAAAGGTCCTGCGCCTTTTTATCTCCTGAACTAAATCCATGATGCATCCAAAAATTCGGAGGGCAAATGTAATACTTTAATGTGAACCTAATTGTTTAAATTTGATGAAAATGATGAAAAAAGTAAATTTAATGAAGAGTAAAAGAAGTTGGATCAGAAATGTCTAAATTGAATTTTATTTTGAGCCAGTTGACTTTTAATGATTATGTTAAAAAAAATTTTTAAATATTTCGATATTTACAAAATATTAAAGTCCCTTTATGTATTTAACAATATCAATTGATGTATTGTTTATTCGGTAAGTTTGTCAAGGAAATATTAAAGCATTGTTTATGATTATCATTATTATTCTAGCTGTAATTTTAATTTTGGATGTTTATACCTTTAAAGGCATGAAATTATTACTTTCTAATAACTTTCATTCGGGATTTAAACGTGGCCTTTATATTGGTTTTTGGGTAGTTACTGGATTTATGGTTTTAATGATCATTAGCGGATATTTTTTTCGCTCCTCCACCCGTAACGTTGCTGTTTTCAATTGGTATTATTACTTTTTTGCTGCGTTTCTTGTCATATATGTACCTAAGATATTGTTTGTTGCATTTCATTTTACCGAGGATATTATTTATGGGGCAAAATGGATCATCCATAGACTAACAACAAAAAAAAAGTTACTTACATCAAACAGTGAGCCTATAAGCCGTTCCAAATTTCTTACACAGATAGGAATTATACTGGCTGTTATACCCTTTCTTTCCTTTATCTGGGGAACTGTTAAAGGACGCTTTAATTTCAGGGTTGAGCGAATACGATTAACATTTCCAAATCTTCCAATATCGTTTAACAACTTAAGAATTGTTTTTATATCTGATATTCATATAGGCGGCTTCAAAGGATTTGAGGAACACGTTGAAGAAGCTATACGTCTGGTTAATGCTCAAAATCCTGATATTATTTTCTTTGGTGGTGACCTGGTGAATAATTTTTATGAAGAGTTAAATGGTTGGATTCCAATTTTGTCAGAGATGAAAGCAAAATATGGAAAATACTCCATTTTGGGAAACCACGATTATGGCAATTATTATCATTGGAAGTCGCAAGTTGAAAAAGCCGAAAACTTCAAAAAAATTAAAGAAGCTCATGCGCAAATGGGGTTTCGGTTGTTGACTAACCAATCTGAAGTATTTACTATGAATGGCGAAGAAATTGCTATTATCGGCGTTGAAAATTGGGGCCATAAACCTTTTCCCCAATATGCTGATTATGAAAAAGCGGCCAAAGATGTCCTGGATAAACCTTTTAAAATACTCCTTACACACGATCCCACGCATTGGGATATGAAGGTTATGAATAAAACAGATGTTGACTTAACCTTCTCAGGCCATACACATGGGATGCAATTCGGAATTCATATAGCTGGCATGGAATGGAGCCCGGCAAAGTATAAATATCCCCACTGGGCTGGGCTATACCAGGAAGGCAAACAGTATTTATATGTGAATCGGGGACTGGGATTTATAGGTTATCCAGGAAGAGTAGGTATGCCTCCAGAAATTACAATAATTGAACTGGTATCTTCCAAATCGATAATTTAGCCATGCGAATGGTATAATTTGTTAATAATTAAAGGCCATTCTCAACAGCTTAAATATCTCATTATTAAACTATAAGTTTCAAATAAATGAATTAAGTTGTTAATAATTATTTTTGAGGCTCTGATGTTTTGTTCCCTTTGTCATTAAAATTTTCTAAAGGTTTGATTCCCTGAATATTCAAACTTTTTGAAAGTTTGGCTATACTTTTCATATCAATATTTCCCAGGATGCAAATAAAAACGTTTTCTTTTCCACCGGCAATCATTAATAATTCAGAAATTTTTCCCTGATTTTCTTTCACGAGAAACTTAATGTCCTGGTCTTTTTCCTTGATGACCATTAGTTCCTTATATTGCTCAATAGGCAATACTTTCATGATTTCTTTGTAAAAATTAGTTCCTGAAGGAACTGCTTTTGGATTTTCAACCGCTAAAATCCGAATACTTTTCAGGTTTTTTACAAGTTCATCGAAATCTTTATCATCGGTTTTAGCATCCTTAAACATATCGAACATATATTGTGAGATGTAAACCGTGGTAAATCCTTCCTTACCCGAATATTTATCAAACAGCTTATCTACCGGCGATTGAGCTATTCCTATCACTGGTATAATTACTAAGCATAAAATTAAAAGATAGGTGTTCATCCGAAAATGATTTTTTTTAATATGGTCAGATGGAACTTGCAAGCACTTATTTTCATAAAAGTTTGCGTTTGTAAAACATGCTCGTTTCATATAATTATATTTTATTGTTTTTCATTATTAGGTTGATCGTAATACTTTGAAACCAGTTCTAATTGTTTTAAGCCAGAGCCGAACGAAGAGAAAGATGAAAATTCTTTCATTCCCTGGTTCAATTTGCCCACATTGGTTAAAGGTTTTGTTCCTTTATTCAGCTTTTCCGAAATATACAGCAAGGTTCTTTGTACTTCGGCATAGGCAAGCTGCGGATCTGAGTAGGTGTCTTTGATTTTATTTTTGTTTCCTTCTTTACTAATGAATAGATAGCAAACTACCAAAATAGCCAGTCCGGCAGCAATACTTGCAACCGTATATCCTAACTGCACATATTTGTTTCTTTTAATACTTCTCCCCTGGTGGTCAATCCAGTTTTCAAGTTTACGTTCAAGATTTTGACTTGAGGGAACGATTTCCTTCTCAGAGTCAGTGAATAAAAATAAGTCCTTGTCGGAAATCAATTCTTCAGGAACAGACTGGTTCCGGAAATAATCCCTGAGGATTCGTTCTTCCTCCAAAGAGGTTAATCCCTCATAAAATTTTTCCAGAAGTATTTTTATTTCATTTAGTTCCATATTCATGGACTTTAATCAATTCGTTTCGTACTTGTTTACGGGCACGTGATAAATGGACGCGAATATTGTTCATAGTAAGGCCGGTTATATCCTGAATTTCTTCAAAACTATATTCTTTCATATCGCGCATAACCATAATACTTTTCATTTGCTCTGGTAATGAATCAATAATACGCTTGACAATACGAATATTTTCATGTTTTTCGCTCATCTCAAGCGGGTTTTCATTGACCGATGCCTTATTGACCAGGTTCAGATGCTGCTCTTCGATAGAAACCGTGCGCCTCGCCTTTATTTTATCGAGGCACAGGTTTTTTGTCATTGTTATCGCAAAAGCTTCCAACTTATTGACTTCTATAAGCTTATGACGCATGCTCCATAATTTCAAAAATACTTCCTGAACTGCATCTTCTGCCTCCTGCACGTTGCCAAGGAATCTAAATGACAGTCGGAATAATTTCTGATTTACCGGAAGTACTTTTTGTTTAAATTCTTCTGCGTTCATGCATGTATGCCTAAAATCCTACTTTGAAATATGGTTGTCATTCCGGTGGAAGCCGGAATCCATATCCTTCGTAGCTAATAGATTCCGGCCTTCGCCGGAATAACAACTTTTCTGCTTTACAATTACTTCTTACCCAATTTAGCTAATTGCTCGCATCCGTGCATTTTCATGAATTCAGGAAGTTTACCAAGCTGCTTGGGATCAATGTTACCGGTTATACTTACCAATGCTTGATGATTTCCTCCTGTCACCAATAATAAAAACTCTGCAATCCTGCCCTGGCTCTCTAGTGATAACATTTTTACGTTCATTTCTTTTTCCTTTACTACCATAAGTTCCTTATAGTCTTTCAATGGAAGTGATTTGACCATGGTTTCGAAGGAAACTTTGTCTTCCGGAACAGCGTTTTCAAAAGCAAGTATCCTGACCCTTGAAATTTGTGCAAGCAAATCCTTGGCCTTGAAATCGCTTGAATCCATTTGGGCTACAAGGTTCATCATATCCTTGGTAATATTCACGGAAGTCACCCCGTTCTTTCCATCAAATTTATTGAAAATATTATCAATATCCTTGTTTTGTCCGAAGCCTGTGATAGAAATCAGTGCAAAGCTTGTTAAAATAATGAATGTTCTCATGATATATAATTTTAATGGTTTAACATAGATTATAATTCGACGTCCTAATACTAAGACGACTGTACCATGAAAACATTACAGGAAAAGTAAGAATTTTTGAAAATAACCATCTGCAGGAACCTATGTTTAAAAATTTGAATTCAGAACAAGGATTAACGATTTAAGAATAAAGAAGTATCTGTGCTTCTATGATCTAAATCTTCTAAAATCAAAAATCGTTATTCTTAAATCATTATAACATACTTCTTAAATGCACTATTGGAAATATTGTTTGATCCTTTTTAAAAAATCATCGGGTGGTCTTCTGGGTTTGCGGGTTTTGGCATCAGTAAATACAAGGGTAGTTTCGCCATAATTTAACTTCTCTCCCCTATCGTTATAAATTTCATACTCGAAACGGATCCGAACAGTGGGGATTTCTTTAATCATCGTCTTTACAGTAAGTAAATCATCGTAAAATGCCGGGGCAATATAATTCGATTGTAATGATATTACCGGAAGTATAGTACCGCTATCTTCCATTTCTTTATAACTAAGCCCTAGGTTACGCAGCATTTCTGTTCTTCCTACCTCGTAATACAATGGATAATAACCGTAATAAGCATATCCCATACGATCGCTTTCACCATAGCGCACTCTTACTTGGGTTTCAGTAATGTACATAAATAATAACATTAGTAACTTAGGCTAAGATAAAGAAGTTATTGGAATAATTGTTGTTTTTGCCTTGCTTGAGAATAGTACGATTTACTTTCATAAAAAGCACAAGCCCGGCTATTATTTGCCGGGCTTTACTAAAAATTACAGCAGAAACTTATATAAGATTTTATTGTTTAACGATTTTATATTTATATGTTTTACCTGCACTCTTTAGTTGAACCATATAAACACCAGGCTTTAAACTAGAAACATCAATGCTGTTGTCATTAGTTTTATTCACATTTAAAACCTCTTTACCACAGATATCATATAAGGCTGCATTGAATTTCGATAACCCTTTTACAGTGAGTTTATCAAAAGCCGGGTTAGGGTAAACAGAGATTTCATTATCAGTGCCTGCATACTTTTGAGCAATTTCTGTAGCTTCTTGTTCAGAAGCGTTCTGAACCGCTACTTCAGCCGATTTTAATTGGGTTTCGGACAAAGACATTGTTTTTACAGAAAAATATGAAGCTGAATTACTAAGTGAGAATTTAAACCCATTATTTAGAGTGATAGCATCAGCGGCACGTATATACCCAATCTTTTCTGTTGTCTTGTTAGAATTAAGGCTGACTGTAGTTGTAGGATTAATTAGCTTGGCCGTGTAGGTGTATGACCCAATCCTATTTGCTCCATATTCAATCCACATATAACCACTGAGCCCCCATCCTGTACCCCACGAATTTTTGATTAACCAGGCGCCATTTTGTCCTTTACTATCGTCCCAACCGCATATTACAACTGCATGGTCGATGCTCGAACCGGAATAATCATTTTTGTATACTTCACCGTTTGCCGGATAATTGAAGAAACTGGAGAGCCCGGCTTTGACTGTTGTAAATACAGGTCCGTTGTTATATATCGCAACTTTAATGTCAGCCGGCGTGTTTGAAACGTAATAGTACTTATCAATTACTGGGTAATCAAACGAACAATTAGCTGAATTACATGTCTGATCATGTGCTACATATGGATAACAGCCTTCAGTAACAGCACCATGGTTATTTATAATCATATTAAATGCTTCCCATCCGCCGCCACATCCATAAGCGCTATTATCGCAATCCACAAGCCATTGTTCGGACAAATCAGGATGAGTTGCAATGTCAGGGTATTCGTTAAATTGAACCTTAATCATTGCTTCATAAGATCCCATTGTTGCAAACGCCCAACATGACCCACAAGCACTCTGATTTTTCACAGAGGTCATTTTGCCTAAATCCCTCCAATTAAAGGCCGATGGCACCGTTCCCGCACCTTGAAGGTTGATATATGCAGTTAATCCTTGATTGGGATTGCTTGGAACAATCAAACCAGTGGAATATTGGGCATGACCATTGAAAATTATCAATCCAATAAGGATAACTGATAAATATATTCTTTTTTTCATATTTATTAGTTTTAATTATTTCAATGATTTGACTTCTTGTTTCAATGAATCATTTTCTTTTTTAAGCTCAATCAGATACAATGTTAATTCCTCAACTTTCCTAAGCAACACATCAGCCATTTTTCCCACGCTATAACCTTTTTCTTGAAATTCTTTAGCTGAAGGAACTTCTGGCAGGTGTTTGTTAACTGTTACAAATTTTTCCAAATCAGACAAGCTAATTAATTTATAACTCTTTTCGAAAACATAATCTGAGCAAGGTGCAGATTTGATTTCTATTTCAGTTGCCTGGATTTTACCATTTACTGCAAGTGGAACTGCTGGATTTGTACATCCAATGCCAATATTTCCAGATACGTAAACATTTCCAAGAAAATATCCTGCATAAATGCCTGGAATTGGGAACTCATCATTACCAGGAGCTGTTCCTACAATAGCGCTACCGTTGTTTGTCCCCTGTAATTTACCCACTACAGCTCCATTATAACCAGATGTCATATTACCAGCATAAGCCAAAACACCGTAGGAACGGCCATTGCTTAGGGCAGTTGCTCCGGCATAGCCATTTCCGTATAACCCGACGCAAACTGTACCATAAGAAGGATTTTTAATGCCATAACCTAGAACCCCAATGGACCAGTCAGCAGATGAAACGGCTTCCCCAACACCTTCAATTCCGTAGTTATAAACTCCTGTACTTGATTTTTTTGAATACAGCCCAACATAAGATGAACCATCTCCACCAACGCTTAATAAAGATAAAGGATTCATAGTTCCAATGCCGAAATTGCCATTATTCAATAACGTCATTCTTGTAGTCCCACTGGTGTTGAATAACATAGTTCCTCCGTTTGCGTTTAGCGTAATTTTTCCCGGGCCACCATAACCGGCATCTGATTGTATCAAAACGCTACCTCCTAAACCAGCATCTCCATCCACTACTATTTTTGAAGGTGAAGAATTAATTGAGTTTCCAGATTGAATAGTCCAATCATATCCACCACCGGTTTGAGATGATGTTGCAGTAGTTTGACTCTTGACATAAGAGAAAGAAAGGAATAACAAAAGAACGAGAGTTAAAATTTTAGTTTTCATTATTTTACTATTAATATTTTGCCTACTCTATTAAAGCTTTTCGGCATCCGCTTTTTAAAACTGAGCTCAGTATATTTTCCAATTTGTTTATTGTTGCTTTTTAATTTGTTTTATAACAGATGTTTGGTTACCCCATTGTACCTTAACCAGATATAATCCATCCGGATATTTCGTAATATCAATATTTTCATTTGCTTGAAAACAGCAGGTTTTCCGGTAACATACCCGGCCTAAAGCATCGAAAATCTGAATAGTTTGTATGCTGGTAGGGTCAATCAACTTTAATAAGAATTTTCCGTCACATGGATTGGGGTAGGACATGTTCCATTGATCAGGATCTTTCGATATCTTTAATGTATCGGATGAATTGTCAGATGCTTTGCCGCTTTTATCATTTGGATCCCTGTCAACCCATGAAAGTGTATTTTCGAATACTACCGATGGGTATACACGTTCAAAAGCTGAAAAGAAATCGTCGGCGCAGATACCCCTGAATTTTCCTCCTGCCTGGACTTTAAAACCTGTTTTTAATAAAACGTTACCGGCAACTAATGAAAGGTTACCACTTTGCGATACAGTGACATTATTGCAAGTAATGGTGTTTTTCGATTCCTCAACCTGGACGTCGGTAATGGGTACATTAGTATTTAAGATAACATCACTTCGATAAGCACCTGTGTCAATACCACTTATAATAACTGATACGACCTGCTTTTCTGATAGGCTTTTAGGATAAATTTTTACATAATAATCACCTGTTGAATTATCCTTAACAACGACCTGTTCCACATTATCAACTTGATTATCTCCATTTGTCGTCTGTCCTGAAGAATTTAGCATCCACGGCCAATTTACAGAATTATCGTTTTTTCGTATTACACGTAAATCAATATCATTAACAAGCATTTTATCGGTAGGATCGATAGAAATAGCAGGCGGGGTACCGGCAGGGTCAGTCCAGCAGATAGTAACTTTTAATGGTATTCCGGCATCCTTTTTCTTAACAATGAAATTAATTACCTGACCTTCTTCTGTAAACAGAAATTCGTGAATTTGTCTGAGATTTTTGGAGTTATCCTCCATTAATTTAGCTGCAGCCGCAATATTAACTAATCCCCAGCCATAAGTATAGTCAGGGCCTTCTGTACCTTTATCTACGGCAGTATGGATTAGAAGTGCTTTAAGCGTTGATGCTAAAAGCTTTGTTTTAGTGTATAGTTTGGTCTCTTCTTCAAGTAATAGGGCTACTCCTCCCGCCACACTTGCCGCGGCAAAAGAGGTACCGGTAGCTGATCCATCGCTGTACGAATCACTATTCGCATCGGTTGTGGAAGTTATTGTTTCTCCATTGGCCACCAAATCCGGTTTTATGCGCAAATCATCAGTAGGGCCTCTTCCGCTACAATCAAGTATTATATCAGGGTTATCTTTTACAGCTCCGATGGTAAGCACGTTTTTTGCTACAGCTATGTCACTTATGCAGTCTCTGTTATTATTATTTCCATCATTACCAGGTAAGGATAAAGGACATCCATTGCAAGGTTGCCATCCGCCATTTCCATTATTTAATGTATCTTCCCAATACTGGTAAGAGGGATTGGTTTTAGCAGGATTAGGTCCTTCATTATTATCGTTACCAGCCGACTTAACAACAAGGAGATAAGGGGCGTGCCAGGTTATTTCGTCCCATTTTTGAGAAATATCACTATAAAATCCGAAGCGATAGGATTCGGTTTGACCTTTTTTGCCAAACCAGTACCATGTTTGGTTTAAGCTCGCCCATCCGGCAAGGTAACCCCATGGCACACAAGCAACATTAATGCCATTGGCTGCATATTCGGCTAAATATGAGTCTGCAAAGTCCCAGTCATAAGCTATAATATTGGCGCTTGGCGCAGCGCCTATTGCACTTTGATAGTTTATAGAGTTCGAAGCCATTGTTCCGGATACCAGAGTTGGATGCAGATTTTTGGATGGTACTCCATTTTTATAAATAGTATCCTTCTGTGTATATGGGCTTTTATCTATATAATCCTGGGTAGGCACAAATACCCGTTTATCGAATGCAACATGCCCATTCCTTGGTCTTTTAGAATCTAGCAGCAAAATATTAACACCATTACCCGTTAAAGTTAAAGAAGAGGGAACATGGACATTAACATTTTTGGCATTAATTATCCCAGCGGCCACAGCATTTTGTGTGGTCCTGTATGCACCACCTGTTGATGATGCTTCTTTGTTTTCCGCATGATCGACTTCCCAATCATTTTCATCTGATGCATTTTTTAATGTACTATGTCGTATAACTTTTTGGGGATCCAAAAGAATAACATTATTTCTTTCAGATGCTTTCTGGGTTAGCCATGCTTCCTGCTCTTCATTTTGTGCACACAAATGAAGCGGCAGAAGACTGATAGTTATTAATATTATGATTAAATGTAAAATTTTCATATTCTAAGAATTTTGGTTTAAAAGTATATTTTACAGAATGTGAAATCAAGCTTGATTTAGTGAATGACTGATATGACTTTGTCTGTTACACTAACTATTTTGTAAACGTATACTGACAAAGAAATTTGATTATTTAGAATAACGTGGCAAAACTGATAATCAGACAACTATTAATAATACAAATCATAAAAAAGAATTAGTATTTTAATAATCAAAATCTTACCTGAACGTCTGAGGTTCATAAAATCTCTTCGTACACTCAAAAAGAGCTGGAGTGCATGAAATCCATAAATCGTTGTTTATGACAACTGGTATCTTTTGTCTGCTAAACTGTTTAAGATATATAGATGTATTTTTTCATGATTTGCTTAAAAAGATCAACGTTCCTTTTTGACAGAGAAGCTATGGAACCATCGGACATCTCGATACATCCGCCATCTTTTTTCAATAATTTTTTAACATGCTTTAAATTAACGAGGAATGAATTGTGAGAACGGAAAAATCCATATTCATAAAGTCTTTCATGAAAATCTTTCAAGACTTTGGCTACCAGCTTTCGTTTTCCGCTGTTGAACAACAATTCAGAATAACTGCCGTCAGCTTTTATTAGAATTACATCATCGATATTGACATATTCTAATCCTTCGGAGGTAGGTAAAGCAAATTTTTTTGGAGAAGCTGCATTTAAATTTTCAAATAAAACATCATAATAATTATGAGATTCATTTAACGAGCGATGACTGTGAAAATTTTTTGCCCTGTCCACGGCATTTCGAAATTCATCGACATCTACAGGTTTTAACAAGTAATCGACTGCGCTGAATTTAAAAGCTTTTATAGAATAATGGTTATGAGCTGTAACAAATATGGTCTCAAAATTTTTATCTGAAATTTTTTGGAGGAGATCAAAACCTGTTCCGTCGGAAAGTTCAACATCAAGAAACAAGAGATCAGGTGTAAATTGATCTATTTTTATTATTGCTTCTTTTATGGAATATGCTTCAGCTATTATTTCAACGTCTTTGCAATGCTTTTCAACCAGTCCCCTTAATATTTTTATAGCATCTGGTTCGTCATCAACAATGACAGCTCTAAGCTTATTCATCATAATTATGAATTTACTTTAAAAGTATGTAATATTTTGGAAAAATCGTCTATATCATTATGAGATTATTGGAATGCCAAACTCAACGCGTGTACCTGCTGCAGTACCATTGGGATTTTTTTTGTCAATTATGGATAATCCATGGGCATTGCCATATAATTGATAAATTAGCTCCAACCTTCTTTTGGTCAACAATGTTCCATACGATTTATGATTTTTATTTGTGCTATTCTCATTGGGTTGCTGTCTGCCAACCCCGTTATCATCGATAGAGCAAAAGATTTCATTATTATTCAGAACCAGTTCAAGTGAAATAGATCCCTCCTCAGTCTTATTCTTTATACCATGTATGATAGCATTTTCAACAAAGGGCTGTAATAAAAGAGAAGGAATTTTGTAGCTCAACTGATCTATTTCTTCATCAATTATCGTATTAAATTCAAACATATTCTTGAATCTAAGCTGCTCCAGTTCAACATATAATTTTAAAGTCTCTATTTCTTTTTTAATGGGTATGGCAGGATATTGCGAATATTCAAGATTTTTACGCATAAGATTTGCAAAGACCCCAAAATATTTCTCTGCATCGTCAACTTTTTTATCCAAAATTAAAGCTTTGATAGAATTTAAACAATTAAAAATAAAATGTGGATTCATTTGTTGGCTGAGCGCTTGCTGAATGCTTCTGTTTAAATCTATCTCTAAACCGCGTAACTTTGCTTTTTGCTTAATCCGGTAATAGCTAAAACCGGTAAACAAAAGTAAAACAAGCAAGGAAGCTGACAATAGAAAAGCTTTAACCATTATTCGCTGTCTTTTTAGTCTAGCTTCGTATATAATTTCTCTCTGTTTTTGAGCAAATTCGGCTATTTTTTGTTTTTTGTCAAACTCATATTGTAATTCTAATGTAGTAATCTTTCGTGTAATCTCATCGTTGCTTAAACTATCACTGATTGTTTTTAAAAGCTTATGATATTTATAAGCATTTTTGTAATCTCTGAGAGTATCATACGCTATACTCATTTCTTCAGCGATATATTTCATCAGGGGCATATTTTTTAACTTTTTTGCTCTATTTAAAGCATCTTTGGATATGATGAGAGATTTATCATATTGTTTCATTCCTCTATAAATGCTACCTCTGTTGTAAAGAGTAAAAGCTATGGAATAAGGATCATTAAGTTGTTGAGAAATTTTATAAGATTCAACGTTGAATTTAAGTGCTTTATCATAATGTCCTCTTTTATTATTTAGTTCTCCGAGATTTAACAATATATTCGCCATGCCTGGTTTATTTTGATATTTTTTATACATGGAAAAAGTTTCGTTATAATTTTCTTCAGCTTTTTCAAAATTTCCGGATTGCTCATAAACAATAGCTAAATTACACCTTAATCCGGCTTTGATACTCAAGTTTTCAGAACTATTTTTTTGAATTATTGCTAATGCCTCGGAATAATATTTTAAAGACTCCGCATACCTTTTTTGACGCAAATTAATACTACCGATTTCCTGCAATGTCAAAGATATTTTTACCGTATCGCCGATTGATTCAGATAATTGTAATGACCGAAAAAAATAATCCGTTGCTGCTTTATAATTACCATTCAACTTAAAAACTAATCCAATATTAAAGCAAGTTCTTGCTATTCCTTCTTTTTGACCAAGTTGTTCAAATAACAACAGAGCTGTATTATAAGAGCTAAAGGCCTCGTCCATTTTACCGTTTTTCACGTATGTTTCACCCAAATTATTTAAAATAACCGCATTTGCTTTCCGTGCATTAATTTTTTTGAAAAGGAAGGAGCTTTTTTGATAATATACTATAGTGCTATCATATTTATTATCTGTATAGTAGCTTAAAGCCATATAAAAGTAACCATTAGCTATACCTCTGTCATACTTTGTTTTCTTAGATAGGTTAATTCCATTAATTGCATACATTCGAGCTGTATCAGTATTGATATCCAGGTAACGGTTTGCTTCAGCGTAGATACTTTTTATCTTTAGACTATCTTTAGTTCTTATTTCTTGATTTGTGGTTTGGGAGGATAAATTTCTAGCGTTGCCGATGACAAAAAAAAACAGGAGTAGTAGATTTTTCATAACATTAGTAGTTGAATTTAGGTTGAGGAAATTTAATAAAACGGATTGAGTTCTTATTAACAATTATGAAAATTTTCAGATACCGAACATCTGGCTCCTTACCTAATCGTGATTGCAACCAACCTCTAATGAAAACACTGACCCCATCGACAAGTTGTTGATGGGGTCAGTAAGATAAGTGATTTGACTATTTATTTACTTTAAGAGAATAATGAATGTCATTGGATCTCTATCTTTTCGATAATCAATGTTTCGTTTACCTTAAGTTTAATAGTATACATACCTTTTGCAAGCTTTGAAACATCCATGGTTTCAACCTGGTTTGTTAGTTTTTTGTTAACCACAACCTGGCCGCTAATGTCCACCATTTGCAAGATTGCAGTTTTATTCCCGGGTATTTTAATGTACAATTTATCGCTTGCAGGAACAGGGTAGATTTCAATTTCTTCTTCACCCATTTCGTTAACGAGGGTTCCCTTGTTAACAGTTAATACTTGTACAACATCAGTAGCTGCATTATAATTGCTGTTACCAGCCTGCGATGCTGTAATAGTTGATGTTCCTGCACCTACAATGTGTATATTACCGCTAACTATGGTTGTTACAGCAGTATTCGAGCTGGAATAGGTAACTGTTAAGCCAGAGCTTGCTGTTGCCCCGGGGTTAAAATCGGCATTACCCGGACTTTTTGCTGATAACGAAGGAAAGGTAATGGTTTGGTTTGCCTTATCAACCGTTAAAGATCGATCCACAGACGTAGCAGCGTTGTAATTGCTGTTACCAGCCTGCGATGCTGTAATAGTTGACGTTCCTATACCTACAATGTGTATATTACCACTAACTATGGTTGCTACTGCAGTATTTGAACTGGAATAGGTAACCGGTAAGCCTGAGCTTGCTGTTGCCCCAGGGTTAAAGTCGGCATCGCCGCTAGCTTTGGTAGGTAGGGCTGCAAATGTAATGGTTTGATTTTGCATGGTAATAGTTGATTGGTTGGCCGGGTTACCCGAAGCTGTGGAAGTTAAGTATTGCTCTGCACCGCTAGTACCGGTATATTCAATTACCATTACACGGTATGTAGTTGAGGCAGTTAAACCGGTTACCGTAATGCTTCCACTGCTAAGCGTGCCATTGGCTATACAGTACCAGCCAGTACCAGCCTGCGAACCCGATCCAAACACACTATTGGCTGTATATGTAGTACCATTGGTAAGGATTGGCGTACCTATATTGCCCTGGCTTATAAATACAGCCTCGTAATCGCCATCACCTTTGGTAAAACCTATATTCATTTGCTTTGCCAAAACATTGGTAAATTGTAGGTTGGTTGCCTGAACAACAGCAGCATACCTATATTTGAAAACAATGCCAATACCATCAGTACCTCCCAGCGGGCAGGCCCCGTAAAATGAATTACGAAAAAGGAATAATGAACCTTACAAGGTAGATCCAGATAAAGTCAATGATCCAAAAGGATTAGCGCCATTGGTACTATCAAAATTGAACAATCTTTTAAATCCGCTGCCGCTCTTATTAATTTTAAAGATGACACCATAGCCATTAGCACAGCCATAAGCAGCCATGCCATAGAGCGAATCACCCACCAGGGTTAATGATCCATAAGGATTAGAACCTTTGTTTGTGCCGTCGAAATCGAGCAATTTTTGAAACCCTAAGCCACTTTTATTAATTTTAAAAATGACTCCATAGTTACCAGTACCGCCATTTTCGGCCATTCCATAGAGCGAATCGCCCACAAGGGTTAAGTATCCATAAGGATGAGCACCGTAATTTGTATTGTTGAAATCCAGCAGTTTTTGAAACCCTTTGCCACTTTTATTAATTTTAAATATGGTGCCAAAGCCATTAGCACCGCCAGAGTATGTCATTCCATATAATGAATCGCCTACAAGGGTTAATGATCCTCGAGGATAAGATCCTTTATTGGTGCCGTCGAAATCGAGTATTTTTTTATACCCATTCCCGTTCCTGTGAATTTTAAAAATAATCCCAAAAGGATTAGTACCGCCATTATAAGTCATTCCATATAGCGAATCACCAACCAGGGTTAATGGACCATTAGGATGTTGACCATCGGAAAAGCTATTGTATAGTATTTGATACCCTGTGCCATTAATATTAATTTTAAAAATAACGCCATAGTCATTAGTGCCGCCATTGAAAGTCGTTCCATATAGCGAATCGCCAACCAGGGTTAATGATCCATAAGGAGTTGAGCCATTGGTTTTATTAAAATCAAGTAATTTTTGATAACCGGTACCATCGGAATTAATTTTGAAAATAACACCTTGACCATAAGAGCCACCTTCACTGGTCATCCCGTAAAGTGCAGAACCATAGCTAACCAATTGAGTAAAATAAGGATGACTCAAGTTGTTATTATCTACGTCCCGAAACTCATATAACTTCGTGTATTGAGCTGTTAGGCTTTGCGTTGCCAGCAGGGTCAGCATCATAACTATCGCATACAACCGTCTAAACTTGTTTTGGATTTTGTTGTTCCGGTTACAGGTTAAATGGATTAGAGTTTTAATACCTGTGCTACTTTTAAGCGGGTGGATTTTTTTC
>Ga0182027_10000444_pt1 | contig 72293 bp, 64 predicted proteins | sample 712E1DmetaG_FD_121300 | JGI IMG/M metagenome (GOLD analysis project Ga0182027, IMG submission 121300) | Permafrost microbial communities from Stordalen Mire, Sweden - 712E1D metaG (Illumina Assembly) | ecosystem: Environmental > Terrestrial > Soil > Wetlands > Permafrost | place: Sweden...
AGTTAATAACTAAAGACTTCAAATACGCAAGATATATGCCCCTGATTTACTACAAGGGAGAGGATGCGTCTCAGCCCGAAGTACAAGCCCAAAGAAACTTGGGCAAGTTTATGAAGATCCTAATGGTTAAGCGTCTTGAAAGTAGTTTCTATGCCTTTCGTAACACCCTTGAGAGATTCATTAACTCTTATGAGCATTTTATTAAAGAGTTTGATAAGGGCAACGTATACGTTAGCAAGAAGTATAGTGCCAAAATTTTTGAGTTTCTAGAGAACGATAACGATGTTGCTATTCAGCGACTAGTTGACGAAGACAGGGCACAAAGGTATGCCGCCAAAGATTTTACTCCTGAATTCAAAAAAGACTTGGAGAGTGATCTTGCGACGCTAAAGGAAATCTCAAAGATGTGGCAATCTGTAAAGCGTGATCCCAAGCTGTTGAAATTCATCGATGTACTATTATCTAACCCGATTCTTAAAGAAAATAAAATCATTATCTTTACCGAGTCTAAAGAGACTGCCGAGTATCTCGGCAAAAATCTTGGGAGCAAGTTCCCCGACCAAGTCCTTACTTTTACGGGTGGTTCAAATGCTTCCACCAGAGAGAAGGTTACTCAAAACTTTGATGCTAAAGTTCGCTTTCCTAAAGACGACTACAGAATTCTTGTAGCTACCGAAGTACTAGCAGAAGGGGTTAACCTTCATCGCTCAAACACTGTTATTAATTACGATATCCCCTGGAATCCGACACGTTTGATGCAGCGTGTGGGACGTATAAATCGTGTTGATACTAAGTTCGATATTATCTATTCTTTTAACTTCTTCCCGACTCAGCAAGCTAATGACCAAATTAAACTTAAAGAAGCTGCTGAAGCCAAAATTCAAGCGTTTATTCAAATGCTAGGTACTGATGCTCAACTGTTAACTGAAGGCGAGGCCATAGAGTCGTTCAGCCTCTTTAACCGCTTAACTTCAAGTAAGACCATTACCGGTGAGGGTGAAGAAGAAGACAGCGAGCTTAAGTATCTTCAAATAATACGTAACATTCGAGATAACGACCCTGAGTTGTTCGAAAAAATCAAAAGGCTGCCTAAAAAAGCTAGGACTGCTCGGGCTAATGATGATTCAAACAATGCTGCTCTAACTTACTTTAGAAAGGGCAAGTTACATAAGTTCTATCTTTCTAGTACATCTACAACTGATGAATTGGACTTTTTCACAGCTGCAAAAGTATTAGAGGCTGACGAATCTATTAAGCGAGACAAGCTTGGGAAAGACTTCTATGATTACTTAAAAAAGAACAAAGAAGAATTCGAGAACAGTACTATCGAAGAATTACCCGAAGTGAAAATGAGGGGGGGTCGGGATAGCTCCACTATCATTTTGCGAATGTTGAAATCTAACGAAATGAAGTACTTTCCTAAGTTCACGGACGAAGATGAACATTACATTAAGGAAGTTATTAGGCTAATTGAAGAAGGTGGGCTGCCAAAGCAAACGACTAAGACGTTGGTCAAAGAGTTGTCTAAAGAAACTAACCCAATGACTATCCTAGCCAAGCTCAAGTTCAATATCGCTGAAAACTTCTTTATCGAAACACCTGTCGAAAATGCCGCTCAGACTGCTGGGCCAAGAGAGGTGATTCTATCCGAATACTTAGCGGGCAATAAAACGAATGGATAACGACTCAGCCACACGGCTTATAAATCAAACCATTGGTGCTGCTTTTGACAAAGATCGCTTCACTAATTTCGTCAAGAACCTGTTCAATTCACTTGAAACCTCAACTTTTTCTCTTCAGGGTGCTAATATCCCAGAAGCATACCGACCTTATGTCAAAAAGTATGAGCGAGTTGGGAAATATACTGATCTGTTGGACAATCAAATTGATGTACTGGTTGTCTACCTCGAAAAAGGTACTCAGGCAAGAACGATGCAGCGTAACTTTGTAGCCAATTATCTGAGTGGTAGTACGAGCGGAAAACAAAAAGACGCTGCTCTAGTTGCATTTGTCGTGCCGGGCCAAGAGGACTGGCGGTTATCGCTAGTCAAAATGGAATACGTAGATTTCGGTAAAACTAAGGAGTTAACTCCAGCCAGACGTTACTCATTTCTAGTTGGGCAAAACGAAAACAGTCATACCGCTAAGCAGCAGCTTATTCCTTACTTGATAAAGACTGACAACATTCTTCTAACTGATCTAGTGAATGCATTTAACGTTGAAAAGGTCAGTAAGGAATTTTTCGACAGATACAAGGAGCTATTCTTACAACTTAAAGAATCTGTGGAAGACGTAGTTTCAAAAGATAGCAAAGTTAGAGAAGACTTTACCACAAAAAGCATCAATATGGCAGACTTTGCAAAGAAGCTGCTCGGGCAGATTGTTTTCCTTTACTTTCTACAGAAGAAGGGTTGGCTTGGTGTTAAACGGGATGAGGCATGGGGCACTGGGCCTAAAGGTTTTTTGCGTGCATTATTCAATAAAGACTTTCTAGACTACAAAAACTTCTTCAATGAGGCTCTTGAGCCACTATTCTATGAAGCCCTTGCCGTTGAACGTACAGAACATTATTACGATCACTTAAAGTCAAAGATCCCATTTCTAAATGGTGGCCTTTTTGAGCCTATTAATGACTATGACTGGGTTCACACAGATATAAATATCCCCAACGAGCTATTCTCCAATCAAAATCGCACCAAAGAAGGTGATGTTGGCACGGGTATTCTTGATGTCTTTGACCGCTATAACTTCACAGTCAAAGAAGATGAGCCGCTTGAGAAGGAGGTTGCTGTAGACCCAGAGATGCTAGGTAAAGTTTTCGAGAACTTGCTAGAAATTATTGATCGAAAGTCCAAAGGATCGTACTACACTCCTCGTGAGATCGTGCACTATATGTGCCAGGAAAGTCTTATAAACTACCTATCTACGGAGCTTCCAGAAATACCAAAAGATAGTACAACTGAGTTCATCAAACACAGCGACCTTTCAATTCAGAATGATGCCCAAGTCGAGAGACTAGGTGCAGAGACAGCAACTTATAGATATAAGTTACCTGAATCAATCAGGAAAAACGCACTAGCAATTGACCAAAAGCTAGCAGATATCAAAATCTGCGACCCAGCAATTGGTTCAGGTGCTTTCCCGGTCGGAATGATGAATGAAATAGTCAGAGCAAGGGAATCCTTAACAAGCTTTGTCGAGGTTAAGTCCCACAGAACTATCTATGAATTTAAACGTCACGCTATTCAAGAAAGCCTATATGGCGTTGACATAGATCCTGGTGCAGTAGAAATAGCGAAACTGAGGCTTTGGCTATCCCTTGTTGTCGATGAAGTCGACATCAAGCAAATAAAGCAATTGCCTAACCTTGACTACAAAATCATGCAAGGCGACAGTTTGCTTGAAGAGTTTCGGGACGTAAAACTTTACGACGACCATTTATTATCGATGAGTTTCGATGATGTCGAGCAACGGATCAGTGAAACACGTAGCAGAATACTACAATTACAGAACGAATACGTATCACTTCATAACAGTGGGCAGCTTTCTTCAGACAATAAGCAAAGGCTTGATCAACAGCTTCAAGAACAGCACAAACTTCTAAAATCATTTGTAAAAACTAGTGAATCTCAGGAGGAGAAACCTGCCGTACTAGGACTATTCGACATTGCAAGTGAAGCAAGGCAAAAAAATGATGAGCTTAAAGCATTACACATAGAATTCTTCCTAGCTTCGCAGAAAAGTACCAAAGATAGGTTGCGTCGCAGGATTGATGAAATTGAGTGGGAGCTTATTGAAGCTAGTCTGAAAGAACAAGGAGACTTAAAGGCATTGCCTCAAATAGAAGAGTACCGACAGTCGAGAGTTAAGCCATTCTTCCTATGGAAGCTGCATTTTTCTGAAGTTTTCAGGTCAAAAGGCGGATTTGATGTTTTGATAGCAAACCCTCCTTACGTCTCGATTTGGAATATAGATCCAAAAACGAAAACAGAGTTCAGCCGTAAATACAGGGCTGCTGTAGGACATTATGACTTATATGTACTATTCATTGAGAGAGGCATCTCACTTCTTAGAGGCGGCGGGATATTAAGCTATATAACTTCCAATAAATACCTTTCTCAAGCGTACGGTAAGGGCATTCGGGAACTATTATTGGAAAATACCATCATAGATATCGTGAACTTTGATTTCAATGTGTTTGATTCTGCATCTGTAGAAACTGCCGTTACGGTTGTCTCTAAAACTAAGCCCAAGCCCCATAACCGTATACATACATTAGATGTAAAAACATATATCCCAGATATTGATAGTACTTCCTGGACAGATATAAGTCAGTCACTTTTTGCAACCTTAGACAACGCAAACTTCCGTATCAATTTAACTCCAACAAAGCTGGAATTAATAGAAAAAATACGTCGCAATAGCCTTAGGGTCGAAGATATCTGCTATGTTTCGAAAGGGGCTGAATTACACACTGTAAAATCTGTGGGCAAAGGCAAAGATGAGTACATTTATGAGAAAAAGGTTTTACCAGGTCTTAAGAATTATCTTGAGGGCAAGTGGTTTAAAAAATATGTAATCAATAAAAATCAGTATTTAGACTATCAGCCGTCAGAACATAAAGCCCCAATTTTTCCTGAATTCTTTGAAGCCCCAAAAATTATCGCAAAAAACGTTATTGGCGACTCTGGGATTCAAGCTGTTTACGATGAGCACGGACACTACACTAATGACGCTTTAGTCAACTGTATTCTCTATAAGGATCTTGCAGGACTTCGATACAGACAACTATCAAGCATAAGCCCTGATAAAATAGAACTTTCAAGGAAATTCCGTCTTAAATACGTACTAGCGATCATTAACTCAAAATTAATTAATTGGTACTTCGACGAGCTTTTGGGATTTGGTTTGCATTTTTATCCAGAACATATGCGTTCTTTGCCAATCTACAAAGCATCAGTTAGTGAGCAGTCGCACTTTGAGGACAAGGTTGCTCAGTTACTGAAATTAGCCAGCACCGATAACTTCTTGCTTAATGAAAATAAACAGCAAGAGTTCCAAAAGCTACAGAATGATATTGATAAAGATGTATATAGTCTCTACGGACTTTCTAAGGAAGATATTTCAATGGTCGAGAGATTAAAGGAAATTGAAAATGTCTCAGTACACTAACGCCAAACGCAAAAGACAGAAAGAGCGAGTAGATGGTAAAAATAAGCGTCAACCATCAATGGGAAAAGCAATATAGGAAGTGGCTATTAGCTGTCGGGGTGGTTGGCGGCTTGATTATCTGGCATTTATCAAACTTTAGTAATGCTTTGCTTTTTGTCACAGGTGTCATCGTATTCTGGTACACTCGTGAAACCTTTGAACTAAAGCAGATAAGCAATGAGCAATTAGAAGAAACCAGGGAACAGACAGACTTGCAGATTATGCCTTATTTACGACTGCAATGGAACAATGACAGAGACAAGTATGTTTATGACATCGTAAATGAGGGAGAGGGTCTTGCGATAGATGTTGAGTTTGCCTCGATGAAGTTTTTAGATCAAAAAATTGAGAGTGATTACAAGATTAAATCTAGGCCACTAATAGCTAAATCTAAGCCAACAACAGTTACTACAGATGAACTGAATGACACAAACAACATAGTACAAGGCGTTGGAATTAAGGGATACTTAGAGCGAAAGATTGCTCTAGGACATTACATAGAAGCCAAATATAAAGACGTTAAAGACAGAAAGTACAAAGTCGTATTCCAGTCAGATGCTAGTTATAATGACCGATTTAAGATAGTGGAACAAAAGCGTATCAGCGATTAGTTAGACACTTTCCAACAAGTTGCTTGCTAATTCAAATACTCCAACTGAATGTTTTAGTTAATGGTTATTGCCAGTATTAATGCCTATTGTTTGAAGTGCGTCAACGACGCTGCCCCAACTAGCCTTTTTGAGAATCTTGACAATTAGCCTCTATGATGTATTCCCTATTGTCTGACCGAAGTTAATCGTCTACAATAATACATATAAAACCATAAACGCATTAAGGAGGCAAGCGATGCAAACACAATTTAACAATATAGGGGCAAAGGATATACCATATTCGGTTTCACTGCTGAAGACGGCACTGCAAAAATCCGTCCGAAGGGGTGAGGTAGATAAGGCATTAAGCATTTGCAAAAGTCTTCTCGATAAAGACGACCGTGCCTGTCTAAGGCGGCTCATGATCATAGTGCTGGAAGACGGATTACTGCTACCGAACTATGACAAACTGGCTATATTAACCGACAGAGTACGGCAGAAAGGCTCAAGTCTAACCGAGGAAGATAAAACACTCGTACTGACAATGGTTGCTGATCTAACGAGGTGCGAGTGGCGAGACTTCGATCAGAACAATCCAGATTACTCGAAGGAATATAAGCTGGCTAGATTGGAAGACGAAGAACTGGCTCTTATTAACGCTATAAACTACCGAGTACGGATTGGTGGCTGGAAAGATGATATGCAGATGCTTCGTAATTATGCGAAGGTCTGGAACAAACGGTTTGCTGAGGGTAGTTGGAACATTGAAAAGCTAAAGTCGTACTATACCGGCGAAGTCATTGAATATGCCGACGTACCGTATGCATCGATAGATGACATACCAATTCAGGCGATTGATTTTCACTCGTATCCAATTAGCAAAATACTGCTAAAGAAACCGTATGTTAGTCAGATGATTCGGAAAGCTGTACCAGAAGACAAGAGACAATGGGCCAAACCTTATACTTCAGATGAGGATATTCTCAATAAGGTGATATGGACACTTCGTTCCGGTATCAATTACAAGCAGGTGCTGTGGACTAGTGAACCAGTTAATTGGTTAATTTCAGATGGTATACCAGAGCAGCATTGGAACGATTTCCAATCCATTTACCAGAAAATAGAGGGCGAACTAGATAACTTGGCGAAGTGGTTTCTGGACAAGGCCAACAGCTAAAATGAACGACCTGATAACAATGCCAAAACCGGACGTAGACGGAATTATCGATTCATTAGACGTTAGCGTAAATACCAGATATGAATACAAGCAACGTATTAAGCCCTTCCTGCTGTTCGTCCAGTCCAACGGGCTATCACTGAATGTTCTGCTGGAATATAAGCGTAGGCTGGCCGAACGGGGCGATTACAGCGTATCGACTCGCAATAAATATCTGGCGACTGCCAGGGTGTTTATGAAGGAATGCTATCGGCTCGGTCTGGTCGATCGGGACGTTACGACCAACGTAAAAAGCTTCAAGCAGGATAGAAAGCACAAGGTTAACGGCCTGACTGACGAAGAAGTATCACTGCTGTGCGAATGGATGAGGCAACACCCCGAAAAGTTACGGGAGCGGTCGCTGCTCTGTCTTTTACTTTTTCAAGGTTTTCGTTGCGGAGAACTATGCAACATTAAGTTGAAGGACGTAGACTTTGCAACCGGAACATTGTTTATCCTCGGTAAAGGCAGAGATGACAAGGAGAAAGTGTACCTCGACCCGAAGACTAGCCGAGCATTAAAGCGTTATTGCCGAAGCCTGAAGCTGTTGGACGAAGATTACCTGTTCACTAGCCTACGGAAACCAAGTAACAGTACGAAGCTCACCGTACGGGGCTTGCAGCACATTATTAAGAAGATATTCTATGAACTGGAGATAGAGAAAAGTTTGCATTCCACGAGGCATTATTTTGCAACAAAGCTCATCAAGGAAATGCCTGGAGAGTTGACAGTCGTCGCCAGGCTCACGAGACATAAGAGTCTTTCCATGCTCGAAATATACAACGATAGTGTATTGATGGAAATTGACGTAGAGCGTTGCCGCAGAGCGTTCAGCAGATTGAAAATATAAGCCACGCTATCGTGCTTTTTTGACGCAAATATAGGGCTGTTCACGCCTTTTCTCACGCCTAGCCACATACTTATTCATTATAAGGGCGATATGACCCCGATTAGAGGGCGAATGAAGGGACGAACAGGGTGCTAATAATTGCGGTCATTCGTACCATTCATCGCACTTTTCAAAGTGGTAGAGGGCGAAGAGTAAAGGCAAATTAAACATTGTTACTAGACATCATAAACATTACACGCAATAAATAATTATCGAAACCAAAGCATCTGAGCAATGTGGTAATATATTACTACACAATTACTTATTGGTCTTGTCAAACAAAAATGCCTGTGCTAAAGTACTAAATAGATCTTTAATATACTAGATAACCGATGGCTTGAGAGGTTAGCCCAGCAACGAGCGTTGCAACAATAGCATTTTTTGCTGTGCAACGCTTTGGTTCTGAACTCCGAAACGTCCAGCAGGAATGCTGGGCGTTTTTTATTACCTGAGGAGTTTAGTAATGAATAAGAACCACGAATATGACGAAGAGTATTACAGCGTTACAGACCTAGCTTGCTGTACGGCTCTGATAAGTAACGGTCATAAGCTATTGGCACTCAAGAGAAACGATTATTCTCGACGAGTGCTGTTTTTGTTTGAGCTTGATTCAACGATTGAAAATACCGAAGAACAGTTCTGGAATGATGAACTGCTGGTAAATCCTCGTACGTACTTCGATAACCTGAAAGCCGTTAAAAGCCGTATCTATTCGGGCTAAGGAAAAACGTATGGAAATGAATAATGAATCAGTAAACAACAATTTAGCTACCGAGGGGTTCACAAAATTACCTAACTCGGTGGTTGAGTTTATGCTGTTAGGCGAACTGAAGCTACTAGAAATGAAGCTCCTTGTTCTTGTAATACGATTGACGTCCGGCTGCCATCGTGAATGGACTGAACTTATACAGGCTGACTTAATAGCAGCTGATATTGCCGCTAATCGTGCGAAAGATGTTCTTGCATCAGCACTTAGTAAAGGTGTATTGGTTAGAGATGGAAAGTCTAGTCGATATAAGGTTGGTAGCCGTTTCTTAATACACAATGAAAGAGGGCAAAATAGACTTGATAAGCTTATTCACCAGCAACTTAGTGGAAGTTCCCAAAAACGGAACATAGAAGTTCCTGAAATAGGAACAAACATATTGCTAAATGAGGAAGACGATAGTTTCCAAAATAGTAACAATGAAGTATTCCCAAAACAGGAACATTCCAGATTAGAAAACAACAATACCCATCAAGCTAAAGATAGTAATAAAGATAGTTTAAATAATAGCGATAAAGAAAACCCAATCGCTATTAAAAAAGTTGATCCAGCTACTTTTATGCCACACAACGCAGCAGATGTAGCTGCACGGGATGCTTGGCAAGCATTAGAACCGAAAAACCCAGATAGCTTTGGGCTGTATCTGCACCTAGCAAAACTCGGTATGTCGGCTGATATGTTCTATCGCCTAACATCTGAAATCAGACAAGACCTTACTGTTGAGAATAAAGGTGCATTGTTCAATAGCAAAGCGATGGAGTATTGCCGACGGTATCTTGAGGAGAGGATGGATACTAATGGCTGAAACCAAGCCCCTGACCAATAAGCTAATCCTTGAGTTAAAGGATATCCTAGAACGCAAGAATGGGCGTTCTTACAGCTACGACGAAGCTGCTCGTATTGGTCGTGGTCTGGTCGGACTATTTGACGAACTTGCTGACAACCCGCTCGATATAGGGATTATCAAAAAGGAAGGAAGCGTAGACGATAGTCAACAACTAACTCAAAATAACAGATGATAAATGCTATAATTAAAGGAGAAATTATATGATCAATATGAGGACTAAAGCAGTAATCTTGAATAGAGTGTCGTCTAGAGACCAAGAGTACGAGGGTTACTCGTTACCTGCTCAAGAAAAACTACTGAAAGAGTATGCCGAGAAGAAAGATTTTGAGGTAGTAAAGACATATACTATCGCTGAAAAAGCCTCTAAATCAGAGCAGCGGCACATCTTTCACGAAATGTTGGGGTACGTTACTAAGAACAAGATAAAAGTGTTGATTTTCGAGAAGGTTGACCGTGCTGTCCGCAATTTCAAAGACACGGTAATGATTGACGACTGGCTGGAAGCTGACGAGGAGCGTAAAGTGCATTTCGTCAAAGATGGGCTGATACTGCATAAAAACTCTCGTTCACAGGAAAAACTGAACTGGGGTATGCGTGTAGTGATTGCTAAAAACTACATTGATAACCTCAAAGAAGAAGTAGATAAAGGCGTTAAGGAAAAACTGGCTCAAGGTTGGCTGCCTGGTTCTCCGCCGCTCGGCTATAAAACCATCGGTAATGAAGGCCATAAGATACATGTGATTGACCGTGAAGTAGCCCCGCTCATTGTAAAGATGTTTGAGGCGTATCTGAACCCGAGTGCTTCGTTGACTACCATAACGGCTGAAATGAAAGCTATGGGTCTTAGAACGAAGCTGGGGCGTGAGCGAGAAAACGGTAAAAGACAGGGTGGACGCCCACTGTCTAGAAGTCATATAACAAAGCTGCTAAAGAACCCGTTCTATATCGGTGTCAATGTTTGGAACGGCATTGAGTTTGATAACGGCAAACAAGAGCAGTTAATCAGCCCAGACTTGTTTGAGGCTGTACAAATTAAAATGAAACGAAAAAATCCACCATGTTATAACAAACATAACCCACTTTTTAAGGGTATTTTCTTCTGCGATGGGTGTGGCAATGGTATTACCTGGGAAAGCCAAAAAGGTGAATGGTACGGCCATTGCAACACTAAGTCTTGTGAAGCACGACAAGAGCACTGGGCTACCGAAAAAGATGTCGAGGAAACGTTAAAGCAACAGTTTGCAATTCTAAGAGCGGCCGACAAGGAAATCATCGAATGGACACGCAAAGCACTACGGGAACGCCACGAGAACGACATGGTTGCCTACCATGCCTCGCTGATGCAGTTAGAGACACGACGTAAGGAGTTGCAACGGATGCTCGATAATGCTTACGAAGACAAGTTAGCAGACGTGATTACTCGTGAGAGATATAATGAATTGGCTAAAAAGTTCAATGACGAGCAAAAGAGCATTACAGACCAAATAGAGCGTTTCGACACGCTGTATGCCTCCAAAATGGAGTATAACATTGACCTGTACGAACTATCGCAACGTGCTGCTGAAATTTACGAAGCGAAAAACTCAGTAGAAAGCCGAAGACACTTGATAGGCGAATTATTTTCGAACTTGCATCTATTCGGTAAAAAACTAGGGTACGAATACTCAGAAACTGTCGCTGCAATAGCAAAACGTGCTCTTGAGGACAATGCGTTGAAAAGACAATTCGAACTCGAAAATAATGATGATTTACAGGTTAGAGAAGCATATTTAGCAGCTGCTCGGTCTATATGGCTGGGGCGGTAGGATTCGAACCTACGTTCTCCTGTTCCAGAGACAGGCGCCTTACCACTTGGCCACGCCCCATTATTACAGATCATCAGTATACTATCATTTTAATTTTTAAAAAGCTTTAGATTTTTAATTTCAGATGGTAAGAACCCTTTTAAATGCTGGAAACCAGCCCTCCATTCATAATTATCTAGGTAACCGAGATCTTTCATGAGTTTAGTAGGAACATTCCTTAGATGTAATGGCACTAAAGCGTCTGGATAATTATCGGCAGCTTTTAGGGCGTTTCCCATGGCATCTGCTACATCTCTGGATTTATTTGTTTTTGCTAAAACAATTGCACACTCAAATAGCGCAAGCTGGGCTTCGGGTAAACCAATTCGCTCTACAGCCAAAAAAGTTGAAATTGCTAAATTCAATGTTGCTGGTGCGGCTAAGCCCACATCTTCACTAGCGAATATCACCATTCGTCTAGCAATGAACTTTGGGTCCTCGCCAGCCTTTAACATTCTAGCCATGTAATATAAAGCTGCATTTACATCACTACCGCGCATTGATTTGATGAATGCACTTATCAAGTTGTAGTGATATTCACCCTTTTTATCATAACCAGGAATCTTTTTCTGGGCAGCAACAAAAATAATGTCGCTTGTTATTGTCGCACTAGTCAATTGCATAGCAAGTTCTAAAGTACTTATTGCAATCCTTGCATCACCACCAGACAACTCAGCAATTAAATCCATGCTCTTTACTGGTAGTCGTTTTATTGATAGTTTTTCGTGTTTAACAGTATTTTTTATGATTGCTAAAATATCAGACTTTGATAATGGTTCTAGTACTAATACTCGGCTTCGGCTAAGTAATGGATTAATGATTTCAAAACTTGGGTTTTCTGTGGTTGCACCAATTAACATAATCGTTCCATTTTCAACATATGGGAGGAAAGCATCCTGTTGAGCTTTATTAAAACGGTGTATTTCATCGACAAAAAGAATTGTCCTAAGACCTTGTTTAAGATTCAAATGGGCTTTTTCAACTACATTTGTAACATCCTTTTTGCTAGCAGCTACTGCGCTTATCTCGATAAATTCAGATTTTGTCTCGTTAGCAATAATTCGAGCAATCGTAGTCTTACCACTACCCGGGGGACCCCACAAAATGATATTGACAGGTGTCTGGTGGGTGATAATTTCTTTAATTATTTTACCGTTATCAGTTAAATGCTTTTGCCCAACTAGATCATTTAAATGTTGCGGCCGCATGCGATCGGCTAATGGTCTCTCGTCCATAACTACTAGTATAGATTGATTTAAGATTTTATGGTTATAGTATATGAATCTAATGAATAATACTTAACAATTTAACTATGGGAAAAAATTTATATATGAATTCATTAAATTTTCTTAATAATGATCCAGTAAATGTTGCCCAAAGGTTGCTTGGTTGTGAATTGCTTAGAATCGATGGGCAAGAACGCATGAGTGGCATAATTGTTGAGACAGAAGCATATGATCAAATAGATATCGCTAGCCACAGTTATAAAGGTGAGACGCCTCGGACTAAAGTAATGTTCGGAAAACCAGGTTTTGCATATGTTTATTTTACCTATGGGATGCATTATTGCTTAAATGTTGTAACGGGCCCAGCCGGATACGGCTCAGCGGTTCTCATTAGAGCCATCGAACCGTTAGAGGGAGAAAATTATATGTATAAAAATAGAGGTAGAAATATTGATAAAATATTTTTAACTAATGGTCCAGCAAAACTTTGTCAGGCTTTAAATATAAGTAAACAGTTTAATGGCCATGATCTTCACAAAAAACCTCTCCAACTAGTAATTAAACCGGCGATAAACAGCAACCGTATAGCCCAATCTAACCGGATTGGTATTAGTCGGGGCAATGATCTACCTTGGCGTTTTTACTTAAAAAACAATAAGTATGTTTCTAAGCCATGACAATTAATTTATTAGACAACATATTCTTTGTGTGATCTGATAGAATATAAGCATGTTGATAGTAGTAGCGGTTATCGGAAGTCTAATTGTAATCTTATTGCTACTAATGTTATTGCGTCAAACCGGATCAAAACAGCAAAACGATGGGGCATTGATGTTAAAACAGGACATTACGAAATTAAGTGACGAAATCGTAAAATTTAAAGAAGGGTTGCATTCCCAGATCACTGACCGAATGGATAAAAATCAAGAATTATTACGCGTATCAATCCTTAAGCAATTCAGTAATAGTTCAAAATTAATCACAGAAGTTACCCAAAAGTTAGCCAGATTAGATGAAACAAATCGCCAAGTCGTCAATGTAACTGATGAACTAAAAACCTTGCAAAATGTTTTACAAAATCCTAAACAACGAGGGGTTCTCGGAGAGTATTATTTAAAACAAGTTTTAGAAAATGTTCTTTCACCAGAACAATTTAAGTTACAATATCATTTTAAAGATGGAGAAGCAGTTGATGCCGTTATTGTACTTGATAAGGGTAAGTTGTTGCCAATTGACTCAAAGTTTAGTTTAGAAAACTATAATCGTTTAATTAATGAACGTGATAAAGAACGCCGTGGAATATTTATCCGCGCCTTTAAAACCGATCTCAAAGCTCGAATTGATGAAACTGCTAAATATATTCGGCCACAGGAGAAAACAATGGATTTTGCCTTTATGTTTATACCCAGTGAAGCTATTTATAATGATTTATTAATCAATAAAATTGGTGCTACAGATACTAATGCCCGGGATTTAATAGAATATGCTTTCCGGGATAAAAAAGTAATTATTGTCAGTCCTACAACATTTATGGCTTATCTACAAACGGTCTTACAGGGACTTCGCGGTTTACAAATTCAAGAACAAGCTCAAGACATTCAAAAACGAGTTTTAGAATTGGGTCGCCACATTGCCAACTATGAGCAATTTATGCAAAAACTTGGAAGTAGTCTTGGCACTACTGTTAATCATTTTAATCGTGCTCACCAAGAGCTTAATAAAGTCGACAAAAACATTATTAAAATAGCTGATACTGAACCCAGTATAAAACCACTACTTTTAAATAGCCCGACAATTGACGAAGAATAATTACTTGCGTTGGAAAAGATCAATAGTAAGCGCAGCTGTCCATGAGAACATTGGCGCCCCAGCCGGTTCTCCAGTAACTGGATCGAAGTATTCATAAAAACCAGATTTAGTAATTAATTCAAGCGTACTCTCTCGTAATGCTGCCGCGTGATCTTTAAAACCATAGCGTTTCAAGCCGTCGATTATCATCCAGTTCATATTTATCCATGTCGGACCCTGCCAATAGGTTTTACCGTTATACCAAACTGAATCTAAGGGTACGCTTGGAACTGGAAAAGCCGGACCGAATCGATGGGCATTTTCTAGTGCTCGAACTAATATTTCAGCCCGCTTTTGATCTATGCATCCGGCATATAGTGGCATCAGAGCAGCAATACTAGATTCTTTCAAGAAATGATGAGTAACAAAATCCCTTGAAAAATACTCGGAACTGAAAGGATCCCATAGCTGCTCTAATGATTCTTCGGTTTTTTTCATATTTTCCAATAGTTCTTGCGGTAAATCAGTGCGAATACTTCTGGCTATATGACGGAGCTGAGTATTTGCTCTAATGAATATGCTATTGAAGGTTAAATCTTCAATTGCCATTAAAGCGTGATCAATAATTTTATAAAAATCATAACCCTTGCGCCTAAAACGACGTTGCATATCATATGCCGCTAAACCTTCGATAGTTGATTCGCGTTGTTCGATTGGGACATAGTGAGTATCATTTCGGAACCACCCAATGGCTATATCTAAGCGAGTAACCCTGATCGCTCTTATCCACCACGGTAATAAATGCTCATGAAGCTGAGCCATCCAAGGCGGGGTATTATCAAGACCTGTTTCCCAGGGATGAATTTGAAGAACTAATCCTTCATTGTGAGGATCGCGCTCTCGATACAACCATTCGTGATAAGCCAGAAGTGGTTCATATACAATTTTGTACCAACTTCTTCTCTCGGGCCAAGGTAATTTTTCGCCGATACGGACTACGGCTTCAGCTACTACTGGCGGCTGTGTGATGCCGCTTGTGCTAACGTCTTCCGGAGCCATCGGATTTATCCAGCTTCGCCATATTTTATTATTCCTAAGATGTTTGTTAAATGTATTAACACTATTAGGGTTGAGTATCATGTGGGGCAGCATGCCATTACTCCATTGACCTCGTAATAAACTTAAAATCTCAATTTTAGCCCTCTCTACATCATAGTGTCGAAGACCGATAGCTATAAAACAACTATCCCACAACCACTGGTCAGTATATAAACCGCTGGCTGGAATAGTATAAGTACCATGATTATTATGCTCAAGAACTGCCTTGGCTTGAGTGGCAATATCAACTTCGGGTTCGACTTGAGGTTCGCTGTCTGCCGAAACCTTGTCATTTAGCGGCTGTTCATCTGGTTGTTGATCTTCAGATTTTGGTTTATGCTTTGCCATATTAATTAGTATAGCGCAGAAAACTAATGGTTATCACTCATCATAATAAATGTGTAGTAACTTGAAAAATAGCTTCGACAGGTGAATACTCAGATATATATTAAGCTTAAGGAGAAAATAATAATGTTGCAGCTTTATGTGTTTAGTTTTATAGCTGGATTTATTGGTGCAAACGGTGTGCCCCACTTCGTTAAGGGCATAACTGGCCAGAAATTTCAAACGCCTTTCGGCCGGCCATCCTCGGCGGTTATTAATGTAATATGGGGTTGGGCTAATTTTGTTGTGGCAGCTTTACTGCTGTATTTTGGGAAAGTCCACCCTCATTTATTAAGGTCATTCACTTTAGTTAGTATAGGAGCGTTAGCCCAAGCTTTAATTTTGGCTAGTGTTTGGTCTAAACATCAGAGTACTAATAAGTAAAATAATAAGTTAATATAACCCCTCATACTACATAAGCTTAGTGTTCTATTGCCTGATCTGTATTATAATTTCTCAATAATGGGTTACACTCAACAAAAAATTATTGACGCACGGACTCAACTGTTTGCCCCAGGGCGCATCAAAGAATTAACTAATAAACCCGATGTTTCTAAGGCTAAGGAATTAAGAGAGCTTTATCAATACATTGGAACTCTGCCAACTGAGCAACGGGCGGCTTTTGGCAGGGAAGTAAACCAATTGCGCGATGAGTTAACTGAAGTCATAGCCGGCACACAGAGCCAAGATCAAACATTGGTACCAATCGATTTAACTGCACCATTTGATATCAACATTCCAGTAGAAAAACAACCAAGACTTCTAACAACAGACATAGGCAGTATTCATCCCTTAATGATTGAACTGGAATTAATACTTAATATTTTTTACCGGATGGGTTTCACGGCATTTGAATCTCGTCAATTAGATGATGATTTTAATATGTTTAGTTCTTTGAATTTCCCAGCTGGACATCCTGCTAGAGATGACTACGATACTTTTGTGACAGAGGATGGGTTAATAGCCCCAGCTCATACCAGCACGATGCAGAATCGGATTCTCCAGCGTTATAAGACTGAATTAGAAGCTGGCTCACCGATTGCGGTAGTTATTCCCGGCCGGGTTTTTCGTAATGAAGACTTGGATGCTCGCCATGAACATACGTTTTATCAACTGGAAGGAATTTATGTTGATAAGGGAATTCATGCTGGCAATCTGTTGGCCACCCTGAAAACATTTTTCCAAGCCTATTATGGTAAAGAGTTGGAAATAAAGATCCAGCCTTTTTATTTCCCATTTACGGAACCTAGCTTTGAATTGGTTATGTCATGCCCGTTCTGTTTAAAAAAGGGTTGTTCAATTTGTTCACAAACTGGTTGGATAGAAATGCTAGGTTGTGGCATGATACATCCAAATGTATTGTCGGCGGCTGATATTGATCCAGCAAAATATAATGGATTTGCCTGGGGTGGTGGAATTGATCGTCTGGTGATGATGAAATATGGCATTGATGATGTCCGGTATTTTGAGTCAGGTAAATTAAGTTTCTTAAGGCAGTTCTCATGAAAATAAGTCTTAATTGGCTAAAAGAATTTACATCGATTGATCTGCCGATCGAGAATTTGGTCGACAAAATAGACACTCAGCTAGGCGCAGTTGAGCATCTAACAGACTTAGGCAAACAATATGAGGGAATCGTTATCGCTAAAGTAATAGATAGCCAACCTCATCCAGATGCCGATAAATTACATGTATGTAAAATAGATGATGGCAATCGGGTCCAAAATGTTGAACGGGATGAAAGGGGTTTTATACAGGTTGTTTGCGGAGCGTCAAATGTCAGGAAAGATTTACTGGTTGTCTATATCCCACCCGGTGCAATCGTGCCAGATACGGTTTCGCATGATCCTCTGACTATATCTACTAGAGAAATTAGGGGCGTAAAAAGCAATGGCATGTTGGCAAGTTACCGGGAACTAACACTAAGCAATAATCATGAAGGCATTGTCGAACTTAATCCTTATGATGCGAAAGCCGGAGACGATTTTGCCAGTACTTACAAATTAAACGATTATATTATTGAACTTGAGAATAAAATGTTCACCCACCGGCCTGATTGCTTCGGACATCTGGGAATTGCTCGGGAAGTTGCGGGTATCTGTCGGCAGCCTTTTGTTTCACCGGATTGGTATAAGCAAAAAACCCAGCCATCGTTTGATATCGACGAAGATCTGCCAATAAATATTGAGAATCAAATGACCGAACTAGTACCACGGTTTATGGCCGTAGCCTTAACTGTTAAAAAAAACGGTGCCAGCCCGATATGGTTACAATCGTATTTAAGTAGAGTTGGTATTAGGCCGGTTAATGCCATAGTCGATATAACGAACTACATAATGTTAATTACTGCCCAACCACTGCATGCCTATGATTATGACAAACTCAAACAACTTGATGGAGACAAATCAGATACTGTTAATATTATCGTCCGTGCCCCGAAAGATGGTGAACGTATCACTGCGTTAAATGGCAAAACATATACGCCTAAATCAGATGCAATTGGTATTGCTTCAACAACCAAGTTGATTGGGATTGGAGGAGTAATCGGTGGCTCCGAAACCGAAGTTGACGAAACTACCAATCACGTTATCTTGGAATGCGCTAATTTTGACATGTATTCTATTCGCCGAACCGCTATGGACAACGGTATTTTTACAGATGCTGTGACATGCTATACCAAGGGCCAGTCCCCACTGCAAAATGGCCGTGTGCTAAACGAAACGATCAAAATGTTTCAGAAATTATTGGACGCCAAAGTTAGCTCGAAGATAATTGATTCGGTTTCTCCCAATATACCAATCGAGGATGATAGCCTTCATCCACCACTAACAATAAATGTAGATACGATTTACCAACAACTTGGTCTTGTGATAGACAAAAAGGACATCATTAACTTGTTGCAGGACGTTGAGTTTAACGTAGCTGACAAAGGAGATAATTCAATTCAAATTAGCGCGCCTTTCTGGCGGACCGATATTGAAATTGCAGAAGATATTGTCGAAGAAGTTGGCCGACTGTGGGGTTACGATGCTTTACCATTGACTTTACCAAAGCGAGACTTAAGGCCAGCAACACCAGATTCACTATTAATCACAAAATCATCCATCAGGAAATTATTATCAGCTGGCGGTGCCAATGAATTTTTAACCTACAGTTTTGTTCACGGCAATCTTATGAAAAAAGTCGGCCAGACTGTCGAGAATGCCTATAAACTACAAAACGCCTTAAGCCCTGAAATGCAGTATTATCGGTTAAGTCTATTGCCGAGTTTGCTTGAAAAAGTTTACCCAAACATCCGAGCAGGCGACAAAGAATTCGCTATTTTTGAGCTAAACCCGGTACATACAATTAAATTAATAGACAGTTCGACAAATCTTCCGATTGAAAGTCAACACCTCGGTTTTATCATTTCAGCCGAGGAAAAACTTGCCAAAACTAATTATTACGGCAGCGCTTGCTTTTATGCCAAAAGATACCTGGATTACTTATTAAAAACTTTTGGCTTAAATGTGACTTATGAAAAGTTACCATCAGATTTATGTGAGCTGGCTAATTTTACGGACATAATTGCGCCATTCGATCCAACCAGGTCAGCCATTGTCCGAACGACTGATAATACTAACATCGGCATCATTGGCGAATTTAAAAATAGTCTTAGGGCAAGCTTAAAACTACCTTATTTTATCGCCGGCTTTGAAATAGATATTACCCAACTAAGCGAAATACAAGCTCACCAAGGAGCCTATAAGCAGCTATCAAGGTTTCCATCAACTCAACGTGATATTTGCCTCAGGGTGGCTAATACAGTAGCCTACATTGATCTTTTTACTGCCATTGATAATGCGTTGGCAAAAAATCATGACAAATCATTATGGTACGAAATAATGCCGGTTGATATTTACCAGTCACCAGATAAAGAAGAGGTTAAACAGATTACATTTCATATTACAATCGGTAGCTACCAACGCACACTGACCGATAATGTTGTAGAGAATATACTAGAAAATGTTACTCAAGTTACCTCTGAAATTTGCGGGGCGGTCCGGATATAGTATAAATATTTTTTTATTCTCAAAATTTTGAGCGTGCGTTATAGTAATAGCACCAGAGATTATTAAATTTTATGTCAAAAACCCCAATATCACACCGAATATTTACCTTTACTATGGCTGCACTGTTCTTCTTAACGGCATTGTCTTTCAGTTTTCTGGTTATTTGGGAAATGCATTCCAGTAGTTCTAATAGCAGTTCCAATAATACTTCTAATAGTAATAGCTCGTCGAAGCTACCGGTTTTAACAGGCACTAAATTACAAAATTACACACCGGTTTCAACTGTTAAAAGTCTGCAAATTGAAGACCAAACTGTCGGCCATGGCACTGCTATAACCTCAGCTAAGCAAACAGTCACTTTTGAATACACTGGCGCCCTAGCCACAACGGGTATTATTTTCCAGAGTTCACTCCAAACCGGCCAAGCTGCAAGCGATCCATTAAATGATCTCATCCAGGGGTTTCAAAAAGGTATGATTGGCATGCGAACTGGCGGCACAAGACGCTTGCTGGTTCCATCCAACGAGGCGTATGGCAGTAATCCACCGTCTGGCATACCAGCCAATGCGCCGTTAGTGTTTGACGTCACTCTCTTGAAAGTCCAATAGTGCCAAAATGTCATAAAAAACACAATATATAGTGTATTGCCAAGACGATAAGCACTATATATAATCTTAGGTATCGATTAAAAATTAAACAAGCGGGGATCATAATGGTCAAAAAAATAACAGTTTTTACTACAAGTACATGTGCCTCATGCGTAACAGTCAAGCGCTGGCTGGGTTCAAAAGGTCATAGTTTTGAAGAAATAGACCTTGACCGTAACCCTGAGCGACGGGTTGAAGCGATGGCTGTCAGTGGTGCCGCAACAGTGCCAATTACTGTTGTTACAAAATACGATGATAGTCAAGAGGTTGTTATTGGCTGTAATATATCAAAACTTGCACCGGCACTTCATTAGCAATTGCCATATGGCAATATAGACGATCTTTCCGATTCAAAAATCTAAGGTAAAATATAAATAATTATGAGCGACCCCGTGTCCGTTGTCCTATATGGTGCTGACTGGTGTGCCGATTGCCGTCGGCTGAAATTCATTTTAGACAAACATACTATTGCCTATGAATTTAAAAACATAGATGACCAAGCCAATAAAGATGAAATGCTGGCTTTAAACAACAATGAGACTATCATCCCAACTGTAATAATAAATGGGAAAGTTTTTAAAAACCCCGATAATAATGAATTACTTAAAGCACTGAGCATTAAAGAAGCAAAAATTTCCACTCATAACACAATTATGATTGGTGCTGGTCCGGCGGCTTTAGCGGCGGCAATTTACACAACCAGGGAAGATATTGAAACACTACTTTTTGAGCGTGCAGTAGTCGGTGGTTTAGCGGCAATAACTGACAAGATAGATAATTATCCCGGTTTCGTAGACGGTATTCCAGGTTTAACCTTAGCAGAAGACCTGAGAAAACAAGCCGAACGTTTCGGGGCAGTGATTGAATTAGGAGAGGTCACGAAACTTCACGATGAAGGTATGTATAAGCGACTGGAAACGACCAGCGGCGACATGTATGCCAAGGCAGTTCTTATTGCGACAGGTACTGATTATAAAAAAATTGGTGTGCCGGGAGAAAAAGAATACTATGCTCGGGGCGTACATTATTGCGCAACCTGTGATGGAGCGTTTTATAGAGACAAACGCCTTGTAATAGTCGGCGGTGGAAACTCAGCCGTACAGGAATCCATGTTTTTAACAAAATTTGCCAGCCATATTGATTTGCTGGTTCGGGGAGGAGCTTTTAGGGCCTCTGAAATCTTACAAAAAGAATTAGAAACAAAACACAGCGATAAAATAACCGTTCATTTTAATACATCAACAGATGAAATAGTTGGCGAGAACGGGCAAGTTACAAAAGTAATTGGAACCGATAGCACCACCGGTAAAAAAATTGAATTTCCGACCGACGGGGTTTTTGTGTTTGTCGGTTTAGTCCCTAACACCCAATTTCTTCAAGATAACGGCATTGAACTAGACCAAATAGGTTTTATTAAAACCAATGATCGTTTGGAGACAAACATGCCAGGGGTATTTGCGGCGGGCGATGTAAGGTCCGGCGCAACTATGCAGATTGCCAGCGCCACGGGTGAGGGAGCAACCGCAGCATTGCACATTCGTGAATATTTGTCTGGCCTGCCAAAGACATAAAACATTAAAGCTTATAGTGTACAATTTATACCGACAACATAGTTTATTTTAAAGGAGCGTTTAAGATGGCAGATTATAATCAGGTACTTGAACCGGGTGATTACCAGAATGGGCTTGTTAACACTGTTGTTGAAATACCAGAAGGTTCAATTCTAAAAATTGAATGGGATAAAAAACTAACCTCTTTTAGATTAGACCGGGTAGAGCCGTCAATTTTCGCAAAACCAGTAAACTATGGATTTATACCGGGGACACTTGATGAAGATGGCGATGAACTTGATACCCTGATTGTTTGCAGTCAGCCACTGCCGACAGGAATCTGGTTAAGCGGACGAATAATCGGTATCCTTCAATTTGACGATAGCGGTGAACAGGATCACAAAATAATTGTTGTACCGGCAGATGACCGAGATAGCGGTGATAAGATACATAATCTGGATGACCTCGGTGAGCGCTGGAAAGCTAAAATCGAGTACCACTTTAACCACTATAAAGATCTTAAGGAAGCGGGAACTACAAAAGTGATAGGGTGGGGGGATGTGAATGAAGCCCAGCAGACAATCGCCAAATCAATTGAACGCTACCGACAAACCGCCAATCAATAATCATACTAAGTTATTACTAAGTGGCTGACTCATCATTTATGTATAAGGTGTCCCCTGTTGCATCTGGATTAATATACTCCTACAATATAAAAACATAAGTATAATCAAGTAGCTTTAAAATTAAAAAAGGGGGATCAAGTGAAAACAAGGGTGGGAATTAATGGTTTTGGACGGATTGGCCGCAATGCTTTTAAAATTGCATTTGATCGCGATGATTTGGAAATTGTAGCAATAAATGATTTAACTGACACAAAAACATTAGCTCATCTTTTAAAACACGATTCATCTTACGGTACATATAAATATGACGTCGGCTTTGATGATCAGAATATTATTGTTAAAAACCAGCCGATCAGAGTCTTGGCCGAAAAAGATCCGGCTGCTCTGCCCTGGCGAGATAATAATGTTGAGGTTGTTATAGAATCGACGGGATTATTCGTTAACCCAGCTAAAGCCAGAGCCCACATTGATGCCGGCGCCAAAAAAGTTATAATTAGCGCCCCCGCTAAAGGCGATGGCGCAACTACTGTTGTGCTAGGAGTCAATGAAGATAAACTTGAGACCGCGGGCGAGATAATCAGCAACGCCAGTTGTACAACAAACTGTATAACTCCTGTTGCTGCCGTCATCGAATCAAATTTTGGAATTAAAAAAGCCATGATGACAACGGTTCACAGCTATACTGCCAGCCAACGTTTACAGGATGCTCCAGCTAAGGATTTACGTGAAGCCAGAGCGGCTGCCGAGAATATAGTACCAACTACAACTGGTGCTTCAATTGCTGCTTCCCAAGCCTTGCCAGCCTTGGAGGGTATCTTTGGGGGCTTAAGCGTCAGGGTTCCAACCCCAGTCGTTTCACTATCAGATTTTTGTATTGTAACTAAGCGTACCGTGACAGTCGAAGAGGTCAACGAAGCATTTAAAAAAGCTGCCGCTGAACCATACTACCAGGGGATATTGGCAGTAACCGAAGAAGAACTTGTCAGCACTGATTTTATCGGCAATAGCCATTCATGTATTGTTGATCTAAAACTTACTGCAGTTGTAGATAGAGACTTACTTAAAGTCGTGGCTTGGTATGACAACGAATGGGGATACAGTAACCGCTTGGTAGAAGTAGTAGCCGATACCGGTAGGCTTTTACACAAACAAAGTGATCAAGAACAAGGAAGTCAAGAAGACAACTAAAATGAGAATTTATATTGGAGCTGACCATAACGGTTTTGAAATGAAATCGGAGTTAATAAATTACCTTCGAGATCTTGGCTATGAAGTTGTTGACGAGGGTAATAAGAAAAACGAACCCGATGATGATTTTCCGCGTTTTGCCGGTAAGGTAGTCAGCGGTGTGCTCACCAGTCATGATCCTGAATCGCGTGGCATATTAATTTGTGCTTCTGGGCAGGGAGTCTGTATGGCAGCTAACCGATTTAAGGGAATCAGGGCTAGTATTGTTTGGGATTTATATGAGGCCCGGGCTTCGCGCAATGATGACGACAGCAACGTTTTATGCTTGCCCGCCAGGGTACTAAAAAATAATCAGGCAAACTCATTAGTTCACACTTGGTTATTGACACCATTTGCTGGGGCGCCAAGATTTAAACGCCGGATTGAAGAGATGGATGAATTAACCTAAACAATACTCATGGTAGATATTTGCCCAACCATTACGGCCAGTAATAGTGATGACTATCAACAATACATTGAGCGTGTTACCCCATTTGCTGCTCGAATTCATATTGACCTTGCCGACGGTACAATTACTGAAAATATACTTATTAATCCCGACTTAATCTGGTGGCCGGGAGGGGTTCGAGCAGATATACATGTAATGTATCAGCAGCCAATGGAGCACTTGCCCATATTTATTTCATTAAAGCCACAATTAATTATTATTCAGGCCGAATCTGATGGAAACTTCAGCTGGCTAGCCGAGGCGCTCCATAAAAATGGCATTGAGGTAGGAGTGGCATTATTGGCTGAAACACCGCCTAATATTTTATTTAACTCACTGGAAATAATTGACCATGTCCTGATTTTTTCTGGGGACCTAGGGCATTATGGTGGCCAGGCTAACTTATCCTTACTTGAAAAAGTCCGCAGTTTGAAAGCCATAAAACCGCAATTGGAAGTTAGCTGGGATGGGGGCGTTAATGATACAAACGCCCTTACTCTAGCCAAAGGCGGTATTGATGTGCTTAACGTCGGAGATTATCTGCAACATTCGCCTTCGGCTGAAGTAGCTTATGCTAGACTTGAAAAAACCGTGAATCGGGGCAGAGGAATAATCAATGACAATTGAAGAACTAGAACTGAAAGCTGACACGATACGTCAGGATATCATTAAAATGCTTGAGCAGGCTGGCAGTGGTCATTCGGCTGGTTCACTAGGTTTAACAGACATCTTCACTGCCCTTTACTTTGATATTTTAAAGCATGATCCTAAAAATCCAGACTGGGACCAAAGAGACATTTTGATATTAAGCAATGGGCATACAGTACCGGCTTGCTATGCTGCGATGGCGCGGGCTGGCTATTTCCCAGTAGATGAATTAATGACGCTGCGCAGTCTTGGCAGCAGGCTACAGGGTCACCCGGAACGGGTTCGTTTACCAGGGCTAGAAACAACCAGTGGTCCATTGGGCTGTGGTTTAAGTCAAGCTTGTGGAATTGCGCTGGCAATGCGAATGGATAAAGTCACTCACCGTTGGATATATGTAGTAATGGGCGACGGTGAACTAGATGAGGGAAATATTTGGGAAGCTGTAATGCTAGCCAACAAATATAAACTCAGTAACATTATTGCAATAGTTGATCGAAACAACATCCAACTAGACGGGCCAACGGAAATAATAATGCCACTAGAAGACTTAAAAGCAAAATGGGAAAGTTTTGGATGGTATGTCATTGAGATTGACGGAAACAATACCCCAGAAATTATAAATGCCTGTGCTCTTGGGCGGTCGATTGTTGATCAACCCGTAGTAATCATTGCCCATACCATACCTGGAAAAGGAGTTGATTATATGGAATATGACTTCCGGTGGCATGGCATACCGCCTGACATGGAAGATCTAGAAGGCGCCCCACCCAAGGCCGAGCAAGCCAAAGATGCGTTGCGCGAGCTTCGAACATTACACAGCAAAATCAAAAGCGAGGCCGACTAATGAATATACCAATAGCCGACATTAACAGTGATGATTTGCCTGTTGAACCGATTCGCGATGGGTATGGTAAAGGTTTGTTAGCGGCCGGCCAACACCACAAAAATGTAGTTGCTGTTTGCGCAGATGATACCAATTCAACCAAAGTGGACTTGTTTGCAAAAGAATTTCCAGAACGTTTTATCCAAGTTGGAATTAGCGAGAACAACCTCGTTACTGTTGGATCAGGCTTAGCCGCTTTTGGGAAAATTCCATTTGTCTCTGGCTATGCCGCGTTTAGTCCCGGCCGTAATTGGGAACAAATCAGAACAACTATTTGCTTAAATGACCGGTCAGTAAAAATAATCGGTTCTCATGCTGGCTTAAGTGATGGTTCAGATGGCGCCACTCATCAAATGTTGGAAGACATAGCTTTAATGCGGGTTATTCCCAATATGGTTGTAATAGTTCCCTGTGATTCAATCGAAGCTGAAAAAGCCACAATAGCTATGGCTACTGATCCCCGGCCAAATTATATGCGTTTAGCCAAATCGGCTTCACCAGTTATTACATTGCCAGATACTCCATTTGAAATTGGTAAGGCGTATATTATGCGCGAGGGTTTTGACGTGACAATTATTGCCTCGGGTACAATGACCTACTATGCATTATTGGCCGCCGAACGTTTAACACGTCACCACATTAAAGCTGAAGTAATTAATTTACCAACCATAAAGCCATTAGATATTGAGACCATCGTTACTAGTGCAAAAAAGACCCGGGCAGTAATAACGGCCGAGGAAGCCCAAATTTGTGGCGGGTTAGGTAGTGCGATAGCTGAAATATTAGCTGAACGTTGTCCAACGATTATGCGAAGGATTGGTATGAAAGATCATTTTGGAGAGTCCGGCCTGCCCGAAGAATTACTTAAACACTTTGGCCTTGACGTTGACCATATTGTTTTAGCGGCAAGAGAATTAATTGATAGGAAAGGATAGTTTTATGTCACAGTCATTACGCCAAATGCGCCAGAATTGCCAAAAAGCCCGTGCTGCAGTTGCTAGGGCAAAATCAGAAAAATTTGCATTTGGCGCCTTTAATCTTGATGATGAACCAACGTTACGCGCTGTTGCCCAAGCAGCGTCCAAAATGAAAGCCCCAATTTTAGTTGAATTAAGCCAGGGAGAAGTTGATTCTATCGGCCTCGATAATGTCCGGGACATGGTTGATAACTTTAAGTTTGAATATGGTCTGGAAATATATATTAATCTTGACCATAGTCCGAGCGTCGAGGATGCTAAATCAGGCATAGAAGCCGGTTTTGAATTTATTCATATAGACATATCACAAGCTAATCATGATGCTTCGAGGGAAGAGATTATTGAGAAAACTAAAGAGATTGTAACCTACGCTAAAATGACAGGAGCTATAGTAGAAGCCGAAGAGCGCTATTTTATGGGTTCTTCTAATCTGCATACTGAACCGATAGATTATGAAGAAGTAAAAAAATATAACTCCACACCCGAAGGGGCGGCTGACTTTGTGGCCCAGACTGGCATTGATACATTTGCAGTACAAATCGGTAACTTACATGGTAAGTACCCAGTACCGAAAATTCTTGACCTAGATTTATTAACAAGAATCCGAAGTGCAATCGATTGTAACATTAGTTTGCATGGCGGCAGCGGCACACCAGGGCATTATTTTATAGACGCCGTTAAAATAGGCGTTAGTAAAATTAATATAAATTCTGATATGAGAATTGCTTACCGGCAAACACTTGAGCAAGTCCTGCGCGATAATCCGGAAGAATATTCTATCGCCAAACTCATGCCAACAGTAATAACTGCCGTACAAGAAGTTGTGGAAAGCAAGTTAAATGATTTCAATTCAGCCGGTAAGGCAATTGTTGATTGAATGCTAACCAGCCTTGTGTCATTATAAACATTAGCATGAATGATACTGGTGGGGCAGCTAAACAAACAACCACAAATGAAGAAGAGCTAGATGTTGTTAATGTTGGCGATGTAGCCACGGATAATTTTATTAAGCTCTTTGAAGACCAGGCTGTTACATATTCAAATGATCAAGGTCAATGGCTGGCAATGCATTTTGCGACTAAGCTGCCATTTGACGAAAGTGTTGTAGTAGAGGGAGTTGGTAATGCCAGTAACGCAGCAGTGTCCTTTGCGCGTTTAGGGTTGAAAAGTAGCTTCGTTACCAATGTTGGTGGCGACCGTTGCGGCCGAGACATAATTCACGCGCTTGGAGTAAATAAAGTTGATACCCGGTTTGTCCGAATTAACCCGGGGAAAATAAGTAATTATCATTTTGTGCTTTGGTATAAGGACGAGCGAACGATTCTTATAAAACATGAAGATTACAATTATCATTGGCCACATTTAAGACCTGATGAAGTACCACGGTGGATGTACTTTAGCTCAATTAGTGAACACGGGATTGCTTTCCATGATCAAGTTGCAGATTGGCTAGACCAAAATCCAGACGTAAAACTAGCTTTTCAACCCGGAACATTTCAATTAGAAGCTGGTGTCGAACGTTTGCAAAGACTATATAAACGAAGTGAAGTGCTAATCCTAAACCGCGAAGAAGCCGTCACTGTCGGCGGCGGTAACCATAATGATGTCAATGATTTGCTGAACCATCTCCACGACATTGGACCACATATCGTTGTAATTACTGATGGACCGGATGGCGCATATGCGTCAGATGGTAGTAATCGATATAAAATGCCGCCATATCCAGATGTAGCTCCACCATATGAGCGAACCGGCGCAGGTGATGCTTTTGCATCGACGTTAGTCGCAGCTCTGATAAAAGGCAATACCATTGAAGGCGCATTACAACTAGCTCCAATTAACTCGATGAGCGTTGTCCAAAAAATCGGCTCTCTGGCTGGTTTGTTGACAGAACCTGAACTTGAGGAATACTTACGCAAAGCACCAGATTGGTATAAACCAGAGCGTTTCTAGATTACAATTTACTCACTCAAGGTGCTTATGATAATCTGTAAGCAATGACACGTATCCTTTCAAAATTATTAGGTGCTCATGAACCCGAGTTTCAGTTAGGTTTGCGGAGATTAGAGCGTGCCAATAATTCTCAGTCTGCTGATATATTATTAACGACTGAAATAATCCAACAAGTTCAAAATAAAATCCGCCAGTTAGAGCTTGATCCAAATGACACAACTCCGGAAGAACTTTATATTGCCCTTCAGCAAAAACTGCTCAACGACGATCATCAGCTACGTTTGCAACTGAATATTAACAATGCGGCTAGCCCAGCGGATGTGATGTCTATATTAAAACAGTTTATTGATAAGCTTAAATTTCCAAAAAATTGTTTTGCACTACGCTTAGCGGTTGCTAAGAAATTATTAAAGGCTACACCTCCGAAAAAAGCTATGCAAGCACTTGGCTATCGTTCAATCGATTCAATGCTTAAACATGAAGTTGTCGCTCAAATATATGCTGCCGCTTTTATTTATGAATCAAGTGATTGGCAGACGAATTTTTTAAACCAATATCGTAAACTCCAACCCGGTAATTTCGAAACAAGAAAAATCAGTCTTTATTATCCTCAATCTAAACCGTGGAAAAAAATTGCAGCTGATTATATAGCCAGCAACAAACAAACTAGCGCCGCTTTCCAAGAGCTTGGCGCCATAATTGTTATGCCATCAACAGTAGATCTACCGGCTTATGCAATTACTAGCACATTATTTGTAATTGAAAGCATCAATGATATCCGTCGCTGTAGTGCATTTCTAAAATTACAGCAAGTCAATAATAATTTTGGTTATCTGGTGGCCCAATATGCTTATAAAGAACCACTAACTTCATCAACCATATTTGGCCAATCACTACCCTGGAGAGTAATCCATTATTATTACGATAAACACGGTTTAAATGATCATCCAGAAGTATTTGAACCGCACGTACAAGCTGAAGATCTACAATTGGCCCGGGCTGAATCTACCCTAATAAAAGTTTTGCCAGAACTTGCATTTTGGCAAGATACTGCTTGCCTGGGTATGATGGCTAATGATCAATCAGTTTCACTTAATATGCTCGATGTAGCTATTGGAGTGGTCAATGAATTGCCATACCGACAACGCATATTGCGGTATATGCGCGATCGCATGTGGTGCGAATTATTTTCAAGGTATCTAAGCCAGGAGAATTTGGAGCAGGCATTACACCGATTTAGCAGTGAACTAACTGAAGAGCCCGCTATGGCATTAATTGAGGAACATTAATGTACCAGATATGTATTTCAGGTGCCGCAAGAGGGGAAAGCGTTGAGGAGGGCAAGCAACTTGCAATTGCGGCTGGGACAGCAATTGCCAAAGCCGGCCATTGCTTACTGTCAGGTGCCACAATCGGTATCCCAGACTGCACTGCCTATGCCTATAAAGCTGCTGGTGGTATTATGAGCGTTGGCTTAAGTCCGGCATCATCTAAAATTGAGCATGTTTATAAATATCGCCTCCCAACCGAGTCTTACGATGTAATTTTATATACTGGCCTACATTATGTTGGCAGAGATGCCCTGCTGATTAATTCTGCTGATGCTGTTATAAGCATAGGCGGTCGGCTGGGGACACTTCATGAGTTTACGGTAGCCGTAGAAACCGGCACGCCAATTGGATTTTTGCAGGGCGCTGGTGGAGTAAGCAACGAGATAAAATCACTTATTAAACTGGCTGGCCAACAAAGGGAAGGTACAAAAATTCTATTCTCAGAAAACGCCACCCACCTAATTACTGAGATTACAAAATTCCTTGATAAAGAACGGGTTAAATATAGCGATCTTTACAAATAAGTTATATAAAAATTATCCAACAGATATGTATCCCTGATACAATTGGATGGTGCAGAAATTTAAACTAGAAAGCAACTTCCAGCCAACCGGAGATCAACCAGCGGCTATCGCTAAACTTACCCAAGCCATTGCTGATAATCAAAAACAGCAAGTGTTGCTTGGTGTAACGGGTTCCGGAAAAACCTTTACAATGGCCAATATTATCCATAATATCCAACGGCCAACCCTAGTTCTAAGCCATAACAAAACTCTGGCTGCCCAACTTTATAACGAATTTCGTAATTTTTTTCCGTCTAGCGCGGTACACTATTTCGTTAGTTACTTTGACTACTATCAGCCGGAAGCCTATATTCCGCGTACCGACACATACATTGAGAAAGACAGTGCTATTAACGAGGAGATCGACCGATTGCGGCATGGCGCGACCGATGCCTTATTATCGCGGCGGGATGTAATTATTGTAGCCAGCGTAAGCTGTATATATGGAATTGGTTCAGTTGAAGATTACGGGAACCTTGCAATTAAGGTCACACGAGGCGAGCGGCGGTTACGCGATAAATTCTTAAGACACCTGACGGATATTCAATATCAGCGTAATGATATAGACTTTCACAGAAGTACTTTCCGAGCTCATGGCGATGTAGTTGACGTCTTTCCGGCAAGTGAAGAATTGGCTTACCGTTTTGAGTTCTATGGTGATGAAGTCGAAAGGATTATTAAAATTAATCCATTGACCGGTGAGGTATTGGCGCAACTTGACGACTACACTATTTTCCCCGGGTCACATTACGTAACACCACGTGGCAAATTAGACATTGCCCTAGGCAAAATTGAAATAGAACTTGACCAACGGCTTAAACAATTCAAAAAAGAACATAAGCTACTTGAAGCCCAACGACTAGCCCAAAGAACCCGCTTTGATATAGAGATGATGCAAGAGACTGGTTTTGTTAAGGGAATAGAAAATTATAGTCGTTATCTTACAAACCGAGAAGTTGGCGAACAACCGGCTACCCTACTAGATTACTTCCCAGATGATTACATGTTGTTTATTGATGAATCCCACATGACCATACCGCAAGTTCGAGGCATGTTTAACGGCGACCGGGCGAGAAAAGAAGTACTAGTTGACTATGGTTTTAGATTACCGAGTGCTCTAGATAATCGACCATTGACGTTTACCGAATTTGAGCGTCATATAAATCACGTTGTCTATGTCAGTGCCACCCCGGCAAGTTATGAATTGAGCCGGAGTCCGGAACCGGTTCAACAAATAATCCGACCGACAGGTGTATTAGATCCAGAAATCGATGTCCGACCAATTAACGGGCAAATTGATGATTTAATTGCTGAAATACGAGCAACTGTAGCCAAACACCAACGGGTACTAATTACCACTCTAACAAAAAGAATGGCCGAAGACTTGTCTGAGTATCTAACCGATGTAAAGATAAAAGTTGCATATCTTCATAGTGATATCGAGACACTTGACCGAACCGACATTCTGCGCGACTTGCGGCTTGGCGTTTACGATGTACTAGTGGGTATTAATTTATTAAGAGAGGGTATTGATCTGCCAGAAGTAAGTTTAGTGGTAATTTTAGATGCCGATAAAGAGGGCTTTTTAAGAAGCCAACAAGCTCTTATCCAGACAATTGGCCGGGCCGCCAGACATGCCAACGGCCGAGTAATAATGTATGCCGATAATATGACCGAAAGTATGAAACGGGCAATTGATGAGACAAACCGGCGCCGTAAAATCCAGCGAAAATATAATCTAAAACATGGTATAACACCAATCGGAATTGTTAGATCAGTCGAAAAAAGACTAAGACTAGATCTGCCAGAAGATGCTAAAACAGCCAAACTTAATCTTAAGGCAATTCCCAAAGACGAATATGGCTCGCTCATTAAAGACCTAACCGGCCAAATGGAGTTGGCGGCGGCGAACTTGGAATTTGAAAAAGCAGCTGAACTTAGAGATATTATCGAAGACATTAAGTCCAAAGCGTAAATATCAATAACTTAATAAATACTATATCATAAACCACTGAAAAAGATAGTTAGCCTCATGGAATAAGCCTGCTTACAGTGTTATACTAACTGGAAATGGCAAAACTTACTCGGGACGACGTATTAAAATTGGCTCATTTAGCGAGAATAGAGATCGATGAGTCAGAAATTGACCGTTACCAAACTGAATTAAATGAAATTTTAAAATATGTTGAACAGTTGCAAAACGTTGATGTAGACGATTTACTGCCGACTGATCAAGTTACTGGTCTGACTAATGTTTCTCGCGAAGACAAAGTTATCGACTATGGCTACAAACCAGCTGATTTATTAAAAAATGTGCCAGCAGTTGTTGATAATCAAATAAAGGTTAAACGTATTCTATGAGTCAATGGCCTGACTTATTAACCATAGCTGATAATGTCCGGACTGGTAAAACAACCGCAACTGAACTAGTAAGTCGCTCGCTTACTTTGATTGCTGATAACAAATCTTACCAGGCGATAATTTCAACCCTAGATGAAGCTGCAAAAAAACGAGCTAAAAACATTGATGAAAATGTTGCCAAAGGTAAGCATGATGGCCGGCTACTCGGGGTACCATTCATAGCAAAAGATAATTTTTTGGTTTTTGGCGGAGAAACGACCGCCGCTAGCAATATCCTTAAAGGTTTTATAGCTCCCTATCAGTCCACGGCTATTAATAGGCTGGAGGCAGAAGGCGCGATTTGTGTTGCTAAGGCTAACCTTGACGCATTTGCCCATGGCGCAAGTACTGAAAACAGCGATTTTATGGTTACTAAAAATCCGTATGATAAAACACGGGTCCCTGGTGGTAGCTCGGGCGGATCAGCCGTCGCCGTAGCCTTAGACTTAGTGCCGTTCGCCCTTGGAACTGATACCGGTGGCTCAATTCGCCAACCCGCTAGTTTTTGTGGCATTGTAGGCTATAAACCGACATACGGTCTGGTATCAAGAAGCGGGGTTATCGCGATGGCCAGTAGTACAGATGTTATCGGACCGCTAGCGAGAACAGTTGAAGATACAGCCCTGGTACTGGATGTTATTGCTGGAATTGACCAGCTTGATAGTACGATGATCGAGCGCGATACCAAGAAATATACTGAAATATCCGGGAATCTAAAGAATGCTCGGATCGGTTTAGTAGAAGAATACATGGGACAAGGCGTTGATCCAGGGGTAAGAGATATTATTAATAAAACAGTTTCTAAACTAAAAACCCACGGCGCAGAAATAAAATCAGTTAGCTTACCATCGCTGACTTATGCTTTAGCTGTGTACTATATAATCTGTCCCGCAGAAGTAAGTAGCAACCTATTAAGGTATGATGGCCAACGTTTTGGCTATAGTTATCCGAGCGCTACTTCATTACAGGAAAGCTACATTAAGTCTCGCTCGATTGGTTTCGGTCGTGAGGCAAAACGCAGGATTATGATTGGTACCCATGTTTTAAGTAGTGGCTACTACGATGCTTATTATAAAAAAGCTCAAATAGTCAGGACAAAATTGATCAATGAATTTAACGAGACTTTTAAAGATGTTGATTACTTATTAGGACCAGTCGCGCCGACCACAGCTTTCAAAATCGGCCAGAATACAGATGAGCCGCTCAAAATGTATCTCTCAGATGTAATGACCGCAGCAGCCAATTTGGCCGGCATTCCGGCAATTAGTGTTCCAGCTGGCAACAGCCAAGATTTGCCAGTCGGCGTTCAATTAATGGCTCCTCAGAAAAATGATCGCCAATTATTAGACTTGGCCCTAGGCACCGAAAGGATTATGAAATGAATTTATCGCGCGAAATATTAGCCATTGTCATATTGATAGTTGTCATAGGGATAATTTTTGCTGTTTTAGAACATCGACCCAGAACACTTAATGTTGATTATTTTAAGAAACGTTGGCAAGAATTACAGAAACATTGCGCCACTCAAAGCACCTGGCCATTAGCCATTATCGAGGCTGATAAACTTCTTGATGAAGCTTTAAAAAAATCTCATTTTAAAGGGAAAACGATGGGTGAACGGTTAGTTTCTGCTCAGCACACCATTACAAACAATAACTCTGTTTGGTTTGGCCATAAACTTCGCAACACTCTAGTTCATGAAACCGGTGTCAAACTTCGACAGAAAGATATTCGAGCGGCGCTAGTTGGCTTCCGTCAAGCTTTAAAGGATTTAAGGGCGTTATGACTATGATCGACGATAATCTTAAGCGAAAATATAAGCCGACTATTGGTATTGAATGCCATGTGCAATTCAAAACCTTAACGAAACTCTTCTCGGGAGTTAACAATGACGCTCGTGAAGCACCACCGAATACCCTAGTCAGCCATATTTGTTTTGGTTTACCAGGAGCATTGCCGGTTTTAAACAAAGAGGCGGTTCATTTAGCAACCAAAGCATCTTTCGTTTTGGGCACTGTCCCGGAACACTATAGTACCTTTGACCGAAAACACTATTTTTATCCGGATTTGCCGAAAGGATATCAAATAACTCAATTTGCCCAACCGATTATTGGCAAAGGTTTCATCAAGATTGAAGTTGATGGAATTGAGAAAACAATAGGAGTTACTAGGGCGCACCTGGAAGAAGATGCCGGTAAGAATATTCATCCAGCGGGAACAGACTATAGTCTGGTCGACCTTAACAGGGCTGGCACACCTTTACTTGAAATTGTTTCAGAACCAGATATGCATTCGGCGGCTGAAGCTAAAGCATATGCGCGCGAACTATATCTAGGCATGAAATTTGCAGATGTTTCTGATGCGAACTTGTATTACGGCAACATGCGTTTTGACGTAAACGTCAGCGTCAGTCAAACTGATGAACTTGGTACGCGAACTGAAACGAAAAATCTGAACTCTTTTAGGGCGGTGGAAAAAGCTATTGAATATGAAATTAATCGCCAAATTGAGCAGCTTGAAAAAGGCAATAAAATTATCCAAGAAACGCTTGGTTGGGATGAAGCAAAACAAAAAACTATTAGCCAACGCAGTAAAGAAGAAGCCCAAGATTATAGATATTTTCCTGAACCAGATATTCCGCCAATTGTAATTGATGATGAGTACATTGAAGAAGTCCGGAAAGAATTAAAGATTATGCCAATAGAATGGCGCCACCGGCTTAAAAATCTAGGCATCGATCAAGCTTATATAGAAACACTTCTTGACGCCGAGGCTGATAGTGTAGACGCGGGCTATATGTCATTAATCGAAAGCGCGATTAATGATGCTGATAAAGCCACTTTCTTCGCCAGTTGGCAGGTAAATATTGAGATTCCATTGCGAAAACCTAATGATAAAGCCACTACCTTTGATTTAAAAACCAAACAACATATTTTCAATTCAGTTTACAGTTTAATGAAAGAAAATAAATTAAATTCAAGCCGGGCCAAAGAATTGCTGACCTTATTGTTAAACTCGGAATTAATTCCGGACAACATAGAAAGTTTAGCCATAGACAAAGGGTTTATTCAAGTATCAGACGAAGCCGAACTGACAAATGTTATTGTTGAAATCATTGCCGCTAACGAACAAGCTGCCAATGACGTTAAGAATGGTGAAACGCAAGCAATTGGGTTTCTTGTCGGAAAAGTTATGCAAGCTACAAAAGGGCGAGCCAACCCTGAATTAACTCAGAAAATCATTCGCGATAAGCTGGGTGTCTAGAGTTTTTATAAAAACAACTGGTAGAATTTTGATTATTGTATAATGATTAAGAAATATGGATACAACCTTAAAAGTCCTCATTATTATCGTTTCAGCAGCCCTAAGCGTGTTTTTAATTGTTGCAATTTTGCTTATTGTCAAACTTATTCAAGTCGCCCGGTCTTTGAAAAGAATAGCTTATAAAGCTGAAAAAGTAGCTGAGTCAGCCGATGCTATCGGAACATTTTTTAAACGAACAGCCAGTCCGATTGCACTTGGAAGATTTATTACTAATATTATTGACGCAGTAAAAAATCATAATAAATAGGAGCAGATATGAAGCATAGTTCTAAAAAATGGGCCTTGGGAACAATTTTTGCCGCAATTGCCGGCTTTACGGCCGGTATCTTAACGGCGCCAAAAAGTGGTAAGGAGACCAGGAAAGATATTAAAGAAGCTACGCTAAATAGTATTACTGAAACCGAAAAACAACTAAAGAATTTACACACTCAATTAACTGAACTGATTAATGAGACTCATGGTAAATTTGAAGTGGTAGGCGATAAGGCAAAAAAACAGCTTGATGAAGCTTTGGCGAAGGCTAAAAGAGCCAAAGATAAGGCCAGAGAACTACTTAGTGCCGTCCATGAAGGTGATGCCGGGGATCAAGATTTGCAAAAAGCAATTAAGGAAGCCTTAGAAGCAGTCGATCATCTTAAAACATTCTTGGAAAAACCAGATTCAAAAAATTAGTGTTGTAAAACTGATATTCGGCGATAACTAACGGTGTCGTTATAATAGATACTAGATAAGAAGGTTCTGGTAGGTATGGCCGAACATCAACTACGGGCGAGTGATTTTGTGCATCTACATAACCACACGCAATATAGTCTGTTGGATGGACTTACGAAAGTAGGGCCATTACTTGATTTTGTCTCATCAACCGGTATGAAAGCCGTTGCTATTACTGACCATGGCACACTTTCCGGAATTATTGAATTCTACGATGAGGCCATGAGCCGTGGAATAAAGCCGGTAATTGGGCTCGAGGCATATGTTGCCAGCCGAACTGTTAATGATCGTGATCCGGCAAAAGACAAAGCAAGTTTTCACTTAACAATATTAGCCATGAACAACATCGGCTACAAAAATTTAATGGCTCTTTCCAGTAAAGCAAATCTAGACGGCTTTTATTACCGGCCTCGGATAGATCATATTTTAATCGAAAAACACCAAGAGGGATTAATTGTATTAAGTGGTTGTATTAACGGTGAAATAGCCGATAAATTACACACCGACCAATATGAAAAAGCCAAAGAAATCGCGCTTTGGTATAAAAGTGTGTTTGGCGACAGGTACTATCTTGAAGTTCAGGATCACGGGCACCCAAAACATCCAACTACATGGTCAGACCAAACAGCTGTAAATGAGCTGCTTATTAAATTAGGTAAAGAGCTTGATATTCCATGTGTTTTAACGTGTGATGCTCATTATCTAATGCCAGAGGATCAAACTGCCCATGAAGTGCTTTTGTGTATTCAAACCGGTTCTTTCTTAAGTGACGACAAACGTTTCAGTATGAAAAATATAGAACTTCATGTGACCGATCCAACCTCAATAATTAATCGGTGGGGAGATAAGTCCCCAGAGCTGATTAAAAACAGTCGAAAAATAGCTGATCGTTGCAATGTAACAATTGAACTAAATAAAATCTTAATTCCAAAATTTGATGTCCCTAAAGGCGAAACGGAAAAATCTTACTTGCAACGGTTAGTTTATCAAGGTTTAGCCTGGAGATATGGTAGGTGCGAGGAAAGTAAAATCAAAGAACTTTCTGTGGTTGAAGCCAAGAAGAAGTTACCCGCAGATATAAAGAAACGGGCTATGTATGAACTCGAAGTAATTGATCAGATGAATTTTAATGGTTATTTTTTAATTATTGCCGATTTTATCACTTGGGGGAAAAATCAGGGAATTGTTTTCGGGCCCGGTAGAGGCTCAGCAGCAGGCTCAATTATTGCCTATGCCCTAAAAATTACAGAGATAGACCCAATCGACTATGACCTGCTGTTTGAACGGTTCTTGAATCCTGATCGTATTTCGATGCCAGATATCGATATCGATATTCAAGATACACGCCGAGATGAAGTAATTGAATATTGTATTGAAAAATATGGTTCAGATCGGGTTGCCAATATCGTTACTTTCGGCCGTCTTGCTGCCCGTAATGCAATTAGAGATGTTGCCCGCGTTCTTCAAGTACCGTATGTCGAAGCCGACCGTTTAGCCAAAATGATGCCGATACACACCCAAGGGCGCCATATACCATTAGCGACTACCCTAAATGATGATAAAGCACTTAAATCGGAATACAACAGTAATGAAACAACAAAAAAAGTATTTGATTTAGCCATCCAACTGGAAGGTACTATCCGATCTCATGGTGTTCATGCTGCTGGCGTAGTGATAGCCCCAGATAATATTATTAATTTTACCCCTTTGGAAATGGCTCAAAAGGGAGTAATAGCAACCCAATACTCAATGGACCCGATTGAACACTTGGGGCTGCTTAAGATTGATTTTCTTGGACTCTCGAATTTGACAATTATTAAAGATGCCATCAGTATAATTGGAAAAGTGTACGGTAAACAGATTGATATTAACCAGATTCCACTTGATGATAAAAAAACTTTTTCACTACTAGTAAACGGTGATACTACTGGTGTTTTTCAGTTGGAATCATCAGGCATGAAACGTTATCTAAAACAACTTAAACCAAGTGTTTTCGAAGACATAATTGCTATGGTAGCACTCTATCGACCAGGCCCAATGCAATTTATTGACCAATTTATTGCCAGGAAAAATGGTTCAAGCGAGACTCAATATTTCCATCCTAAAATGGAAGCTTCATTGAAAAATACTTATGGCGTATTAGTTTATCAAGAGCAAGTTATGCAAATAAGCAAAGACTTGTGTGGTTTTACGGGTGGCCAAGCTGATACTTTACGCAAAGGCATTGCCAAAAAAATCCCTTCCGTATTGGCCAAAATGAAAGTTGATTTTATTGAAGGTGCCGTTAAATTTTCAAAGGCCGATCGCAAACAAATGGAACAATTATGGCGACAATTAGAAGATTTTGCAGCGTATTGTTTTAATAAGTGTCACTCCGCCTGTTATGCGTTAATAGCTTATCAGACCGCTTACCTAAAAGCTCATTATCCAGCAGCATTTATGGCTGCCTTAATGACGAGTAATTATGACAACATAGACAAATTAGCAATTGAGATTACTGAGTGTCAACATATGGGGATTGAAGTTTTACCACCCGACATCAACGAATCTTTTGTTAATTTTGGAATTGTGCCGATTGAGCAATCTCAAATCCGATTCGGTATGTCGGCAATTAAAAACGTAGGAGTCGGTGCTGTAGAAGAAATTGTCCGCGAAAGAAAGGAAAATGGAAAATTTCTATCTATTGAAAATTTCTTGGACAGAGTAAACACCCATGTCGTTAATCATAAAGTAATGGAAAGTCTTATAAAAGCCGGTGCTTTTGATAAATTCAACGACCGCTCAACATTACTTCACAATATTGATATTCTATTAGCTTATGCCAATCGGTCTCAGAAAGATAAGCAAAGTGGGCAAACAGACCTATTTGATGGTTTAGGCGCAGAAGAACATCAACCAACCTATAATCTAAACCTTGAAGTTCCAGCTAATTCTTACAGTGACCGAGAACAACTACAATGGGAGCGAGAATTACTAGGTTTATTTTTAAGCCAAAACCCGATACATATTTATGAAACATATCTACAGCAGCACACTACCCCAATTAAACAGTTATCAGGAGAGAAGGATAATGATCAGGTGATAATTGGTGGAAGTATTATTGCAATTCGTGAAGTTACAACTAAGAACAATCAAAAAATGGCATTCATCAGTATTGAAGATAAAACTGGCGAAGTAGAAATAGTAGTCTTTCCTAGAGTATATAAGAAAGGCGAAAATTTATGGGAACGAGATCGGGTACTATTAATTGCTGGCTCTGTCTCGCATCGAGACAGAGCTAATTCACCAAATGCTGGCTTAAAAATAATTGCTGAAGAAGTTGAAGAATTATCTGCAGAATATATTAAGACTAATATTCTACCGAAAACAATTGCCAACTATCAGAAGATAGCCATCCAAGGTATTGTCAAACATTCGACACCGTCAATAGTTAATAGCACTAAACCGGAACGGGTTTATATACGTTTGCAAAATAGCGATGATCAAAAGACCCTTCTATCATTAAAAACAACGCTAGATAATTATAGGGGCGATACTGAGGTAGTTCTAGTATTGGGGTCAGCTAGTGAAGTGCCACAAATTATTAAATTACCATCACGGATAAGTAAACAAGATGAGGCTTTATCGCGCCTTATCGATTTGGTTGGTAAAGACAACGTCAAAGTTAAATAGAGCAATAACTTTTATATATCTTTAAATTGCGATCGTGAAAGCCGCAATACAAACAGAAATGCTTCCAAAAATTGCGCCAACTGGACCAATTACCAATGCACCGAATACAATAACACCTATACCAATTACAGCAAACATTGGTAAATAAGGCCAATAGGTTTTCATGAAATGGGATGTTCGTTTTTGGTGTAATCCATTTCGTTTTATATGGCGGCTTGAAGGACGACCAAGTTTTTGTTTTGTAGTTAATGTCATAACTACAGTAATAATAACACAAGTAGTTTAATGTGCCAATAATAGTATTTAGTTGAAATCTTTTAGATTGTTAATTGTTTTTATAGAATTTATTTCTTGATAATAGAAATTCAATTGTTGCTCTATCCGATTAGTAACCGACGTAATCAAATGATTATCTTGTTTTTCTTGTCTCATCAGACTAAATATTCGCCTGTTAATAATTATCGGTTTGGGTTTACCTATTAATGCTAATTTATTGTGAGAAACAAATTTTTTTACCGACAGATACGGCAGTGCAGCTATCCCTTTTTGTAACTGAACTAGCCTTAGCATAACGTCAACACTTGATGAGAAGTAGGCTGATGTTACGGCGATATTATTTTGTTCGAAAAATCTTCTAATGAATTGATAACTGTTTGATGGTTGATCATAACTGATAAAGTTATCTATTCGGCCCTGGTCCCATGCCTTTTGGACACTATCTACCTGAGCACTATGCACAACCAATACCAACGGTTCAATTGCTACATACCTAATCTGTAGATGTTTACCAACTGGGTTATATTGCTCGGTTACGATCGCTATATCTAGTTCATCGTGCTCAATAGCCTCCAGAAGATACCTTGAATTGTTAATTATAAATGAAACCCTGGCTTCTTTTTCTGGATCAAAGATATTATTTTTAGATGAAAGTAACATGCTGGCTATACTATCGATCATGCCAATAGAGATAGATAATTGTCGGTGAGATAACTCTGCCAATTCATTCTTAAGGTTGTCGGTTGTTAGGTATAATTTTTTGGCGGATTCATAAACAATCTCTCCGGCCTTAGTCAATTTGAATGGTCGAATATCTCTGATAATCAGTTTTATATGTAATTCTTTCTCCAATTTTGATATTGCGATTGATAAAGCGGGTTGAGAAGTATGCAATTGTAGTGCAGCGTGAGTAAAGCTGCCGCTGTCAACCAAAACTGCAAATTTATGTAATCTTTCCTCCATAAGTATTATTTATATCATAATTATAAATATATATTTGATTTATATTAATTTGAACCTTAGCATGTAATCACGAGTACTAAGGAAAGTAAGTCATGGCAACAAAAAAGCCCATAAAATTGGCAGTAGTTGGTCTTGGAAACTGCGCTTCTTCGCTGATCCAGGGAATTTATTATTATAAGGACGCTAAAGAGAATGAATTCATACCTGGCGTTATGCACGTCAAAGTCGGTGAATATCATCTTGGTGATATTAAAATCGTGGCAGCTTTTGATGTAAATGAGAATAAAGTTGGTAAAGATGTCGCGGAAGCAATTTATGCAAAACCCAATAATACAACCATTTTTGCTAAAGTACCAAAAATGGGTGTTATCGTGTCTAGAGGACCATTGCTCGATGGGGTCAATAAGTACACCGCGCCCTTAGTACCAGTAAATAAAGCCAGAAAAGTTGTTGATGTTGTTAAAACTTTGCGCGACAGTGGCGCTGAGATAGTTATAAATTATTTACCAGTTGGATCACAGCAAGCGACAGAATTCTACGCTGAAGCTGCTATTAAAGCCGGCTGCGGCTTTGTCAATTGCATACCAGTCTTTATTGCCTCAAATAAAAAATGGGCGGATAAATTTAAAAAAGCTGGTTTGCCAATCATTGGCGATGATATTAAAGCCCAAGTCGGTGCCACTATCACTCACCGGACTCTAGTTAACTTATTTCTGGACCGTGGCATGAAGATCGTCCATACTTATCAACTCAATACTGGCGGTAATACTGATTTTTTGAATATGCTAGAGCGCGAACGGCTAGTTTCGAAGAAAATATCAAAGACCGAAGCAGTAACGTCGCAGATTGAAGCTCGTGGGCAAACTATTGACGAGGGTGACATTCATATTGGCCCCTCTGACTATGTACCATGGCAAAAGGATAATAAAATTTGTTTCTTGCGCATTGAAAGTAAACATTTTGGCGATGTGCCAATGAACCTTGAGCTACGGCTATCCGTGGAAGATTCCCCCAACTCTGCCGGCGTGGCAATTGACTCAATCAGATGCCTAAAACTTGCCTTGGATAATAATTTAAGCGGTGCAATAGTTGAACCGGCTTCTTATTTCCAAAAACATCCACCCGTACAATTTGAAGACCGTCATGCCCGAGAGTTAGTCGAGCAGTATATCAAAAAATACCGCTAGACAATCAGTAAGAAAGATGCTTAATGTAATAAAGCGCAATTACAGTAGCTTGGGCAACATTAAATGAATCTTTTTTCCCGGCCATCGGGATTTCGATAATACTATCAGTCAATTTTAAAATTTCAGGATCTATTCCACCAACTTCTTTGCCGATGATTAATGCCAATTTACTACGTGGTCGGAATTTTTGTAATGGTATCGAATGCGGAGTTTGTTCCAAGCCGACAAGCTGATAGTTTTTAGCTTTTAAAAGAGATATCAAATTTAAGATATTCTCAGTATGTTCCCAGGGAACAGTTTGTTCGGCTCCAAGTGCTGTTTTGTGGATCTGGTGAGTAATTTTCTGGGCTAGATATGGCAATCGAACATCTTTATCATGCACAGGGTAAGGAGTATAACCAGTGAGATAAATTTTAATTACACCCAGCCCATCGGCTGCCCTAAATAAAGAACCCACATTATAGCAACTGCGGATATCATGGACTACAAGACTACAACTAGGCATGCCAAAACTATAGCTAAAAATAATTAAGCCGTAAAATGCTCATGTATAATTAAACTAATGAATCCAGATCCTGCACGGACAAGCGAAGAATTATCTACCCAACGTCGCGCAAATTTACTGGGGCTAGATTATGTTAACACTGCCCAAGCTAAGATTGGTGAAATAGATAAGAATATCTTGCCACCGGCTGATATGTATAGTTACAAAATCGTGCCTTTGAGAAGCGATAAGAGCAATATTCTATTTGGAATAACTACCTCAACTTCTCAACAGACAATGAATTATCTGGAAAAACGCTTTAGTGACCAAAGAATTACATTCGCAATTATTTCCGATGCCGGTTTCCGAGATTACATGCATCTATATAACCCTCCCAAAGAAGTGGTTTATACGGACATAAAAATATTGGGTACGGCCAGCAATGATGCCCTGAGTTCAATTTCTAAAATTCTCGATCAAGTTCGACCCGATGATATTCTGGCATATCTGGTAAAACAAGCATATCAATTAAAAGCTTCAGACATTCATTTGGAAAACCAGAAGGATTATGTCAAGATTCGATTCCGGGTAGATGGGGTGCTGCACTCAATTGCAAAACTAAGTTTTGAGAAATATCACGCTTTGATATCGACTGTTGCCGTAGCGGCTAATATATCTTCGAGTAGCGATAAAGCTCAAACAGGGCATATCAATAAAAAATATCATCTAGCAACCGGCGAAGATGTGACTGTCAATCTCAGGGTTGAAACTGTTAATTCTGCATACGGTCAAGATATTGTCATGCGTTTATTTACGCTCCAGCTGGAACTGTTAAAACTGGACAATTTGGGACTATCCGAAGCTGAACGCAAAGTAGTTGACGGTATTATTAATCACCCAAGTGGTATGGTTTTAGTCGTCGGACCGACCGGATCAGGCAAAACAACAACTCTATATTCGTTAATCAGCACACTTAACACTGATGAAAGAAAAATAATTACACTTGAGGATCCGATAGAATACTATATCCCTGGCGTTGTCCAAACTCCCGTTGAAGGAGATCAAAATGTAACCGGATTCGCCGAACGTTTGCGCGCTGTACTCCGACTTGACCCGGATGTTGTAATGATAGGTGAGATACGAGATCAAGACACTGCCCGCACAGCTCTTCAGTCAGCATTAACCGGACATTTAGTATTAAGCACTTTCCATGCTGCTTCATCATCAGCTGCCTTGATGCGTTTACTAGATCTCATTGGAATCAATCCATTGTTCACTAGTGCTATTCATTTAGTTATGGCGCAGCGTTTAGTTCGCCGGCTTGACGATAGCACAAAAATCCCTTATCAACCCGACGACGCACTAAAAAGTCAACTCCAAACAATCATTGAAACTCTGCCCGCTAACGTAAATCGCCCGAATCTTGATAACGTAACTCTTTATAAACCGGGAGTTTCAGAAGCCCATCCATTTGGATTCAGTGGACAGATGGCAATTAGAGAACAACTGCTAATGACTGATAGCGTACAGAAATTATTGCGTCTTCCTCCTAATGAAATTAATACTGGCATGATTCAACAACGGGCAGTTGGGGATGGAATGGTAACAATGCAATTAGATGGAATTCTGAAAGTTATTGATGGACTGACAACGCTTGAAGAAATATATCGGGTTATAGGCTGAAACCCAAAATAATTAGTTAATACTTACATTTGAACTTGCAACAGAGAAGAAAAAGATGTAAACTCGACCAGTTATGCAATTCGGAGTAAAAGAACTAGAAGAAACTTTTAAGAAGCCGTCAGTTGTTGACGTTAGAAGCGGCGACACCGTTCGTGTTCACCAAAAAATCCGCGAAGGCAACAAGGAAAGAGTTCAGATATCCCAGGGTCTAGTAATTCGAACTAACCGGAAGGGTAGTCATTTATCAACCATTGTTGTAAGGCGGATTGCCAGCGGTATCGGTGTTGAAAAGAGTTTTCTAATGCATAGTCCACTGGTTTTAAAAGTTGAAGTCATTAAGCGTAGCAAAGTACATCGAAACTATTTAACTTATATGCGTCAGCGGACAGGGAAATCAGCTCGGTTAATAGGCCGGGAATTTGACAGACAATCAGTAAATGCGATTCATGATGAAAAAGCTGAAGCAGAAGAAGAAAAATTACGAGAATTAGCTGAATTAGCGGCTCAAGAAGAAGCTGCTAAAAAAGCCCGAGCAGCTGCTAAAGAAGAACTAAAAGCCCAAAAGGCCCTTGAAGCTCATAAAGAAAAAGCTAAATCTGAGATTTTACCTTCTTAAAAATATAAAGCTGTACAATACAATTAATGGCTATAGTTGGTATTGATGAGGTGGGCAGGGGAGCGCTAGCTGGTCCATTAGTAGTAGGAGCAGTTATTTTATCGACTCCAATTGATGGAGTCTGTGATTCGAAAATATTATCACGCAAACAGCGAACAAGCCTATCTAAAATTATTATCCAGAAAGCTGATGCCCATAGCCTTGGCTGGGTATCATCAAAAGAAATTGATCGACTGGGCCTAACTAAAGCTATACGATTAGCAATCACGCGTGCTTTAAAGCAGATCGGTGCCTATAGCAAACCGACAGTAGTCGATAAAATTATTATCGACGGAAATTATAATTTTTTATCTGAAGACAAACGTTCAAGAGCCATTATCAAAGCAGATGTAACTGTAGCCAGCGTTAGTGCAGCGAGTATTATAGCCAAAGTTGCCAGGGATGACTGGATGATAAATATCGCTTCCAAGCGCTACCCGGTTTATATGTTTGATCATCACGTAGGTTATGGCACCAAAAAACACCTTAATGCGCTAGATAAATATGGTCCATGCACCATTCATCGATTAAATTTTAAACCAATCAAAAATAATAGAAGTTAATATTTTTTGTTATTAAGATTGTTAGAAATTAATACTTTTGAATTGGGCATGATAAGAGTTAAATTTAAAATGGCTTTTGGAACCGGTTCATCAATACAGGGCAATAGCTTACTGGAAAAATAGCTTTTAATTTGCTTATCAGTGAAATTCTTTTTATTAAATTTTGCAGAATCCAAAAACAAATTTTTAGAATTTTCATCTAATATGCCGCTATATTCCATCGTAACTGTATATTGACCACCATAGAGCCGTTCATTGGCATGAAGACGAACTTCGCCAAATCTATGATGGTGGTTAATCCTATCGAGTGTCACAGACTGGATGACTTGTTTGTTGTGCCGGGCGATAGAAGACTTACTGACTTTTAAACCCTGTTGATTAAAAGTTAGTCGGTGGCTCGGTGGCCCGGATTTAATACCTATAATTTTTACTTTTCCTTTGAATGACATGTCTTCTGGAAAGATACTTATCTCAGCGTCATAACTTTCGGGTTTAAAGGTGGCTAATAGTTTTCGGGAATTTTTTGCCATTGCCACAATTCTAACATGTATCAAAATGTCTTTTTTAGGAATTAGTTAATAAGGTAGTTGGTGTGTTATACTAAAAATGTTAAGTCCGGCCAACAAGGTCGGATTTTTTCATGAAAGGATCAAAATGGATGAACTAGATATGAAACAATTAAGTATAGCTGTCCGGGCAATTGCTGATGAAAAAAACCTACCAGAGGAATCAGTCCGAGAAGTTGTTGAGCAAGCCCTAGCTGCTGCCTACCGCCGTGATTATGGTGAACGCGAACAAGAAGTTAGAGTGACAATGAATTTAAATTCTGGCACGGTTGATGCTTATGTAATGAAAGAAATAGTCGAGGATGCCAAGCAGCCGGCTTATGAGATAAACTTGGCTGATGCGCAAAAAATCAAAGAAGATGCTAAATTGGATGAAACAATCGAAGTCCATGAGCAAGTGCATAGTTTCGGGCGAGTTGCCGCTCAAACCGCCAAACAAGTAATTCTTCAGCGTCTACGCGAAGCCGAACGGGAAATCGTGATGAGCGAATATGAAGACAAGATCGGAACGATCATCAGCGGTTTAGTTTCCCGCGTAGAGGGTAATATCGTGCGTATTGATCTGGGCCGCGCTCAGGGCATTATGCCTAAAAGCGAACAGAGTCAAGGTGAACGATATTATCCAGGGCAACGCTTAAAAGTATTTTTGAAAGACGTGGAAAGGGGATTTCGAGGGCCACAGTTAATTGTTTCGCGGAGTAATTCAAAATTTATTGAATGGCTATTCCGAGCTGAAGTCCCTGAAATGGAAAATGGGGCCGTCGAAATTCGCGATATCGCGCGTGAAGCAGGAGTCCGAAGTAAAATTGCCGTTAATTCAACAGTTCAAGGAGTCGATCCGGTCGGCACATTTGTCGGTGGTCATGGCACTCGCGTGAATGCGGTAATGAGTGAAATCGGTGACCAAGAAAAAATTGATATTGTCGTATGGTATGAAGATCCAATTCAATATATAACTAGCGCACTCAGCCCAACAAAAGTATCTAAAGTAATTCTCGACGAAAAGAGGAAAAAAGCCAAAGTAATTGTTGCCGAGGATCAACTAAGTATCGCAATCGGTAAAGGCGGCCAGAATGTCAGATTAGCCAGTAAATTGGCTGGCTATGAAATCGATATTGAAGCTGAAAAGAAAACTGAGTTACAACCCGAAGATACACTACCCATAACACCTAAATTAAAGAAAAAAGAACAACTTGAAAGCTCTCTACTGGAAGCAATTGAGAAACACGGCCAGTAACCTAAAAGTTAGCTTTTTAGCACTCTTGACGTATGAGTGCTAATCGTTATAATAGATTCTAGTGATGGATAAAAAATCACTGGAAGGGTAGAAAATTATTATATGATGCCTAGCTCGTCTGATTATCAAGATTTTTTAAATCATTTAACGAATAATGCAATTGCCAGCATTAAGCAAGCCGGAGTAATAGCCAGAAGTTATGGCAGTGCTTACATTGGAACTGAGCACCTACTTTTAGGTTTACTAGCCCAAAATTCTAGTATGGGCGCAAAGATTTTAGAAAGCGCCGGTGTCACACTTGAAAAAGCCCGCCTAGCATTTAGCTTAACCCCAAAAACAGTAACAGTTAGCAACATTGGCGAAAAAGGCTTAAGTGAAACTGCTAAACTGACTTTAAAAATGGCAGCTGATATAGCCCAAGATTATAATCAGGAATACTGTGGGACAGAGCATATACTCTATAGTATTTTGACTCAAAAAAATGCCCGCGCCACGGTATTGTTAAGAGACATGAGTATAGGTATTGATACTCTATTAATTGAATTGGAACAATTCCTTAACCGACAACAATTTGATCATAGTGGCGAAGAAATTGGAGCTCATCGCCGGACTAATCACAAAGCCCATAAAACTGCTTTAGATTTTTTTGGCAATGACCTAACGGCCCAAGCCGGTGCGGGTAAATTAGACCCCGTTGTTGGCCGTGAAGCCCAAATAAAACGCTTAATTACCATATTAAACCGGCGGACTAAAAATAATCCGGTTCTTATAGGTGAACCAGGAGTGGGTAAAACAGCGATAGTGGAAGGATTAGCGCAGAGAATTGTTAGCGAAGACGTGCCCGATAGCTTGCTTGATAAAAAAATAATAATGCTTGATTTAGCTGGGATGATTGCGGGCACAAAATACCGCGGTGAATTTGAAGAACGTCTTAAAAGAGTTTTAAGCGAACTGGAAAATGACGATAAAATAATTATTTTTATTGATGAACTTCATCTAATTGTAGGTGCTGGTGCGGCCGAAGGAGCAATGGATGCTGGCAATATGCTCAAACCAGCCTTGGCCCGGGGAACTATTCGAGTCATAGGCGCCACGACCACGGCTGAATATACAAAACACATTGAAAAAGACGCGGCTCTTGAAAGACGCTTCCAACCTATCCAAGTACCCGAGGTCACCCAACCCGAAACATTAGCCATACTTAAAGGTTTGCGGAAACATTACGAAGACTTCCATGGAGTAAACATAGATGACGCCGTTTTAGAGGATATTGTTAATCTTGCGAAGAGATATATTAATGATCGATTTATGCCTGATAAAGCGATTGATTTGTTGGACGAAACAGCTGCTGGCATAAGGGTGGAAAAAACCAGAACACCGCCCGAAGTCAGAAAATTGCAAAAAGAACTGAAGATCGTTAACAGCCACATCGACGATGCGGTTGATGACGAAGACTATGAGCAGGCTGCCCGGTATAAAACTCGAGCTAGCCAAATCAATGAACAATTGGATAAATTGAGAGCTAGCAAAAAATCACAAAGAACATTAACAGTCACAAGCGATGACGTTGCGGCTGTTATCTCGCGTATGACAGGCGTGCCAGTTACTAAGGTAATTCATGCTGAAGCAAAATATTTATTGAATCTTGAGCACAAACTAAGTAAACAATTAATTGGTCAGCAAGAAGCGGTCGAAGCCGTTTCAAGGGCTATCCGTCGTAACCGTTCGGGTGTTGCTAGTGAAAAACGACCGATTGGCTCTTTTGTCTTTCTTGGACCAACTGGTGTTGGAAAGACTGAATTAGCGCGCATATTAGCTAAAGAGTTTTTTGGTTCGGACGAAGCCTTAGTTAAAATCGACATGAGTGAATTCGGCGAGCACCATAATGTCTCGCGTTTAGTCGGTGCGCCAGCAGGTTATATTGGATATGATGAAGGCGGCCAACTTACTGATAAAGTTAGGCGCCAACCATATAGCCTTGTGTTATTTGATGAAATTGAAAAAGCCCACCCCGATGTATTCAATATGCTATTGCAAATATTAGAAGATGGTTATTTAACTGATTCAAAAGGCCGCCGGGTTGACTTTACTAATACCATAGTAATTATGACTAGCAATATCGGTGCGGAAAAACTACAGAAGGAAACAAACTTTGGATTTCGTAGGGCTAAAGCCAGTGAATCAAGCAACCTTGATACCCAGCATGAGATTAATAAGGAAAAAGTGCTTGACGAATTGAAACGGGTGATGAGGCCGGAATTACTGAATCGCTTGGATCGGATAATAGTTTTCCGATCACTTTCTAAAAAAGACATTTTTAAGATCATAGATCTCCAAACAGATTTATTGAGCGCAAGATTGCAGAAGCATAAACTTGGAATAATCTTAACTGCTGGAGCAAAACAATATTTATTAGAACATGGATATGATGCGCATAACGGTGTCCGGCCACTTAGACGGCTCATCCAGGATACAATTGAGGATCAAGTGGCGCTCGATATGCTGGACGGTAAATACTCAGCCGGCGATGTCATACAGGTAAGTTTAAAAAATAACGAACTTGTTTACCGAGTATTATCCGAAGCGACTGTAAGTAAATAAGCAATTCGCTTATTTCTCCCTTGTGTTAAACTTTGAATACATATGCCAAAATCAATCACCCAATATATATGCAATAATTGCGGTGCCACTTCATCAGCTTGGGCAGGTCGTTGTAGTGTCTGTGGGGAATGGAATAGTTTTGAAGAACAGCTGATAGTTCGCGAAGAATCCTCATTAGGGCATAAAAAGCAGGGGATTATGCTTTCCTCAGAAGCAATTAATTATGCCGTTACACACCGTGAAGCAAGATTAAATTGCGGTATTAAAGATGTTGACACTATCCTTGGTGGCGGAATCGTGCCCGGCAGCGTAATCTTAATGGCCGGTCAACCTGGGATAGGTAAAAGTACCTTATTATTACAGCTTGCCCAGGGTCTAGCTCAGCGAGTTGCGGTTTTATATGTCAGTGGTGAAGAATCCGTACATCAGGTTGGAGTTCGAGCTAAGCGATTAGGTGTAGTTAGTAGCAAAATTCAACTTGCCACCGCAACTTCTGCTGATGATATTGCCGAAACTATCCAAAGTAAAAAATTTAGTGTTGTAATTGTCGATTCGATTCAAACCTTGACTGTAAACATACTAACGGCTGTCGCTGGTACAGTAAGCCAAATCTCAAGTAGTACCCGACTTATTATGGCTGCCGCCAAACGGACTAACACGGCAGTGTTATTAGCTGGGCACGTCACTAAAGAGGGAAGTATAGCGGGGCCAAAAGTCTTAGAGCACGTGGTAGATGTTGTATTGCAGCTGGAAGGCGACACTTATGGCGGCTTTAAAATATTGCGCTCTAGCAAGAATCGCTATGGTTCGACGACTGAAGCAAGTATGTTTGAAATGACCGACAAAGGCCTTGGGGTTGTTACCAATCCGTCAGCTGCATTATTAGCAGAGCGGCAGATTAGTGATGGTTCGATCGTATTGGCTACTATGGAAGGCAGCCGGCCATTGCTTGTAGAAGTACAAGCACTTGTCAACCGAACTTCCTTTGGATATCCAAAGCGAACCGCTAGTGGAATCGATCAAAATCGAGTAAACCTTCTAACAGCTGTATTGGAAAAACGAACGAAGCTACAGTTAAGTGATAAAGATATATACTTAAATGTAGTCGGTGGCATACATCTGAGTGATCCAGCGGCTGATTTAGCAGTTTGCTTAGCAATTGGTTCAGCAGCCAAGGGTCTAAGCCTCCAATCAAACGCGGTAGTTTTTGGCGAAGTGGGTTTGTCGGGAGAGATACGACATGTCCCGTTTATTGAAAAAAGAATTAATGAAGCTAAAAAAATGGGCTTTACGGTTGCTATCGGACCACGTTCGATAGGCTCATCAAAAGTTACCGGTCTCTCCCCAGCGACTGACGTAAGATCAACACTTAATAAATATCTAAGAAAGTAGTAAACATAAAGGAAAAGCCATGGCATTTATAGAAATAATATTATTAATAATCATTATTTGGTTAATACTACAAAATCAATCCGGAAAACCCAACAGAATAAACGGTCACTTTTTAGGTTCAAAACCGAAAATTTTATTAGATAGCTGTGCGCTGATTGACGGCAGAATTGTTAACGTCGTACAAGCTGGTTTCTTGCAAGGCGAATTAATAATCCCGCAGTTTATTTTGAATGAATTGCAACTTTTAGCCGATGGCCAGGATTCACATAAACGGGAAAGGGCTCGGTTTGGTCTTGATGTAATACATGAATTACAAACCGATAAACAGATAAGTCTAACGATCGACCGTAATTCTTTCCCGGCTGTTACAGCAACTGATGATAAACTCATTGCGCTTGCCAAGAAAATCAACGCCAGTTTATATACGACTGATTATAACTTGAGTAAAGTGGCAATCGCTGAAAATATTAAAGTCTTAAATATCAATGAATTGGCCCAGCAATTACGCCCGGTCAATTTGCCCGGAGAAGAGCTAGAGATAAAAATTATTCAAAAAGGCAGTAACCAAGATCAGGGAGTTGGTTATCTCGAAGACGGTACAATGATCGTCGTTGACGGTGCCGCTCGCTACATTGGCCGGCAGCTAATAGTTCATGTTGATAGAATGCATCAAACCGTTGCTGGTAAAATGGCTTTTGCCCATACCGTTAATAAATCTGATGCTACCGAAGAATCAAATACCGGGGAGAACAAGCCCAAAGTATCGAACCATATACCTGAGTCTAGTCACCAAAAAACATCTTTACATGCCCGGATGCGACGCCAATAACTATTTAATATAAAATATTGCTTAAGGGGTACTTGTCGTCGGTGTGGTTGTGGTTACGGTCTGCGAGGGAGTTGTGTAATCATAAAGAACACTGTCTATAAGTTGAGCAGTTACTGATATAGAGCCACTAGACGTAGGAGTATATACAATATTGATCGTACAATTATTTGGCGGAGAAGTGCTTGTACAGCCACTATTAGGATAGACATTATTAGCAACATCATTGATATTAAATGATTGAACCGTCTGCCCATTAACCATAAAGTTTACAGTTCCCGGATATTGCGGGTAGTTCGGATCGCTTAATGGATGCGTACCCTGACTTACAGTAATAGTTACCATGCAGCTACTTTCGCAATTATCCGTTGGATTAGGATCGATGGTATTTTGGTCTGTAACGGTAAGTGTCGCTGATGGTGGACTGTCACCGCAGTTATGGACATTATCACTGCCTTGGATAGATGAAACGCTAGTTGAGTTGGATATAGTCTGTCCTATTGGCCAGAAAATGTCGGCCGAGAAAGCATTGTCATTACCACCGCTGCCAGTAGTCTCCTTAGCCAAGGCAGGCGTACAGCTAGTTGCTAACAACCCGGAAACCTTATCAACGGTCGCCGATTTTGATTGTTTACTATTGCCGACATACCACGATGGGAACAAATCTGTACTCGGACCTGGCTCAACATCACCTTCACCAACGTGTCTTGATTGCACATAGGCAGGCAATACTTTAATATCACTTGGTTGCGTCCAATTAACGGGGGTAGTACCAAGCATATTAAGTGCCCCTTCCATCCAGCTTCTGGTCAAGGGTATGGTTAGGGTTTCCATGTAGCCCGACAGGGCAACAGTTCGCGTATGGTAACCGACCCAACTTGCAACCGCATATTGCGTAGTCCAAGCTGTCATCAAGCCATCAAAAGTATTTTCTGTCGTTCCGGTCTTAACAGCTATGTCCCAACCTTTGTAATGTTGATATTTTTGAGAACCAACCAAATATGAAGCATTAGGATCACTTAAGATGTTATCAATAATATATGCGGCATCCGGGCGGACAACTTGCGTTGCCTGCGGCTGGGTCCAATTCCAAACCGTATTGCCGGCTGAATCAGTGATCTTTAGAACGTATGTAGTTGGGATTGCCGCACCAAGACGAGCTAATGATGCATCACCGTTAACATGTTGATCTAAATGTAAATAGGCGCTATCGCCAAATGCTGATGCAGCGTAACACTGCGTTGGTGTAGTAAATGTGCCACCTTTATAACATTGATAAGCATTAGGGGCAGCCATTAAAGCGTCGGCTGTTGAAATTACTTTGTTTATAGACGGTACACAAGCCGAAACAACATCCTGGGCGCACTGGGAGCTGGGGATTACTTCTAGCATTGCATGGGCGGCTGGCACATTGCGCGATCCAGCAAGAGCATAGCGGATAGTCTCAGGCCCAGGAAAAAGCCCATCATAATCATCAAGGCAATTGCCGGTACCCTTTGGTGGTGGAGCTGAATGGTCGGTACATGGATACCCAGGGAATGGTTCCTGGACATCGTATATGACTGACCCCGCACCTGCATTATCAGTGTTATTTATTAAGGTAACATAATCATAAGGTTTAAAGCTTGATCCTGGCGGTATTAAAGTTTCAGCATAATTAATCTGTCCATAACTTGAATTATTAAAGTCTACACCCCCGACAAGTGCTACCATTTGACCGGTTTTGACATCTTCGGCGGCCATTGCTTCTTCATCTCCATGATGGTTCTTGACATTAGGTAGATTCTGTTGGACTAGCTGGTTGGCTAAATTCTGTAGGGGAACGCTCATCGTGGTAATTACTTTCCAGCCACCACGGTTAACTGTTGATGCGCCAAATTTGTTCTCTAACCACTGCTTAGCTGATAAAACAAAGTAGGGGTCTTGAATCCCGGCGTACTTATTTCGAAGTGGTTGAATTTCAGATAATATATTGACGTTTTTGGCAGCTGCTGCTTGAGCTTTAGTAATATATCCTTGGTTTACCATAAGGTTAAGAATATGTTGCTGCCGGTCAATAAGACCAGATTGATCAAATAAATCCTCACTGGCGGCAGAATTATATTGCGGACTACTATATGGCGAATATATCCCCGGAGCCTGGGGGATTGCTGCTAAGAAAGCACTTTGAGCCAGTGACAATTGACTGGCATTAACTCCAAAATAGTCCTCAGCCGCCGCTTCAACACCATAATCAACGCCTCCATATGGCGCAACGTTAAGATAGCCAGTCAATATATCGCTTTTTGAGTACTGCCTTGATAAATCGACCGCCAGGATAATTTCTTTAACTTTTGTAGTAATACTTCGGTTTCCGTTCCAGTTTTCATTTAATTTTACGACTTGTTCAGTAATTGTTGATGCCCCTTGTAGACTGCCGCCACCCCCAAATACGTCATGCAAACCCGCCCTAATAATACCAGTAACACTAAACCCGCCCTCGTGATAGAAATTCTTATCCTCAATGGCGATAGTGGCATCCTTCATATACGGCGCAATCTGATCACTGTTAACCGCTACTCTTTTAACAGCATCATAGTCCTGCCAAAGCAGAACGGTTCCTGTTCGGTCGTAATAGTTAATACTCCCGCCCAACTGACTTCCGGAGATATTTGTTAGCTGCGGTAAATCCTTGCGGAAGTAAGCGAAAAGCCCAATAAGTACCACAAAGACAACCACAATCCCTATGCCCATAATCTTTAGCCCCATAATAAAACCATCTCGGCTAAACCAATATGCTGCTAGATGTTTTGGTTGTAATCTATAAATCAAGCGTTTGACTCTTGATTTTGGCAAAGTGGCTAACCGGCGCGCATGTCTCATGTAGCGACTATCTTTTCGTGCCCTCATCCGATCTGTCAGAGAACGATTGATTTTTAATGTAGTACCACTACGTGTCGTAAATGTATTAGCAGATTTGCGACTTCGTTTCCCACCGCGTTTATTTGAAGCACTCATTATATTTTTCGTTTCTCCATTTGTCTCAGCCCTGTCCGATAACGATTATTATAACAAACAATATTTCAATTCGCGACGCAGACTAAGAGAATTATTTTACGCTTTTAATGTTATATACAGTTGATATTCAGCTAATATCGGAAACTAATTGTATTTAATTAAAGTATAAACTTACTAAGATCAAGCTATACTTACATAAGAAATGGAATTAACGAGTTTAATCGATGAGCTAGATGGCGTTGGGACTGAATTAACCAAGCGGTTTGCTATTTTGGGTGTTAAAACCGTGGGCGATTTAATTAACTATTTTCCAAGGCGTTATGAAGACTTTTCAATTATTACAACGATTAGCCATTTAAAGCCTGGAACTGTAACAATCCAAGCCCAAATTAAACAAGCTAAAGGTCGTTATGTCCGGCGTGGCCTACATATTACTGAAGCGGTAGCCAGTGATCAAAGTGGCAGTGTTCGCTTAGTTTGGTTTAACCAGCCGTATCGGGCAGCGGCTTTACGAAGTGGTGTAGATTATTTTGTTTCAGGCGACTTTGGTTTAAACCACCAGCATCTAAGTATTATGAACCCGAACATAGAGCTAATCAGCGACTTTCCACTGAACACTGCCCGAATAGTACCGATATATAAAGAAACAAAAGGGCTAAGGTCATTTCAAATTAGACGTTGTATTGGGAAAGTTATCAATAATATAGATAAACTTCCAGAGACTATGCCGGCATGGTTAATAAAAGATGAAAATCTTCTAGCCAGAAAGCAGGCTTACAAAATGATGCACTTTCCGACAAGCACCGAAGATCTGGCATTGGCGCAACGGCGGCTAGGCTTTGAAGAAGTGTTTGAATTAAGTTTAGCTAGTTTACTTAATAGACAAGAGATCCAATCCGAGGTTTCATTGTCAATTGAATTTAAAGTCGATATAGCAAAAAAATTTGTAAAACACTTGCCCTTTAAATTAACTGATGACCAGCGAGCTGTAATTTGGCGTATTTACCAGGATCTGAACCAGGAGCATCCCATGAATCGATTAGTTGAAGGTGATGTCGGGTCAGGCAAAACAGTGGTGGCCGTTATGGGGTCATTAATGGTTCTACATCGCGGTTATCAAGTTGCATTTATGGCGCCGACTGAACTGTTAGCTATGCAACACGCTGAAACTATTTACCAGATGCTTAAACCTTTGGGCCAAAGCCCGCTCCTAACTGTTTTGGTCGGCAGTATGAGTAAAGATCAAAAAGACAAGGCTCGCCAAGCGATATCGGCCGGCCATGCCCAATTTATTGTCGGTACACACGCCTTAATCCAAGAAAACGTAACGATGCAAAAATTAGCATTGGTAATAATCGACGAACAACAACGTTTTGGCGTCGAACAACGTAAAACATTAATGGCTAAAGCGGGTCATATGCCCCATGTATTAAGTTTAACGGCGACACCAATTCCCCGAACCTTAGCCCTTACACTATATGGCGAACTTGATATATCGCTGCTCAAAGAGAAACCGGCCGGCCGAAAACCAGTCACGACTAAGATAGTCTCACCCAATTCGTTACCCCAACTATATAAAAAAATCGACGAAGAACTCGATCAGGGGCGGCAAATGTTTGTAGTTTGTCCAATTATTACCGATTCATCTATCAATAATTTTGATTCCGTTGAAAAAATTTACGCGCAATTTTCAAAAAAAGACTTTAAGCACCGTCACGTTGGTCTGCTTCACGGAAAATTATCGGCGGCTGATAAGCAAAAAATCATGAATGAGTTCGTAAACAGGAAATTAGATATTCTTGTGGCTACTACAGTCATTGAAGTTGGGGTTGATGTACCAAATGCCTCAATTATGTTAATCGAATCTGCTGACCGGTTTGGCTTGGCCCAAATTCATCAATTACGGGGTAGAGTGGGCAGGGGTGAGCACCAAGGGTATTGTTACTTAATAATGTCATCAAGCGATCTACCCCCCAAAAGGATGCAGATATTGGAAAGTTCTAATAATGGATTTGAACTAGCTGATCTTGATTTGACATTAAGGGGGCCTGGCGCTCTTTATGGCAGTTTGCAACACGGCGCCCTAGATTTGAGAATTGCCCAACTTGATGATTTAAAGCTTATCCGTTCAGCCCGAGATGCCGCCCAACGATTCGTCGACAAACATGAAGATTTGCTACAATACAAAGAGTTGAATAATAAAGTAAAGGCATTGCGCGCCGTAACTAACCTGAATTAAGTTACTTATGTATTCTGGCACCACACTTACAAAATTTTCAGGCCGTATATTAGGAGCTCATCAGAAAATTGATCGGGTTGCTCGAAGGCAGTTATCGCAGATCTTACCGCAACGCGACAATTTTCCTTCTTCTAATCAAATTTTGCATTTTGAAGGCAAAAACGGACCGGATGCTATAAAACGTAAAAGTCCAGCCCATGATGAACCGTGGCATTACTATAGCCCATTTGGCACAAAGGATGCGCCGATACTCGGTTTAATCAGAGACCACTACAATTCATTGATAAATAATCTAAAAGACAACGATCAGGAAAGAACCGCTTTTGAAGCAGCTTGGTTAGCACACGCCTTAGTTGACGGCCTAACTCCCGCACATCATTATCCTTATGAACAAAAACTGGTTGAGTTGAGAGAAGGCAGCGGTATTGATACTAGAACGTCGTTTCGTGAAAAAATTGTTATGCATGGTAAAAACCGGCGCGAAAAAATTAAAAATAACTGGAAAATGTGGGGTGCCCGCGGGTTATTGATGACGCACTGGTGGTTTGAAATTGGGATATCAACGATTATTTTGCCACTTAATTTTAAAAGTGCCATTCCGACGGATGAAGATGTCGAAAAAATTAGGGAAATCGGTATAATCGAATGGTTTAAACAAACCGCCCAGGAAATAGCCAAACTAGATATTTACGATAAATATTATCGAAGAGGCTGGAATACTCAACTAGCTCAGCAAATTCGCCAACAACTTGCCCCAATGATTATAAAAACGGTCACACTTACATGGTATATGGCGGTAGTCGATGGTAAACATGCCGAACTCTGAACTGCGCATCATAGCTGGCGAGCTAAAAAATCAGAAATACTTATCACCTAATAGTTCTGCCACCCATCCAATGAGCGAAAAATTAAAAAGCGCTATCTTTAACATATTAGGAGATATAGAAGGATTAAGTGTACTAGATGCATTTTCAGGGAGCGGTGGAATTGGCCTGGAGGCGGCTAGTCGAGGTGCTAAAGATGTGACTTTAATTGATTCAAACCTTAACGCCCAAAAAACTGCTAATGACAATATCCAAAAACTCAATCTAATTAAAAAAGTTAAATTACTACGAATGAGTGTTCAGTCTTGGACTAATTCAGAACTAAAAAAACAATTTAATATTATTATTGCTGACCCTCCATACGATTATATGGATGAATCTTTAATATTTAAGTTAGCGGAATTTACATGTCCTGGCGGCATCTTTGTGCTGTCTTTACCAGCTACAACCCAACCATATGAATTATCGAATTTTAAAATGATTTCTAATAGAATCTATGGCAATAGCCAGCTAATCTTTTACCAAAAACCTAAACCATAGAATCGTATGAATTTCCATAAAAATAAATATTTAATAAATTCACTATTTGCGAACATGTATAATTTTAGTTGAGGGGATGTGGTGAAATGGTAGACACGCATGCTTTAGGAGCATGTGCCGTAAGGCATGAAGGTTCAAGTCCTTTCATCCCCACCAGAATAATAAAAAACATAAACATTATGATTTATAGATGTGATATCATTACCTAAAGTACATGATGAATCGAGATAAATATGAGTAAAATTGGGCATTACTTACAAGAGCATTTAGTTGGTGAAGTTGTTGCTTCAGCAGAAGCAAGGCGTTATTTTTCAACTGACGGAAGCATATTTTCTGTTACGCCAACGTTGATAGTTTATCCAAGAAGCGAGAATGATGTCCGCAAGACAGCTCGTTTTACATGGCAGTTAGCCGAAAGGGGCAGAATAATTCCAATTACGGCTAGGGGAAGCGGCACTGACTTATCCGGTGCGGCAATTGGCACTGGTATCGTAATGGTATTCCCGGCTCATATGAATAAAATAATAGAATTCGACAGCAAAGACGGACATGTTGTTGTTGACCCTGGAATAAATTTCGGAAAATTACAGCAGACCTTGTTAACCCACGGTCGTTTTCTGCCTTCTTATCCCTCATCTCTAGAATTTTCAACGGTCGGCGGAGCAGTTGCGAATAACGGCGGTGGCGAAAAATCATTCAAATACGGTACGACCGGAGCATTTGTTAAGAAGTTAAGAGTTGTATTGGCCAATGGAGAAGTTATAGAAACTGGCCGACTGAACAAACGTGAACTTAATAAAAAACTTGGACTAGCGACTTTTGAGGGTGAAGTATATCGGGCAGTAGATACATTGATTGAAGAACAGCACAATATAATTGATCAATTAAGCCTCAATATTACAAAAAATTCTGCCGGCTATAATTTAGGATCAGTTAAAACTAAGTCAGGATTCGATCTGACGCCGTTATTTATAGGGTCTCAGGGGACACTCGGCATAATTACAGAAATAAATTTGATAACTGAACTTCATAACCCTTCTACGTCGCTACTGGTTGGAATGTTTGACGATATTGCTCGGGCACAATTAGCAATTTCTGAACTTCGGGCAGCTGCTTATGCGCCATCTTTCATTGAAATGATTGATGAAAACCTCCTAAATATTGTTGATCAAATCAACCCGAATCTGTTGAAGGGTATTATCACTAAGCCGTTCCCGAAAGTTATTTTGTTTGTTGAGTTTGACAACCCACAAGAACGGGTTAGGAAACGAATGGCTAAACGCGCAGTTAAAATATTGCAAAAACACGGCGTCAGCCATAAATTGGCCGGTGATCAAAATCAGCAATCTCAATTATTGAAATTGAGACAAGCTGTTTCAACAGTAATGTTACATAGCGACGGTAACATTCGAGCTGTTCCAGTTATAGAAGACGGAATAGTCCCAGTTGAAGAATACACAGCTTTCCTGACGGGTATATACGATATCTTAAAGCGCAACCAAGTCACTGCTGCAGTTTGGGGGCATGCCGGCGACGCTAACCTTCACATGCAACCATTTCTAGATTTAAGCCAGGTTGGCGACAGACAAAAAATTTTCCGTTTATTGGAAGAGTATAACGCATTGTTGATAAAACTTGGCGGTAGTACTAACGGTGAACATGGTGAGGGAAGATTGCAAGGTCCATTCTTGTCAAAAATATACGACAAAGAATGTTATGAATTACTGCAAAAAGTAAAAACTATCTTTGATCCTTATGGCACACTTAACCCTGGAGTCAAGATTAATGTCACACTTGATGACATTAAACCGTTACTTAGACACGAATATTCGCTCGGATCGCTACACGATTTTCTTCCGAGAACTTAAATACGCCAAGCATTAGTATTATTATCTAATTTATTTTATAATGATAATGCAATTGTCGTTATAAGGTACTTGAAGAAACGTTATTATATTTGGAGCCCAAAGATTGCTTATAGTGTTGGTCTTATAGCAAGCGATGGTTGTCTGTCTAAAGACGGAAGACATGTTGATCTAACTTCAATAGACATAGAACAACTGCAAAATTTTTCAAAAGCAATAGGACGAAGTTTATCGATACGGCCTAAGCAAAATAATTCTCAAAGGCCCGCTTATCAAATTGAATTTAGTGATGTGGCATATACGATTTTCTATTAGGGATAGGGCTAACACCAGCATAAAGCAAGTCAATAGCAGCCTTGAATATTCCCGATTCTTTATATGCGGATTTTATAAGGGGCGTATTTGATGGAGATGGTTGTGTATACAGCTACATGGACCCACGCTGGAAATCTAGTTTTATGTTTTATGTTTGTTTCGCTTCAGCAAGTATATGTTTTATTGATTACCTTAGAAGTACGAACCAAAGGTTAATTGGTGTTATTTCGGGCTCAATTCGTCATAGCCCAGATGGAACTTATATTTTAGGTTATGCAAAAGCTAACTCCCATAAACTTTACAAATATATGTATTATGATGAAAAAGTTATTAGTTTAACTCGTAAAAGGCTAAAATTACGTATTTATACTCAAAAAGATCTATCTGATATACAATTGATAAAGTAAATTGCGCGAGTGGTGAAATCCGGTAGACACGCAGCCTTGAGGTGGCTGTGCCCAAAAGGCTTGGAGGTTCAAATCCTCTCTCGCGCACCATTACAGCCCACGGGATTTGCAAACAATATAAAATGACTTGCAACCCATATAATAGTATGTATAATAGTATGTATGGACTTTGAATGGAATGATAACAAGAGTGCTTCGAATTTAGTCAAGCATGGGTTATCATTCTACGAAGCTCAGGAAGCATTTTTTGATAATAAAAGAGTAATTTTAGTAGACTCAAGCCATTCAACCAAAGAAAAGAGATATTTTTGTATCGGCAAAACTGTTAACGGTGGCATTGCTACGGTTAGATTTACTATAAGAAGTAGCCATATTCGCATCATTGGTGCTGGATATTGGCGGAAAGGAAAGAAAATATATGAGCAACACAATTAACTACACTGACGCGCCAGTAGACATAGAGCAGTCTTTAGATAATGCGACTATCATCAGCGATTTCTTACCGTCTCCTTCAGAACTTGTGAGCAGAGGGGAAAAGGAAAAAATCACTATCTCAGTGGATAAGCGCAGCCTAGATCTCTTCAAGAAATATGCCAAAAAACACAATACCAAGTACCAGCCGATGATTAATGGCGTACTTAGCTCTTACGCAGACAAGTTCTTGAGCAGATAATAGCTGTATCTATATCAGGATAACTAATTTCATCGTTCACTAGGGTTAATCCGTACTTTTCTAGTTTTGACTGTAATATATACAAACCTGGCAATAGGTGGTTCCAGCAACAATCCAGTGAGTGCACCATTTAAAACATATTGGTTATTCTGGTTTGAATTATTAGATGATCACACAGGGTTGTTTATTAGGCATAAAAATTTAATCGATTGAAAATATTAATGCTTTTTGCAAATAGCAATTCTATTAGTTATGATTAAGGAAAATGAAAAAACACCCGGGTGTTATTGTCTCCCTTGGTCAAACAGCTATGCCAACCTCGGGGCATACTCCAGAGCCCATACAATTATCTTCAAGGTTAAAAAGATCTGGCGTAGTCGTATCATCATTTAGAAAAGAAACAATATTTAGTAAATTGAAATTCATTATAGTTTGGCACCGTTCAGAAGTGTTTAGAACGGTTTTTATTATAGTTATTCTGGTAATTTGTAGTATTGGTTTTGGGTTTTTTAGACATTATCATATAAACCCAACCAGCCATATGTTAGTAAAAACTGCTGGGACCTCGTCAGTTACGCCGCCGTCTATTCCATCAAAATCTTCAGCACTCCCAGCTATATCATCAACATCGTCTAGTCCGTCCAGTACTCCCGACAACCAGACTAATCTACCTAAATCACTCATTGTCTCGAGTCCAACCACAACATTGCCTCCAAGTCCCAGTTTTGTCCAGCGTCAAGGCCAAGGGCTTTCCCTTAACGGGAAAAAGTTCACGATGGTTGGCTTCAACATATGGAAGGCGAATATTTCCTATCCTCAGCCCGATGATGTAAATTATTTCTTCGTTAATAGTACAAGCGGCAATAATAATACAGGCACGAAATGCTCATCTTCTACTTGTATAACATTGACGGACTCTTTAAATAATATTTCTAACAACGGCACCAACACCAATATTAATACTATTCGTAGCTGGTTTTTCCAGGAGTATACCAATCCAATGATGGTTAACGGTGTTCCCAGCTTCAACTGGACGCCGTTTGATAATACTTTAAGTCAGGCGGCCAGTAAAGGCTTCAAAGTTATTGCAGTTTTAGCAAATCAGGGAGGGGGGCCAACCGACGGACCGCCATTGAAGACCCAAGCTTGGTACAGTAGTGGTTATAAAACTGAGGTTGATTCAGGAACGGAAGGGAATATCGCTTACCATGAAGTAGTGCCATATTATCAATATGTTCAAGCGGTCGTCGAACGCTATAAGAATAACCCGGCAATTGCTGCTTGGGAGTTAATCAACGAACCGTCGACCGGAGCCTACAATTGCAACGCCACAGCTGAATCTCAAGGTGAAACGGCGCTTTATAATTTCATTAGCAACGTTGGCGGAATGATTAAAAGTATCGATTCTAATCATCTTGTTTCGCTAGGCGTGACCGGACATAACTCCTGTGGTATTGAAGGCGGCGACTACCAAACGATAATGTCTAACCCCTACCTGGATCTGTGTACTTTTCACGATTACTCAGAGCCGTCTGACGCTGCTGCTGCCTACCCGCCAACCGGCCCGAGTTTGGGGTACCGCGCCAGTCAATGTGCCGCTGACAATAAACCAATCGCCATAGAAGAGGCTGGTATCGATCTTGATAGTTCAGATGTCCAGACTATGGTGGCCCAACAAAACTCGGGTATTAATATATTTAGTCAAAATGCCAGTACTATTGCCAATAGTCTGGTTAGTTCTATGTTAAATACCAGGGAAACTTTTTTAGGCAATAAGCTGAAAGCAGCAAAAAATATCCCAAATATGGTTGGTTATCTAGTATGGGAGTGGAGCGATCAGTTTAGCAGTAGTACGTCCATATTCACAACCGCCCAGAATTATTATCAACAAGATATAACATATTCGAAGAATCCACCGGCCCACTACTTTTGGTATGGGCCGGCTGACCCAGCATTGGCAATATTAAATCGATATTGACAGAACGATATCTAATGTATATACTTGTATATATGAAAGGATTACTATGAATATTACACAAAGCCTGCAAAAATGGGGAAACAGCACCGGGATCCGAATTCCAAAAAAGGTTATTGAAAAAGCACGTCTTCAACAAAATGAGCCGCTTGAAATTAGCGTAAAGGGCAGATCAGTTATTTTAACGCCGATCAAAAAAAATCAGATAATTACTCTGGATAATTTGCTTCGCAATGTGAAACCCGACGACATAAAAGGCGAATACGATTGGGGCTCACCAGTGGGTAAAGAGCTATGGTAACTACTTATCTGCCTGACTACGGTGATATTATCTGGCTTGTATTGGATCCGAGGGTAGGTCACGAGCAGTCAGGGAGAAGACCAGCACTCGTGATTTCTAACAAGGAGTTTAGCGATCATACAAACCTGGCTGTAGTGTGTCCTATAACTTCAAAAGTGAAAAGCCTACCATTCGAAATTCAACTGAAAAGTACTAAAACTAAAGGTGTTGTTTTGCCTATACACGTCAAAAGCATCGACTGGAATACTCGAAAAGTCAAGTTTATTGAAAAAGCACCCCAGGATATAACTAGTATAGTGACTCAATCGGTTGGTGCTATTATAGGACTAGAGATATAAGTCGGTAATTATCTCTTCGCTTACTAGAATTAAACCAAAAATTTCAAGTTTATCTTACAATAAATACAGACTTGGAACGAAATAATTCCAGTAATAATTCTATGGGGCGCACTAAGGGTGATTAGCTCAGTTGGCTAGAGCATCTGATTTACACTCAGGAGGTCGGGGGTTCGAATCCCTCATCACCCACCAGAATTATTTTGCTTTTTCGTCCTTTTGGACTCATCAGCATGAACATTCATTCATGGAAAGCGGAGAAGACAAGCAGTGAAGAGTTTAGGAATTAAGGAGATGGGCATGAAAGCCTAACGCCTGGTAATCCCAAACTGCTCTCTGCATGTCATCTCGCACTTTTTACCGCTATGCCGCGAAGCCCTTCATCGCGCGCTCCATTTCGTAGCGGCTCTGCATTCCAATCTGGAGGATCATAAGTGTCGCGGGGTGCGTCACGATCCAGGCTATCGCTGGGTTCGCTTCGATAAGAATAAGGAAAGCAACTACGGACTTCTTTGGGTCCTCGTTGAAGAATTTCAAGGCCTGGTCAGATGCCCAGTCGAGATGCTGTCGTGGCGTGAGGCCGGTTGGAGGTTCGGGAAGCTGAAGTTTACTCACCATCTCTTGGAATTCGCTAACGATCGCGGCAACTGCGTCACCGATCTCAGCGTACTCGGGTTGCTGATAGGCGCGCTCGGCGGTCATAACCTCCCGGTTATGTTTGATTTCCGATGAAGCCACAGCTCCGGTCTGGCGGACGCTCTCAATGATCCTCTCAGCAGTACCGTCACCGCCGTTGTCCCGGTCATATAACCAGGGGTCGAAGTCGTTGCTACTGAGATCAATTTTGAAAGAGCGCCCGCCGAGATAATCAAAATGCTGCGTTTCCTGTAAGATCTCCCGTGCTTGCTCGATAGTCATCTCACCGGGAAACTCTATAGCTCGAATGAATCCCATTCCAGTCGGTGAAGCTGCGTTATACAACGCCGCTAATATAGCAGCCTTATCGAGATTGCTAATATCAATGTTCACCATGGACTTTCTCCACATCTTTAGCTGTTTTACTACTAGCGCTGCTAGCGTGTGTATCCTAAACACACAAGATGAGGAGCCAGTCCACACCGATAGTCTTATTGGGCTAGCTTCTCATCTTGTGTTCAATCTGCTTGTCAAAGTGCTTCGGAGCAAATACCTCACTCTACGAAACAAGTATACATTAGCATAAAATAGATTAAATATCAAGTTATTTTAACCTTATTATTGACATATACAAGAACAAATTCCTCAAGCTTTTCACTCAATACAAATAAACTAAAAAGAAATGTGTTCCACCTGGGAGACTCATCCCCCACCAAGCATAATCATTATGGCCTCTTTTATTGGCCATTTGTTATTATTAATAATGTGAAGAACTTAAAAAGACCAAACAAAAAATTATACGTTGATATGTCTAAACATATGACATCATCTACTGAAACATTGGATGCAATCATCCACGAAGTCATTGATTGGAAACCTTCAACTATAAAACGGCTCGTATTGGGTGTGGGTAATGAAGTTTATAAACTTACAGCCCCGATTGCTAATAAACCCGATTTAATCTTACGCATTAATCATAAAGAACATCCTGAGTTTAATACTGAGAAATGGGCTTTTAATGAAGTCAATAAACAAGGCGTATCTGTGCCTAGTGTCTTAAAGGTGGCTAGTTTTAAAACTCAAGACGAAGTACTTACATATTGTGTTGAGACAGTATTGTCGGGTGAGTCTCTTGATATGTTATTGGAAAGTGGACTTGATGAGACCGAAAAGAGACACTATGCTCAACTCGCCGGTGAGACATTAGCTCGCATACACCAAGTTAAAACAACAGGTTATGGTCACTGGTTAACCAATGGCATTGGGCGTTATAAAACACTTGCAGCTAGTATGCACCAACAAAAAGATTATTCCGACCTAGTCTCAGCAGCTACATTAACTGAACTGACTGTTAGCGAGCTTAACCAAGCTATTGGTTTGGTAGATAATGTCAATTCTCAGGAAGAAACCCATCTAATTCACTGCGATTATGCTCCAAAACATATTTTTATTGACAAAGGTAAAGTAAGTGGTGTGATTGACTTTGAGATTTGCCTTAGCGGATTAGCCGCCACTGATTTTAACCGGTGGAGAGCACAAGAAAGTCGGATAACAATGGAAGAACTTATTACAGGTTATGAGCATATAAGGCCATTACCAACTGACTTTTGGGAGTTTATGTATATAGCTCAAATCCATTCAGCTATACGCACAATGCTTTATCATTTTAGGACTACAAAACATTTAGTCGAACTAAATAAAGCTGCTAATGAAGTTAGAAACTTACTTATCAGCCATAAGCCACTATTAGTTTAAGCTAGAGATACCGATAACTTTAAAAATCACTTTGTTCGTGTATTAGTTGGATTAGTTGACATTTATGCTAAAAATCAGTACCTTATTTCTTAGATAGAAATAACAAAAAAGAAAGAAAAATATGGGCGAAGAAAATCAATCAGATTTTAATCAAAACTACACTAATGGCCAAGAGTTAGATACACAAGACACCGCAGCCGAGGACATTCCACTGGAAACTGCAACTGATAAAATGATACTGATCCTAGCGAACAAGCCCCAGGAGAAAGTGCAGTAGCAGCCGTTGAAACCAACACTAATACTCCTCCTGAAGCTGAACCCCCCGTTCACATAGCCTCCATTGACCATACTGAAAACGAAGGTAGCAAAGTTGCTGAGCCAACAGCCTTGGATATGGCGTATGCCGGCAATCCATACCGGAGTAAAGCTGCAGTTAACCGGGAAACAAATCAACTTTTTATTGACAGACAAGCAGAATCAGCAAGCTTATCTGATTTTTCATTACCAATACCCAAATCATCTCTACGTCATCCGTTTGAAAGGTCTAGGAATAATCGTGAATTTAATAGAAGATTTAATGCTCTACAAGCACATAATAAGGAGTTGGCACACCGCGATCGTGAAGAGCAAGATGAAGCTCTAGATTTAGGTCAAGGTTACTACGAATCAAAGAGTCCGGCTGAGCGGGCAGCTTTTTATGACAAAAGAGCCGAACAAGTTGAAACTTGGGCAGGTATTTTACACGACCACCCGATTAGCCAGGCTTATATAGAATCCCATAAAGGCGTAGATCTTAGCCCCGAAGGATTAGTGCGCTTGGAAGAACTTACTCAAGCCCTCGCCGAAGATGATGTTGACAAGAATGAAACCGCTGCCGGAGAAGAAGCTGAAGACATCATCAAACTTGGCAATGAACCGGAATATGTATTTAGTATGCTTGATAATGCCGATCAGGCAACCTATGAGGAGTATCAACGTATCCAAAGTGATTTAGAGACAGTCCTTGCCGCTAAAGCCCAGTTGGTTAAAAAACTTTATACCAAAACTTATGTTGATCCAATAAAAAACAGAGTAGCTTTATCCCAATCCTTGCTGGAAGATATTAAAAGCAGCCGGGCTTCACAATAATAATGGGGGTGATATTACTTATATAACTTAAGATATTTTTTACATTGCTCGATTTTGTAAATGACATATATCAATAATTGACATCTCAGTACTTAATAACAATGTGGTCATTAAGTAAGCATACCGGACTATTATTGGCGTAAACAAGGCCAAATTCCTCTAACTTCTCACTTAAAACTAATAAACTAAGTAATAAGGTGTTCCACCTGAGAGACTCATCGCCCACCAGAATAATTATGTAATATTATTATAGATAATAAAAATTTGACACATTGTCGTAGACTTCCCAGTAGTAAAAATCTTGTTGCTAAATGCTGTCCAGAGTAAACTTATAAGTAAGGATTTAAATAAAAACTTCAACCAAATGTCTGAACAAACGCTAACACCAGTCGAATTTACCTGGCAAGACCTAGCTGCCAAAGCTCAGGCAGGAGAAATTCATGAAAGTCTTATGCCGCATATCAACAGGCTTCTTGCTGAAAATGGAGTTAAGACTGTGAATTCGTTTACACCTGGAGCAGAGCTAGTTAATGGAAGCATTGAAAGTGCAAGCAATATTGCGGATAAGGTTGTAGAGACAACAGGTACTGAGGATGTTGGCGTAGTAAACGATGCCTTATCTCATGTTGCCGAAGCATCGTCACGGCATAATGATGAGAAGGCTGCAGAAAAATCACTTCTAGATGCATTGATTATTGGTGCTGAGGAAGATCTAAAAGCTCCACACAACCCTATTGATATTGTAGTGAAAGACAGCGTTGTTCGTCACGAAGATGTGACTCACGCAGTAGAGACAGTTGCCGATAGTGGAGCAATCGACGTCGCTGAGAAAATGGCGTTCAGGATAGATGAAGCCGGTAGCCATCGACATTTTAGTGAAAAAGTCTCCGAAAAGGTTAGCCGGTTTGGTATGAAGTCAGTCGAAAACACCCAAGAAGAAGCAAGTATCCGTAATTACTTGGGGCTTTCGTTAGAAGTTGGCAATATCAGAGCTGTAAGCCTACCAGATAAAGAACAAGTTAGCCAGGCGATAAAAGAAGAAGTGGCGAGCTGGAATGATCCTAGGCGTGCATGGCAAGAACGTGTATTTGGTAAAGCAGAATTAGATGACCTCCGACAAGATACCATAGCTCACTTTGAAAAACCAGTTGCTGAAAGGAAGGGTGAGCTAATTATTGTTAATGGTCAAGAAAAACGACCCATCATGGATATTAGCCTCGATCTAGCGGCAAAAGCAGAAGTGCAAACTATGCTAGAGCAACGGGCGCGTGGAATGTCAAGCGTAGTAGCAAAACTAGAGGATTTGCAAAAAACAGGGGCTAAAATTCCCTCCGATGAATTAAAAGAACTTCTTTATGAGAGTGAAGTTTGGACAAGGCCACAAGGTAACTTATTTGGATATGGTGCCGAAAGAGATAATAGCGGCGGAACAGTTGCGGATCTATATATCGATAGTGGTGATTTACAACAATACCAACGGCTTGATCAACTCATTCAGCAAACTGCCGACTATGGATTCAAAGTACCCTCACAGGATCAAATAGCGAATCGCGTACTTCAGCTTGCTAGCAATTCTTTTCCCTCGGGTGTTGAGCTGATGCATGCAATTCGAGTTAGTACTCTACCTGATCTACTTGATCATGGTGCTTTGGCTACAAGATCACAACGCAAACATGGCCAACACACGGATAATAATAGTCTTAATGGGGCTTTTATTCATATGGCAGGGCCTGGTGGTGTCGCTCAAGAATATGGTGATTCCCTAGTAGCTGGCATCCCCATAGATACCATAGTTCGACACTCGCCATATTTGCAGCTTGAAGATGGCTATACTGGTAATGAGACTCCTAATGGGGGATCTATGCAGTATCATATGCAGCCAATGATGCTCAACAATGTTAACGAGGCACCGTTGGCATTTCGGGCAGCATTAGAATCTTTGCACACGCGAATCGCAGAAGGTTTACGGATAATAAACATTGGCCAAGGTACTTATGACAACTGGTCATTTAGTGCGGGGGACACGGTCGATACGGCGGGACAATATAGCTACCCAATTACCGAACTGTCTCTGTATGCCACACCAAAAGCGCTTAGTCCATTGTCACTTAATAACGGTGCCACACATAATAAACTCTTCGCAGAAAGGTCAACTATAATATGCGCTGCAGATTGGGATAGTAAAGATTTTCTAGCGCAACAAGGAGAAGACTCAAGGTTAATGGGTGGGATGAACGCGATTCTTTTTAACGCTGCGCCGCTACCCAACTTTACTCTGAATGAGCAAGGGGGTGTTATGCTCTATGCACCGACAGCTTCAAAAGAAGTGTCGTTTAGAGAGTCAGGACTAATTGACCAAAAAAAATTAGCTTTTACCCTGGACAACATTAAACCCGAGACAATACCTCGATACCTTGACGGTATGATTGCTGACGGAATGACGCCAACCGATGCTTTTCAGGTCGCACTCGATTCAGTTAATACTAAAGGCGGTTCGGCGCGGGAAATTGTCTTCATCATACATAGGAGGTCTGCCAACTTTAGTTGAGGCCGGTATTAGCCCTACTCAATTGATGGGTGGCTTAAGTGATGAAGTAATAAAAAATAATGGTAGTCAGCTCTTGGCTCAGATAGCCAATTTGAGTGATGAGTCATTGCGCGGCGATCCCTCACAAATCAATGCTAGCGGGAGACAATACTATTATAAAAGTTGGCAATATCTAGGGGGATATGCTTCCCCGGAAACAAAAGTGAGTATTATAAAACCACTTGGTGATCGACTTTATACTGTCGACCCAGAGTTTTTTACCAGAAATCTGAATACGTTGGAGCAGAATGGCTATGTATTAACTGATGCCCAGAAGCAGGTAGTTCAGGAAATTGAATCTCGAAATAAGCTGAGAGCAAATCAGAAGTTTGAAATACCATATATTGACATGAATTAGTCTCTTGCATTAACTCAACATCTCAGCTACATTAATCAAGATCAAATTCCTCTA
>Ga0182027_10000445_pt1 | contig 72286 bp, 57 predicted proteins | sample 712E1DmetaG_FD_121300 | JGI IMG/M metagenome (GOLD analysis project Ga0182027, IMG submission 121300) | Permafrost microbial communities from Stordalen Mire, Sweden - 712E1D metaG (Illumina Assembly) | ecosystem: Environmental > Terrestrial > Soil > Wetlands > Permafrost | place: Sweden...
ATTAAGCATAAATGGCAAAAGAAAAAATATCAGTAAGGACGATTTGTTGGAAGTTGCATTTCAAATGAATGTAAAGAAACCTGAAAATATAATTTTGCAAATTGCTGAAATTATAGGCAATTGGAGAACATACGCAGATCGTACAGGTATAGACCAAAAATTGTTGTCAGCAATTGGAAAAACTTTACTTATAATAAAATAATGGTATTTCTTAACCACTATATTCGAATGGATCTATACAATTCAATGAAATCCATTTGTTAAGTTACCCGCAAAACGAGACGGATGAAACTAATATTAAAACAAAATACTATTTAAAGCAGGTTAATAATTTGATTTAAAAAGTCCCACAAAACGACTATATGATTTAGTAATCAGGATTTGAATTTGCATCTTGTTTTTTTATGTATATTGTGCCCCGATAACAAAGCGCTATGACATATGAGAAAATAATAAACTTGATATATTATCCTTTGCATAATTTAAATTTATTATAATGAAGTGGTTATTTCTTTCTTTAGGAATATTTTTTGAGATTATTGCATTAGTGTTTATGAAAAAATCGGAAGGTTTTACAAAGTTACTTCCAATCTTATTAGTGTTTTTATTTTATTCACTTGCTCTGGGATGCCTTATTCTGGTGTTAAGAAAAATGGATACTAGTGTTGCATATGCAATTTGGGCAAGTGCAGGAATTTTTATTATCGCTATAGTGGGTATATTTTACCTCCATGAGCCTGTAACAATTGTTAAAGTTGTTTCATTGTTGCTTATTTTGCTGGGGGTAATAGGTTTAGAGTTTTTTGATTAATATAAGATTTATGGAATTATTTTTAACTGGAGTTACAGGTTTTTTGGGTGGAGAATTACTTGTCGAATTATCAAAAAGAACAGACATTGAGAAAATATTCTGTTTAATTCGTGCATCTAATGAAGAAAATGCCATTGCACGAGTTGAAAAGGTTTTTAATCTTCATGGAGATTATTTGGATAAAACAAGGATTATCCCCATTATAGGTGATTTAGCAGATTATCAATTGTCTGATAAATTATTAAATAATAGATTGTTAGCAAATGTTGATACTATTATACACTCGGCAGCTAATACATCATTTTCAAAGATTTATGACGAAATTGTTGAAAAGGTCAATATAGGTGGTACGCAGCAAATTCTTGAATGGGCAAAGTCGCTGAAAAGGTTAAATTTATTTACCTATGTAGGTACAGCAACTATATGTGGCTCTCTCGTTGAAAACTGTTTAGTAAAAGAAGATATGTCGCCAAACTTATCGGCAAAACATCTTGTTAAATATTCATATACGAAAATGATGGGAGAACTTCTTTTAAGAGAATATCTTCCAAAAGAAAAAATATTAGTAGTCAGACCTTCTATAATAATGGGAGATAGTCGGGAATGGGTACCTCGTTCTTACGTAATAATGTGGGCATTAGCAACTTTCAATGAACTTAGGCTTATTCCAATACATGCACATAGTAAAATTGATATAATTCCAATAGATTATGCTGCAAGCTCAATTATTGAACTTGTTATGAATAAACAAAGAAAATATAGCGTATATCATATTTCATCAGGTGAAAACTCTTTTACAACTCCTTTATTGCAATCTGATGCAATCAAAGGCTTTTTTCAGGATAAACCGGAATTTAAATTTGTCGATAAAAAGCTCCTGTCGGAGATGAAAAAATGGACAAAGAATACAAATCTGATAAACGAGCATGCCCACTTGTTTGAATACAAAGATTATTTGGATTACTGGATAGATAATTTTGGAGACAATACCAAATTAAGGATTTTATTTTATGCATTAGAACCTTATATAAATTTTGTTGAGTTGAATCAGGTGTTCGATAATTCCAGGTTGTTAGAAGACACATCTGTTGGTAATTCAATACCAGCTCATGTTTATTTGAGGACTTCAGGCAAACATCTCGATTTTATTAACATATTTGAAGGAGCGATTGACCCTTGATTTTATGTAAAAAAATTAAATGCTAAACAAAGCCCGGTTGCTAACTATGCCCGCACTGTTTTGTACGCAATAATTTCTTTCACTTTTTGCTTCTTTATTTTAAATAAGTATAACCATATAAACCAGACCGATAGTTTGACAGAAATTCTTTGCCTTCCTGAAAAGTAATGATGCCGGCTTTAACTGAAGTTGTTACCCAGGTTTCAACAGTTCGGACCATTTTTTTTGGATCGTATTGAACATAGTCCAGCACTTCAGCAACAGTTTCTCCGTCAATTACCTTGTCTATTTTATAACCATTTTCATCAACGGAAATATGCACGGCATTTGTATCACCAAAAAGATTGTGCAAATCGCCAAGTATTTCCTGATAAGCACCAACGAGGAATACCCCCATATAATAATTTTCTTTTCCCTTCAGGGAGTGCACAGGAAGATTATGCGAAAAATTACGTGTTGAAATAAAATTATCTATTTTCCCGTCTGAGTCGCAGGTAATATCCTGTAATGTTGCATAATTGGTTGGTTTCTCATTAAGATGATGAATGGGCATGATAGGGAAAATCTGGTCTATCGCCCAGGAATCTGGCAAAGACTGGAAAAGAGAAAAATTACAAAAATATTTATCGGATAGCATTTTAGACAATTGGCGCAATTCATCCGGGATATGCTTTGTTTTGTTGGCTATTTGATAAACTTCGCGTGCTATCGACCAAAAAAGCCGTTCGGTTTGTGCGCGGGTTTTAAGGTCAATCAGGCCCAGGCTAAATCGATCGAGTGCTTCTTCGCGAATTTGTTCTGCATCGTGCCAGGTTTCGAGCATCCGTGGTTGATTAATAAGTTCCCAAAGCGAATACAGGTCCCGTACAAGTTCATGGTCCTGCTCGCTGACTTTCTCTTCTTCCTCCCAGGATGGTAATGTCGCAGTTTCAAGAACTTCAATAATAAGAATAGAATGGTGGGCAGCCAGAGAACGCCCAGATTCGGATATAATATTTGGATGAGGGATCTTGCTTTTATTACAAACATCTACAAAGGTGCTGATTGAGTCATTGACATATTCCTGGATACTATAGTTGATGCTGCTTTCGCTGTTTGATGATTTAGATCCATCATAATCTACGCCAAGGCCGCCTCCGATGTCAACAAAATCCACTTTAAAACCCATGCCAAAAAGTTGTGCATAGAATTGTGAGGCCTCTCGAAGAGCATTTTTTATCAGCCTTATTTTTGTGACCTGACTACCGATATGAAAATGAATAAGTTTCAGGCAATCCTTCATCTTGCTATTTTCAATAAAATCGATTGCTTCAAGCAGTTCGCTCGAACTCAATCCAAATTTACTGACATCGCCACCTGAATCTTCCCATTTTCCGCTTCCAGCACTGGCGAGTTTAATTCGTATGCCGATATTCGGTCTTACATTCAACCGTTTGGAAACTGAAGCAATAAGTTTCAATTCGTTCAATTTTTCTACAACTAAAAAAATCCGCTTTCCCATCTTTTGTGCGAGAAGCGCTAATTCGATATAATCTTCATCTTTATATCCATTGCAGATTATAAGTGATCCGTCATCCGTATTGATTGCAAGTACTGCATGAAGTTCAGGTTTAGAACCTGCCTCCAGGCCTATATTGAATTTTTTCCCATGACTCACAATTTCTTCGACCACGGGCCGCATTTGGTTAACTTTTATAGGATATATTATAAAGTTTTGACCTTTATATCCATATTCTTCTGAGGCAGATTGAAAACAATTCGAGATTGTGATAATCCTGTCATCAAGAATGTCAGTAAACCTGAGTAACATTGGCGCCAATACATCCCGCAACTTAAGCTCCTCGACAAGGTCCATTAAATCTATGGGGGTCGCATCCTTTTTTGGGGTTACTGTAACATTTCCTTTTTCATTTATTGAGAAATAATCAATTCCCCACCCGTTAATGTTATACAACTCTGCAGAGTCCTCAATCTGCCATTTTCTCATGGTATTGATCGATTAATTATTAAAACCAGTGCGAAATTATGCAATGTTTTGTATAAAACTTAATTTTTTGGATTTCAATGAATAAAATAATAAAATGAAATGATTTTCCCCCGAAATTATAAAAACTTAGCACTTGTTATTAAAAAACAAATTCTGCAGGAAATATACTTATACCATAAAGATTTGTACACTTCATAAGTATTTCCAAGTAAGTTATAAAGCCATTAATTTTTTGAATTTAAAAATAAATTCCTTAAAAATGGATAATGATGCTCAAATATTTATCTATTATGTATATCCGTTATGATACCTTAAATTTAATTAAATCACGTAACATTCCTGCGAAGGCAGGAACGGCGAAGCCCTCGACGAAGTCAATCCAATGTAAAATTTACTGGATTACGCATCAAATGCGGAATGTCATTAAATTGAACATTTAATTTTGGTAAGATTACGGATTTTCATTTTATCTATTATCCAAGAACAATAGCATATACATTTATAATTCAAAACATTGTTAATAAAGGTGTACAATTATAAAGCCGATATGGCGTATTGTCGCATTGCAGGGGTTAGAATATTTGTCTTGTTTTTTATATAAATTGTACTCTGATATGCAACACTTTTGAATCGGCCACGAAGCGATAAACGCAAACGTTGAGCAAACTGTAAAATTAGTCCCGTAAAACGACCCGGTTAAGTTCTATAAAATTAACTCATTGAATAAGTTCCATTCTGTTTTGATTTACAAAGCAATTAAGTAAGTTTTTATGCTCGATTATTTTCTATACGGAAATATTACGTACACATTTCAACTTATACGGAATTTATACGTACATTTGTATAAAAGCATTTTATTATGGCATCAATAATCAAATCATCTAAAAAAGCCAGGTTTGATACTAAGCTATCAAAAGAACAAAAGGAATTATTTGAATTAGCAGCTAATTTAGGAGGGTTTCGCACCTTAACTGAATTTGTAATATATTCTGTTCAGGAAAAAGCTAAAAGTATTATTAAAGAACATAATACTATTCTGGCATCTCAAAAAGACAGGGAAATTTTTTTTAACGCACTAATGCATCCACATAAACCGAATGCTAAGTTGCGTAGTGCAGCAAAAAATTATAAAGTTGCTACAACCAAAAAATGAAATATTTAACCATTCCATTAGAGCCTTATTATAAAAAAGATAGTTTTTCTTGTGGCAAAGCTGCCCTTGATGATTATTTACATATACAGGTTAATCAAGACATTAAAAGAAAAATATCTTTATGTTTCATTTTGCCCGATAACAACGATAATATTAAGGGATATTACACCTTATCCAATGATAATATTCCACATGAAGATTTACCAAAGAAAATAAAGAAAAAGATGCCTAAATCGTACGTCAATCTTCCTGCCACTCTACTAGGCAGACTTGCCGTCGATAAAAATTTCGTAAGACAGGGAATAGGAGAATTACTTTTGCTTGATGCACTTAAAAGATCCTATGATGTTTCAAATGAGAATATTGGCTCAATGGCTGTAGTTGTTGATCCAATAGATGAAGAAGCTGTCAGTTTTTACAAAAGATATGGATTTATAGAATTACCGGATAGCGGGAGAATGTTTTTGACAATGAAGACAATTAGTGAACTTTTTAAATAGGTAAATAATAATAGTCGCGGGGCTGGGCATAGTTTAGTGCAACGTAACTATGTCCTCAATAAAGATTAGTTTGCAACTAATATGTCTTTATCGAAAAGTCTCACAAAACGACATATTTGAATTACAAAAACTAGGACTGTCTATGAACAAAATTTCTAAACGATTGGGAATAGCTTATGGAACAGTGTACAATTATTTGGCAAAACTATAAATATAATTTACTAACGCCATTTTTAGCCTATTTGTAACGAAAACCTTTTAATCAAGCAATGATATCAAATCATTACGATTTAAATATGGAAGATTTGCCGATGATAGTTAAATATTATATAAGTTAGAGTCTGCCGTAAAATGGCTTGGTTTGTTGCCAGAGGGTACATTTACTTTTAATCTCATTTGGGCCAATTTTCCACTACTAATGGTGTAACTTGCTTGTGTGGTGGGGGTTTTATACCCTGTCCGCTTGCGGAGGGGAAGTTCATATAATGGCATAGTTATATTATTTGAGTTTAGAATTTGTTTGCTTGACTTTTTTCTTTCGGAACTTTTGCTCCCGCTTCCCGCGCTTCACTAATACCGATGGCTATTGCCTGCTTCCGACTTTTTACAATTCCACCGATTCCGTCTTTGCCGGATTTTAATTCTCCATGCTTAAATTCGTGCATGACCTTTTCAACTTTGTTCTGAGCTTTTTTAGAATATTTAGGCATAATTATATGTTTTTAAAAATAGGTTTATTTGATTTTTAAACTGTGAATTGATAATTACAATCAAAGCTTGATAGAATTAAAACGCAAAGTGTTACATAACTTTTGAAATAAGTTACATCAATCACATATTTCAATGTGTGATTAAATACAAAGCACATAATTATAATCTTGCTGATATTTAAGAACTTATAATCTAATTTTGAAATCATGACATATTTAGGACTATATTTATAAAATAATACCTATAAAAATGAAATCCACTCCCCTTGCAAATAAAAAAAAGTCGGTTTCTAAAAAAAAAGTAATCCCAACCCAATCCCTCACAGGTGAGAAAGGTAAGCCAGAACAAAAATCTCGTAACATAAAAGGGCAGAGTCAAACTCTAAGGTTTCCAGAAGGTGATGTTGTAGTAAATCCTTTTCCTGTGGTTGCCATTGGTGCTTCGGCAGGCGGGCTGGAAGCAATAACGCAGCTTTTACAAAATCTTTCACCAATCACGGGTATGGCATATATTTATGTACAACATCTCAGCCCCGACCATAAAAGCCTTCTTACACCTCTTTTGTCCAAGATAACTGAAATGAAAGTTCAGGACATAGATAACATGGAGAAGATAAAGCCCAATAATGTATATGTGATTCCTTACAATAAAGAAATTGAGGTGGTTGACGGACACATACAATTAATTCCGCGCCCCATAGATAAATCCTCAAACCTGTCTATAGATGTTCTATTCTCATCCTTAGCTGAAACACACAAGGAAAATGTTATCGGCATCGTTTTGTCAGGCAGTGCAAGTGACGGCACACGTGGGTTAAAAGAAATAAAGCAGGCAGGAGGAATAACATTTGCCCAGGATGATTCTGCAAAATTTTCAAGCATGCCTCAATCGGCTATTGCTGCAGGCGTAGTTGATTTTGTTTTATCACCTAAAGAAATTGCAAACGAATTAACATGGATGAGCAAACATCCTTTTGTAAAACGAAATGCAATAAAAACCGTACCGGAAGATAAAATTGAAAATGGAAACCCCGACTTAAAAATTATTCTTCAGCTTTTATATAAAAGAAAGAATGTTGATTTTAGTCATTATAAAATGAACACCATCAAGCGGCGAATGCTCCGCAGAATGCTGATTCATAAAATAAAAACATTAAAACAATATGCAGGGTTGCTGGAACAAAAAAATAATGAAGTGAATCTGTTATACCAGGATTTACTGATTAATGTTACTGATTTTTTCAGAGATAGTGATGCATTTCTGCTTTTAAAAAAAACCATATTGCCCCGATTGTTAAAAAGCAAAGCACAAGGCGAAACATTGCGTATTTGGGTGCCTGCCTGTGCTACAGGTGAAGAAGTTTATTCCATTGTTATAATATTGTTGGAAATACAAGGGAAAAAAGCCAATTACGTTCCCTTTCAGATTTTTGCTTCCGATCTCAGTGCAGAGGCAATCGCAGAAGCCCGCATTGGAGAATATTCTTTACAGCGGCTTAAAAATGTTTCACCCAAACGCCTTCAGCAATTTTTTATAAAATCTAAGGACAAATACCGCATCACCAAATCCCTGCGTGATGTATGTGTTTTTGCCCAACACAATATTTTACATGACCCTCCTTTTTCCCGAATGGATTTTATCAGTTGTCGGAATATGCTTATCTATCTTGATACGGCTGCCCAGAAAAAAGCCATAGCAACCTTTCACTATGCATTAAAAGAAGGTGGATCTCTCCTGCTCGGAAAATCAGAAACTATTGGTACATCTGAACAACTTTTTACTGTGCTTGATAAAAAGTATAAAATCTATCTACGCAAAAAAAATTCCGGAACACATACAATACCTTTTATAACACCTCGCTATGCGCAACTTCCTTCCGGTCAGGCAGTCCCAATCTTGTCCGGGAAAAACGATACTTTAGCTACTATTCCTAAAAAAAATTCTTCTGCATCACTTGGTAATCTTGGTACCGCCTTTGATTCTGTTCTGCTTTCCCGATATATGCCGGCAAGTGTGATTATCAATTATGATCTGGAAATCCTTCAGTTCAGAGGTTCAACAGAAATGTATCTTAAGAACCCTTCAGGTAAAGCCAGTTTTAACATTTTAAAGATGGCGCATGGCGAAATTACTTTTGAACTGCGGAATGCCATTCATAATGCCATTAAAACAAAACAGACCGTTCTTAAAACGGGCATTGAAATGAATCGCGATACAATCGGGAATACCGTACAAATAGTTAATTTAGAAGTTATGCCTCTTAAAATAGAAGGAGAGGAGCCATTTCTGGTCATTGTTTTCACCGGACATCAGCAAATGGAATTTATAGAGTATAGCAAGCAAGAGGGGAAATTCATTTCCAGTGCTAAAGACCGCAGGATAAAAAAATTAGAAGAAGAACTTGCTGCTGCCCGTGCAGATATGAGTTCCATTACACACGACCAGGAAGCTGCTAACGAAGAATTGCAGAGCGCAAATGAAGAAATTGTTTCGAGTATTGAGGAATTACAGAGCTTAAACGAAGAACTGGAGACATCTAAAGAAGAAATTGAATCCACGAACGAAGAGCTTACTACCAGCAATCAGGAGTTACTGGCACGAAACCAGCAGGTAGAAGAATTATATACCTATTATGAATCAATTCTTTCTACCGTTCAGGAACCCATGCTCATTCTTGACAAAGACATACGAATTAAATCTGCCAATAAATCATTCTGTAAAATATTTCAGGTAACTGAAGATGAAAGTATTGGAATTTCACTCTATAAATTGGGAAATAATCAATGGAACATTCCCAGTCTGCGCGAACTGCTGGAAGACATCGTTCCAAAAAATATCCGCTTTCATGATTTTGAAGTAGATCACACTTTTCCTGTTATAGGTCACAAAACAATGCTGCTCAATGCACATCGTATTATTCAGCAAAGTCATAATGAAGAATTAATTGTGCTCACTATTATAGATATTACAGAGGTAAGAAGGTTGGCAATTGAACTTCAGGTGAAAGAAAAGAAAGCATTGGAAAAACAACTTGAAGTGGAGAAAAAAGCATTGAAGAAGATTGAAGAGAGTAATAATGAATTGATAGAAGCAAAGATTAATGCAGAACTAAAAAGACAGTTAGCAGAAGATGCAGTAAAAGCAAAACAGCGGTTTTTATCCAATATGAGCCACGAAATCCGAACACCAATGAATGCTATTATCGGGTTTACAAATATTGTTTTAAAGTCAAAATTAGATGAAACACAAAAAGATTATATAAATGCTATTAAAGTTTCGGGAGATGCTTTAATCGTTTTAATAAATGATATACTCGATCTTGCCAAGGTGGATGCAGGAAAGATGACCTTTGAGCAAACCCCTTTTAACTTATCTGTTTCCATTTCTGGAATGCTTCATTTGTTTGAAACAAAAATCAAGGAAAAAAATCTGGAATTGGTTGAAGAATATGATAACACTATTCCTCAGATCTTAGTGGGCGATCCGATGCGTTTGCGTCAAATAATTTTAAATCTGTTAAGTAATGCTATAAAGTTTACATCAGAAGGAAGAATTACCATGAGTGTTCGCATGTTGAAAGAGGATGCAGAAAAAGCAACTATCGAATTTTCTTTAGCTGATACAGGTATTGGAATTCCTGAAGATAAACTGGTACATGTTTTTAATGCTTTTGAACAGGCATATCTGGATACATCCGGTTCTTATGGAGGCACAGGCTTAGGACTTGCCATTGTTAAACAAATGGTAGAACTTCAAGGTGGCTCAATCATTGTAAAAAGTAAAGTTGGTGAAGGTTCAACCTTTGGTTTTGTACTTAGTTTTGGGAAAACACAAGCACAAACACAAAGAGAACCTGAAACAGAAACAAAATCAAAAACACAATCAGTTATAAAAAACGTAAAAGTTTTAGTTGCTGAAGATATAACACTGAATCAGGTTTTAATAAAATTAATATTAGAAGATTTTGGCTGTAAAGTAGATATTGCCGATAATGGAAAAATTGCTATTGAATACATGCAAAAAAACAAGTATGATATTATTTTGATGGACTTGCAAATGCCTGTAATGAATGGCTTTGAAGCCACAGAGTATATACGTAATCAAATGAATTCGAAAATTCCTATTATTGCCTTAACGGCCGATGTAACAACTGTAGATGTTGAAAAAAGTAAAGCTGTTGGATTGAATGATTATATATCCAAACCCATTGATGAGAAATTATTATACAGCAAAATAGTTGACTTATTAAGGAAACAAGAGCAAGATTGAAAAGACAACCATACGCAACCGCAACAACAGATAATTAATGTGTGAATTGTGTAAGCCATTTAAATAATTGTGTAACACTTTTGAATTTAAAAATACCCTTCTTTGATGGTTGAAAGCTTACATTGTAAACGATTGCATATCAAATTTGCCTGAAACCGGACAGTTCATTATCAAACCTGCTCAGTTTCCTGACAGGGTAAGTTTTAATGTGAGGTTTTATAAAACCAGTAGTTACTAATTTTTCAAAATTTGCAAAATGAATTTAAAACAATTGAATATACTCCTTGCCGATGACGATACTGATGATTGCCTCTTTTTTAATAAAGCATTAGAAGAATTGCAATTATCCACCCATCTTACAACCGTTCGTGACGGAGAACAACTGATGAGTTACCTTTCTGAAAATTCAAAACTTCTTCCTGATGTTCTTTTTCTAGACCTTAGCATGCCCCGCAAAAACGGGTTCGAATGTTTAAGTGATATAAAAAAAGATGAGAAGCTGAAAGATATTCCCGTTGTTATGTTTTCAACATCCTATCCGCGGGATGCGAATTATGAGCAAGACATGATAAACAGACTATTAAAGATCGGAGCGTTCCATTTTATTCGCAAGCCGGAGGATTTTGCCCAACTCAAACAGGCCATTCACCATGCGCTTACTTTGGCAACAAAAAAGTCACTAAACGGACAAGTGAAAAATTTGTGATTAATACATTCCAGATGATAAAAAAAACAAACTTCAATTAAAATATATCCCCTAACCTATGAATTTAAAACAGCTTAATATCCTGCATGCAGATGACGATTCGGACGATTGCTTCTTTTTTAAAGAAGCATTAGATGAATTGCAGCTACCCACACACCATACATCTGTGCATGATGGAGAACAACTTATGCAATATCTCACAAATAAAACAAATGAACTTCCTCATGTCCTTTTCCTTGACCTTAATATGCCCCGCAAAAACGGATCTGAGTGTTTATCTGAAATAAAATTCAATAAAAGGTTGAAACAGCTTACTATAATTATATTTTCAACTTCCTTTGAACAAGAGGTTGTGAACCTGCTTTACAAAAACGGGGCACACTATTATATACGCAAGCCATCTGACTTTTCAAAATTCAAAAAAATAGTTCAACAGGCGTTTATTTCACTTATAGCACAAGAAAATATCTCGCAACCGACCAAAGAAGATTTTGTGCTATCAGCGTAAAATGTTTGGGTTATTTGATCAATACCTGCAAAATAGTGCAACTATTTTCAAAAAGTTATAAAATATATCCTGAACTCATGAATTCAAAACAACTGAATGTATTGCTTGCAGAAGACGATGAAGATGACCGTTACTTTTTTGATAAAGCATTGAAAGAATTACCCATCTCCACTCATCTTACAACTGGTCATGACGGAGAAGAACTGATGAATTACCTTTATGAAAATTCATCCCGGGTAACCGGGACTGATGTCCTTTTTCTCGACATTAACATGCCCCGTAAAAATGGAATAGAATGTTTATCCGAGATAAAACAAAATAAAAAGCTGAAAGACCTTCCTGTGGTCATGTTTTCCACAACTAACTCGTGGGAAACTATAGGCATGCTCTTCAAGTCCGGCGCACATGTTTATATACATAAACCCGGTGATTTTGCACAACTTAAAGAGGTTATTAACCATGCGCTTCCCATAGCTTCAGGAAAAATATCGTCAACCAGTCAGGTAAAATATATCCTTAACGCATGAATTTTAAGCAAATGAATATACTGCTGGCAGATGACGATATTGACGATTGCCTCTTTTTTAAAGAAGCATTAGACGAATTGCTTCTATCCAAACATTACAAAGCCGTGCATGACGGAGAACAACTTATGCAACTACTCACAGATGACACAAACGAACTTCCTCATGTGCTTTTTCTCGACCTCAATATGCCCCGTAAAAATGGTTTCGAATGTTTATCGGAAATAAAGCTCAGCGAAAAACTGAAACAACTTCCTGTAATTGTGTTCTCCACATCCTTTGAACAAGAGGTTGTGAACCAGCTTTACAAAAACGGGGCGCAATATTTCATACGCAAACCTTCTGAATTTTCGCAATTCAAAATAATAATTCAACAATCGCTTGAACTTATAGCGCAAGACCTGCCTGTCGGTAAGAAAGTAAATATTTCACAACCGCCCAGAGAAAATTTTGTACTCACTGCGCATGACAATTGAATTATATAGTTCTGAATAATGCAAGATAAAAAAATTACGATAAAGAAATAGTTACAACGCTTTTAAAACATAACAACTTTATTGAAACAGAATATGCCTAAAATAAAAAAATCGGATGCGGATATGTTAACCATTGCTAACAGAGAACTTATCTTTCAAAAAGAAGAGAAGGGAAAACGGGCAGCAGAGTTAGGTATTGCAAACAAAGAACTTGTCTTTCAGGACGAAGAGAAAGAAAAACGGGCAGCAGAGTTAATCATTGCCAACAAAGAACTTGTCTTTCAAAACCAGGAGAAAGAAAAAAGGGCAGCAGAGTTAATCATTGCCAACGAAGAACTTGTCTTTCAAAACCAGGAAAAGGAAAAAAGGGCAGAAGAGCTAATCATTGCCAACAAAGAACTTGCTTTTCAAAACCGGGAGAAGGAAAAAAGGGCAGCAGAGTTAATCATAGCAAACAAAGAACTTGCCTTTCAAAATGAAGAGAAAGAAAAACGGGCAGCAGAGTTAATTATTGCCAACAAAGAACTTGCTTTTCAAAACGAAGAAAAAGAAAAACGGGCAGCAGAATTAATCATTGCCAACAAAGAACTCGCTTTTCAAAACGAAGAAAAAGAAAAAAGAGCCTCAGAATTAAGTATTGCTAACAAAGAGCTACTGGCATTCACTTATATATCAAGTCATGATTTGCAGGAGCCACTGCGCAAAATACAAACTTTCGTTACGATCATACTGGAAAATGAAAATAAAAATCTATCGGAGGAGGGCAAGTATAACTTTCGGCGTATGCAATTGGCAGCAGGAAGAATGCAGCAACTCATCGACGATTTACTTGCCTTCTCACGTATAAATACTACCGATCACAAGTTTGAAAAAACTGAACTTAATATCATTGTAGAAGAAGTAAAAACCGAACTAAAAGATACCATTCAGGAAAAACACGCAACCATCGAAGCCACAGAATTATGCCCTGCCAACATCATCGTTTTTCAGTTTAGGCAGCTCATGTATAACCTCATAAGTAATGCACTCAAATTTTCACAACCCGATGTGCCATCACACATATTAATAAAAAGCAGAATTGTAAGAGGTAATAAATTAAAAAACGTAAAACTTTCAACCGAAAAAAATTATTGCCATATCACCGTCAAAGACAATGGTATTGGCTTCGAACCCCATTTCAGCGAACGCATTTTTGGAGTGTTCCAAAAACTTCATGGCAAAGATGTATATGAAGGCACAGGCATAGGGCTTGCCATCGTAAAAAAAATAGTAGAGAATCACAACGGCATAATCATTGCAACAAGCGAATTAAACAAAGGCGCACGGTTTGATATTTATATCCCTGCTGCATAGGCAAAATGCGTAAATTTTATTTATGAATTGATTTTGCGATACTATGCAAGGATTAAATTTTGTTACTGCTGCAATTATACTTTGGAATAAAGTTTATCTTGACAGGGCAATAACTTCAATGAAGGAACATGGTCAAGAGGTTGATGAACTTCGTACACCTATTAATGCAATAATTGGATTTAGTGATCTTTTGAAATCATTTATCAAGAAGGTATTCAAATAATATCAGTACTCGATGGTCTTGTAGATATGCTTATTTCATTAAATAATACTGAACATAGACGAAAATACTAATTAATAAAACTTATAGCTTCCCAGATAAGTAAAGTAGAATAATTTGCTTAAAATTTGACTAACATAAAATAGTCCCACAAAACGACCAATAGGGATCTCATAAAACCTGACAAGTAGCAAATCATTTGCTATAAATCCACCAAAGGCATAATTTTCAAATAAAACATTTAGTTATAAATAACGTACATAGGTAGAAAGACAAACTTATGTGTATTGACTATTACTTAAAATATAAATGACATGAAAAATATAAACAAAATTTTGATTTATGTACCCTTTTTATTGGGATTACTCATAATCCTTGCAGATGGTTGTAATAAAGATAATAATACCGATCCTGCCGCAAATGATTCCACTAAATATTCTCTGAATGATCTGCTAGGGACATGGCAGCGACATAGTTTGGTTACAGATAGTTCTAATCAGGGTTTTTGGATATATGCAAATATTATAAATAATGAGGGTTCACAAACAGCTTCCTTCATACTTCCGAATGGACATAATTTGGACACCACCTATACGGGTGTGGGTGCTTCGATAACGTCAGACGGCATTATCACTACCGCATCCGACCCTGTGGCTCATTCCTATATGAGTGCTGATAAAAACTTATGGGTTGGAACAACCAAACGAAACAATTTATATACATTGGTATTTGACCAAAAAGCTATAACCGGCACGAGTTACAGTGCAGCCGATTTTCAAGGAACATGGCAAACACATTATATAGTTGGTGGTGGACAGTGGACAGGGTGGATACATGCCGTTTCTATTATGGACAATGCAGGAAGTTGTATTTCGAACTCACTTGTAAAAAGCGATGGTTATACGGGAGTCGCATCGGGTGGAACGACGCTGATTTCGTCAAATGGCACGATTACCATGGGTACCGTACCAACTTACAACGGTTTTATGAGTGCCGATAAAAAACTAATATGCACTACCATGACCGATGGCGGTGGTGGTGGCGGACTTTCTATTGCACAAAAAGTAGTAGCCGGTACAACATATAGCAATGCCGATTTGCAAGGTAAATGGCAAATGCACGACATATTGGTGGGTTCAGAGAATTGGACAGAACACGGCATCCTGACTATTGACGCAAGTGGAAATGGCATACTTTCAAATATGGTTAAAGATAATGGTGGAACCTATAATGACCCCGGGACTATTGCATTGTCAATTTCTATAGATGGAATAGTTACATATGGTACAGACTTTCATGGCTTTTTAAGCGCCGATAAAAAATTAGTTATTGGAACCAGAAGTCATGATTCAGGTAATGCATACAGACTTGTGGTTCTTCAGAAAATGCCATAAGCCACTTTGTTTGTAAAAGTCATAGAAAATGATTCAATAATAATATGGTCTGCATGTAATAAGTAAAGCTTCCACATTAAACTTTATGCGTTACTTAAAACAAAAAGTCCACCATCCCGATAAAGGAACAGTGGACTTTTACTTTTTGATTTAGTTACTATTGACGAATCAGTTTGCCTGATTGAATGGTTTTGTTATTTCCAATCACTTTGTAGATATAAATACCCGGAAAAAGATTACTTGTTTCAAGAGTAGTTAATTTTTTCAGGAGGGTCGTACTCATTATCTCTGCTCCCAATAAATTATATATTCTCAATTCAACATTATTAATCTGCAATGGATCATTCAGAATAATATCTATTGAAGTTGTAAAAGGATTCGGGTAAATTGTAACTGCTACATTTGTATTCCCTTCATCAGGAGAAGCAGTACCTGTTTCGACGCAGGAAAGCGATGCATCACTGGATTTCGTACCCTTAGGTGAACATATTCCGGTAATAACAACATTATAGTTTGATGCAATATCGGAGATAATTATAGGATTAATTGTAAGCCTATCGGAAGTTGCACCTGAAATATTTCCTCCGTTTATTAAGTTTGTAGTTCCCTTTCTCCATTGATAGCTATTACCTACCCCAGTTGCGGTCACTGAAAAGTCTGCTGAACCTCCAACACAAGCTATTTGATTGACAGGTCCCGTGATAATATTTGGGGCAGCGTTAACAATTAATGAAACATTTGAAGTCTCATTTGGTGAACATGTCCCGGTTAGAACAACATTATAGTTTGGTGCAGCATCGGAGATATCTACAGGATTAATTGTAAGTATTGAAGAAGTTGCGCCTGAAATATTTCCTCCATTTATTAAATTCGTAGCTCCCTTTCTCCATTGATAAGTAATACCTGGCTCTGTTGCAGATACCGAAAAGCTTACTGAAGTTCCAACACATGCTGATATTGAAATGATTGGGGACGCGTTAACTAATAAGGAAACATTAATTGAAGTAATAATTGACGAACATGTCCCGGTGATAACAACATTATAGTCGGATGCAGTATCGGAGAAATTCACAGAGTTAATTGTTAGCGTACTAGAAGTTGCGCCTGAAATATTAGCTCCGTTGGTTAAGTTTAAAGCTCCCTTTCTCCATTGATAAATAGGATCTGTCCCTGCTGCAGTTACAGAAAAACTAACTGAACTTCCTACACATGCTGTTTGATTGGTAGGTTGTATAGTTATACTTAAATCCGGAATAACAGTAACAGTAACAGAATTTGTATTCTGACAATCCGTTGCAGTAATTGTTTCTGTCAACATGTAGGTTGTTGTTGCCGTCGGGCTCGCAACAGGGTTGGCTATTGTTGCCGAACTCAATCCCGTAGTTGGTGTCCATAAGTAAGTGTGTCCTGCTATTGAAGTAGCACCAAGAGTTACGTTGCTGCCGATACAAATAGAAGCATTACTTCCGGTTGCTGCAGTTGGCAATGCGTTGACTGTAACTACAATATGATTGGAAGTTACACTACCGCAAGCATTTGTATTTGTAACAAAATAGTCGCCACTTGTAGTAATGGTTATTGCAGGTGTAGTTGCTGAGTTATTCCAAATTCCGCCACTATTTCCTGAAAGAATAACATTACCACCTTCACAAAATGCTGTAGATCCACTTGCTGAAATAATGGATGCTGCTGACAATGGGTTGACAGTAACTATAATATGATTTGAAGTTACAGTACCGCAAGCATTTGTATTTGTTACAAAATAGTCACCACTTGTTTTTACTTTTATTGATGCTGTTGTTGCTGCGTTACTCCAAATTCCGCCCTTATATCCGGAAAGTATAACACTATCACCTGCACAAAATGTTATTGGTCCACTTGCCGAAATTATGGATATAGTTGGCAGCGGATTGACTGTAATTGTAACAGAATTTGTTTTTTGACAACCTGTTGCAGTAATTGTTTCTGTCAATGTGTAGGTTGTTGTTGTATTCGGGCTCGCAACAGGATTGGATATTGTTGCCGAACTTAGTCCGGTTGCTGGTGTCCATGAATATGTGTGTCCGATTATTGAAGGAGCACCGAGAGTTACGTTACTGCCATTACAGATGGAAGCATTGCTTCCTGTTGTTGCAGTTGGAGGTTGGTTGACTGTAACAATAATATGATTTGAAGTAACACTACCGCAATTATTTGTATTTGTTACAAAATAGTCACCACTTGTATTTACTATTATTGATGGCGTTGTTGCTCCGGTACTCCAAATTCCGCCATTATTTCCTGAAAGTGTAACCAAACAAAGTTTTGTCACTCCACTTGCACAAAATGTTGTTGCTCCATTTGCTGTAATTATGGAAGCAATTGGTAGAGCATTGACTGTAATTGTAACAGAATTAGTTTTCTGACAACCTGTTGCAGTAATTGTTTCTGTCAATGTGTATGTTATTGTTGCAGTTGGGCTCGCAACAGGATTGGATATTGTTGCCGAACTCAATCCGGTTGTTGGTGTCCAGGAGTATGTGTGTCCTGCTATTGGAGAAGCACCAAGTGCTATATTGCTGCTATCGCATATGGAAGCATTGCTTCCGGTTGTTGCAATTGGCAGTGGGTTGACAGTTACTAAAATGTGATTTGAAGTTGCACTGCCACCGCAAGCATTTATATTTGTTACAAAATAGTCGCCACTTGTTGTAACGGTTATATTAGGTGTTGTTGCTGCGTTACTCCAAATACCGCCATTATTTCCTGAAAGAATAACATTACCACCTTCACAAAATGATGTTGCTCCACCCGCCGAAATTATGGAAGCTATTGTCGATGAGCCGACTGTTACTGTAACAGAATTTGTTTTCTGACAACCTGTTGCAGTAATAGTTTCAGTCAATGTGTATGTTGTTGTTGCAGTTGGGCTCGCAACAGGATTGGATATTGTTGAAGAACTCAATCCGGTTGTTGGTGTCCAGGAGTAAGTGTGCCCTGCTATTGAAGAAGCACCAAGAGTTACGTTACTACCGCTGCAGATGGAAGCATTGCTTCCGGTAATTGCAGTTGGCAGCGGGTTGACAGTTACTAAAATGTGATTTGAAGTTACACTGCCACCGCAAGCATTTGTATTTGTTACAAAATAGTCGCCACTTGTAGTAACGGTTATAGTAGGTGTTGTTGCTGCGTTACTCCAAATACCGCCATTATTTCCTGAAAGAATAACATTACCACCTTCACAAAATGATGTTGCTCCACCCGCCGCAATTACAATTGCACTTGCTGAGGTTCCTAAAGTAACTATATTATTATGCAGGGTAATAGCTCCTGCGGTTGTAAGTCCCCTACCCATAAGAGAGGAACCTTCCAGTAATTCAATAGCTCCTCCAGCAATAACAGTACCAGTGAAAGAAGAATTTGCTCCCAAAGTGAAAGCTCCAACCACCTGCCAATATACATTGCACAAGGAGGCTGAACCAGTAAGAGAAATGGTTGAGTTTGTGGCTGTCGAAAAAGCGCCACCTATCTTGATAATAAATAAAGCATTTGGATCACCTCCTCCATCTAAAGTTAAATTTCCCTCTAGTGTAGAAGCTGCGCCTGTGCTGTGAACACCTGGACCAAGAATTTGGCCGTTGCCTAATGTAACTCCAATAACATCATCGGGAGTCTTTGCAAACAAAAAGCTATACGCAAGAGCCACATCTGTTGCAGCTGATGCAGAGATAGTATTAGCCACATTTTTTTGTCCGACTAATGTTCCCGGAGGAAATGCATTGAATGCGCCAACATTGGTTCCAACATCGCCTGTTACATTTGATGCTCCAGTATTGTTAAATGCTCCAACTGCAGTAAATAACGCAAAGCTGGAAGCTGCTCCTAAATTAGGAGCTTGTGCAAAATTTAAGGTTGGTATCACCAGCAGTATAACCGCTGTTAATGCTTTAAGTAAATGTGTTTTCATATTGTTATATATTAAAATTGTGAATAAATAATCACCGAACTCGAAAGAATTATGACGGATCAAAATTGAAAACTTTGATCTTGAGAAGTATTACATAACTTTGATAATTAGTTACATCATTCACATATTCCCAAGTGTGATTGTCTTTTTGTGTTTGAGCGATTTAAAGAAAGCGGGAGTTTATTTGACTACGGTATAATAAAAACAAAGGCTATATGGGAGGTCTCTGTATTCTATTATCTTATATTTCCGGACATTAGTGTCCAATATAAATTAATAATTAAAATTATAAAATTGTCCGAAAAGCCTTTATCGATAGGGGTGAGCGTTTAAGCTACCCTCGCATTATATAAATGCCTCTGAAACTCGAAAAATAGCTCTTTAATTCTTGGAACTCCTCCCAATTTTTCGGCTGCATCGTTTATTGCCTGGTATTTCAATTCCAATAAGTCGGGTAATTTCTCCTGGTCGAGTTCTTCGACACCGGATTCAATGTATTTTGAGAGTACAAATTCAAGAAATTCTTTTTCAGTGTTGCTCAACTGGGCAAATATTTGCTTTTGTGCAATCGCTACCCTGTTTTCCCTGGTTATCGGTTTTACTGAATAGGCAATGAATTCCAGTACATCAAACAAATCGCTTTTTTCTGCATCAATCAATTTTTGTAGTGAAATCAGATCGTCTTTTGCAAAACCAGCGTCTGAAAGTTTTTCAAGCAACGTTTTGCGCGTAATCGGATTCGACCAAATATTTCTTAAATCTTCTTCGCTTTTAAAGAATTCGGGCAATTTGCCAAAAAGATTATTTAAAAACTCCTGCACTGATATTGGTTTTCCATCGGCTCCGAAAAATGCCGAGGTCACGAAATGGCTTATCTCATATTCTTTGCCATTTCGTAAAATGACTTTTATTTTCTTCTTTTTATTCTTTTCTTCATAGTCCTCCTCAGGTTCATCAGGGTCATTCAATTCATCCACAGGTGGTTTTGGACTTGTAAAAGTGGGTTCAACAGGTTCGCCATCCCATTCAGGGTCTTTGAATCGTTCACTGGCATTTACAAAATCGTAAATTGTAAAAAAGTTCTTCCCATCAAACAATCGTGTGCCACGACCAACAATCTGTTTAAATTCTATTATATTGTTTATTGGCCTCATCAAAACAATATTTCGGATGTTTCGGGCGTCTACGCCGGTCGAAAGCTTTTGAGAAGTTGTTAGAATGGTCGGTATGGTTTTTTCATTGTCTTTGAACTCTCTCAGGTATTGTTCGCCCAATTCACCGTCGTTTGCTGTCACACGAACACAGTAATTGGGTTCTTTGCTCTTTTTATATTGATTTATCAAATCACGAACAGCAGCAGCATGATCCTGGGAGGCGCAAAAAACTATGGTCTTTTCATTCTGGTTGATCAGATCCATGAATATCTTAACCCGATTGGCTTCACGGGCTTTAATCTCAATAATTTTATTAAAATCTGCTTCGTGGTATGTTTTTCCGGCTTCGATCTCACCTTCAATTACATTGTCATCTGTCTCATAGGTGTATTCGTCCAGTGATGTTTTGATTTGTTTCACTTTAAAAGGGGTGAGGAAACCATCATTAATACCTTCCTTGAGTGAATAAATGTAAACTGGTTCCCCGAAATATTTGTAAGTGTCAACATTCTCTTTCCGTTTGGGCGTGGCTGTCAATCCAATCTGGACCGCTGGTGAAAAATATTCGAGTATACCCCTCCAGGTACTTTCATCGTTTGCCCCACCCCTGTGACACTCATCAATAATTATAAAGTCAAAGAAATCGGCGGGATATTCGCCAAAATAAGGGGTATTATTTGGTCCGCTCATAAAGGTTTGAAAAATGGTAAAGAAGATACTGCCATTGGTAGGGACGCTGCCTATTTTACGAATTTCATTGGGTCTGATTCGCACCATTGCATCTTCGGGGAAAGCGGAGAAGTCATTATATGCCTGGTCCGCTAAAATATTACGATCGGCTAAAAATAGTATCCTGGGTCGGCGGGAGCCATCGAATGTAAGGTTCCAGCGATTGTAAAACAATTTCCAGGCAATTTGAAAAGCAATGTTTGTTTTGCCAGTGCCGGTTGCAAGTGTAAGCAATATGCGGTTTTTCTTTTCGGCAATGGCATCCATTGTGCGTTCGATGGCAATTTCCTGATAAAATCTTGCCGGTTTATTACCACTTTTGTCTTCGTAGGGTAATTCACTGAATTTATCTTTCCACTCGTTTTTTTCGGGGAATGCTTTATTCCAAAGTTCATCGGGTGTATGAAAATTTTCAACCGAAGACTCGAAGGCCGAATCCATGTTAATATAATATATTTCCTTACCGTTGGCAGCGTATGTATGTTCGAGATTTAATTTTAGTGCATAGTCTTTTGCCTGTGCCACTCCTTCGCATACTTCCAGTTCGTCGCTTTTTGCTTCCACTACTGCCATTTTGCGGCCCTTGTACGACAATACATAATCGGCAATTAAGGCTTTTCCCCTGCCTCCACTGGTTTGAATTTTACCGGCAGTAATTGGGAATTCCCTGTGAATTTTTACCTCGGAATTATTCTTTGAGTCCCAGCCGTTTTCTTTTAACTTGGGGTCAATGATTTCGGCCCTGGTTTCTGCTTCGTTCATTTTAGTTCATCTAATCATCAAATAACCATCAAATAAGAAATTATTGATATTCAATATTTTAACAACTTGAATTGTATCAATTGTCAATTAACCATCAAATAAGATTTTATGCCCAAAATGGAATATAGCTTGCATATTTTCTTGATTTACTGTCAGGGTCATCTTCTTTTATAACTCCTTCTTCAACGGCATCACGTATAATTCTTGAAGCTATCGCTGCATTATGATCTTCAATTTTAAACCTCTCACGTAAAGTTTGATTGGTCATTTTTTCATTTGATACATATTTCAAACAAGCATGCTGATAACAAGCCCGAACCCTGTCTTTTTTATCCAAATCGTTCAATGGCATATAGCTATACATTGTAACCCTGGTTCTGTTTTCGCCTATTATAACATTGATGGCGGGAAGCTGAAAAAGTTCATTATAGAATATAACCTTATCCAAACCACTTCCCTTTTCTTCGCAAAATCCCATGCGCCTCATAAGGTCGGCAAATTTTTCGTTGCGTGAAACATATTCGTCGATAAACCGTTCTGGCTTGATAAGCGGTACCCCAGGGTTTGAAATCTCAATCCGGTCGGAATATAATTCAATCATCGGAAATCCTTTCTCTGAGAAATCCTGATGGATAAGGGAATTTGCAACCAGCTCCCTTATCGCAATTTCAGGATACATTCTTGTTTCTTTTCTTAACGCTTTTCCAATTTCTTCGTTGGCAGGCAACTGACTGTTGACCCAATCAACGAGTCCTTCAAAACCAAGAGCATAACCTTTGGTTCCAATTTGTTCACGAATTGTCTCAATTTTGTTTTTCCCCTTGTAAACAATTACGCGTATTGATTTACGCTGTACCGCCTCGAAATCGCTTAAATTTTTGGCTAAAAGAATAGCTCCAAGTTTGGTAATATTGAAACCTGATTTCTCACTTACAATCAGGTTTTCTGATAAGAATTTATCAATAACACCTTGCTGATTGGAAGGGTAAGGAATTTTCAGCAAATCGAAATAGGTTTGTGTACTGAGAAGTTGCACTACATCCGAGGTACTTACATTTGCTTTTGCAATTTCTTTTTCAAAACTTGAACCCGATGAATTGCGCCAAATTCTGGCTTCTTTCTCGGGAAAATCGCTCAATTTTCGGGTTACACTCCCCACCCGTATGTATGATATATTCAAAAAATCGATCGGACGATTTTGTGCAGTCGGAATAATAAATAAGGAAATATGAATATTGGGCGCATAATCAAATTCATATGCAGCAAAGTCGATACGTGGACTCAGTCGGTTTGCAAGCCAGTTTTCCAAATTTTCATTGCTTTTGGTATGGCTTTTTATTCTGAAAGTTGTGCCAATTACCTGATGAGTTTTGTCCTGAACACCAAACACCAGATACCCGTATGGCTGGTTATGAAGACAGGCACCGTTGGCAAGTGCAGAAATTAATTCACCAATTTCTTCGGGTGAATGAAAATTGTGTTTAAACTCAATCCATTCACATTCACAAGGTTGACGAACCAGGTCGTCGGTTATTTTTATGAGTTTATCGGTATCCATATTACAATTCGCCACTAAACGCTTTTTGCAAGATGCTTTTCTTTAATTCTTCTAAATTATTTAATTTTTGCTGATAAATGGCTTCTAATCTTTTGGTTTCGGCGGAAAGGGTATCGAGTTTCGCAACAATGGTTTGCTGTTCTGACAATGAAGGGAAAGGAATTGGGATCTTATTAAGCATTGCTTGATTTAATTTTGGTTGTGCCATTCCACTTATAAAATCATCTAGTTTTATAGAGTTAAGATATAATTCTATAAATTTTTGAGTAACCATATTTTTAAATCGTAGAATGTGAGCGTGATTATTAACCCATGTTTTTCCTTTTATTGAAAATGCAATAGGATATGTTCTTGCTAATAAATTTGCGCCATCCTCAGAAACACAAAGTAAATCTTCATCAAATATATAATCAGCGACATAATCTACAATGCCAGAAGCTCCATAATAAGGAATTGAGCCTCCACTACGGACATTTTTTGTTATTGGAACTCTTTTGCTATCTAAATTATCAGAAATTTGGTTCAATGTTTTATCTTTCCAACCATCATCTTTATTCGCAAACACCTTCTGCAATTCACTTTCAAAAAGCTTTTTGGTATTTTGCAGGTTCTTTTCGGTGTTTTCTTTTGCTTTGGCAATGGCGGCGAAGGCTTGATCTAAAATGGAAACGATGCGGTGTTGTTCTGGAATTGGGGGTATAGGAATTTTCATTGATTCAATTTGGATTTTACTAATTGAATTAAAGACTGCCCCACTATTTCCTATAATTTCTTTTTCGTTGTTTATTAAAAAATTAAATAGAAACTCTTTATCAATCAAATTGCTTGTTCTAATTGCAGCAAGTCCACGGCCAATGCATATTTTTTGAGTGCAGAAATTAATTGGGCCAACAGGGGCACGAACTGATATTAAAATATCATTTTTTAATGCTTGTTTCGTAACTTTTGATGTCCAAGTTGTCGGTTCTCCGATATATTTATCCGTAAATTCTTTTTTACCTTGATAAAAAGGTAAACCATTACCATTAGTGTTGTAGTATTTCCCTTCTGGTGATTGACCAGCAATTACAAGACAGACCTCACCCAATTTTTTTATTTCCCAACCCTCTTTCATGGTTTCTTCTTTTTAATACTGCCTTCGACTTCGCTCAGGCAGCGGCTCAGGCAGCGTCTCAGGCAGCGGGTTTCATCAATATGTGGTTGAGCGGAGTCTACGCTGCCTTCGACTTCGCTCAGGCAGTGGCTCAGGCAGCGGCTCAGGCAGCGGCTCAGGCAGTGGCTCATGCGGCATGTTTCATCAACTGGTGGTTGAGCGAAGTCCATCGGTGGTTGAGCAATTTCCATCGGTGGTTGAGCAATTTCTATCGGTGGTTGAGCGAAGTCCATCGGTGGTTGAGCGAAGTCCATCGGTGGTTGAGCGAAGTCGAAACCACCACTATGTGTTTCATTTAAGCACCTTGCTAATTCGTGTAATTTCTCAGGTTGATTGTTTATTAAAGCTTCTTTCTTATCCCTTCTCCAACCTTGTACTTGTTTTTCTCTGTAAAATGCTTCATCAATTCTTTTAAATTCTTCAAAATAGACCAATTTCACGGGGAGTCTGGCTTTGGTATGGTTAGCCCCGTTGCCGTTTTGATGTTGTTTAAATCTGAGTTCCAGATCTTTTGTACTGCCTGTATAATAACTACCATCTGCACATTCTAAGATATACATAAAGCCTTTCATAACATGTCTTTTATGCTTAATAGAATACGACTTGCTTCTTCATCCATCTCTTTCATTTACTCTAATATTTTCTGGGGCGGTCGCAATGCAGCTTCCTCTTTCTTATTTGGATTTTTAGCGCTTAGATCGAATGTTAAAGTATTAATATCTGCAATCTTCAATGTCCATGAATTTGGACTGTCGGCTTTCGTCTTTTGCAATTCAACAAACTCAGCCAAATCGGCTTCATTGAGTGGTGCGGTTTTACCCAAATTACGAGCGAGGTTTAACTGGTAGTACCATACTTTACGGGTAGCCGTACCTTTTTCAAAAAACAATACAACCGTTTTAACACCGGCGCCGGAAAAAACACCACCTGGTAAATCAAGCACGGTATGAAGATTGCAACTTTCAAGAAGTTGCTTGCGCAAACTTATGGAAGCATTGTCGGTATTACTTAAAAAAGTGTTTTTAATGATAACCCCTCCTTTGCCGCCGGCTTTTAGTATTTTAATAAAATGTTGTAAGAATAAGAAAGCCGTTTCACCGGTTTTAATCGGAAAGTTTTGTTGTACCTCAGCTCGTTCTTTTCCTCCAAAAGGAGGATTTGCTAAAACTATATCATAACGATCTTTTTCCTGTATGTCGGCAAGATTTTCGGCAAGTGTATTGGTATGAATAATATTCGGAGCTTCCACACCGTATAAAATCATGTTCATGGTGCCTATAATGTATGCAAGCGACTTTTTCTCCTTACCAAAAAAAGTTTTGGTTTGCAGCGCATTTTTTTCGGTTGTAGTAAGGTCTTTACTCTTGTTCAGGTAATTAAAAGCCTCGCATAAAAAGCCAGCCGAACCGACAGCACCATCATAAATGGTTTGTCCGATTTCGGGAGCAACCACCTTAACAATAGAAGTTATTAAAGGCCGTGGAGTATAATATTCCCCTCCGTTGCGCCCTGCATTTCCCATATTCTGAATCTTGCTCTCATATAGATGGCTCATCTCATGCTTTTCGGCGTGAGTACGAAATCGAAGTTCATCGATGCGGTTTATTACTTCACGCATATTGTAACCGCTTTGTATTTTATTTTTCAGTTCACTGAATATCTCACCAATCTTATATTCAATCGTATTGGCTGAGGTGGCATCAGCTTTGAACTTTTTGAGGTAAGGAAAAAGTTTGTGGTCAACGAAGTCTTTCAGGTCATCACCAGTAAGGGCTTTATGATGGTCAAGTTTACCATCACCATTTTTAGGAGTGGCCCATACATCCCATTTAAATTCATCGCTTATTAAATCGCTATATGCTTTCCCCGAAAGTTCGGCTTTTGTTCTCCGGTCTTTCTCAAAATCGTCGAGGTATTTAATAAATAATATCCACGAAGTTTGCTCCACATAATCCAACTCACTGCTGCAACCTGCATCTTTGTGGAGTATATCATCAATATTCTTAAATGTCTGTTCAAACATTATTCCTAACCTTTTTTATATAGCCTAAAATTAGCAATTCTGTTTTATCAATGAATAGGATGGTCTTGTTAAATCATCTTTGGGTATGGAAACTTATTAACTCCAATCTCTCCTGGATCCGGAATTTACCCATGAATTTAAACTTGCATTATAATATGTTTACATTTTTAATTGTTTGCAATTCAATAAGTTTCCTGAAATTTTATTGATCATGGTGCGCAACCCATCGCTTGTTAATGACCAGGTAATAAGATAAATAGTTACCGCTATGGCAGTATAATTTGATATTTTTTTCTTGCTTTACATGCTTTTGTTAATAATATACCGCCATGGCAGTATAATTATTCTTAAAGATTGGTTTATATTGCTATTTCTTGTATATTTACTGCTATAATAGTAAAAAAATGTTAGAGCCTCTTATATTAGCAGATGTAATAAAAATGCATCGCAAGGCAGCCAGATTAAGCCAGGTTCAATTAGCTGAAATGGCTGGTGTTGGTAAAACTGTAATTTTCGACATAGAAAAAGGTAAAGAATCAATCCAACTCGATACTTTACGCAAAGTTCTAAAGATATTGAACATTAAAGTTCAATTAATAAGTCCGTTAATAAATAATATACTAATCAATGATAATGCGAAAAGCTAAGATATTTGTCAAAGGAGCTGAGGCAGGAACATTAAGCGAAATAAAACAAGGAGCAGAGTATGTCTTTGAGTATCTTCATGGATATAATGGTCTCGAAATTTCAAGGACTATGCCAATAAATAAGAAAGTTTATAGTTTCGACAAATTTCCTCCTTTTTTTGATGGATTATTACCAGAAGGCATTCAATTGGAAGGGTTATTGAAAATAAGAAAAATTGATAATAACGATTTCTTCTCACAGCTTTTAGCTGTAGGTGAAGATCTGGTCGGAGTAGTCACAGTAAAAGAAATCCCGGAATGAATCGTTGTCCGATTACTTATTTGCCTTGTGGGGAAAACCGTTATAGTGAAGAAGGTCTTAAGCTTTTAGCTTCCGGATTATCAAGCTTAAAAGTATTAGATTATACCGCAGAAGAGCAACGAAAAGAGGCCTATAATCGTGCTTCAAAAATGTCAATTCAGGGAGTGCAACCAAAATTAAGTGCTGTTTTAAATATAAAAGATGGGCAGTTTGATATTGTGGACAAGGTTGGTAAATATATCCTTAAACCACAGCATCATTTATTCATTCAGATGCCGGAGAATGAAGATTTGACAATGCGCTTAGCAAAATTAATTGATTTGGAAGTACCAGTCCATGGTTTAATATGGGCAAAAGATAATTCTCTAACATATTTTATTAAACGCTTTGACAGGAAAGGTCAAAACGACAAAGTGCCGGTAGAAGATTTTGCTCAACTTGGAGGATTAAGTCGAGATACGAAATATAATTACAGTATGGAAAAGGTTGTTAAGTTAATAGATGAATACTGTACTTTCCCTGCTGTTGAGAAAGTAAAGTTATTTAAATTAGTATTATTCAATTTTCTTATTGGAAATGAAGATATGCACCTGAAGAACTTTTCTATTATTAATAGAGAAGGTAAAATAACATTATCTCCATGTTATGACCTGGTAAATTCAACGATCGAGTATAAAAAACCAGGTGATGAGATTGCATTACCGTTAAAGGGGAAAAAGAAGCACTTAACCCGTAACATTTTAGTCAACTACTTTGGGAAAGAGAAATGCGAATTAACTGATAAAGTAATAGATAAAGTCCTGGAATCAATTAAATCGGCTGTTCCGAAATGGAGGGAATTAATTGATACGAGTTTTCTAAATACCGGGATGAAAAAGAAATACCATGATTTATTAAATACCCGACTCAGTATTTTAGAACTCCAATAATAATACTTTTATGCTAACTACTCAGGCAGTTTATAATATAGATATTCAGATATTTAAGAAAAAATGTTTCACGCTAAAGTCGCAAAGATTTTTACGCAAAGTTCGCAAAGAATTAATAATAAGCCCTTTGCGTTTTTTGCGATTTTCTTTGCATTCTTTGCGAGATATTTGTTATTCAACCATTTATATTTTATTTAGGCGACTGAATAGTTACTTTTTATGTAAAGTACTGTAAAGTGGAGTAAACAAAAAAGATTCCCGTCCGGACCGAAAAAAGCCTCTCAATTAAATGGGAGGCTTTTTTTATTATGGGATATTTTGCATATATACCTTTTTCTGATTCACTTGATTCTTTCTGTGTTGGCTGCACAAATGAATTGTCGATCGGTTAAGACCTCTCAAAACAGGTTTAAAAAATTCACTTCACAAAATTAATCATTACCAGTTTCAGCCTTTTTTATAAAAATACTGAAATGTACACTGCCGTATTTTCTGGTTTCTTTAAAATGCAGATGTGTATTGAATATATTCCTGTTTGAATGCTCCATTATAAACCATCCGCCATCATTGAGAAGATTGTGCTCAAAAATCAGATCGGGAATCGTTTGTATGGTCTTTAATGTGTATGGCGGATCTGCAAAGATCAGGTCATATTTGCGGTGAATGGCATGCAAGGCCCGAAATACGTCTGCCTTAAAAGGTTTTATGGTTTTGACTTCAAGAGCGGCAATGGTTTTCTGTATGAATACAAAGGAATGATAGTCTTTCTCTATCAACTCAACATTTGCCCCTCTTGATGCAAATTCATAGCTCATACTGCCTGTTCCCGCAAAGAGATCAAGGACATTCAGCCCTTCAAAATCGAACTCATTGGCAAGTACATTGAAAAGATTTTCTTTCGCAAAATCGGTAGTTGGCCTCGATGGAAAATTCTTTCTGACAGGTATCCGGCGACCTTTGAATTTACCACTTACTATCCGCATTTTATCAAGTTAAGTAGCGTTGCAAACCTGGAAAGTTCTATCTTCTGCGTCAAAGGAGTAAACCGGATATCGCCCAATTCTGTTGGCATTCTTATTTTTTTAAGGTATCGTGAAATTTCATCGGTCAATTCCTTTTTAATACTCTGCTCCCCTGTGAGATAAAAACAACTGGTCTCTTTATCAATCTCCAATTGCCTGCAAACATAAAGGATAAAATACAATAGATCGGTTGAATTGACATATAAAAAATTATTGTAAAATATAAGCCGTCCGTCCAACATAACAGCAATATCAAAAAACTCATTGTTTAAATTGATCATTATGGAATGTCCCGTCTTGTTGCATCCTATTTCATTTAACAGAACTAAAAGCGGCGTTGCCTGATTATAAAAAACAACATTTTTTAATTTATCTACTATAATACCTGCAAAGTATGTCGGCAGTGTAAACACGTGTTTTGAATCACAAAAGTCAATTGAATTAAAATGAATTTCATCGAGTTCGCTAACCGGCTGATTAAACTCCAATAATTTCTTGCAGAGTTCGGGTTTGAAAAACTCATTTGGTACTAAGGTTGATTTCCTGTTTATAAATATGACTTTGGCTTTTTGCTGCGGAATTTGCAAAAGTTCATCTTTTTGCAGTATTTCCCTGGTAAATTTCAGAATGTCTTCCAACAATAATGCATTCGAAAGTTTGTAGTGACGAAATGCCCTCGCAGTTTTATCAATTGTCGTATAAATACAAAATGAAAGACCCCCCGGACTTACCTGAATAGCTATTTCAGTTTGATTGGTATATTGATCTAAAGTCTTGTCAACAAGGCTGATTTCGGGCATACTGATCTTTAAATTTATGTATCCCTGACTCTAATTAATTTTTTACTACTCGCAGAGATTCGACTTTTGTCTTTCAAAAATAGCAATTTTATTCATTGGACTCAGTAATTACTGACATTGTGAATTAAAAATTGTTAACGGGACAAATGTCAATATCTATTGGCATAGGTATTAGATAACACTTTGTCTAATGGTAAAAAATGAGTTTTAATATAATAAGGCTGCCCAGGAGTGGAATCAATTCTTATAATGTTTGCATTATTTTTATAGTCACTGATCCCAAAATGAAAATTTTTAACTGTGTGTGTTAAAATCCATAGTTAAATATTGCGTATGTTCGGAGTTGGTTAAATTTTAAATTTAATCGGAATTATCTTATTAAAATAACTGGACTAAAGTCCCCGGTCACATCGGAAATTTTGTTATACCATTAAATTTGTTAGATTTTTGATTAAGACTTAAGGCAATGCTTGCAGATCATATAGCTTCAAATATACTTTCTAAAATTAATGAAAAGCCTACGCCTTCACAGGTACGACTGGTTGAAACTCTTGCTGCTTTTACAGTCAATACTGATGAAGAAAGCATCCTTGTGATAAGGGGTTATGCAGGAACCGGAAAAACTACCGCTATCAGCGCCTATGTGAAGATGCTGAATCAGATGAAACTCAAATCGGTACTGCTTGCGCCAACGGGCAGGGCGGCGAAGGTCCTTTCATTTTATTCCGGCGAGCAGGCTTATACCATCCATAAAAAAATATATCGCCAGCGTTCGTCTAAGGACGGATTCGGACGTTTTATCCTTGATATGAACCTTCATACACACACTTTTTTTATTGTTGACGAAGCGTCCATGATCTCAAATCAAAAGCAGGAAGGATCGGTCTTTGGATCGGGATGCCTGCTCGATGACCTTATGGAATACGTTTATAATGGGAAAGGTTGTAAACTTTTGCTTGTAGGTGATATAGCCCAGCTGCCACCGGTAGGACTGGAGAAAAGTCCTGCTCTGAACAAGGAAATTTTAAAAATATATTCTGATACTATTATTGAGGATGAATTGAGTGAAGTCGTAAGGCAGGGACAGGAATCCGGCATATTGTATAATGCATCCCTTATTCGGTACAGGCTTGAAAAGCTTGATTTTTCCCTTCCCTTGTTGAAACTTGACGGGTTTGATGATATTGAAAGGATCGGTGGAAATGATCTGATAGAAGCTATCGCATCGAATTATCAAAAATTCGGGTTGGAACAATCCATCATTGTTTCACGCTCAAACAAACGGGCCAATAAGTATAACCAGGGAGTACGAAATTCAATTCTCGGACGCGAAGAAGAGCTCCTTCCGGGTGATCTGCTCATGGTGGTCAAAAACAATTATTTTTGGCTGAAAGATAGCACCGAGGTCGAATTCATTGCCAATGGCGATATAATCGAGGTACTTCGCATTTATAAATACCAGGATATATATGGCTATCGGTTTGTCGATTGCCGGATACGCCTGATCGATTTTGATCTTGAAGCCGATGTTAAGTTGATGTTAAACGTTTTGTATGAAGACACTCCTGCTTTGTCGGGTGAAAAGAATAAAGAAATCTATTATAAAATACTCGAAGATTATTCAGAAATAAAATCGAAGAAAAAACAATATGAGAGTGTTCGTAATAATGAATACTTCAATGCCATCCAGGTAAAATTTGCGTATGCCGTGACTTGTCATAAATCGCAGGGCGGACAATGGAAATCCGTATTTATCGATCAGGGGTATATTGAAAAAGAAGGTATTGGTATTGAATACCTGAGGTGGCTTTACACTGCCCTGACACGGGCAACGGAAAAAGTGTACCTGGTAAACTTCCCGGATTATTTTTTTAAGTCGTAAACGCAAATATTAACCCAAATAAATAGTTGAAAAATTGATTAACCGCAAAGTACTCAAAGTAGGCGCAAAGAACGCAAAGAAAAATTATAAATAATTTAATATTCCATAATAAATATTGACTCAATGCTGAAATGATTTATGCAATGAGATCTTAAAAGATCCACAATTCCATTCGTTCAAAGAAGCACAGTTAAATGCCTTTGCGTACTTTGCGTAAGTTTCTTTGCGAGCTTTGCGGTTAAATTAGATTTGCTCACTTTAACTCTTGATTCACATTAATAATTAGTTTTCATAAATTTTTGTCCGTATTGCTCATTTATTTTTAGAATATGCATTTATATTTGGCCTTCTGAATCAAAACTGAAATCGATATGGGAATTTTTATTGACGTCAATGAAGAACTTAGTGACAAAGTCGTCGAGAATATAATAAATACAATCAAAACCGAAAGGGAACGGGAAGATAAGACCATTCAGAAAATTTGTAAACATTGTATTCAGTATCTGACCAGCAAAGAAGCAAATTATGAATTGGCAGAAAAAAATATTGATCAGCTGAAAAATTTGCCGGACCATAATAATCATTTCTATTTATTGCTGCTCGGAGTTTTAAATGAATCGCTCGATGAAGATGAAACGGCCATCCAATATTTTTCGGATATCCTCAATACCAGAATTACCGGGAATTTCACTGAAGAATTCAGTGATTTTATAACCGTTGGCAAATTAAACACGCTCTCCGATTTCACGGAATTGGAAAAAGCAGGTCTGATTCTTATCAGTAAATACTGCGATAATTCGAATATTGCCGAGTTACTATGGCAATTATCCATTAAAGTGAACCCGGAAGAATATATTCCTGTCTTTGAAAAATTTTGCTTAAAAGCCCTGGAACTTTATCCCGATAACTTTGGAATAAAGTATTTCCATGGTTACATCAAGAGACTGGGTTTAAATTATGAAGCCGCATTGGAATTATTCCTTCAGGTTAAAGACGAGCTTGAAAAAGATATTGAAAATGCTGAATATAATTTCCAACTCGCCAATATCTGGCTTGATATTTCAAATTGCTATCTTAAAAATGAAAATCCGGATAATGCCATTGAAGGATGTGACTTATCTTTTCAGTATGATCAAAAGACCGAAGAGAATTTATTAAAACTTTACATATTGAACAAAAAAGCCGAAGCTTTGCTGTTAAAGGGTGAAAAGGAACAGGCAATTTCAATACTCAACCAGGTAATGACTGAAGATATTGAAAATAAGGAAGCACTGGCTTTATTGGAAAAAACCAGGTCGGATCAGAAGGAATGAAATTTTTAAAAAGAATTTTAGCATTTATGTGATATTTCAATTGACCACTTATAAAAAATATTATGGAACTAATTAATGCATTGAAATGGCGGTATGCCACCAAAAAAATGAATGGTAAAGCTGTTTCACAGGATAAAGTAAATGAAATACTGGATGCCGCGCATCTGGCACCAACTTCTTCAGGACTGCAACCTTTTGAAATCATTGTGATAACGAATGTTGAACTTAAAAATAAGATTAAATCCATTGCCAATAATCAAACTCAGGTTTCAGATTGTTCGCATCTTCTTGTTTTCGCAGCATGGGATAAGTATACAACCGAACGGCTTGAGGAAGTATTTTCACGTACGGTGGCGGAACGTGGGTTACCTGCCGGCGCGATGGATGAATACAAAAACCGCTTAATCCCTAGGTATACGTCACTTCCTGCTGAACAAAACTTTGCACACGCTGCCCGGCAGGCATATATTGGTTTTGGTATAGCTATTGCCGCAGCTGCAGAGCTAAAAGTAGATACCACGCCAATGGAAGGCTTTGACAATGCTGCGTTGGATGAACTTCTCAATTTGAAGGAAAAAGGGTTGCGCAGCGTAACCTTGCTACCGCTGGGCTATAGGGATCCGGAAAATGACTGGCTGGTGAACCTTAAAAAAGTGCGTACTCCCAAAGCCCGGTTTATCCATGAACTAAAATAGATCAGTTCGAGGATTCAAGATACTGTGTGAAAATAGAAGGAATAGCGGTTAGTCAAGTGTTTGATGTTATAAATATAAAGAACCTGTTTGGGTTCAAATATTTTTTAGATTGATATTGAGTATAGTTTGTGAATTTCTGTACTACTAATATTTTATCTGCGTCACGTTTTCATAAAACCTTGAAATTCCTTGTGAGAATGAGGTTATAGTTCTGATTGAAGCGTAAGCATCACGCCACTGACCGATAAAAAAATAAAAACCCCTGTTAATCAATGTATTATCAGGGGTTTTGACTAATATTTCTGATTTTTCTGTTTTGTATTTACCTCTAATATTTTACAATCATTTTTGTAGTTATAATGCCATCTGAAGTTCGCATCTGAAGATAATATACCCCTGCTGCAATCCCATCGGTGTTCCATGAAGCATTGTGAGTGCCGGCAGGTAAAATTGCTTTTGTTATTGTGGTAAGTTTCCTACCTTCAAGGTCGTATGCAGCAAGTTCAAAATCGCTAACTTTGCTTAGAGAATATTCAATGCTTACATAATTACTGAAGGGGTTTGGAAAAGCATTCAGGCTATTTTGAAACAACTCTGTTTTATTGATAACATTAACTGGATTGACACTGAGTACTGAAATACCTTTGCTAGTGGCAAACCACATATTTCCATTGGCATCTTCTGCGATACTGTTAATTGCATTACTTATTATCCCGCTGTTGGAAACATTATAAGAAGTCCAGTTTGTTCCGTCAAATTTACTGGCGCCCTGGTCATCTGAGCCAAACCAGATATTCCCATGGCTGTCTTCGAAAATATTATAGATCCGGTTTGATGCAATATCGCTATTAAATGTATTATAAGTAGTCCAGTATTTTCCATCATATTTTGTTACTCCTTTATTCGGATTTCCATACCACCCATATCCTAACCAGATATTTCCTTTAGTATCCAAAAACGCACATATTATATCATTTATGGGTAACCCGCTATTTGAAGAAGTAAAAACATTCCAATTTATACCGTCAAATTTGCATAAGCCACCTGTTCCTCCATAGTTTCCATCATCGTTGCAAGTAGCCACCCAGATATTTTTATTTTTATCTTCCATAACTGCTCCAATCCATACTATATCTCCGGCAAGGCCACTGTTTTGATGAGTAAAAGAAGTTATGGTATTTTTAGCGATATCGTATATTTTGACTCCGTTGCCCCATGTACCAAACCATATGTAACCCTTGCTATCCTGAAATGCCGATAATATATGAATGATACTGGTATTCGGGTTTGACCAGAGAGTACCATCATATTTGGCAACGATACCTAAATCCATGTCAAGACATGCCCATATATTGCCATCCTTATCTTCCATCAATGAATTAACATTGTTATATGATAATCCGTCTTTGGTATCAAATGATGACCATTTACCACTTGGATCCATTTTAGCAACACCATTATTTTGAGTTCCAGCCCACATATTATCTTTGCTATCTTTCATTATATAACGAACAACATTTCCAGGTAAACCATTACAAGTGGAAAAGATGCTCCATCCCGGATAATTATTAGATGTTCCATGGATAAAAAAACTTTTTGTTAAAGGTATATTTGTTAACCAGTCATCTCCGGGAAGCAAAGTAGTGACTTTCACCGAGTAATCTCCATCATAGGAAAAATTTGCTTTGGTTTTAAATCTGTAAGCGTAAGAGTTTCCCGGAACAATTGTATGGTAAACAGTTTCTACTGGTGTTATTGGCTTTCCGTCTAGTTCATAACCAATGTTAAAAGTGTCAACAGGGTTAAGCCCGAAATTATAAATTTTAGCCACGATACTGCTGGTGTCTGTTCCACAATCAGGTACAATAATGTCTTCTGTGGAAAGTGACTTTTTCAGGATTGAAAAATTCGACAATTTTGCTTCTCCGTTTACAGAAGGGTTATACCAATTAACCGTTGTATCAGAATGCCATGATATTACTGCATGACGGATAGGAGTCCCATCATTGTCGCCAACCTGGACATCGAAACCAAAAACACCCATATATGGGACTCCAATATTTGCTAAAGGCATTGCTATCTCTAAACTATATCCATTATAGAATGCATTTGTGTGGATAACAAAGTTTATTCCTTGCGGTACATTGGTACCTGTTGTCCATCCCTGATTCCAGTTAAAACGGATCTCTCTGTCGTCTGAATCATAGGAAGTTCCCCTGGAGTTATTCATGTCCAGATAGATTTCAGCATAGTCGGTTTCCCAATCAGGTCCAGGGCCGCTATATAAATGATTATCTTTAACTTTTATCAGAAAGTAGAGGCTGTCATAATTCCAATAGGATTTCATTGTTGCTGATAGATCTTCAGGTCCGCTTATAGTTCCTTCTGCAACCTTTAAAATAGGAGTTTCTGATATTCCCTGCCAAACTGTATCATTATCCAGACCATCAAGAACTAAATGAGCCTTATTGAAACCAATTCTCATTGTATCAGGCTCGGTAATCGGAGTTTCTGTTTCGTTATAAAGAGCCTGGACTTCCTGGCTACTTATGGCACGATCGTATATCCGAATGTCATCTATTCTGCCTTGAAAATAATATGAGAATAATCGTTCGACTCCAAATTTAAGGGTTGCTGTTGAAGATAGATTTAGTCTATCTACAGTATCATTTACGTATTCATAATTTAATTCATTATCTAAATAGAGCTGTAGTGATTTACTACTCCGATTTACAATAGCAGTTGCAAAATGCCAATTATTATCCATAGGTATTTTATCACCGAAAATAGTTAAGCCGACTGCAATAGGATTATAAAATTCGAAAGCGATGGCCGGAGTATTGCTGGTATACCGATTAATAGCAAGTTGATAAATTGGTGATTCAACTGTGCCCTTCGATATTAATGCTGGCCATACATTTTGAGCGCTATCCATTTGAAACCAACAACAGATAGAAAAACTTGTAGTTGTGTCAAAATTTAAAACAGGATTATCGGGAACTTCAATATAACTTGAATCATTAAAACTAAATGCTCTGTTGATTTCTCCAAACCTGTCAGTAGTTAAGGCGGCTCTCTTAACAACACCATTATTTCCATAGCCGGAATAATCATTTGCGTTGCCATTAAATGGCCAATATCCGACGAGGCCGGAGGCTGTATTGACTTGTGCAAACAAATTTATTATGGATAAGCAAAATAGAAACGTTGCTAGTAACATTTTTTTTGTTTTCATTTTCAAAGGGATTTAGGTATAGGTTGTAATGTTCATTCATTAGCCGAAAATTGGGAATTGATTTGTAGGGTGAATTCTGTGTATAGGGTTTAATATTTGTGTTTTATATGTTGGTTGCCTTGGGGATAAAAATATATGATTGATATTATCTTTCAAATAGTTACTCATTTTTTTTGATAAATGCTTTATTATTATTGATTAAAATTGATTTCAAAAATATATCTGATAAGAACACTTAGCTGTATTGTGTTAATAGCATTCTTTTAGACAAAAAAGATTTTGATTTATATATTTCTGCAGCTGTAAATTGATTAACGGCTATGGAGTAAGCCCCAAATCTTATGCCCTGTGAAGAATTTTGCTGAATGTCCAAATTTTAAGATTTGTACTGTTTGTTAAATCTTATAGATAATTCATACATTCATTTTTTATTTCTTTTTGAAAATGGAATTATTTTATTGATATTTACAAACCAACTTGGCAAAGCGAATTATACGCTAATCTATTTCATTTATGAAGCCAAACACCTGGATGCAGGAGTTACAGGAGATAAAAAAACTTACCGAAGAATTTGCAATCGAAAATTCAGGTCTGAATAAAGAACTTGAATCAATTTCTAATGCTCAGGATGAAATTGTAGTTTTGCTTTTCTCTCGTCGTGCGCTGGAAGTCATTATTACTGAATTATGCCTTGACAAGTTATGCCGCCAAAGAGGTACTGAACCGCTTAAAGCTATTATCGACAGGTTCCTGAAGGAGAGAATAGTTCCTGATTACATTTGTACTTCAATGCAAAATCTTAACAGTACTGCTGTTTATGGGGCACATCCTAAAGAGTTTGATTCACGCCAGGTTCGTACAAGTTTAATGGAGCTTGTCATAATCCTTATCTGGTACTTTAAGGAAAAGGGTTATAAACCAGCTGAAAAATTGAAATCTACAATTGAAGGAAAAAAAGTCAAGGAAATAATCAAAAATGTAAAAAAACCAAAAATTAACAGTAGTTATAAATTAACTACCCGTACTATTATCTATGGTTTCGCTGGTATTATTGGTATTGGCTTGATTCTTCTTGTTGCTGTATGGATTATTAATTTTGATAAAACTGATGCAAAGAGTATTAAGAAAAACGATACAGTAACCAACACTCATACTAAGGGAACTGAGCAGTTCTCAAAAGGTTATCCGATAAATGATACAATAAAAAAGTCAGAGGAGGCAAAAAATACAAATCTTACCAAACAGGTAGCAACATTACCTTTAAAAATTGAGAAAAAAGAAAACCCGGAAAGAAAAGGAACGAGCGAAAAGATGGTCATCAGTGGTTCAAAAAAAGATATTAAAATTGATTTAGGAAATTTGCTTCAACAGGTTACCGACAAGCAACTCTCATTCTCTGAAAGGAAGGCCACTTCATTAAAAATGAAATTGTTATTTGACAATTCGGCGAAAATATCCATAAGCATTGACAGTCTTGTGGTTGATCGAAAATCTGTTGATGAATACATAAGCCGGTTGCTGACATTGCCAGGTTTAAAGGTTATGATCAATAAACAGGAAAAAAATACGATGGGCAAAATAACGAAATTGGATGTGACGGAAAAAAAATGAAACCAATTTTAAATTATTTCGTAAATATACCCCTTGTCTTTTTTGAACATAGGGTGGCAGAAATAATCGCTACATGGTGTAAATAACCCTGTAAATAAACTTACTACCGTGAATCCATTAAACCCTTTCCAAAAAATTTTCCTGGCTATTGCTGGTTGTGTTTTGCTTTTTAGCGGCAGTGCTTTTTCGCATGTAATTTATGTGAATTATTCAGACACTTCCGGGATTGAAGACGGCACACTGCAACATCCCTTCAATAGCATTCAGGAAAGTATAAATGCCAGTATATCCGGAGATACCGTGTTGGTTTATCCGGGGACTTACGTGGAAAATGTGGCTATTGAAAATAAAACAAATTTAACCCTTGGGTCATTATTTTTAACTACCGGCGACACCAGCTTTATTTCACATACAATAATTGATGGTGGTCATAAAAATACTGTGGTATCAATTTATAACGGAACAGACTTAACAACCATAATAAGTGGTTTCACAATTGCAAATGGATATGCTGTTGATACTATTACCAATGTCTGCGGTGCAAATGGTTGGGGTGGCGGAATAGGAATCTGGAATTACTCAAGTTCGAAGCTATTGAATTTGATAATAAAAAATAATATAGCAAATGTGGCACCGGGAATTTTAGTTAAGGATCACTGTTCATCTTTTATATCCAATGTCAAAATTCTAAATAACATTGAAAAAATAACAATTTGCTGCGGAGGTGCCGGTATAGGTTTGTGGGACAATTCTACTGCAATAGTTGTAAATACATTATTTGCAGGTAATATATCAAGCATTATTGGAGAGGGAGGCGCTATAATAAGTTGTTGGACAAGTTCTTCTTTAAAATTAAACAACCTAACTGTTGTAGATAATTCTGCTGCTTCTATAATAATCAATTTAAGTGACTTGGAAATAAAAAATTCTATTCTCTGGCATAATTCTAAATATTCTTTTGAGGGTACTGCAAATATACTATATTCGGATATACAAGGTGGTTATGCCGGTATCGGAAATATTAATAAGGATCCACTTTTTGTTGATGCAACCAAAGGCAATTATCACCTGCAGCCCTATTCGCAATGCATAAATACCGGAACGCTCGATACAACCGGTCTCGGCCTTGGCCTGTTCGATATGGACGGCAATAGCAGGGTAAGCTTTAGCAGGATTGATATGGGGGCTTATGAGTTCAATTCATATCCCGATTCACCCCCTAAAATTTATATGGGAGGAGGACCGGAAGTGTATTATTTTGCCACCGATGCCATAGCTTATTTTTACCAATGGTATTACAATGGGCAAGCTATACCGGGAGCAAATAATTATTATTATGTTGCTAACAAAAACTTTGGGACATATTATCTGGAGATTAAGCAAAATGGCTTTCGTGGCTCGTCATTTTCCGAAACGGATACCCTTAGTATTAATTCGGGAAAGCTGGACAAAGTCTCCAAAGATGAAAAAATATCAGCTTACCCAAACCCTGCCCAAAACACCTTAAATGTTACAATTGACAACGATTATATAGGTATAGTTTTAATGACTGTTATGGATATAACCGGAAGGCCCATGTATAAGACAAAATTCGAAAAGACCGATCAGCTAATAAATGTCAATATTCCGGTGGCAGGTTTTAATGCCGGATATTATCTGCTGGAATTGACAGGCAGTATAAATACCAATGTTAAGTTCTTGAAAAAATAACCATTTAGAAAGCTGACTTATGTTAAAAAATAGATGGATTATATACTTCTTGGTTTTTCTGAGTGCTCTTATAAACAGCTGGATGTATGGACATTTTTTTCTTAATAAACACAAAATCAATTTAGTCATGATCAAGTTATTCTGTCTTCTATTTGTATTCGGAATAACCAATACCATGCTCGCCCAAACATGGACAAACTATACCACTGTAAATACATCTAGAACATTAACTGGCAATAATGTTATTTGCATTGCGATAGATAAACAAGGAAATAAATGGTTTGGAACTTATTTTGGAGTATCAGAATTTGATGGCGTAAATTGGACAATCTATGCTTCATCCAATTCTGGTCTTGCAAATAATTCAATCCATGCCATAACAATAGATTCATCAGGAAATAAGTGGTTTGGAACAGATGGCGGAGTATCCAAATTTGATGGAACGAATTGGACAACTTACGATACTAGCAATGGTCTGGCTAATAACTTTGTAAGCTCCATTGCAATAGATTTCACAGGAAATAAATGGTTTGGAACTTCTGGTGGGGGTGTGTCGAAATTTGATGGCACAAACTGGACAACTTACGATACGACCAATGGATTATCCTATAATAATGTCACATATATTGCGATAGATGCCCAAAATAATAAATGGTTCGCTACTACCAATGGCGGGGTTTCAAAATTTGATGGTACTAATTGGACAACATATGCTAAATCAAATTCTGGTATAGCTGGTGATCGGGTCTTATCGATTGCCATTGATGCACCGTTTATATGGTTTGGAACTGATGGAGGTGTATCGAAATTCGATGGCGACAATTGGACTACCTATACAGACGATGGTTTTTTAATTAATAATTGGGCGTTATCCATTGCTAGAGATGTAATTGGCTTTAAATGGATTGGGACTCAACAAGGGGCATTAAAATTTGGAGATGTAAGCTGGCAAAAATATACTTCAGACGTTGGGTTAGCCAATAATTTTGTTTGGTATATTACAATAGATCATCAAAATAATAAATGGTTTGGAACTATGTTTGGTGTCACGGAATTTAATAATACAGATTGGACATTTACAACCTATAAAAGCAATGGTTTAACAAGTGATTATAATTGGTCAATGGCAATTGACAAACAAGGCAATAAATGGTTTGGTACAGCTGGTTTTGGCATATCTATGTTTAATGATACGAGTTGGATATCCTATGACAAATCTGTAAATTACGGTAATCAGACAATTGCCATCGATTCACAGGGTAATTGTTGGTTTGGTACCAATGGAATAGGTGTTTTAAAATTTGATGGTAACACATGGACAACTTACGATACAACCAATGGGTTGGCAGATTTAACTGTTCTTGCTATTGCCATTGATGCACAGGGCAACAAATGGTTTGGAACTCCAAGTGGGATTTCGAAATTTGATGGAACGAGCTGGACAACATATAATACTGATAATGGATTATCTAGTAATTATGTTCATGCCATTGCCATAGATAAAAAGGGCAATAAATGGATTGGTACGATCGGCGGAGGGGTTTCAGAGTTTAATGGTACAAACTGGATAACCTATGATACAACCAATGGTCTGATTAGTAATCTTGTCAATACGATTGCTGTAGACTCCAAGAATAATATTTGGTTTGGAACCAGGGGATTTGGCGTTTCGGAATTTGATGGAACGAATTGGACTACGTTTAATACAGCAAATGGTTTAATAAACAATTCAGTTTGGAAAATAGCGATTGATTCATCAAATAATAAATGGTTTGGAACTGCAGGCGGAGTTTCAAGATTTGACGGTATAAAATGGACAAATTATACTACAGCCGATGGTTTAGTTTATAATTTTACTACTGACATTTCAATTGATGCACAGAGCAATAAATGGTTTACAACATTACTTGGAATCTCCAAATTCAGTGAAACGCCACCTTTAATAAGTGAAATTAGCTCTGTATGTCCTGGTGATTCAGTGACACTATCCGTAACGAATGTAGATACAGCTACTAATTATATATGGTATGCTGACGGGCGTAAATTGAATGATAATTATTCAAGCAAAATATCATTAAAAATTTTTGAAAAATCATATACAGTAAAAGATATCAACACAAGCATAATTTCAAAACCCGCAAAAATTAGCTGGAAATCAATGCCAATTGATACCATACCAAACATTTATTTAGGTGGCGGCCCCAATGTATATTACCTTGCCACCGAGGCAAAAGACGTTACTTACCAATGGTATTACAACGACCAGGCTATACCCGGGGCCACCAAGTATTATTATGTGGCTGATAAAAATTTCGGGGTTTACTATGTTGAGATTACGCAAAACGGCAAAGAATGTCCGGCGTTTTCAGAACCGGATACCATAATCAATTCCGGCAAGTTGAGTGAGGACTTGATTGACGAAAAAATTTTGCTCTATCCGAATCCTGCTCAAAACGAGTTGAATGTTACTGTTGACAACAATTATAATGGGAAAATATTAATAACTATAGTTGATATTACGGGAGAACCAGTGTATAAAACAACAGTTGAAAAAACCGGCCAGCTAAGTACATTCAATATTCCATTGGCTGGTTTTACCAAGGGTTACTATTTGCTTGAAGTAAATGGTTTTACAAGCAGCAAACTTATGTTTTTTAAAAATTAATCATTTATTAGCTAAGCTATGTCTGAAAATAGATGGGTTAAATACTTTATAGTTTTTATGATTGCTCTTGTAAGCATTAGTCTGCATGCGCAATTTACCCCCGAAGGGCAATCCGAAATCGTGAAAAAATCAACAAAATTGCTTGCCGATTACGAAGCAAAAATTAACCTGCTGGGTAAAGACATAAAATCGATAGACAAAACCAGGAATCACATCGAAAAGTTACTCGAGCTTTTTGTCGACGGAAAGGTTCAGATATTTAACGATCTTGATCCTTCACATAAGCTTAGCAATTACTATGAAGCCGAAACCTATGCCACAAATATTGCTTTGTGGTACCCGGATGGAATCAAAATAATACTCGATTTTGAAAATGCTCAGGTAAGTAATATACTTTCTCATGGTCAAAATTTATATTCGATTGATTTTAAGGTAGATAAAAAAATTGAAGGCATTTATTTGGGCAAAACCCCCAACAACGAAAACGAGAAACTCATATTCAGGGTCGGTTTTCTGTATGAAAAAGGAGAGTATCAGCAATTCGTGATTGCAGGTATTCACAGTGCAGATGAAAAGGATTATTTTGATGAGAACGACAAAGTATTTGAAATAAAGAGTATCCGGTTTCCAATGAATACCAAACGCGATATTGACCGCGAAACCAAAACACTTTTGAATGATTATGCAAATTATTTGTCGCTTATTGGAGATACCGTTGAAAATATCGAAGACAAAATGCTTTATAAAGAATCATTTCGGGGACTTTTCGTGAATACTCAATATATGATTTTTAATGATGTGTTGCCGGATAACCGAAAGAATCAAGAGGTGACGGTATCGGATTACATTAATTTGTACTCCGAAGCATACGCATCCAGTGGAGGCAAAGTAATATTTAATATAGACTCTGCCGATCTGGGATTTATTTTTAAAACAAACGATACGATATATTATCGTAATGTAATGGTCAACAAATCCTTCGAGGGAAATTACCTGGGCAAAAGAAAAATAATTCAAAAAAGCAGGATAAAAATCACGATTGATTTCATGTATTTAAACAACGTTTATAAAAATTTCAAAATTCGGACAATTGATCAGATAAATTCAAATAAAGCTGAAATAATAGAGAATAATACATTTACCGACTTGAATAAAAGAAAATCCGGGAGAGTTGAACCGTTAACCAAGGAAGCATTAAATCCATCTTCAAAATCCGGGAAAACTTCTGCATTTTTTAGCGTGAATTTCTCAGTTGGTGAGGGTAAAATAATGAATGGTAACCTTAACGAACTTACATTAACTAAAAATGCACATGAATGGAAAACCAATCCGGGATTATCGTACTCGTTTTCCGGTCAATTAGGCTTGATGGTAAAACCATGGTTGGGAGTATATCTAGGCATAGGTTATTCAACCCTGAGTACAAAATATTCAATAGATAGTTATGAAGGCAGTGATACAGCATTTAAGGATCCAACAATCTACCAGGACATTAATGGTGATAGCTATCAGAAAATGATAAAGACTAAATACGACTCCCTGATTTCAATTGATTATATAAATATTCCTATTGGTCTGGTAATGGATATTAAAGTAAGCCGAAGGATTCATTTGTACTTCAAACCAGGAATTGAACTGGGATTTCTAAACAAAGCAACCTCTGAGTCAAATGGGTTTTTAAATTATTATGGATATTATGAAAATCAGACAATACCTGTTTTACAAGTTATAGACTGGCCTGAATTTGGGGCATATTCAATTAAAGCCAATAACACCAAAGAGGACATTAAACCTTTATTAAACAGTTTCAACCTTAATATAGGAACGACTTTGGGAATAGGAATTAATTTAAATTCAAAAACTTCAATTGTGCTATCCGGTAATATCCAATATGGCCTTACCGATTTAATGAAATCAAAAGAAAACTATATTGATGTATTTGGGCAAACGGAAATAAATAATAGCCAGCCGGGTTTTGGAAAATCTGATTATAATCTTACACAGCTAAAATCATTACATGAATTTGAACATAAACCGACCCGAATTTTTAATTACGGGATGGCATTGGAATTCATTGTTAAGTTTTAACTTGCAAAAAAATTGAAAGATGAGGAGAAACTTATTATTTGTCTTTGCAATTATATTAGCATTGAGGTCATCAGCTAATGCATTATGCCAGGATACTCTTTCGAAAAACGAAACGAAAATATTCGACCAGATTATTCTCTCTGAAAAAGATAAAGCTGTATTTAAAGAATATACCAAACAAAAAGTCGAAGAATTTCAACAATACATTATTACTATTGGCGATAAAGGTCAACCTATGGAACTTCGCAACATGGCTGAAAGGGAAGCTTTGAAATTGTTTTATAAAGGTGCTACGATCGAAATTTCGCATTTGGACGAAACTGGTAAGTCTGCCATTGTAGCGCGACCGATAGAAAAGTATCTTACCAGACTCAAATCGATGCCCTTTACTAAAGTCCTGATAAGGTATTACGACATAGCTTATATTTCTGACTTTATCAAAGGTCCGGATGGACGATATTATTCTACAGCTACTATTATTCAGGAATTCACGGGTTTTTCCGCTGATAAAATACAATATTCGGATATTACAAAAAAAGAAATTGAGATTGTAGTTGACCTGGTTGATGACACTTTCTTCATGGAAAAACGATGGAAAATATTCCTTGGCAACATTAAAGCTGTTGAAACATCTGAAAACGTGAGTTTAAATTATTAGTTTCATGTCAATTAAATATATTCCTTCCCCTTCCCGGAATTTGTTAAAGATGGTGGGGAGTTTCCTCTATTTAAAGGGGAAATTAGGGCAGGGTTAGTGATCGGTTCTTATTAATATTTAACCATATTCTCTTGATCCGGATTCTTTTATATTGTCTTTGTATTTCTCAATTGGCATTACAACCTTTGCCTGGACAGGAGTTGTTAACTGTCAATAAAAAAGCTGCACCGGAGGAAATGATTTTAAAAGTTAGCCAGCTTGGACAGTTTATAAAGCGCTTCAATTATGAAGAAGATTTCAGGGGAGATGAAATTACCAGCTCTTTTTCAAAAAAAATAAAGAGAAGTGATTATATCGGATTATTATTTAATAATTACGACGAAAAATTCGATTCAATACGCCAGACTTACACACCCTATTATCGACAACTCAAAGATAAATTCATAAAATTTGTCACCGACAAAAATTATAAAATAAACCGTATTTCGGATAGTCTATATAGCCTGGCAGTGTGTGAGATCAGTTATCATGGGAAACCATCGGTTGTAAGAATTCTATTAAAACAGCAAGCAATCAATAAAGGAATAGCCTGGGTCATTTGCGATGCATCGGCTGATTTTATATACGACGAGAATAATTTCCGGGATTCTGAAAAATTTATTCCGCCAACAAGCAATGAGGTGAATTATATCCACCTGAAAAGCTATTTAAACAATAGAGATTCCCTTGCATGTTATGCATATCAGGGTTATACCTGCAATCGGCTTAGTATCTTTTTTCAATTGCTGCACAGTGGCGATATTCAATACAAAGAAGTGCGGTCGGTGTCGTACTTTATTGCCGATATTCCAGGCTGGATAATACAGGTTCAGGAATTTAACAGGGAAAATGATAATTCGGGCTGGTTGATTTCGAATATCACTCTAAACACCCTGCCGATAAGCGATTATATGAAGCTTTTGGTTGCCCAAACAAGATAAATCTAAACTTATGAAAGTGGATTATAAATCAGAATTGGACAACATACTTCAGAATGCAGAAACCGGATCCAAAGTTGAATCACTGAATAAGCTGGCGTATATTACAAGGTATATAAATCCATCTGTTGCTCTTGACGCGGCCTCGATTGCTTATAAGTTGTGTAAGGATTGCAATAATGAGGTAGGTGAAAATATTGCCAAAATGCACCACGCTTATGCAAATTTTATCTTGTCAAAAGAGTATCCAATTTTAAAGGAATTAACAGAAGTTTACCAATTCTTTCAAAAATCATGTCGTATTCCGGAGTATCCTGTTGTTCTAAACTACCTCGGTAATGTATATGACAATTATGGAGAATATCAGAAAGGTCTATCTCTCTGTTATGAAGCGCTAAAATACGTTCCCGATACTGAATTTAAAGAAGTTGAAGGCGATTTATACAGTACAATCGGACTGATCATGAGCAGGATATCAGATTTCGAAGGTTCTATTGAAAACTATAAAAAAAGTTTTGCTATCAGAAAAAAACTGAAAAATGAACCTGCTATGGCTTCCTCGCTAAATCTGATGGCGCGCACTTACGCTTTGAATAACCAGCTTAGCCTTTCAGAAGATTTCTATCAACAAGCAATTAAACTTCGAAAAGATATTAATGAAACCGGAGCATTGCCTTGGTCGTATATCGGATTAGCTAGTCTTTATGAAAAGAAGAATGATTTTGATACCGCTAAATTATATTATAATAAGAGTCTTGAATCCAACCTGAATTTTCCAGATAAACGTTGCTCATTACATTGTTTTTTTGGACTAAGCAGAATATATTTAAAAACTAACAACCTGGAAGAGGCGAAAATAAACATTGATAAGACGCTTCAGATCGCTGAAAAACTCAATGCAAATCTTATATTATATGAAGGTTATGAAATACTTTCGGAGTATTTTGAGAAATTGGGTATGACCGATGAAGCATATGCAAGCTTTAAAAAGTTTCATCAAATCCGCGAATCGGTTTTAAATGCACAAACTCACAGTATTCTTAAGAACCAGCAGGTATCATTTGAAATAGAAAAAATTCAGAAAGACGCTGAAATCTATCAACTTCGGAATATTGAATTAAAGAATGCCTATGATATCCTGAACCAAAGGACACGCGATATACTTGACTCCATCGATTACGCAAAGAAAATTCAAAATGCATTGTTTGTGCCTATCGATTATTTTCAAACTTTATTTCCCGAAAGCTTTATAATAAATAAAGCCAAAGATATCGTGAGCGGTGATTTTTACTGGTGTTATAGTTATGGGAATAGAAATTATGTTGTTGTAGCCGATTGTACCGGTCATGGTGTTCCGGGCGGTTTTATGAGTATCCTTGGTATAAGTCTGCTGAATGAAATTGTGAATTCCTTTCATGATTTGTCAGTAGATGAACTGCTTAATGAATTGCGGAGAAGGGTAATAAAATCCCTTCGGCAATCCATGATGATTTCTTCAGTGAAGGACGGTATGGACATTGCTGTTTGTTGCATTGACAAAGAGCTCAACCAGCTTGAGTTTGCCGGGGCATTTAATCCGCTATATATAATAAAAGATAATGCACTTACCGAGATAAGCGCGACCAGAATGCCTATTGGCATCAATGATGATACTGAACAACTTTTTACTAGACATTGTATTCCTCTTGAAAAAGGCATGACCGTCTATATGTTTTCAGATGGATTTGCTGATCAGTTTGGTGGACCTGAAGGTAAAAAACTTAAGTCGAAAAATTTTAAGGAGTTGATTTTAAAATTCTCAAATGAGCCCATGGCTGTTCAGCAGACAAAGTTACTTGGCTTTTTAGCTGACTGGGTAAAGGGTTATGAACAGTTAGATGATATAATGCTTATGGGAATTCGTTTAAAGTGAGACTCAATAATTCCGCCCGGACAGAAGTGATGATCTGGTCAGTACTAAGAGAAATATATTCTGATGCATTGCCCGATTAAAAAAAATCGGATCCGGAATTCAAAATTAATTTGATGAAAGATTAAAAATTCCGAACATCCTATCCAATTTTATTGTAACTTGAGTATAGTCAAAAAACAGCTGTAAAATATGATTTTATGGCTATTGTGTCTCATGAATGCAAATTTGAAATCTTCGAAATCTTTTCAAAATAATTAAATTTTAAATATATGCGATTCATTAAATTTTTCTATCTAACCGGACTTCTGGCTGTGTCCTTGTCGTATCAAATTTTTGCACAGTCTCAAACTCCTGCAGACAAAAAGGCTGCAGAGTTAAAAAAGCTTGAAACTGCTGTGACCAATGCACAGACGAAAGTAACCGCCAACGAACGGAAGTTGGCCATTGCCGATTCTCTGATAACTACAGGTAATCAATTGATAGCTGATTCAAAAGCAGAGGAAAAATCAATCCAGGCCGATCAAAAAAGTATAGATAAACAATATGCTGCAGATGAGAAACCATTGTTGAAACAAGCCAATGGGAAAGATAAAGATGCAGCAAAAAAGGCCAACGACGACCTGAAAGCGCTGGATCTTAAAAATAAAGCCGATATGAAGGCTCTTGATACAAGAGATAAAGAAGCAACCAAGAAAGCCACAACCGGCGAGGCCGACATCACCAAGGGTAAAACAGCTAAAAAGACTGCAGAAGGTGCGCTGAAAACTTCGCAGGCTTCTCTGGATGCTGCAAAGGCAAAATACGATGCTGCCGCAAATCCGGATGACAGCGGTACGAAGGATAAAAAGAAGAAGAAATAATTTTCTGGTCTTAAAATTTCTAATGCCTGATGTGAATGAATCAAATCAGGCATTTTGTTTTGTTGGTATCAAATTAATGGAAAATAATCGAATGTTGAACCCAACAATAAATCAAATTTAATATTCCAGTGCTCTGCACCTTTAAAACCTAATGATAACTTTTAGCTACAAATATTGCGGTGCTCTGCACCTATGTAAGCAATAAAAACAATTGGCTTTACATAATTAGCTTTATTAAGCACTTTGGATTTACGTATACTTTAATAAATTGACTTTTCTTCAGCAGCAGAGCTGCAAAATATTTATAGTATGCATACAAGTAACTTTACATAAGGTGCAGAGCACCGTAATATTTAGAAATCCTATCCAATTTCTTCTTACCAAATCGAAACTCTCAAACTATCGGGTCGCCACATTGCATCACCTTCCTTAATACCGAAAGCTTTATAAAATTCAGGTATGTCTGATAGGGGGCCGTTCACCCTGAATTTTGCAGGTGAATGTTCATCGCTTTTAACCTGGTTGGCAATAGCCTCAGGCCGTTCATTAATCATCCAGCCAAATGCATATCCAAGAAAATATCGTTGGGCAGGAGTTAATCCGCCTATAATTACATTGTTTTTGTATTGATCGGTTTTCTTAAAGGCCTCATAGCCCATTATCACACCTCCCAGATCCGCAATATTCTCTCCCTGGGTTAACTCGCCGTTAATATGCAAACTATCAACCGGCACGTAGTTGTTAAATTGCTTCACAATTAATTTGGTTTTGGCATAAAATTTAATACTGTCTTCCGGGCTCCACCAATTATTGAGATTTCCTCTTTCGTCATATTTACATCCCTGATCATCAAATCCATGTGTAATTTCATGCCCAATTGTCGAACCGCCAATGATCGAATAAAGGATGGCATCGTCGGCCATTTTATGTTCAAAGCCAGGTACTATGATATTGCATCCCGGTACGACGATTTCATTGTTGGATGGATTATAATATGCATTATACGTCTGCGGTTCCATGTGCCACTCTGTCCGGTCAACCGGTTGCCCGTATTTAGATATCATATAGATTGCATACCATCGGTTGCAGCTCATTACATTGATGACGAAGGATTTTCGGCTAATCTCCAATTTACTCATATCCTTCCATTTATCGGGGTAACCAACCTTCATAATAACTGAATTGAGCTTACTGATAGCTTTGGCTTTAGTCTGATCGCTCATCCAATCTAAGTTTTTGATTCTGTCGGCATACACTGATTTAATTGCATTTCCTATTTCCAGAAGTTTTTCTTTTGTATTCTTAGGCAGGTATTCATCGACGTAAACCTGTCCGATTAGTTCCCCCAATAAATAATCTGTTTGCTCAACAACTCTTTTCCAACGGGGTTTTGGTTCTTCCACACCCCGGAGAGTTTTACTGTAAAAGTCAAAAAATTCGTAATAGGTGCTGTCATCCATATATTTCGACAAATCGTGTATCAGGTGGTATTTTAAATAGTCTTTCCATTCGCCGATAGAATACGATTTTATGTATGTGTTTAAGGCTGTTAAAAATTCAGGCTGACCAACGATAACGCTATCTATCTTCTCCAAACCAACCTCGCTCATAAATAAAGTCCAGTCAATGTTGGGTGTCAGATCTTCAAGTGCTTTAAAGGTTAGTTTATTGTAATTTTTAAGCGGATCGCGGGTATCTTCTTTCTTTCGCGATGTCAGTGCAATGGATGTTTCAAGCTTCATGAAGTTCTTCGCAGTCTTTATCGCTTCACTGTCATTATATCCTATTATTTTGAAAGATTTTTCAATGTGTTTCATAAACTTACTTCTGATAAGCTGACTCCTGCTGTCATTATCAAAATAAAAATTACGGTCGGGAAGGCTTAAGCCACCCTGGTATATAAAGACCGCGTTTTTGCTGCTGATTCTGTCATCGGGTCCAACACCGAAGTTAAACATTGGAGAGCCGGATACAATTTGTATAAATGCCACTGCTTTAATAATATCCTTAAAATCTTTAATCTGGTCAATCTTGTTCAGATCGGCTCTTAAATCTTCAATTCCATTTTTATTCAGCGTAACGCTATCCATCCCGCTATAATAAAAATCGCCTATCTTTTGCTTGTTGCTGCCATGAATAGAATTGGCTAGGTTGGCAGAAGATTTGCACAGTGTATATATCTGAGATTTAATGGTATCCTGTATTATAAGCCATAGTCCGTTGTATGGCTCGCTTGCTGGAATCGGATTTTCTTTAAACCATTTACCATTCGCATAATCAAAAAAATCATCACCTTGTTTTACTGTTGAATCAATATGGGATAAAAGTACATCCGGAGTTTCATGAATCACAGGTTTGCAGGAAAAATTTAATACAATAACCAGTATTGCAATTGTCATCATTGATTGGCGGATCATATTCTTATTTTTTAGTATATTAATTAACTTTTTGTTCAAGGACATATTCAAATATATATAAAATTACAGGCCTGTGTATTGACATAAATCATATTGACATGAAATTTAAAATATAGAAAATAAATTATCAGACAAATTATTTCGGCAGACTTTGGCGAACATCTTTCGTTCAACGTCCTGGTTTCTTATTTTCTATATTATTTCTTTATATCATTCTTATTCCCCGATAATTTTTACAAGTACCCTTTTCTTCCTTTTGCCGTCAAATTCGCCATAAAAGATTTGTTCCCACGGACCGAAATCGAGTTTGCCATCACTGATTGCAATTACAACTTCGCGACCCATGACAGTACGTTTCAAATGCGCGTCAGCATTGTCTTCATACCCGTTGTGTTTATACTGCGAATAGGGCTTTTCCGGGGCCAGCTTTTCAAGCCAGACTTCAAAATCATGGTGAAGGCCCGATTCATCGTCGTTTATGAATACACTGGCTGTAATATGCATTGCATTAACCAATAGCAATCCTTCGCTGATCCCGCTTTCTCTAAGACATTCAGCTACATCGGGAGTAATATTAATCAGCTGACGGCGATGTTCTGTTCTGAACCAGAGCTCTTTTCGATAGGATTTCATAGTTTCAGGTCTTTTTTAAATCCTTCAATCTTTTGATCCATCAAATTATTTACACTGTCGAAATTTTCTACTTTGTCGAGTTTACCCTTTACACCAAAATAAAATTTGATCTTTGGCTCAGTACCGGAAGGACGTATTGATATTTTTGATCCGTCTTCTGTAAAAAACTGAAGTACATCGGATTTAGGCAAATCTATTGCACTGGTTTTTCCGGAAATCATATCCGTTTCTTCCTTTAGAAGATAATCGGCAATCTTGACAACTTTAAGTCCATGGATTGATTTGGGCGGATTCGACCGGAAATTTTTCATCATCTGTTGAATTTCTTCAGCTCCTTCTTGTCCTTTTTTAGTTACCGAGAGAAGACTTTCTTTATAAAAGCCATATTCCTTATATATTTCAAGAAGCATTTCAAACATCGATTTGCCCATATCCCTGGCCCATGCTGCAGTTTCGGCAATCAGTGAGCAGGATATAATAGCATCCTTATCGCGTACAAATTCACCGGCAAGGTAACCATAGCTTTCTTCGCCGCCACCGATAAAGTTTTTGCTGCCCTCGTTTCTTTTAATTATATCGGCTATGTATTTAAAGCCGGTAAGTACATCAAAACATTCTACTTTGTATTTTTTGGCAATATCCGCCAGCAACTCTGTGGTTACAATGGTTTTTACTATATACTCCTTTCCTTTGATTTTATTTTTTTCCGACCATTTGTTCAATAAATAATTGATCAGCAAAGAAGCAGTCTGGTTTCCGTTCAGAATAAAAAATTTTCCATTGTTGTCTTTTACAGCAACACCAACCCGATCAGCATCCGGGTCTGTAGCCATTACCAGGTCGGCATCGATTTCTTCGGCCCTTTTTACAGCCATGGATAAAGCGGCAGTCTCCTCCGGATTGGGGGAATGTACGGTTGGAAAATTACCATCCGAAATATCCTGTTCCGGAACATTATACACATTGGCAAAGCCGAATTTCTTCAATGACATCGGTACCAGTTTTACACCGGTTCCGTGTATGGGGGTATAAACAATTTTCATGTCCTTCTGCCTGGCAATGATTTCAGGGGAGAGCGATAGTCCTTTAATATTATCAGTGTATATCTCATCTATTTCCGCACCGATACTTTTTATCATGCTTTTATCGGCATGGGTGCGTACTTCATCAATTGATTTTATTTTAAGTACTTCTTCTATAATGTTTTTATCATGGGGGCTGATTATTTGTCCGCCGTCGTCCCAATATGCCTTGTATCCATTGTATTCCTTCGGATTGTGTGATGCAGTAATTACAACTCCACTCTGACAGCCAAAATGACGAATTGCGAACGATAGTTCAGGTGTTGGTCGCAATGAATCAAAAAGATATACTTCAAAACCATTTGCTGAAAAGATATTGGCGGTTGTTTCGGCAAACAGTCGGCTGTTATTGCGTGAATCATATGCTATTGCTACTTTTATGGGGTTAAGTTTGCTGAAATTCTTTTTCAGATAATTGCTCAGGCCCTGGGTTGCCATTCCAACGGTATATATGTTCATCCTGTTTGTTCCTACGCCCATAACGCCACGCAGACCTCCCGTTCCAAATTCCAGGTCGCGGTAAAAACTATCGATTAATTCCTTTTCATTGTTGCTGATCAGATCCCGGACCTGTTTTTTTGTCTCCGCATCATAATTTCCATCAAGCCAGATTTTAGCTCTTGATTTAACTTCAGTTAACAGGCTATCTGTATTCATAATAGTATTGTTTCAATTTTGGACAACATCATCTTATAGCAAAAATAGGAAAAATCCGATATTAGTTTTGGTCTTATTTAATGCCAAAAGCTCTATTTTTAGGAAGCTGAACTTAAAAAAGCAAAAAATGTCAAAAAAAATATTGGTCATAAAATTCTGCAACTCTTTCAGAATTCATACTTTAGTGTTTTATACACGCCTATGAAATTAAAATCTTTACTCATTATCATTTTTTGTTTCTTATTGAATATTTCCGGATATTCTCAGAATCGTCCCAAAGTCGGATTGGTACTAAGTGGAGGGGGAGCTTTGGGCCTGGCCCATATCGGCGTTATTAAAGTTATGGAAGAAGCCGGGATTAAACTTGATTATATAGGCGGTACCAGCATGGGCGCCATAATTGCCGGACTATATGCTACCAATCACAATGCGGATTCCCTCATTAAAATCGCTGAGAAACTTGACTGGGTTGGAATGTTCAATAATACATATGATAGACAAAGACTATCAATCAGAGAAAAAGAGGAACAAGACCGATATATGGCCTCAATTTACGCAGAAGGATTTAAATTGCAGATGCCGACAGGTTTAACCACCGGACAAAATGTAAATGAAACCCTGAGCAATTTGTTTTGGCCTTATTTGTCAGTAAAAGATTTCGGTCAATTGCCGATTCCATTTTTTTGTGTAGCAACAAACCTTCAAAATGGTGAAGCTCATGTATTTGATCATGGTTCAATTGCTGATGCAGTGCGTGCCAGTATGTCCATTCCTTCACTTTTTACTCCGGTAAATATTGATTCACTCTGGTTTATCGATGGGGTAGCCAGTGATAATTTTCCGGTTGCTGCCATAAAAGCTAAAGGTATGGATGTTATTATCGGGGTGACACTGAATCCTGTTAAAAATGACAATAAAGAAGAGTTCAAACCCGCAAATTTAGCGGGTGTATTATATCAGACATCCTATATGCATGCACGAAATAAAAGAAAGAAAAACGAAAAACTGTGCGATATTTTAATTACTCCCGATCTTCAAAATTACAATGAGTTCAGCTATAAGAATACAGATAGTTTGATCGCAATAGGTGAAAGGGCAGCACGGGCGCATATTGCAGAATTCAGAGCATTGGCCGAACGTTTGAGAAAATTTAATGACACTGTACCATCAGTAAAAATCCAACCGCTATGGGAATACAACATTGATGAAGTGCAGGTATACGGACTAAAAAAGGTTAACAGAAATATCGTAATGACAATGTTGGACCTTAAGATACCCGGTAAAATTACCCGGGATGAAATGAAAAAAGGCATAAAGAGAATATATTCCAGTGAGTATTTTTCAAAAGTAACTTTTGAAATTGATTCCACAAATAATAAACAAATCTTGATTATAACTGCTGAGGAAAAGCCTCCTCAGCTGATACAATTTGGATTTCATTATGACAATGATTTTAAAATTGGCGTACTCTTTAATTTTACCCAACACCATGCTTTAATGAAGGGGGCGCGATTTTCATTTGATGCTATAATTAGTTCCTATCAGAGGTATAAACTGGAATATATCATATCGACTGGTCTGCTAACTAAGAAAAGCCGAAACAGCCCAAATTTTGAGTATAAACCGGATATACGGCTTGCATTGTCAGCTCATATACTTGATCCTTATGTTTATGATAGTGTTGGTGATATAAGAGCCAATTTTCATTATATACAGGATAATGTACAATTGTGTATAGTAAACAAGCGCATACGCAATTTGAATATAGGTCTGGGCGCTGAATATCATCATAGTGCTGTTGGCCCGAACATCGTAGGTGATCCTGTAATCAAATGGACTTCAGATCAGCTTAATGTATTAAGCTTTGTAAAATTTGATAATTTTGATAATAAGTGGTTTCCGACTTCCGGGCTAAGAATTAATGCTGGTGCGAATTACCGCACCGATATTGCTTATGCTGAAAAATATTATTCCAATTTTTTTACATATTCCATAGCAGCGCAGCTTGCGGTAAAAATTTTTCACCGTTTTAGCATAATTGCCGGTGCCAATACTTTATCTGTTCAAGGGGACAGTATTCCGTGGGATAATCGTGTTTTGGTTGGTGGCGTTAATAATACTTCCCTCGACATGAATGTTGTTCCATTCACAGGTTATAATTTGTTTGAAATATCAACAAAAAATACCCTGGTTGGAAAATCTGATTTTCAGTGGAATTTTTATGGAAATCATTATTTAATAGGCACTGTAAACGTTGGGAATGTTTCACCACGGTATGAAGATCTTTTTACCAATGGTGATGTATTATTCGGTTATGGACTGACCTATGCATATAAAAGCATACTGGGTCCGCTGGAAATTACCGTCATGAAAGCACAGCACCGGGATTTAAAGGCGTTTTTGAGTATTGGATTCTGGTTTTAATAAAATTGCGATGAAAGCTTTTTGGTATTAGGTTGTTAGGCCAAAGTATAATATTTTAATAGTTGATTATTAATAATGTGAATTAAGAGTTGAAAAAAAGATAAACCGCAAAGTACTCAAAGCAGGCGCGAAGAACACAAAGAAATATTTAGAATAAATTAATCGTTAGGATTTTTTATTTCTCAGAACGAAAATGGAATAACAACCAGTTAAATAGTTACTCTGAAATTTAATTATTTCAATGAAGCGTGAAATTATGACTTTGCGTGCTTTGCGTAGTTTCCTTTGCGTTCTTTGCGGTTAATTAAGATTTGGCAAATTTAACTCTTGATTCGCATTAATAGCTACTCTATATTTCCAATAGATAAAGGTTTCTTTTACCTGAAAATATCATGCCTCAATAAATTCACAAATTATACAACGAATAGAAAAAGGTTGTTGCAATTGCAAAAATTTAATGCCTGTTCCATATCCATAGCCGACCAAAAGAGGAGAATTAAAATTAAATCGAAGTTACATGCAACCATTTTCCATTTATATTGCACTTTATTGTGAAATCTAACGAATGAATTTCATTAATCGTCCCGGTGAAAAGAAAATAATAGAGGGTTGCCTGAGAAACGACAGGAAATCTCAAAAGTTGCTCTTTGAAAAATATAAAGATGCGATGTATACTGTAGTTTACCGTATTTTAAGAAATGAAGCCTTGGCCAGTGATGCTTTACAGGAAGGATTTATCCAGGTCTTTACAGGATTAAAAAGTTTTCAGAGCCGGTCAACTTTGGGTGCATGGATTAAAACGATAATGATACGTATGGCACTGAGAATTATTGAGAAAGAAAAGGAAACACTGGATTACGAAACTGAAATGTCGGAAGAAACAATAGAATGGGATGATGGTCTGACCGGAGAAATACTTGACAAGGCCATTGCAGAATTGAGTCAGGGATATAGAAGTGTTTTTTTGCTCATCGAAGTCGAAGGTTACAATCATAAAGAAGTTGGGGAAATGCTTAATATTTCGGAAGGAACTTCAAAATCACAATTATCAAGAGCAAAGAAAATTTTGCAGGAAAAATTAAAACATATGATGAATTAACCATGAAACAGAAAGATTCATCCATATTGAAAAAAGCAATACAGGGATTACCCGTTTACCATTTAGAAAATGATGAGGCCTGGTCAACTGTTTCAAATCGGATGGATCAATTTGAAACCATTCATAAGAAGCTTCCTGTATTTGAAGCACCCAAGGAAATTTGGGGAAGGATAGAAGAAAGATTGAATGAAACAGGCGTTATGGATAATGTTAAAAAAAGTACGCCTGTATCATCCATTTTGAAAAATAAAACCGGAATATCAATCAAGATAAAGTATTCTGTGGCAGCAAGCATAGCTCTTTTATTGGGTCTGGGCATATGGAAATATATATATCATATAGAAATGAATGGAACCATTATTTATACCGTTGAAAGTTCTGAAACAATTGAAAAGTTTCAACCTGAAATAAATGATGATACTCAAAATACAATGAACACCATAATTAGTCAAAACTGTAAATTCAGGCCCCAGGTTTGCAAGACATCATTATATAAATCGCTCGATCAACAACTCAACGATATTAAAAAAGAAATTGAGACAATGGAGCCTATGATCAAAGGCGGTGACCCACAGTTATTGAAATACTTTTATCGCTTAAATAATGAGCGTGTCGAAATTGAAAAAAGGATGGTAAAAATAATTATGCAATCATAAGTATATCTGATATGAGAAATTACATTCTAATGGTTTTCCTCGCATTTATTGTTGTGAAACCTGGTTATTCCCAAACAGACACTGTTGTAATTGTTAAGACTGATACAGTGTTTGTAACTGAAAAACAGGACAACATATATAAATTTTATATTCAAAATAAAGGACCGCAAACAAAACACCTCTGGAAATTAAACTTTCTAAAACCTGAGATCGGTTTTGAACAACGACTGGCTAAGGCATGGAGCGCTGAAGGATATCTTGGATTCGGACTATATTCTTTTCCGGTCGGTATCTCAATATCAAGTAACGATATTATCACTTCTGACGAAAATAGTTCAACAAATGAATCCAGAATTGAACAACAGTTTAAATATTATTATAATTTGAACAGGAGACAAAGGCTTGCTAAGAAGACCAATGGTTTTTCCAGCAATTATATTGCATCTAGTTTTTATTGCGAAGCATTCCGTTATGGCTCTAATCATACAAAAGCAATATCTTATAATCTGGGTATTCGATCTGGACTACAAAGAAGAATCGGAAATCTTGGTTATTTTGAGTTTTATACAGGACTATATTATCGATGGGAAAAACAGACTTCGCGCAATCTAGTTGGAAGTGGTAACAATTTATATTATGAGAACGAAACACAATATAGTAATGGGTTTATATTATTGGTTGGATTAAAGGTAGGGTTTGCGATTGATTCGTTTCATAACCTGAAAAAAATGTTAAAAGAATAACTCAAAGAAATTGAAAAGATATAATTATATATTGATATTGTTTTCTTTGCTTATAGTAAGCAGAGTAAGTTCTTCTGCGCAGGTAAAAGCAACTGTTATTACCAGGAACTTTGAGAAACGTTTCACGATGAGTGGTAATTCGGCTTTGATTATTAACACCGAACGGGGAATAATCTCAGTAAAAGGATGGGATAGCAGTGTTGTTAAGGTTGTTCTTAAGCTTGTATCCAAAAATATTGATCCAAAAATAGCGCGAAAAGAATTGGAATATATGTCGTACAGCATTACTAAAATTCGGTATTCAGTTTTTATTACCAATAGCATGACATTGCCTCAGGCAAATCAAGAAATTTCGAGTGTTATTCTTGCAGAATATGAAATTTTTGTACCGATCAAAACAGAAATTCGTGTTAATGACCAGTTTGGGAAATTAGAAATTGAGAATGTACAAGGGTTTCTTTTCGGAGAGCTGAAATACTCCGATCTTTCGCTAAACCGAAAATCAGGCAACATAAACCTAATAATAACTATTGGAGATTTTAACTGTTCAAAATCGCAAATTAACGGAATCTTAAAAACCCGGCATTCAAATATATCAATCAATGAGACTTCCGGAAGACTTCAACTTGAAACGGATTATGGAACATTGAGGCTTGCCTATGGAAATGAACCTCTTCGATTCGGTATACAATCCAATGCGACTGATATTTTTATAGAGCATTCAAACTGTTATCCGCTGGAATTGGATTTAACAGGCACTTATTGTCCGTTAAAAATTTCGGATAATTGTTATACTCCCAAGAAGATATTCTTACAATCTAACTACCAGCCCGATTCAGATCAGAACGAATGGAAGTTGATCTATCTTCCACCGGATAAAACTACAAGATTGAAGATCAGTGCTAAGTTTGGCACTTTGAATTTATTTTAGAATCTATAGGTTCGAAAAAGTTTATGGTCTTAAAGAGTTTGGGAAAAATTTATTTAGTATTCAAGCTGAGTATTACTTTCTCAAAACTATCGTTCCAGTAAGGAATTTCAATATTAAAACTTTCTTTGATTTTTGTCTTATTAAAGACGCTAAAAGCTGGTCGTTTGGCCAGTGCAGGATATTGGTCGGAGGTTATGGGCTTTACCTTGCAACTCAATCCCGCCAACTTCATAATTTCAATAGCAAAATCATACCAGCTGCAGACTCCTTCATTGGAAAAGTGATAAATGCCTGGTTTGCTAATACCGGATGAACTTATTGAATCCACAATTGAAAGAAGTGCATTGGCAAAATCAGCTGCTGAAGTGGGTGTGCCCACCTGGTCGAATACCACAGCGATTTCTTTTTTTTCTTTTCCCAAACGAATCATGGTCTTGACAAAATTATTACCATGAGCAGAATAAAGCCACGAAGTCCGGACTATAAGATTTTTTTCTCCCTGCAGAACAAATTCTTCACCTTCCAATTTGCTTTGTCCATATACCGATTGAGGGTTGGTTGGATCCGATTCATTGTATGGTCTGCAAGATTCTCCATCAAAAACATAATCCGTAGAAATATGAATCAGCGTTGAATTAAATTTTTCGCAATTTTCTGCCAACAATTTTGGAACATCACGGTTGAGTTTGAATGCTTTGTCTTTTTCTACTTCTGCCTTATCAACCGCAACGTAAGCCGCACAATTGATTACAATATCCGGGATATTAGTTTCAAAAAAACTTTCAACAGCCCTTTTGTGAGTAAGGTCGAGTTCATCAATATCGGTGAAAATGAAGTTACATTCTTTAAGTTTCTTGTACTTCAGACTTAACTCTGTCCCCAACTGTCCTTTGGAACCGGTAACCCAAATAGTTTTCATAGCTTAAAATGAGAAATTGTTTTTTGCATTCATAAATGAAGGTAATTTACTGTCTTTTTCAGATATCAGGATCTTTTCAGCAGGAATCTTCCAATCAATATTCAGGGATGGGTCGTTGTATTGAATACCAGCATCGAACTCAGGTGCATAGAATTCATCACATTTGTAGTACAATACCGCCGCTTCTGACAAAACAGAAAAGCCATGTGCAAATCCTTTTGGAATAAGCAGTTGTTTATAATTTTCATCTGTCAGCTCAACACCGAACCATTGACCATAAGTAGGTGATCCTTTGCGCACATCGACGGCTATATCCCAAATCCGGCCTCTTATTGCCCGTACAAGTTTTGTTTGTGCTTTTGGTCCAATTTGGTAGTGTAACCCTCTGATAACTCCGAAGCTGGATTTTGACTGATTATCCTGAACAAATGAGATTTTTAAACCCGCATTTTCAAATCCGGCATAACTATAACTTTCATAAAAATAGCCTCTGGAATCTTTAAAAACTGTTGGCTCTATGACGTATAATCCTTTTAAATGTGTTTCCTGAATTGTCATGAATTTTTCTCTTCTTAATCGAATATAATTATTTGATTTTCAGCAAGTTTTAATAAATATTGGCCATACTCGTTTTTCTCAAGCGGTTTGGCCAGTTTAAGAAGTTGATTTTTATCAATATATCCGCGGTTATAGGCGATTTCTTCAGGGCAGGAAATTTTGAGGCCTTGTCTTTTTTCAATTGTATAAATATAATTTGATGCCTGAATAAGACTTTCATGTGTACCTGTATCGAGCCATGCCATGCCGCGTCCCAGGATTTTCACTTTCAATCTTTCTTCTTCCAGAAAAATACGGTTCAAATCGGTTATCTCAAGTTCACCCCTTGCCGATGGTTTAAGGGCTTTCGCCTTTTTCACAACATCATTGCTGTAAAAATACAATCCTGTGACTGCATAATTTGATTTCGGGTTTTTTGGCTTTTCTTCTATGCTTAATGCTTTGCCTTGTTTATCAAATTCAACAACGCCATATCTTTCAGGATCATTAACATAGTAACCAAATACAATGGATCCGTCATCGAATTCAGCATAATGAAGCAATTCTTTGCCAAATCCTTGTCCGTAAAAAATATTATCACCAAGAATCAGGCAGACTTTATCATTACCAATGAATTCTTCACCAATCAGGAATGCTTGTGCCAGACCATCCGGTGAGGGTTGTTCGGCATACGAGATCTGAATTCCAAATTGATTTCCATCTTTTAACAAATCACGGAACATGGGCAGGTCTTTTGGCGTACTGATGAGTAGAATTTCCTTTATTCCTGCAAGCATTAATACGGACAAAGGATAATAAATCATTGGTTTGTCATAAATAGGTAACAATTGTTTTGATATTGATCCCGTGAGTGGATATAAACGGGTACCCGAACCTCCTGCCAGTATAATACCTTTCATAACTTATTAATTGTTAAGTACTAAATTTTTGAAATAATCAATCGTTCGGTTTAAGCCCTCTTCCAATTCAATTTTTGGTTCCCAGTGTAATATTTTTTTTGCCTGTGTGATATCCGGCTGTCTTTGCGTCGGATCATCCTCCGGAAGTGGCTTATATATGAGTTTGGCATTCGATCTTGTCAATCTGAGAATTTTTTCAGCAAGTTCGGCGATCGTAAATTCATTTGGATTTCCAAGATTCAATGGTCCGATGATGGCATCACTCGTATCCATCATTTTGATCATGCCATCTATTAAATCATCTACATACTGAAAACTTCGGGTTTGAGAGCCGTCGCCATAAATAGTAATATCCTCATTTCTAAGTGCCTGCATAATAAAGTTGGATACTACCCTTCCATCATTCGGGTGCATTTTAGGGCCGTATGTATTAAAAATTCGCAGGATTTTAATTTTTACATTGTTTTGAATATGGTAATCCATGAATATAGTTTCCGCACATCTTTTTCCTTCGTCGTAGCACGACCGTCGTCCAACGGGATTCACATTGCCCCAATAGCTCTCAACCTGCGGATGTACAAGTGGATCGCCATATACTTCACTGGTTGATGCCTGCAAAATTTTAGCTTTTATCCTCTTGGCCAGTCCAAGCATGTTAATTGCCCCCATTACCGAAGTTTTTATAGTTTTAATGGGGTTATACTGATAGTGAACAGGTGAAGCAGGACAGGCTAAATTATAAATCTGATCCACTTCAACGAAGAATGGAGAAATAATATCATGTCTTATAAGTTCGAAATAAGGGTTTTCTAACAAATGAATGATGTTGCTTTTAGATCCGGTAAAATAATTATCAAGGCAAATAACTTCATTTCCTTCATGCAATAGTCTTTCGCAAAGATGTGAACCAACAAAACCGGCACCACCCGTAACAAGAATCTTTTTCATAAATTTTCCAAAGCTCCGTAATTAAATAGTTTATCTGCCTATGCCAAAATACTCAAATCCATTTTCTTTCATTTCGGAAGGATCGTAAATATTCCTGCCATCAAATATCACTTTGTTTTTGATAAGTTTCAAAAGAATCTTGAAATTGAGAATTCTAAACTCCGACCACTCAGTAATTAGAGCCAGTGCATCGCAATTCATTGCAACATCATACATGTCTTTACAAAACTCAATTTTTTCGCACAATATTCTTTTTGCTTCGTCCATGGCAACCGGATCGTATGCTTTTACAGTAGCGCCATGCTCCAATAACTTATCAATCAGGACGAGCGATGAAGCTTCCCGCATATCGTCTGTATTTGGCTTAAATGACAACCCCCATATTCCAATCACTTTACCCTTTAAATCCCCTTTGAAGTATTTGTGAATTTTATTGAAAAGAACGAGTTTTTGGTCTTCATTCACGGCTTCAACAGCTTCCAGTATCCGAAGTGGATGATTTTTGTGTTTGCCTGTTTTGATCAAAGCTTTAATATCTTTAGGGAAGCAGGAGCCTCCATAGCCAACTCCCGGATATATAAATTTATTTCCGATCCGGGGATCGCTACCGATGCCGTTGCGAACCATATTAATATCAGCGCCAACCAATTCACACAAATTGGCTATATCGTTCATAAAGCTGATTTTTGTTGCTAACATTGCATTTGCTGCATATTTAGTCATCTCAGCGGATGAAATATCCATTATTAAAACAGGATGACCATTCAACAGGAAAGGCTTGTACAATTTTTCTATGGTTTTCCTCGCACGCTCTGAATCTGTGCCAACTACAATCCTGTCGGGTTTGAGAAAATCATCCACTGCCGATCCTTCTTTTAAAAATTCCGGATTTGAAGCTACATCAAAATCAATTTTCACATTTCTCTTATCAAGTTCCTCCTGAATTGCAACTTTCACTTTAGCAGATGTCCCGATTGGAACGGTACTTTTTGTTACAGCTACGAGATATTCTGTCATATGTTTTCCGATCTCATGTGCAACCCCCATGACATATTTAAGATCTGCTGCCCCATTTTCATCGGGTGGTGTGCCAACTGTTATCAGAACAGATTCACAATCTTTAATATTATCTCTTAAACTCGTTGAGAAAGATAATCTTCCTTTACTGGTATTCTTTTCAATCAATGCTTCGAGTCCGGGTTCATAAATCGGGACAATCCCCTTGTTAAGGTTTGTTATTTTTTTTTCATCAATGTCGATACATACCACATCAATTCCGGTTTCAGCGATACATGCACCGGTAACCAGACCAACATAGCCAACACCGACAATAGCAATTTTCATTTTATTTTTACGGTTATAGGGTTTATTGAATCCAACATTTCACTGAATATTTTTTCCAAATATAGGTATAGAGATTTTAAATTAGAATTTTTTGTTTCAAAATAGCATTTACTAAAGCTATTTAGATAAATATGGTATAGTATTTTAGGTCAGAGAGAATTATATAAGGTACACAGATTCCTGCGAATTAGGAGTTTAAAAAATATACTACCTTCTATGCGGTTAATTTATCTAATTTTGATTTGACCATTGGTTCACATTATTCGTATGTTTGATAATGAAAAGAAATTTTCTTTTGTATTCAAATAACGATAATTGCACAATATGAAGTATCAGCCGATTCATTTATGCAATTTGTACCTATTATTTTTCAAGAATCTTTAGTATTTTATAGATTAAAATTATAGTTTTGCAGCCTGATTTTTAACAATATAATGTCTAATTTATTAATTAAGTAAATTTAAATGTCTGAAATCGTAAAAAACCAAGAGGATGAGCAGATTCAAAATTCTGAATCTGTCGAAGAAAAAACTTCTTCGGAAGAAACCAATGCAAAAGAAATAACAGGAGAAAAACCAGAAGAAACACCTTCTGAAGCTATTGAAACTACTGATTCTGCTGCTGAAAATAAATCTGAATCAGTGGATGAGAAAAAAAAGGAAGCCAAAAAAGCTCCTGCAAAAGTTAAAAAAGAAACTACTTCAGTTGATGAAGAACAATTTGAAGTAAAGAAAAAAACTGTCAGAAAATCCGGATCAGCAAAGACTGATTATGATGAAAACGAAATTGTAGAAACCAAGAAACCTGTTAGAAAAGCACCTGTTATAGCTGCTGTTAAAGAGCTTCCTAAAGATGCCAAAGAATCTGACTCGGATTTTGACTGGGGTGTATATGGTAATTCAAACGATATATACTCAGCAAAAGACCGTGACAAATATGTAGAACTTTATGACAAAACACTTTCTACTGTAGCTGAAAACGAAGTAGTAGACGGAACGGTTATAGCAATGAACAAACGTGAGGTTGTTATTAATATTGGCTATAAATCGGAAGGCGTTGTCAGTTTAAATGAGTTTAGATACAATAACGATCTTAAAATTGGTGATAAAGTTGAAGTACTCGTAGAAAGTCAGGAAGATAAGAAAGGTCAGTTGCTTCTGTCACATAAGAAAGCACGTTCTTTAAGATCGTGGGACAGAGTCAATGAATCTCTGGAAAAAGACGAAATCATTACAGGATATATTAAATGTCGTACCAAAGGTGGTATGATTGTGGACGTATTTGGAATTGAAGCATTCCTTCCGGGTTCGCAAATTGATGTGAAACCAATTCGTGATTACGATATTTATGTTGGCAAGAATATGGAATTCAAGGTTGTAAAAATCAACCAGGAATTTAAAAATGTGGTTGTTTCTCATAAGGCACTTATTGAGGCCGAACTTGAACAACAGAAAAAAGAAATCATTGCCAAGCTTGAAAAAGGACAGATTCTCGAAGGTACCGTTAAAAATATCACTTCATACGGTGTATTTATTGACCTTGGAGGGGTTGACGGACTTATTCACATTACCGACCTTTCATGGGGCCGCGTAAACCATCCTGAAGAAATCGTACAACTTGATCAGAAATTGCAGGTTGTTATTCTTGATTTTGATGATGATAAAAAACGTATCGCACTAGGATTAAAACAGCTCACTCCGCATCCATGGGATTCTCTTGATAAGAATCTAAAAGTGGGTGATATTGTAAAGGGTAAAGTTGTTGTTATGGCCGATTATGGAGCATTTGTTGAAATTGCAACCGGCGTGGAAGGCCTAATCCATGTTTCCGAAATGTCTTGGTCACAGCATCTTAGAAGTGCCCAGGAATTCCTTAAAGTAGGTGATATTGTGGAAGCACAGATTCTAACTCTCGACAGGGACGAAAGAAAAATGTCACTGGGAATGAAACAGCTTAAACAGGATCCATGGCAGAATATAGAAGAAAAATATGCCGTTGGTCTGAAACATACTGCTAAAGTTCGGAATTTTACAAACTTTGGTGTATTTGTTGAAATAGAAGAAGGTGTTGATGGACTCATCCATATTTCCGATCTTTCATGGACCAAGAAAATTAAGCACCCTGCCGAATTTACCAATATCGGGGATGATATCGAAGTCACCGTTCTGGAAATCGACAAGGAAAATCGTCGCTTAAGTCTGGGTCACAAACAACTGGAAGAAAATCCATGGGATGTTTTTGAAACAATCTTTAAAATCGATTCAGTTCACGAAGGTACCGTAACCGAAGTAATGGATAAGGGTGCATTGGTCGCACTACAGTATGGAGTTGAAGGATTTGTTACTCCAAAACATCTCATTAAGGAAGACGGGTCAGTTGCGAAAGTTGAAGAAAAACTGCCATTTAAAGTGGTAGAATTTTCGAAATCTGCAAAGAAAATTGTACTTTCACATACAAGAGTGTTTGAAGACGAAAAAAGAGCTGTTGAAAATGCCGAGAAAAAAGCAACTGCCACAGCCACTAAAAAAGCAACCAAGAAAGTCAAGTCTAGCCTTGAAAAAACTACCCTTGGAGACATTAGTGATCTGGCAGCCCTGAAAGAAAAAATGGAGAACAAAGAAAAACATGGCAAAGAAAAATCCTCTGATTCGGATGAAAAGTAATATATTTATACAAAACTTTTCAATATGGAATTTAAGATAGAAAAGCATGACAATCACACTTTGATTCAAGTATTGGAAGAAAAACTTGATACTCACATTGCTCCTACATTGAAATCGGAACTTGTTCTGGTATCGGGTAATGGCGAGAAAAACATAATACTTGATCTAAGCAAATGTCGTTATTGTGATTCATCAGGTCTGAGTGCAATCCTTGTCGCAAACCGCCTCTGCAAGAATGCAGGTGGTACATTTGTACTGACCGGGTTGAACGATGCTGTTGAACGATTAATAACAATTTCACAGCTTGATACAGTGCTTAATATTACAAGTTCTGTAAACGACGGTGTTGATTTGATTGCTGAGGCTAGTAAATAATATTGCTTTGCTTTAAATTATGACATTTGAATTGACGGTGCTGGGGAGTAGTTCTGCTCTTCCTACGTCAGTAAAATTTCCTACCGCTCAGGTACTTAATGTACATGAGCGGTTTTTTTTAATAGATTGCGGTGAGGGAACTCAAATCCAATTGCGGAAAGCTAAAATAAAATTTGGCCGGATTAATCATATCTTCATAAGTCATTTACATGGTGACCATGTCTTCGGACTGTTCGGACTTATTTCAACTTTTAATCTTCTGGGCCGTAAGACAGTACTTCATTTATATGGACATTCCGATTTGCAAAAAATAATCGATTTTTATCTTTTGCAATTCGCCCCCAATAATCTTTTCCCAATTGAAATTCACCCTGTTGTTAAAAGGAAATGGCAGCTTGTATTTGAAGATAATGCTTTGGAAATATTTGCTTTTCCGTTGAAACACAGGGTGCCAACATTTGGCTACCTTTTTAAGGAAAAAACCGGTTCTCCAAATATTCGCAAAGATTGTATTGAGAAATATAATTTAACGGTAAAACAAATACAGGACATTAAAAAAGGAAATGACCTGGTGCTTAATTCCGGCGAAACGGTACAGAATGAAAACCTTACGGAAAGACCTTTTAAGCCCAGGACTTATGCATATTGTTCAGATACCGCTGTGTATGAAAAAATAGTTCCATGGATAAAAGACGCTTCCCTACTATACCACGAAGCTACTTTTTTAAATCAGGACCGAAAACTTGCCAAAGAAACAACGCATTCAACTGCTTTACAGGCTGCTACAATTGCTTCCAGGGCAGGCGCTGAGAAATTATTAATCGGCCATTTTTCTTCACGTTATAAAAATTGTGAAATTCTTAAAGATGAGGCCAGGCAGGTGTTTCCAAATACTTTTATAGCTGAAGAGTTGCAAACATATCAGGTGCCGCTGGTGCGCGAAGATTAAAAATAGAAATTCTTAATTTATACCCCCATCCAACCTTCCCCCAATTGGGGGAAGGCCAAGTCCCTCCCAATTTGGGGAGGGATTTAGGGAGGGGTAAAAATAGATGGAGAAGCTTAACTAAACGATATTGATTCTTAATTCCTGAAGGATTTTATCCAGGATATATTTACAGGTAGCGGTTGATCATCTTTAACAAATATTGGATTGAATTGATCTTATGTCCATAATTATACGTTTAGATAATGGCTATATTTGCGCCATTATTTTTATTCAAAAGCAAGCATTGTGCAGGAAAAAATTCTGATTCTTGATTTCGGATCGCAATATACACAGCTTATTGCCAGAAGGGTACGCGAGTTAAATGTATATTGTGAAATCCACCCATATAATAAAATTTCTAAACCGGATCCTTCTGTGAAAGGTGTTATTCTTTCCGGCAGTCCGTGTTCGGTTCGTGATGACGAGCACCCGGTTCCGGATTTGACATATATTAAAGGTGCTGTTCCGATTTTAGGAATATGTTACGGTGCCCAGTTTATTGCCCAAAAATCGGGGGGAGAAGTGTTACCTGCAAAACACCGTGAATATGGTCGGGCTAATCTTGAGTTTATTGATCCGGATTCTGAATTGCTGCAAGGGATGACTCTTAATACACAGGTTTGGATGTCGCATGGCGATACCATCGTAAAAATTCCATCAAACTTTAAAATAATAGGAAGTACCAGCGATGTTAAAGTTGGCGCTTTTCATATTGAAAATGAAAAAACCTACGGTATTCAATTTCATCCCGAGGTTTATCATACTACCGAAGGATTAAAACTTCTGCAAAACTTTGTGGTGAAAATTTGTGGATGTAAACAGGACTGGACACCTGCTTCATTTATTGACAGTACAATTCGGGAATTGAAAGCCTTACTGGGCAATGATAAAATTGTGCTGGGACTTTCTGGCGGTGTCGACTCATCCGTGGCCGCCGTTCTTTTAGACAGGGCCGTAGGAAAAAATCTTACCTGCATATTTGTAGATAACGGATTGCTTAGGAAAAATGAATTCCAAAAGGTACTTGATTCCTATAAACACATGGGACTGAATGTCATTGGAATTGATGCTGCTAATATTTTTCTGGATAATTTAAAAGGGTTATCAGAACCGGAAGCCAAGAGAAAAAGCATTGGAAAAAATTTTATCGAAGTATTTGAAAAGGAAGCGATTAAAATTCAAAATGTGAAATGGCTGGCCCAGGGCACAATATATCCCGATGTTATCGAATCTGTTTCCGTGAATGGTCCCTCGGCTACAATTAAATCACATCATAATGTGGGGGGGCTTCCGGAAAGAATGAATTTACAGGTTGTTGAACCTCTCAGACTTCTTTTTAAAGATGAAGTCCGCAGAGTGGGTAAAACTTTGGAGATTGATGACATTATTCTGAGCAGGCATCCATTTCCAGGTCCGGGTTTGGCAATTCGGATCCTTGGCGAGGTCACTTCCGATAAGGTATCGCTCCTTCAGGATGCAGATGATTTATTTATTGAAGGCCTTAAAGAATTTGGACTTTATCACCAGGTTTGGCAGGCGGCTACAATTTTACTTCCCGTCCAATCCGTAGGTGTTATGGGCGACGAGCGTACCTATGAAAATGTAGTTGCATTGCGTGCTGTTACTTCTACCGATGGAATGACTGCCGATTGGTGCCATCTGCCGTATGAATTTCTTGCAGCGGTTTCGAACCGTATAATTAATAAAGTAAAAGGTGTAAACCGGGTTGTTTATGATATTAGTTCAAAACCTCCTGCTACTATTGAATGGGAATAAATTAGAATAGCTGCATTATATAAATCGTTCATTATGAAAAAAAATATTTCTGCTTTTGTATTCATTTTTGTTTTTTTCACCACAGTATTGGTAAAGGCACAAGAACAAGATCAAGAAGTTATTCAACAAAGTATTAAATTCAATTACTTTCTTAGCTATCTTGAAAAATATTATTTTGATTCAATCCATGCAAACAAAATCGTTGAACAGGCGATAGAGAATGAACTTAAAGAACTTGATCCTCATTCGGTTTATATCTCAAGTGAAGATGTTAAAAAGATGAATGAGCCTCTTCAGGGTAATTTTGAAGGGATAGGCATATCTTTCAACATATTAAATGATACCCTTTTTGTAGTTGAAACTATTGGTGGGGGTCCTTCCGAAAAAGTGGGTGTTAAGGCAGGTGACAGGATCGTTAAAGTGGATAATAATAATATAGCAGGAATAAAACTTACCAATGATAAAGTCTACTCTTTGCTTCGGGGTCCTAAAGGAACTACGGTTAATATTACTGTTTTGAGAAAATATGTTTCAGGACTGCTTGATTTTAAAATAACCCGTGATAAAATTCCGATTAATAGTATTGATGCTTCATTCATGGCAGATAAAGGGGTTGGATACATTAAACTGACCCGTTTTTCGATGACAACAATGGATGAATTCATTAAATCTGCTAACGAACTTAAAAAACAAGGGGCACAAAATTTAATTCTTGACCTCACCGGAAATGGCGGAGGCTACCTTGATGTTGC
>Ga0182027_10000447_pt1 | contig 72214 bp, 66 predicted proteins | sample 712E1DmetaG_FD_121300 | JGI IMG/M metagenome (GOLD analysis project Ga0182027, IMG submission 121300) | Permafrost microbial communities from Stordalen Mire, Sweden - 712E1D metaG (Illumina Assembly) | ecosystem: Environmental > Terrestrial > Soil > Wetlands > Permafrost | place: Sweden...
GCTGTTCACGGTGGTCAGCGGCATCATGCTGCTGGTTTCCTACGGCAATCCCGACGTCGCTACCAAAGCGCGCAAAACACTGACCTATTCACTGATCGGCGTGATTCTTGCCGGACTATCCTATGCCATTGTAGTAATCCTAGCCTCGATTACAGCCTAGAATGAAAAAACCAAAACCCACATTTAGAAAATTTCTGATTCTGCTTACGGCAGTTTGGATTTTAATTCCGGCAATTTGTTTAGCCGATGGTCAAACAGGCGGTAACGTTCCCGCCCCGACATCTGGTTCAACACCAGGCTCCACACCGTCAGGGGGCGCCGGAGTCGCCGGAACAGTTACTGTGAACGAACTCCTGCCGCAATTCACCTACACCAATACCAGCAGCGTGGCCGGCACCAAGATTGGAGCAGTCAATGCTCTGCCCCATAACGACTGGCGAACCACGCTTACCAATATTATCAAACTGCTGCTCAATATCAGCGGCGGCCTGACTCTGGTGTCCTTTACCGTCGGCGGAGTGATGATGATTATCTCCCAGGGCAACGGCGACCTGCTGAACAAAGGCAAACAAGTAACCTATTATTCCATAGCCGGACTGATCATTATTGCCGTTTCCTATGCCGTGGTCATCGGCGTCTCCGAACTGCAGTTTTTCACCCCCGGAGCGGGCGGCGGCGGTGGAGCCCAAACTTCCGGCAGCCCTGCCGCCACACCGGCAGCAGGAAGCACACCTATCCCCACAAAATAAGCTAAAACATGCCAATAAAAATATTTAAATTCATTATCACCCTGATCGCCATCGCGGAAATAATCTGCCCGCTGCAAATGGCCATGGCTGCCCCGCTGCACCACGACAATTTATTGGCCCGCGTGACACTGGATCCGAGTATGAAACCGGAAAATTCTCCGGGAGTAATTATCGACAGTAAAACGCTAAGTAACCAAGGCGCCGAAGCTTCCTTTGGCAATTACCTCCTGCAGATGCTGGCCGGGGGCCTGATTACCATTGCGGCTCCGGTAGCCATTATCATCATCGCCATTTCAGGTTTGATGTACGTTGTCTCCCATGGTGACCAAACCATCATGGATAAAGCAAAAAAGGCCCTGACCTGGGCCATCATCGGACTGATTGTGATTATTTTTTCCTGGGTGATTGTCCAAACCACCATCAGTATTGTGATCAGCACCAATCAAACTCAAACCACCAACCCTTCCACTCCGTCAGGCGGAAATACGCCCAGCCCGGGTTCAAACCCGACCCCTACACCCGCCCCCACACCTGCCCCTGCAGGCAAATAGAAATAAAAATCACCTTAAATTATTTTTGGACTTCCAGCTTCGGAAACAGCATCCCTGCCTCTCCCAGTTTCCGGCCGCTTTCCAGCATGCCGAAATCTTTTTGGCCTACACAGCTAAAGCCGGCCAGCTTAAATTCCGGCTCAAATAATTGTAAAATTTTCTCCGCGCTGCCGGGAATAAAAGGCAGCAGCATCAGACCCAGATGCCGGATGACTTCCAGGAGATTGTATAAAACTCCGGGCAGACGCGGACTCCCCTCCTTGGCCAAAGCCCAGGGTTTTGAGTCTTCCACATATTTGTTGGCGGCAAAACCGAGTTCCAGCACGACTTCCAGAGCCTTTTTCAGATCATATTCGGACAGATGTTTTTCCAGGTTTACCCAGGTTTGACCGACCTTAACCTCAAAACCGTCGTCCTCCCCGCGCTCCGGCACTATGCCGGCAAAATATTTCTTATTCATGGCCAGAACCCGGCTGACCAGATTGCCATAAGTGTTGGCCAGGTCATCGTTGTAGACAATTTCAAAACGGTTCTGGCTGAAGTCGCCGTCGTCCAGGGTCGGGATTTCCCGCAGCAGGAAGTAACGCAGCGCATCTCGTCCGTACTGATGGAGATATTCAAAAGGATCCTTCACATTGCCCAGGGATTTGCTCATCTTGGTACCTTCGGAAAGGATGTGCCCGTGCACCATGATTACCTTCGGCAATTCAAAGCCGGCCGAAAGCAGCATGCCCAGCCAGTAAACGGCATGAAAACGCAGAATATCCTTGCCGATCACCTGCACATCCGCCGGCCAGTATTTTTCACGGTCGATCACCGACAGATAATTGGTCAGGGCATCGCACCAGACATACATCAGCTGGGAATCATCACCCGGCACGGGTATGCCCCATTTCACCACCTCCTTCGGACGGGAGAAACTGACATCATTGAGCCCCTCCGCCAGGAAATTGAGGATTTCGTTTTTCTTTGATTCCGGCAGGATCCGCACCTCATCGGCAGAAATTTTTGCCTTGATCTTTTCGGCATACTTGGACAAGCGGAAAAAATAATTTTCCTCCTTCACCTTGACCGGCGGCTTCAAATGGATGGGACAGTTGCCGTTGATCAGCTCCTTTTCCAGTACGAATTTTTCACAGCCCACGCAATAAAGCCCCTCATAGTCGGCTTTGTAAATGTCGCCGGCCTCCACCAGTTTCTGCCACATCTTCAGCACGAAAGTGATATGTTTTTCCTCCGTGGTCCGTACGAAATAATCGTTGGAGAGACCCAGCTTTTCATCCAGGTCCTGAAAAAGGGCCGTATTTTCATTGACCAGCTCCTGCGCCCAGACACCCAGTTTTTCGGCTGCTTCAGCAATCTTCAACCCATGCTCGTCAGTGCCGGTCAGAAAAAAGACATCCCTGCCTTCCAGCCTGTGATAGCGCGCCAGAATATCGGCCTGCAGAAATTCCATGGCATGTCCCACATGCGGCCCGGCATTCACATAGGCGATGGATGTAGTGACATAAAATTTATTGGTCTTGGACATGAGTCTGAACGTAGAAAAAAGGTAAAACTTTACCCCTGAAATCTACTAAACAAACTCTCCTAAAGTCAACTGGGCTTTGTCCGCCAGGTTTAATCAATTGACCTAGGTTGTTCTTTTGGGAGCCGCCGGAGGTGCACTGGCAATCGGTATTGTTGGCGGCGCCGCCGGGGGTACTGTAGGCTGTTGTTCCCTCCCAGCCGGCGGTGCTGGCGGTACGGTCGGCCCGGCCGGGGGTTTGTTGGCCGGAACATTACCAGGAGCCGCTGGCCCTGCCGGTGATGTGGCGGCCGGAGCAGCGGGAGGAGCAGAGGCAGGCTTATCCGGTGCGACAGTGGTAGGAGCGTTCTTCGTGCCAGATGGCGTCTCTCCAGGCTTGGCGCCCGGTGCCGCCTCCGTTTTTGCGCCGGCTGCAGTTGGATTGGTCATTCTGCTATTTGAATCGACCGAATCCAGATAGGAAATCACTTGTTTTAGCGGATCATTGCCGACACCCGCTACCATTGTTCTTGATGTGGTATCCATAACCGGATTATTTCTGCCGAAATTCCCGGCGACATAGGTATCACCACCTTCTTTCCACATACGGATAGTCATGGGAGAAAAATTGGGAGCCGTGCCCACATTGACATTAAAAACCATTACATTTTCAGCAGTTGGCGCATTCCCCGGCGTATTAGCCAAAGACACATTTTCCTGTTTTACCATCTTGGTATTGCCAAAGATATTCATGGCCCGCACACCCAGCTCGGACATAGTCGCCTCCTTGAACTGGGCAAAGGACATTAAATTGGGCTCTGCATTACTATCCTGACTCCTGTCATAAGCCTCTTTTTGCTGCTGATATTGTTTCTGCTCTTCCTCATAATGCGGATGTGCCGCGTTATAATGAAACCAGCTCTCTTTATTGTTTTCATTTTGGAAGTATTCAGTATCAAATTCACGCGGATATTTAATACGATCTCGCAGCGTTGATATTATCTTGCCATCATCGGTTTTCGATGCTTTATCTTTATAGGAATTGGGATCATTTAATATCTTTTGTAATTCAGCCTTAACTGTATCAAAATACTCCTTTTTAAAGGCTTTCCACTTTTCCTCATCCCCTCCAAATGTCGATAAAGCTCCCAGTTTGATAGCATTGCTCTCAAAGGCTTTATCCAGACCGACCAGATATCCTTTTACCCTTGGATATTTGGCTAATTGTTCACTGGTCAAAGGTGAATAATCAAAACTGTTTTCAAGCGATTTTGCCGCATCCGGTTTGTCTATTACAGCCTTAACTTCTCTCTGGAATTTCGGGCTTTTCCAGCCATCCGGTCCCGATGGTTCAATACCGGTAAGTTTTCCCAGAGTTTCCCAACATATTTTAAGAGCACTTTGTTTTTTCTCCTCAGGCGTATTCCCCGTCAATTCCAAGGCATCAAGTTGTGCAAAAACGGCCCACCTTAATTCGTTACCATTTTTTAAAGGTTTTATAGCAGCATCAAATTCTTTTGCCGCTGCACTCTTTGCTTCCTGGTCAGGAACATCATGTTTCTCTCCAGTCCCCAATATTGGACTCACCTTTTCCAACCACAGCGGCGGCTGATCTTCCAATGGTTTTGGTTCTGCCACCATCTGTCTCAAATACCCCTGATCAACAGCCAATTTAATTCCGTCGGCATTGGGCGTTCCGTCCGGATTGAATAATCTGAAAGGCTTACCCACGGTGTCCGGACCCAAGGCCAGATAAACCAGCCCGCCACGATCCGCCGCCCCGGATATGGCTCTAATCTGAACATCTTTGGCCAATTCGGCCTGTCCGCTAGTTTTGATTGCCTCCATTAATTTTTCATTGCCCATGGTTTCTCCGCCATTGGTTGTCATTCTTTCCCTTTGTGCGGCAATTAATTTCCCCGCACCGACAAAAGCCTCCTGGGCATCCTTTCCCGGAACGCGCCCCAACAACTGACCGGAAGGTTCCATGCTAACCCTATAGGTGCCACCGTCTTCCGCGGCAATCTGCACCCGTTGTGCCGGTTCCAGTTTCTGCATCCAGTCAAAATCCAGATAAAAGCCGCTACGCATGGAAGCATTGCCATAAACCGCTTCACTACCCGATTTAGTAGAATCCCCCACCTTTTTGGCTTCCCCGACAGAATTAACCTGCAGCAGTTTTCCGGCCTCACTTCCAGCCAAAGTCTGTAAAACCGCTCGGTCCTGATCAAAAAATCTCCTGTCATTTTCTTCGGCGCGCATCTGATCGCGCTTGTCCGACGGGCTTTCCGCATATTTTCTCAGACTTTCCAGTTTTCTGATCATATCCTGGAAACCGCCGGCTTGAAATTCATAAGGCCCGCCTTTGCCATCCGTCGCCACATCCCGCTGGTCCACGGTGACAGCCAGTTCTCCATGGGCTAAAGCCTTAATCGTTACATCGGGATCATGACCCAGACCAGTATGCCAGTCGAATTCATATTTCACAGCATTATCTGCCACTTTTTTGGGTCCGGCATCCACCACCATGCCCCAGGCCTCGAAATATCCCTTATTATTAATATTGATATCCTGTATTTCCGCCAGCTCGACACCATTCTGAAGCTTGCTGGCAAAATGCAGCTGTGCTTCCTTCAGCCCATCGGGCCCTTTGGCTTTGGGCGTAAACTGATCATAGGCCTGCGGACCGTATTTTAAAATATAGGCCCCGTTTACAGCCAAAAAAAATTCACATTCCAAGGGGGCATCATTGAAAGGAATGGACATCTTCGCCGTCGGCCCGCCGTTAACATATTTCAGCATCTGTTCCATGGCGGGCAGATACCTCTTGTCCACCGCGCCCAGATCCTTCAAATCCAATAATTTGGCCACATCTTTTTCGGTCTGATCCAGTCTCGTGGGCTTCGGCTCCCTGGCCTTCTGTTCCTCGGCATTTTTGGCCGCCTGTCTGGCAATCAGCGCTTCGTGGGCAAAAGCCTCCAGCGGCTTCCCCTCCCTAAAGCGTACAATTGGACTTGAGGTTTTTTCCGCACCATCCTTCTTTGTAAATACCAATTTCCCGTTTTCAATTCCCACTTGTTCATAATTTCCCTGTTTCAACGCAGCCATTAATACCTGGAATTTGGCTTCATCCACCTTACCGGCATCCTTTTCCGTAACAGGCTCATCCTTTAAATAATTCAGCAGGGCCGTCCGGATCTCGGCGGCCTTGATGGTCACGGGATTTTGGGCTTTCTCCAAAGCTGTCGTTAAACCGTCCAGGTTGGTAATCTCCGCCAGAGGCACCATGGAAGACGTTGCCTTCTCCAGATTCTCCGGCTGCAGCCTGGTCTGTTCCGCCTTGTCCGCCTGCGCTTTTTCATAAACGGTGACATTCTCATGATGCTGGCCGAAATTTTTATCCGTCCAGGCGCTTCTGGCTGCATCCATGGCTGACTCGCTGGAGTCCAGATCGGTGGAAAAAGCAATCGGCTGTTTATCTTTGTCCATAAACTGCCATTTGCCTTCCACTATTTTGAAAGACGCCACGTTTTTTTGCTGCAGCCAGGAGGTCACGTCCTTATTCTGATTGCTGATCTTCACGTTCGGCGCCACCACCGGCGCTCTCGCCGGCCCCCCGGCGGGGGCATTGGCAGGCTTATTGCCCGCTGCGGCAGGTGCCGCAGCGGGGGCCGGCGGTGGCGCGGCAATCTCTCCCATACGATCCATCAAATGTGCCACAAACGCATCAACTGCTTTTTTCGGATCAACTTTTTCATTGGGGCTCTTCTTGTCCATTTCGGCCATGGCCAGGGCGGCAGTTTTAACATCGGGATCATTGCTTAAGGCTTTTCTTAAAGCCTTGGCATCAGGCTTCTTTGTAGCGGGATCGACAATGTCGACCGCATCCTTCATGGTCAGTTTATTGTAAATCTGGTCGCGCGCATCCAGCTCTTGCTTGGGGGCTTCCTGTGGTTTCTCCTTCTGCTCAGCGGCTTGCTCCAGTCCAGTTGGACCTGTCGGCTGTTGTGGCCCACCCTCACCGGGCGGGAAAAACACCAGCCTCTTCGGGAAGAAAAGCCTTTTGTTTTGGTATAGGTTAAACATTTGTACCTTGGTCATTTTTTGTTCTTAATTCATTGATCATTTGTTGACGGGCCAATCTGGCCGCATCCCGGATCTGCGACTTCTCCACCTCGCGGTAGCGCATCACCGCCGGCGCCACGGAATATTCCATCGGCTTGTTATTGGTGGGCAGTTTTTCCTCGCCACGGTAAAAAGAAAACTCGCCGTTTTCCACGCCGACAAAGTTGGCTCCTTCGGCCACCTTCTGCATCCAGACGTCCTCGATGGTCTGGCCTGGTTTCAGATAGGTCTGTAATGCGGCAATCACCCTCACCGGCATGTCTTCGTTATAAGGCCGCACATTCTGTTTCAAAAGTTCCAGAGTCTGCGCTATGTCCGCGGACAGCGGGCAGCCACCATTATAGAGCTTCCAGGCCACTTCTTGCTCCTGAAACTGCGCCAGCCTCTGCTCCAGGGGAGGTCTTCCCGCCGGCAGCGCGCCACTATTTTCCAAATTTTGGTTATTTCCGTCTGGCATAATTAGGGGTTCGCAGATTGGGTTTTATAAAGCGAAAAATTAAATACCGGCAAAAATCCCGGCGCTTTGTAATGAACATTCAGGCTCTTCACTGTGTTACCTCCGGCGGCATAGCCCAGACTGGTGATTTCGGCGGCATCCTTGACCAGTTTGGGAGCGCTCTCGCCGGGAACACTTTTTCTGGCCAGCACGCGGTAATAAATGTCCGCACGCGCCACCTGGCTGGGATCGTTCAGATTGGAAATCCCGGCAATATTGGGATTGACCATGTTGGTCAGAATCAGATAGTTCTCACGGTGATTGTCGATGAAGTCGCGCATCTGGCAGCCCGTGGCATCACCGATGGTAGTCCCCTTGATCAATGCCCCGCCCGTCACCGCGGTACCGGCATCCGTCTGATAGCATTCGCGGGCAGCCGACCAGAGCGTGACATCATTCAGGTCGGTGCCGGGTGCGTCGGTCTGGGCCGGCGGCCGCCTGCTCAGACTGGGGAAAGCGCAGGTTTCCGATTTCACATTATTGGTCGGATCATCAACCACGGCCCGGATATTGGCGTCGGTACCAATGCAAACCGGACTCTCCGGGCCGTTATTGGTCACGCCGGGATAAAAATCAGCGATCGATTCTGTTCTCTGCACCCCGCTGTTGGTCAACGGCTGCCCGTAAATTTTCCATCGCAGCACATCAAAACTTTCCAGCTTCATGCCCTCCAGCGGTCCATACAAATCACTGCCGTCACGGATATTCAGGTAATATTCAATCAGGAAATCGTCGACATTGACCGGCTCCGGAGCAACGGTTCCGGCTATGGCGCTGTTGTCCACCGTGCTGAACAGCGGAATAATGGCGGTTTCGTTCAAACCCAGTTTTCTGTAGGTTGCCCTGGGACAGTCCTGATAAACCTGCTGTTTGTTGTAAGCCAGGGCAAAAGGATCGCGCGAGCTGCCGATGCGGCAGTCCGCCGTAACCTCCCCGTTATTCCCGCTATAGGCCACTTTGTCCACGAAAATCGGCTGATCATCGGGAAAGCTGGGAATGGAATCGGTCTGATTACTGGTCGTAAAATCATAGGCAAAGGAAGGGTCAATGGTGTCCGACCCCGCTTCCACTTTGCCATTCGGCTCAAAACCGGCCTTGTTTTTGCTCAGTGCCAAAAGAGCATTTTCCGTACCGGCTTCCGCCGCATAATAAGCCTTGTTGGCATCCACCACCGACTGCGTCACGCGGATTTCCCTGATCACCAGTGTACTGATTCCCAGAGTCAGCATCATCAATATCCCCATCATCAGCAGGGTGATTAAAAGTGCCGATCCATTTCTGCCACCTGATTTTATCCGGTGGGTTTTCATCAGTTGCGGGCGGTTAACATAGTATGATAATTCAAATCGAAATTGACCGTATCCAGCCTGGAGGCGATATCCATATCCACGATCACCATCGGCGCAAGCTGCGTTGCCAGATTGTCCTGCGCGCCTGCTCCATGGGGATCCTTGGCCGGATAGATCTGGAATTTCATATTCTTGACCCTCAGATTGGCAAAAGCAAATTCCTCGTAGCCCGTGCCGCAATCCCCACTCCCGCCCGTGGTCAGGTTCTCGCCCACGCCGGTTTCCGGCTGCCAGGATCCGTCAACATTGCGGTATCTTTTCAGACAGACTGTTTGCTTTTCAGTGTCAAACTTGATAATGCTGCTGGACAGGCCGTCACGGGAAATGGTGCGCAGATTGTTCCCGGCATCCACGGTCAGAGTAGCCGCATCGTCACATCTGACCAGAGCCGCCTGGCTGAAGTCCAGGTTCTGCAGAAAACCCTGATTGTAACAGAAATAATCGATGCCGCCTTCGCGCAGTTCATTGTCCAGATAATCCGTGAAATTGCGCAGCTCCGAATACATCAGCCTGGTTTCATTGGCCGATTTCTGGGCCCGGACAATCTCCAGGAAGGCATCGGTGACCACCACCATAAAACCCATGAAAATACCGATGGCTATCAGCAGCTCAACCAGTGTAAAACCCTTTTTTTTGCTTTTATTTTTTCTCATTTAACGCCAGGCGGTTAAATCGGTAGTTAATACCACTTTTCTGGTCATCCCTATGTTGTCCTGCCAGAACACCAGCGAATTGACATGCAGTTCATCAAAAGCCCCGTTGCTGAAAGCGCTCTTGCCGGGCTCAACACGGATAATCCTGTGAAAATTATTGTCAACCAGAGTGTCCGGTGAGGCCGCCAGAGCTTCCAGATCATCACCGGGCAATTCCTTCAGCTCCACCGGCAGACAGCGCACCAGATTAGCCTGGGCACAGGTCCTGTCCACATTCTCCGGCAATACCAAGTCAAAATATTTTGGTCCGCCGGTCTGGGCCTCAAATAATTTTGCTCCCCAGACCTGCTCGGAAGAATTGGGAATGGAGCCGTTAAACGACAGCCCCAGCAACACATCGGAATCACGTACGAATCGCAATGCCTCTATTCCCTCCTGGGCCAGCCCGTTGGCCACCAGACTGCTGACATTGTCAGCATTGGTTCTGAGCACTACAGCCAGTATGCTTACCGCGCTGGTGATCACCATGGCCATCACGCAGAAAGATATAATGACTTCAGGCAGTGTGAAAGCCCTTTTTTGACCATATCTCCCTGGTTTTTTGATATGCGGCATCAAACTCATGGGGTGAAACACAAATTTATCCCTTAATTATACCAAAAAATCGACTTTTTTGAAAGCCGCCGTCAACGCTTCTTCCGCCCACCTTTAAACCTGCTTTTTACTGTTCTATGAGCCGCTAATTACTTTTTCCACCAGCCCGGTGACCGGTGAAAACAGCACTTTTCTGTCCCACTGGGGATGATCCGGGTTCTCCACGGTAAACAGCACGTCCTGCCCGGACAGAGCCTTCATGGCATTGTCCTGCCACTGGTAAATCTGGCTGAAAGGCGGTTTGAAATAGTAAACATATTCTTCCCCCTCACCCAAAATCAGCAAAGTGTCCTGAAAAATCGGCGATGGCCGCCAGTCGGTATCGGCAGCCACGGGAGTGCAGCTGTCCACAGTCTGTTTATCCTGACTCAGGGACACGTAATCCGTATTGGCGGTAAACAGGGCGCCGCCTGCGGCGGCGGCCTTGGCTCCCGTAACGATTTTTATGGCATAACATTGCAGAGTCGTCGGCACATTGTCGGCGTTGGTATTGCGGTGTCCGCTGCGGGCCATTTCCTGAGCTTCCCGGAAAGTCGCCACCAGCGTGTCCGCGCCAAAATCAATACGGGCCTGTATCTGAACCCCGGCATAACTGCCGACAGCCACCAGCGCCAAAATACCGATTATACAAATCACCACCAGCAATTCTATCAAGGTGAATCCGTCCCTGGCCCCGGATTTTGCCAAGTGTTTTTTGCTCATATTATTTCACTATGGAAGCCAGCTGGAAAACCGGTGAGAGAATGGCCAGCGCCAGCAGCGCCACCGTCGCACCCACCAGAATAATCATGATCGGCTCAAACAGGCTGGTCAGCCGCTTCAGGCTGTTATCGATTTCCTGGTCATAATGCTCGGCAATTTTTTCGGAGATCTTGCCAATGGCTGCAGTCTGCTCACCGACCGACAACATCTGCGTCACCGTCTCCGGAAACAGGAAAGGCGAATCCATCATCGCATTGGAAATTTTTTCACCATCCTTGACCTTATTGATTATCTCCCAGGTCTTCAGCGCATACATCTGCGAGGACATGCTCTGGGCGATGATTTCCAGGGACTTGATCACCGGCAGTCCGGATTCGATCAATATACCCAGATTGCTGATAAACCGCAGCACATAAACCTTGCGAAGCAGCTCACCCACCACGGGAAATTTCAGTTTCATAATATCCCAGCGATAAGCTCCGTCCTCCGATTCCTTCCAGATTTTGAACAAAAAATAAAACAGCAGCAGCGCTATGATTATCGCCCACCAATAGGCAACCAGAAAACCCGATATGCCGATCAGCAGTTTGGTCATCAGCGGCAGCTGCTCCTCCTTCAGACCGCCTTCTTTTAAGATTGCTATCAGCGAGGGAACCACGAAAGTCATCATGGCGGCGGCCGCTATGATCAAAACTCCCAAAACCGCCAGCGGATAGATCGAGGCGGTGATCAGTTTGATCTGCAGACCATTGGTTTTATCCAGCTGCGCCGAAAGCTTGAAAAGCATTTTATCCAGGTTGCCGGCGGCTTCACCGGAACGGATGATGCCTATTTCCATCTCTCCGAACACATCGGAAAAACGCGACATGGCCAGGGAAAAAGTGCTGCCCTGTTTCAGGTTGTAGGCAACGGTGTTAAGTATCCTGGCAAAACGGATATTTTCCGTTCTGCTGGCCAGGATAGTGATAGCGGTAATCAGGGGAATGCCGGCATCGATCATCACCGCCAGCAGATGAAAAAAATAAACTTTTTCCTGCAGCGGCACCCGGCCATGATCAATCAGGAAATCCTCCAGGCGGGTCAGCATGCCGGCCTGCGAATTATCGTAGGTACCGTAAACGACAGTCTTGCGGCTGTCGACTTTCAGCGGGCTTTTTAACAATTGATCCAGTTTTTTATCCTTGGTCTCGGACATCATTTTTATTTTACGATGACTAAATTCCCGTTTGATAATAGGCTTCCAGACTGATGCTGAAATTGACCCTTTCAATACCCTCGGTACTGCCCAGCTGAACGGTGATGCTCTGTACCACCAGTTTGCGCGGACTGCTCTCCAGTCCTTTCAAAAGACGTATCAAATCGGCTTCATTGCCGGTCATGCTGATGTTGATATCAGCCTTCTTGATATTTTCCTTGGATCCGGAAGCAATGGAAAAACTGATGCTGCCGATATTTACATCGTTTTTCTGCGCAATGTCGGAAATCGAGGTGATCAGTTTATCCTGCTCCAGTTTTTCCGGAATGGCCGTTAAAATAGTCTGCTGCTCGATCTCACCGGCATTCTGCAGATTGGCCTGGGCCTGCTGCAGAGTCGCCAGATCACTTTCCGCCTGGGTTTTGGCGTCCTGTCTGGCTCTTTCCGTGACCTTCAGGGCATTGTCTTCATCCAGGTTGGGTTTGAACCAGAAAATTCCAACGCCCACCAGGACCACCAGCAGAATCAGACTTACGATTGAGGAACTTTTTTTGCTTTGCATATAGACTAATTATTTCTTGGTACTTTTATTGCAGACGCATTGGTGGCGATGCCGGCGGCGCTGTCTGGCAGAGCCTGTACTGTTTCCGAACCTGTTTCCGGCTTCTGATAGGAAGTGTTGAGCAGAAAGCTCAACGTAACCTGCCCGCTTTCATCGCTGCTCTTGGCAATCGAGGGCACATAGGCTTCGGTAAAAAAGACACTGCTGTTAAAGATGGCAATAATCCTGGCCACGTCACTGAACGGAGGCTGGGCTGAAGGTCTGGTTACCATATTTAGCGTAATTTTACCGTCGGCCGACCCGGCATAAGACACTACGTTGAGCTGGGGCTGGCCCTGGGCATCCAGCGGCAATAGCTTTTGCACCTCGGTGATCACCTCCGACCAGCGTGTCTCACCTGACTCTATTGTTTTCAGGGCATCAACGGCATTCTGGCTGACCTCCACTTTATTGGCTTTGATGGTGTCTATCTGTGTTTGTATATCCTTGGTCTGTTTTTCCAGGTCAGCCGTGCTGGCCAGCACCTGGCCTTTGTCAAAACTCAGGAAAACTCCGTAGAGGATTGTGCCGATCAGCAGGAATAGCAGGATATAATTCAATATTCCCCCTTTTTGCAGGCGCTGATTGACCTGGCTTTCCCCTTCGGGAGCAGCGTTATTGGACTTGAGTGCCATATTTGCCTTTTATTAATTTTAATCCTAATATTTTACCACAATTTTGCTTCACTTGCAAAAGACCATGGCCAGAATCAGGAAGATCAACCAGGCTTTCCAGTGCTCCCATTGCGGGCACTTCAATCCGCCGGCGGCCGGAACCTGCCGCAACCATTGCCAAAAATGCCTTTACAGCAGACATGTGGATCTGAAACTGCCGGGTGACCGGGCCAGTGTCTGCCAGGGCCTGATGGAGCCGGTCGGCCTGGAACAAAACGGCAAAAAAGGCTTTATCATTCTGCATAAATGTTTAAAATGTGGACAGCAAAATTCAAATCTAATCGCTACAGACGATAATTTCGATGCCGTCATCAAACTCTCCCAGAGACAAAATCTCGACCATGCTTAAAGCCGGTGACGCCGTCGTCCTCGGCCTGTCCGGCGGGCCCGATTCGGTTTTTCTTTTTCATCAGCTGTTGGACTGCGGCCGGCCCCTGAAAATCATTGCCTGCCACGTCAATTATCACCTGCGCGGCCGGGCTAGCGACGCCGATCAACAATTTGTGGAAAAACTCTGCCGTAAACATCATGTGTCCCTGGAAATTTCCAGCGCCCGGCCGCAGAGCATGAAAGGCAATCTGGAAAATAACTGCCGGCTGCTGCGCTACCGCTTCTTTGAAAAAATCCGCCGCCGTTATCGGGCCGCCTGCGTTATGGTCGCCCATCAGCAGAATGACCAGGTGGAGACCTTCCTGCTGAACCTGCTGCGCGGCAGCTCCCTGAAAGGCTTCTGGGGCATGTCCGACTACGACCCGCAGAGAAAACTTTGCCGCCCGCTTTTGGACATCACCAAAAAAGAAATACTGCAGTGGCTGAAAAAAAAGCGGCTGAGCTTCCGCGTCGATCGCAGCAATTCTTCCGGCCGGTTCAGCCGCAACCAGATCCGTGCCAAAGTCATTCCCCTGCTGGAAAAAATCAATCCGAATTTCATTACCACCGCCGGCCTCTCGATCCGCGAATTGTCAGGACATTTGGCAATTCTGGACGATCTGGGACAGCAATGGCTGGACACCAATTTGCATTCCACTGCTGCTAAAATCCATTTTGACCTGACCGACTTTCTGGCTCTGCCGGAAAGTCTGTGCGGCATCGTCCTGCGAATATTGTTTATAAGGTTAAATGGCCAATCACTGACCCGCCAGACCCTGGGCGAAATAATCAAAACCCTGGGGAAAAACCGCAGCGGCCTGAAAAAGGAATTCGGCGACAACACTTTTCTGAAAATCGAAAAAGACCCCAAAAATCAGAAAAGAGTAGTTGTGATAGAGCGTAAAGTCCATTAAAATATCCGAGCGACCACATTATCAAATTTAAATGCCCATAGCGCAAACATCAGGACAAAAACCGCGATCAAACAATAATTTTCTGGCATTAATTGCCGTTATTTTAGCCATTTCCGCCCTGGCGGTCATCTGGAACGGCGGCGGCACACCGGCAAAAAAAGTCTCCCTCAATCAGTTTATAGAGGATGTCCAGAACGGCCAGGTGGCCAAGATTTCCCTGGATTCGGAAACGGATAAAATCAATATCACCAAAATCGACGGCTCCGAGGTCTATACCTACAAGGAAGCGGCCGCCACACTGGACCAGATTCTGGCCAAGGTCCCGGACAATATCAAAAAGGACATCGAAACGGATATCCAGCCGGTCTCCAATAACGGCTTCTGGCTGACCCTGCTGATGGATATTCTGCCCATTCTTCTGATCGTGGGCTTTTTCATGTTCATGATGCGGCAGGCCCAGACCAGCAACAATCAGGCCATGTCTTTCGGTAAAAGCAAAGCCAAGCTTTTCGACGGTACCAAGAAAAAAACACAATTTTCCAATGTAGCCGGCGCCGAAGAGGCCAAGCAGGAGCTGGTGGAAATAGTGGACTTTCTGAAAAGCCCCTCCAAATATGCCCAAATGGGTGCCAAAATCCCCAAAGGAGTGTTGCTGGTTGGACCACCGGGAACCGGCAAGACCCTGCTGGCCCGTGCCGTAGCCGGCGAGGCCAACGTGCCATTTTTCAGCATTGCCGGTTCAGAATTCGTGGAAATGTTCGTGGGTGTGGGAGCTTCGCGCGTGCGCGACCTGTTCCGCAAAGCCCAGAAGAATGCGCCCTGCATTATATTCATAGACGAAATCGACGCCGTCGGCCGCCAGAGAGGAACCGGTCTTGGTGGCGGCCATGACGAACGTGAACAGACTCTAAACCAGATTCTGACGGAAATGGACGGCTTTGAAAACGACACCGGTGTAATCGTCATGGCCGCCACCAACCGTCCCGACGTTCTGGATCCCGCCCTGCTCAGGCCCGGCCGTTTTGACCGGCGCGTCATGGTTGACCTGCCCGACCTCAAGGACCGCGAAGCCATTTTGAAAGTGCACGGTCGCAACAAGCCGCTCGACAAAGATACCAATCTGATGATCATTGCCCAGCACACCCCCGGCTTTTCCGGCGCCGACCTGGAGAATCTGATGAACGAAGCGGCCATCCTCGCCGCCAAGGAAGACCGCAAAGTGGTCACCCAGGAAGACCTGCAGGAGTCGGTGGAGAAAGTGATGATGGGGCCTGAAAGGAAATCGCGCGGACTCTCCGAAAAAGAAAAAACCATCACCGCTTATCACGAAGTCGGGCATGCCCTGGTCGGCCATTCCACCAAGAACTGCGATCCCGTCCATAAGATTTCCATCATTTCCCGCGGCTTCGCCCTGGGCGTCACCTGGTTTTTGCCGGAGGACGACAAACACCTCTACACCCGCTCCAAGTTCTTTGATGAAATCTGTTCGCTCTTCGGCGGCTACTGCGCGGAAATAGAATTCTTCGGTGAGATGAGCACAGGCGCCTCCAACGATCTGGAAAAAGCCACCGCCATCGCCACCAACATGGTCACCAAATACGGCATGAGCTCAATCGGGCCGGTCAGTCTGGGAGAGCATCACCAGGAAATCTTCCTGGGCCGCGATCTGGGCCATGTCAAAAATTATTCCGAGGAAACAGCCCGCAAAGTCGACGAGGAAATCAAGAAAATTTTGCTGGAGGGACAGAATTACGCCACCGAAACCATCAGGAAAAATGTGGATTTGATGAAAAAAATCACCGCGGAACTGATCAAAAAAGAGAGCCTCACCCGCCCTGAATTCCTGTCTTTCTTCGGTGAGACGGAGGAAGTTGATGATCTCAAACACGGCGTTAACCCCAAAACCGCCAAAAAAAGAAAAGTTAAAAAAGTTAATTAACCATGAATAAAAAGCCCGCTGATAAAAACCCGCCTAAGGATTCCGCAAAAGTTATTGCCGAAGCTGAAAAAGAAATCGGCCAGCTGTCCGTGGATGTTTATGAATCACCGGCCGAGCTGATCATCCTGGCCCCCATCGCCGGAGTAAAACTCAGCGACATCAGCATCAGCCTGACCGAAGACGTTCTGACCATCAGCGGCCAGCGCAGCCTGGAATTTAAATTGCCCTCCAACGATTACCTGATCCAGGAATGTTTCTGGGGTGAATTCTCCCGCTCCATCGTACTGCCGGACAATGTCGACCAGAGCCGCATCACCGCCAGTTTCAAGGATGGCCTGCTGAAAATAACCATCCCCAAAACGGCCGGCAACCAGAAAACTAAATTGATCCGCATTAAAAACGATTAATACTCCCTTTATGTCCCCGGTAAAACCAGTCACCAAAGCAATTTTTCCCGTGGCCGGCTTCGGCACGCGTTTTTTACCCGCCACCAAGGCCCAGCCCAAAGAGATGCTGCCCATTGTCGACAAACCGGTCATCCAGTACCTGGTGGAGGAAGCCGTCGCCGCCGGCATCAAAGATATTATAATAGTGACCGGCCGTGGCAAACGGGCCATCGAGGACCATTTTGACACCAGCTTCGAGCTGGAACACACCCTTGTGGAAAAGGAAAAACACGACCTGCTGGAGGAAGTCCGCAACATTTCCAGGCTGGCCAATTTCGTTTATGTCCGCCAGCCCAAGCCGCTTGGTGACGGACATGCCATCCTCTGCGCCCGCAACCTGATCGGCGACGAGCCCTGCGCCATTCTTTTCGGTGACGATATCATCGACGGCAAAGTCCCGGCCATCAAACAACTGATCGACGCTTATAATGAAACCGGCTGCTCGGTGATCGGCGTAAAAGAAGTGCCCAGGGAAAATATTTCCAGCTACGGCGTGATCGGCGGCAAAAAACTGGCCCATAATCTCTACGAGGTTAACCAGCTGGTGGAAAAACCAAAACCGGAAAAAGCCCCCTCCAACCTGGCCATCATCGGCAAATACATAGTCACGCCGGCGGTATACGACTGCATCGCCAAAAGCGGCCACAGCGCCGGCGGGGAGCAGCGCCTGATCGACGGCTTCGAAGTGCTGCTGAAAAAAGAGCGCATTTTCGCCAAGGTTCTGGAAGGCAAACGCTATGACACCGGCCAGAAAATCGGCCTGCTGACGGCCAACATCGACTTCGCCCTCAAACGCAAAGACCTCGGTCCGGAACTGCGCGAATATCTGAAAAAACTGAAACTGTAACCATTCACCGCAAGTAACATGAATACCCCGATTGTGGAAAGCTGGAAACCCAAAGCAAAATCAGACCGGCCCTCCCGCACGGACATTGGAAAATACTATCCGGATCCGTCCCGGACCAACTTCTGGAAATCCGAGGAGGCCGGGAAATATGAAGATTTCGCCACTTCCATTCCCAGCGACCACCCTGCTTATGATGTTGTCCATCATCTGGTCAATCCCAAAGATAAGCATGTTCTGGACTTCGGCTGTTACCAGGGACAAAGCAGTAAATGGCTGCTCGATGCCGGAGCCGCCAGAGTAGTCGGTGTAGATAACGTCGCGGAAAATATTGCACAGGCGCGTCAAAAATTCCGTGACTGCGCCAATCTCTCTTTTCTGGAAGTCCCCAGCCAGGCCCTTCTGCCATCTGATCTGGAATTCGATTCCGCCGCCATGACCTTCGTCCACCCGGCTATCAATAATAAAACCGATCTTTTTTCCGCCATTTTAAAAACACAACTGTCTCTGCGGCCGGGAGGCAGCCTGACCATGCTGGGACTGCATCCCAACAGTTTTTTTGAGAGTGCCAGGTTCCTCTACTACGGACATCAGATACCGGCCAAAATAGCCGATGGCGTTCCTTTCCAAAATGAACTGCGACTGCCCGGCGGACAAGTCATTCGTTTTATCGATTTTCACTGGCGGACCGAAACGCTGGTTTCAATTTTGCATGATACCAGATTTGCCGCCTGTGAAGTTATTGATCTGACTCTGGATTTACCCGGACCGGCCGGCGATGCGCTCCGAAAATCCGTGGAAAGTTTGGACCAGGACTGGAAAGGTGAATGGAAAATCCCCCTCTATCAGATAATTCAGGCCAGAAAGTAGAAGAAGATCATAATTTTCATTTTTTTCAAACCATACTGGAAAATCTCCCTTCCGCAGGATTGTTAAAAGCGGTTTTTTCTGCTATCATGTTTAGATTTACAAAAACAAAAATAAAAATGCAGCGAGAACCTATAGACTATAACTATCTTCTGGCCGAGAGCGACAAACTGAAAATGGCCGGCGAACACCTGGAGGCCATCAGAATTTGCGAAAAAATTCTGGCCACCGATCTGGACATTGAACAGGCCTACGAGGAAATCGGCGATAATTTCCTGAGCATGCGCGAATATGACAAGGCAGAGAAAGCTCTTATTCAGGCCCTCCGTCTCAACCCTGCCTCCGCCAACGCCCACTATCTGATCGGCTTTGCCTTTTCAGCCACCGGCAAGTGGACCGATTCCATCGAGCACCTGGAAACCGCCGACCGTCTGCAGGTCAATCACCCCGAAATTTTACGCTGCCTGGGCTGGTCCATTTTCCATTCCGGTGAAAAAAAGCAGGGACTGGTGCTGCTGGAAAGAGCACTGAACCTCAGCCCCCGCGATCCGCTGATCCTCAGCGACCTGGGCATCTGCTATTTGAATGACAAAGATTTCGACCGCGCCAATATGCTCTTCCGCAAAGTGCTGGAAATCGAACCCGACAATGAGAAAATCAAGGAATGCCTTTATGCGGTGAAATTCTTCAAGAGCGAATTCAAAAAATTCCGCGAATCAAAGAAATAAATTGATTCGGCCCGGCCCTCTTCGCATGATATTTCATAATATTATGCTTTTTAGTCAATTTACGCTTGCAAATTAAGTTTTATCTGCGAAAATGAAGACGATCCTATCAGTGAGTAATCGCTGGTTTTTAAAGCCCCGGGAGCTTCGGCCTCCGGACGCACCTTGAAAACGAGAGGAAAGTCCGAGCACCTATTAAGCATAATGGCTTCTAACGGAAGCAGCCGGCCGCCCTAAACGTCCGGTATGGAAAGTGCCACAGAGACAATACTAGTTTTGTCCGATCCGCTTCGGCGGAAAACAGCAAAACCAAAGGTGAAAAGCCTTGCCAGCCAGCCTCAACTTCGGTTGCGGCCAGGCGAGGTGCCTCCGTGCGAACGGAGTGTTATGGCAAACCCCATTTGGTGCAAGGTGGGATGGGAGATTTTGGGATTACTGGGCTTAATCAGTCCAAAACTCCCCACCGCTGGAACGCCGCCGCAAGGCGGCGCCTAGATAGATGATTACTAAGCATGCCGGCCTTCACGGGCTTGCATGTGACACAAAACTCGGCTTATGATCTGATGGGATCTTTTTTAAAAAAGATGAAACCTCTTGAAATTTTTTTCGGTGTCCTGCGCATTCCAGTAGACTTTATACTGACTGTTTTGGCATTTTTGCTGGCCTACCAGATCCGTCTGACCACCGATCTGATTCCGGGCGTGCAACTGCCGGTCACCATTTCCACCTTTCCCGAATATGGTGAATATTTGGCCGTAACCGCCATCGCCACCTTTTTGCTGCTGGTCTTTTTCGCCTTTTTCGGTTTATACGGGCTGAAAAGACCGGAGCCGCTCAGCAAACAGATTTCCAAGATCCTGGCTGCCAGCATCATCTGGCTGTTCACCATCATCACTTATTATTTTATCGTCCGCACCTTCCCCTTCTCCCGTCTGGCCCTTTTTCAGAGCTGGTTTTTCACTTTTATTTTTCTGGTCATCGGCCGCACTTTTCTGCAATCCCTGCAAAACCGTCTCTACCGCCGCGGCATCGCCCAAACGCGTGTTCTTTTGATCGGCGCCACCGAAACCGCCGGCGAAGTGCTGACTAATTATTTCAGGAATCCCCAGTTCAAATGCATCGGCTATCTGGAAAATCAGGATAAAAACCTGCCCCGCATCACTTACCTGGGCAATATGGAAAACCTGGAAGAGATCGTCCGCCAGCACCGCATCGAAAAAATCATTCAGTGCAAGGAACAGTTGAACACGCTGCAGGAAGGCTCGCTGCTGGATTTCTGCCGGGAACATCAGCTGGAATACAGTTTCATTCCCGACCAGCTGGAAATGCAGCGTACCAACATCGAAATCGAAACACCTGCCGGTATCCCGGTGATCACGCTCAAACCAACCCCCCTGGAAGGCTGGGGCCGCGTCTTCAAAAGAGCTTTTGACTTTTGCGGCGCCCTGATCCTGACTATTCTGCTCTCCCCTTTCCTGTTGATCATTGCCCTGCTGATCAAGCTGGACGATCCCAAAGGAACCATTTTTTTCAAATATCTGGACGACGGGTCGCGCGTCAAACGTGTCGGACAAAAAGGCCGCCTTTTCCATTTTTACAAATTCCGCACCATGAAGCCCAATACGCATAACCTGCGTTATACGGAGCTGTCACATCTGAATACGCGGCAGGGCACGCCCATGGTCAAGATCAAGAACGACCCCCGCGTCACCCGCATCGGCCACCTCCTGCGCAAAACTTCGCTGGACGAGCTGCCGCAATTATTCAACGTGCTGAAGGGTGAAATGTCGCTGGTTGGTCCCCGTCCGCATCTGCCGGAGGAGGTGGCGCATTATGCCAAACATCATAAATTTGTACTGACCATCAAGCCCGGCATCACCGGCATGGCCCAGGTCAGCGGCCGCAGCGATCTGGACTTCGAGCAGGAAGTGCGCCTGGACAGTTTTTACATTGAAAACTGGAGTCCTTTCCTGGACCTGAAAATACTGGTTCAAACCCTGCTAGTTCCCTTTAAAAAATTTGACGAATAGGGTAAACTGCCAGCCGTGCCCGACTAATCCGGCAACGACTAAATTAATTCCGCTAAATAAATTACCTTCATGGTCCGCAAATTCATCGAAAAACTCATTGGCGAGCCCAATGAGAGATCCCTCAAAAAAATCCGCCCGCTGATCCCCAGAATCAACGCCATCGAGGAAGAGTATCAGAAAACTCTGACCTCCGACGAGGACTACCCCAAAAAAACCGCCGAATTCAAGGAAAGATATCAAAAGGGTGAAACCCTGGACGACTTGCTCCCGGAAGCTTTTGCTCTGGTCAAAAGCGCCTGCCGCCGCATCTATGGCCGCGAATTTGTCATCGACAAACTTTTCGCCGAAAGCAGCCCCGCCGCCCAGGAAGAGCTGGAAAAGGAAGAAGGCAAAAGCGAAGCGGAAGTGGCCAAGGAAGTGGCCTCGCATAAATATGTCTGGCGCATGATCCCCTTTGACGTACAGCTGCTGGGCGGCATCGTCCTGCATCAGGGCAAAATCGCCGAGATGAAAACCGGTGAAGGAAAAACGCTGGTTTGTACCATGCCCCTCTACCTGAACGCCCTGGCGGGCAAAGGCGCTTTCCTGGTCACCGTCAACGAATACCTGGCCCAGAGAGACGCCGCCTGGATGGGCGTGGTCTATAAATTTCTGGGACTCTCAGTCGGCGTCATTTTAAATAACATGCAGACTTCGGCCAAAAAAGAGGTCTATAACTGCGACATTGTTTACGGCACCAACAGTGAATTCGGTTTTGACTATCTGCGCGACAACATGGCCACCTCCCCCGAACTACTGGTTCAGAAAGAGCTCAATTACGCCATCGTTGACGAAGTCGACTCCATCCTGATCGATGAAGCCCGCACGCCGCTGATTATTTCCACCGCCGCCAGTGAATCCACCGATAAATACATGAAATACACCCAGCTGGTACACAGCCTGGAGGAAAACACCGACTTTGAAATTGATGAAAAGCAGCGCGCCGCCACCCTGACCGAGACGGGCATAGCCAAGATGGAAAAAATGATGGGCGTGGAAAACATTTATACCGACGCCGGTTTCGAGGAGGTCCATCACATCGAGCAGGCCCTCAAGGCCAATTTTATTTTCAAGAACGATGTTGATTACGTCATCAAGGACGGGGAAATCATCATTGTTGACGAGTTTACCGGCCGTCTGATGCCCGGACGCCGCTATTCCGACGGACTGCACCAGGCCATCGAGGCCAAGGAGCGCGTGGAAATCAAAAGGGAAAGCAAAACCCTGGCTACCGTCACTCTGCAGAATTACTTCAGACTGTTTAAAAAACTCGCGGGCATGACCGGTACCGCCAAGACCGAGGAAGAGGAATTCCTGCAGATTTACGGACTGGAAACCATCGTCGTTCCCACCAACAAAAATGTCGTCCGTCTGGACCACCCCGATGTCATTTTCAAAAACACGCGCGGCAAATTTATGGCCGTGGCAAGCACGGTCAAGGAGGCCCATGACAAAGGCCAGCCTGTCCTGATCGGCACGGTATCGATCGAGAAATCCGAGCTTTTGAGTAAAATTTTACAGAAGGAAAACGTGCCCCATGCCGTTTTGAACGCCAAATACCATGAAAAAGAGGCTGAAATTGTGGCCAAGGCCGGCATCAAAGGGTCGGTTACCATCGCCACCAACATGGCCGGCCGCGGTACCGACATCAAGATCGACGACGAGGTGAAATCGCTCGGCGGACTGCTGGTGATGGGCACGGAAAGGCATGAGTCCCGCCGTATCGACAATCAGCTGCGCGGCCGTACCGGCCGCCAGGGCGACCCCGGCGAAAGCAAATTTTATGTCTCCATGGACGATGAGCTGATGCGCCTTTTTGCCGGCGACCGTATCCAGAAAATGATGGAAATGCTCAACCTGCCCGACGAAACGCCCATACAAAACAAGATGATCAGCAATTCCATCGAAAGCGCCCAGAAGAAGGTGGAAGGCCGCAACTTTGATGTCAGAAAGCATCTGGTGGAATATGACGACGTCATGAACAAGCACCGCGAAATCATCTATTCCCGCCGCCGCAAAGCCCTGTTCAACGACAATATCAAAAACGAAATTGTACTGCTGATCGAAAGAGAAGCGGAACGCATCGTCCGCAATAACCAGATCGCCGACCGGCAGGATTTCAACTGCAAACAGATTATTGATGAGCTGGCCATTCTGGACCCGGACGTGAAAGCACATCTTTCCCTGGAAATGCTCTCCGATCTAAACGACGATGAATCCCTGATCGAGCATGTTAAAACTTTTCTTTTTGCCAGCTATCAGAACAAGGAAGCCCGCCTGACCGACCCGGAGATACTGCGGCGCATCGAAAAAGGCGTTTCGCTGTCGGTGATCGACGCCCTCTGGATGGATCATATCGACAATATGCAGAACCTGCGTGAAAGCGTCTCTCTGCGCGGCTATGGCCAGAGAGATCCGCTGATCGAATACAAGGAACAGGCCTTTCTGATGTTTACCAAACTGCTGACCGATATCCAGATCAATTCAGTGAACACACTCTTCCGTCTGAACCTGGAGGCACAATTGCCGGCACATCTGCTGAAGCCGGAAGCCCCCGTACAGAACATCATCACCAACGCCGACAGCTTCGAAGGCAATCTGCAGGGTGGCGGCCTGAAGGCCGCCCAGAGCAGCGACTGGGCCATGGCCCCGCAGCCGGCGCCAGGCCAGCCGCGCGTGATGAGCGCCAATGCCGCCCCTGCACCCGCCGCCACGTCCCGCCTGGCCTGCGACGGCCTGGGCCGCAATGAAATTTGTCCCAAATGTGGAGTAAAAGCAAAAAAATGCCCATACCAAAAGTCCTAGAAAGAGCGCTTAAAAGCGACGAAACACTGTTCAACCGCATCATCTTCTTTATCTGCGGGCTGTTTTTTTCGGCCATTTTCTTTCTGGTGATGCTGAAATTCCTGGGCACCTGGGGTGTTTACAGCGCCCTGGCCGTCAGCGGCACCCTCAATATCTGGCTGAAAAGTCACCGCAAACAAAAGAGACTGACCAATTCATTCAATAACGGCCTGATCACTTTCAACATCATCGTGATTGTCGCCGCTCTGTTTATTTTTATCGTCTTCTTTGGCGCCCTGCAAAATCTTTTAAATTAAACCCATGAACAATATCAAAAAACTTCTCGCCGATATCCAGAAAAAGGTCCCGCTGGAAAAAGTCGAGTTGATTTATCAGGGTTATTATTATCAGCATGACCAGATCCGAGGGGCGGTTTACGACTGCCAGTATCAGGGAAAACCGGCCATACTGAAAATCGTCGATGACGAGAGAATCATGCTGGAACTGGACGCCCATAAAGATTTTCTGGCCAAAAATACCAGCAAAAAGCTCAAAGCTCCGCAAATTTACCAGTCCGAACAGCTCTCCCCCACCTGCACCTGGATACTGATGGAAAAAGTCCCGGCCGGACAGGTCTTCGATTTGCCATATATCGAGAAAAACCGTGCTGAATTTCTGGAAATGTATCTGGAGTATAGAAATAGTTTTCCGGCACAACCTTCGCGCGCACTCACCCTGGCTGAAAATCTGCCGGCCAATGATTTCCATACTATGCGGCTGGCCCGCTGGGCCGATCTGGGCAATACGCAGGAATACAGGGATTTTCTGAAAGACGGCAAAAGGATTGTCGACCCCGCCAAACTGGCCGTCTTGTTCAGCCGCAGTCTGAAAATTATCAATGAGATTTTTACCGGCCGTCCGATGATCTGGAGCAAAGGCAATTTCTGGCCCAATCACCTGATCAGAACCGCCCCCGGTGAATATTACCTGCTCGACTTCAGCCTGACCAAAATGTATCCGCAGGGTTACGAATTGGGGGCTCTGCTCTGGTCCTGTTACCTGATGTCCCTGCACTATAATGACCCGCTGGACCAGTGGCTGTCCGGCATGGACAGCTGGGGAAAAGACCTGACTGACCTGGCCGAAAAATTGAAATATCCGGATCCGGAAAACCTGTTGCGCGGCTGCCTGCTGGAACGCGCCTGGGGCTCGATTTTCGCCGACACCCTGGCTACCGACAAACCCGCCCAATACAAGGCCAAGATGCTGGAATATCTGACCCAACTGGTGGAGAAATTGCTGAAATAAACTGGCACAACGGTAACCTTTACACACCATCACATGAAATTCAAAATAGCCGTTGTACAATTCAGAATTACGCCTTATGCCCCGCAGGAAAATTTAAAAAAAGCAGAAAAATTCATCAGCAAAGCCGCCTCATCCGGAGCCCGGATTATCGTCTTCCCGGAAGATTTTATAACCGGACCGGTGGAAGGAGAAAAAAATTATGCCGATTCAAAACATCGATACAGGGACTACTTTCAAAATCTGGCCAAAAAATACCGCATCGATATTGTGCCCGGATCTTTTGTGGAAAAAGAAAAAAACCTCTTCTACAACACTACCTATTACCTCGACCACACCAGCAAAAACAAAGCCAGATACAGAAAAATAAATCTCTGGTCTACCGAAAGAAAATTTTTCACTCCGGGCAAAGAAACCACGGTCTTCAAAACCAGGTTTGGCAAAATCGGTTTAATCATCTGCTGGGATATCTTTTTTCCGGAAATTTTCAGAAAAATGGTGAAAAAAGGAGTAAATATGGTTATCTGCCCCAGCTATTGGTGTTATGAATATGCGGAAAAAGGATTGCAATACGACGCCAACTCGGAAATCAAACTGGTGGACGCCTTGTGTGTCAGCCGGGCCTTTGAAAACGAGATTGCCCTTATTTATACCAGTGCTGCGGGAACCATGACCTTTCCCAATTATCGGGAAAAACTGCTGGGACATTCGCAGGTCACGGTACCGTTCAAAGGAGCAATTAAAAAACTGGAGCATAACCGGGAAGAAATGTTTATTCAGGAAATCGACACGGAAATTTTAAAAGACGCGGAAAAGGTCTATAAAACAAGAGAAAATCTCTAACAAATAACATCAACGCCATGAGACACGAAAAAAAAACTTGGCCGGGATCTTTTCAAAAAATCCTGGAAGGCAAAAAAACTTATGAACTTCGCCTGGCGGATTGGGAATGTAATGAAGGAGACACTTTGTTTTTGCGTGAATGGGATCCAAAGACCAAAGATTATACGGGTCGAAGTCTGGAAAAAACCGTTACTTACATCAGTAAAACCAAAGATCAAACCTTCTTTACAAAAGAAGACGTGGAAAAATACGGCTATCAGATCATCGCTTTTAAATAAGAAACCATCAGAATCGGCGTTTTCTACTCCATATAGATCTCTCTCGGCTTCGCCCCGTTAACCGGGCCTATGGCACCTTTTTCCTCCATCATGTCCAGCAGGCGCGCTGCGCGCGCATAACCCACCTTCAGTCGCCGCTGCAGCAGCGACGCAGAGGCTTTGCGCGAGTCCATCACCACCCCCAGGGCCTGTTCATAAAGATCATCACCAACCTCCTCATCGGACAGATTGGAGCGCGGCAAACCCTGCACCGAGTCGGCGGCAATCTTTGGTGAAATAATATCCTCGTACATCGGCTCGCCGTGCAGTTTCACATTGTTGACCACCCGCTCGATTTCCTTGGTGGAAACATAAATCCCCTGTATACGGATCAGTTTGCTGGTACCTCCACCCAGATAAAGCATGTCGCCCTTGCCCAGCAAATCCTCCGCCCCGATGGTGTCGATAATCGTCCGCGAATCCACCTGGCTGGAAACGGCAAAAGCAATTCTGGCGGGAATATTGGCCTTGATCAAGCCGGTGATCACGTCCACCGACGGGCGTTGCGTGGCCACCACCAGATGCATACCCACGGCGCGGGCCATCTGGGCGATGCGGCAAACCGAGGCTTCCACCTCCTTGCCGGTGGACATCATCAGATCGGCCAGCTCATCGATGATCACGACAATATTGGGCATCTTTTGCGGTATTTCCTCAGACTCGGGTCGGCTCTCCGGCATGGTCAGAAAAGTGCCGCCTTCCTCCATATGCACTTCATTGTGCGCCTTTTCCATGGCCTCCTTGAAAACCCCGCCATTTTCCTTGACCACCTGCTGTGCGTCAGCCCGCCTGTCCCGAACCATTTCATTGTATTCGGTAATATTGCGTACCCCGTGATCGGAAAGCATGCGGTAACGGCGGTTCATTTCAGCCACACACCATCTGAGTGCAATGGCCGCCTTTTCCGGATCGTTGATCACCGGCGTCAGCAAATGCGGCAGACCATTATAAACTTTCAGTTCCACCTGCTTGGGATCGACCAGAATCAGCCGCAGATCGGCCGGGGAATTTTGATATAAAAGAGACAGTATAAAAGCATTCATGCCCACCGATTTCCCCGAGCCGGTGGCACCGGCAATCAGCAGATGCGGCATGGTGGTCAGGTCGGAGCAAAGCGGTTTACCGGCCACATCACGGCCCAGTGGAAAACGCAGATTGGATTTGATTTCCTTGTATTCCCTGCTCTCCAGAACTTCACGCAGATGCACCGTGCTGCGATGTTCATTGGGTACCTCGATGCCCACCAGCCCCTTGCCGGGTATGGGCGCCTCGATGCGTATGGCCGTGGCGGCCAAAGCCAGTGCCAGGTCATTTTTCAGCGTGGTGATCTTGGAAAGCTTGATGCCCTCTGAAGGCTTCAGTGTATATTGAATGACTGTCGGTCCCACATGCACCTCATGCATGGTCACGGAAATACCGAACTGATCCAGTTTGGCCTGGATCTTGCGGGCATTGTCGGCCAGCAAATCGTCGTCCAGAGCCACATCCGGTACCGCCGGCGAAAGAATATCCAGACTGGGCGGTTCCCATTCGCGGTCCAGACTGTCAAAACGGGAAGTCAGGGCCTCCCCTGACTCGTTCTTGATGGAAATTTTTCTGGTTTTCATGGCCACGGCCGGCTGATCGTCATCATCCCCGCTTGTGGCGCTGTCGTCGCCAGCCCCCTGCGAAATCGCCGCGCGCCGGATTTTCAGGGTAGACTCGGCCTCACCTTCGCCGGCCGGCATGGCAAATTCGCTGTCCGGAATACGGTCGATTTTTCTGAGCACCTCCTGAGCCTCCTCCTCGTCCACGGCCTGTTCAACTTCCTCCGCCCTGGCCGGCCGCCTGATTTTGAGATCATCCACCTGCGTCAGATGAATCTGCGGCAAACTGGGTTTGAAAAATTTTAAAATGGTGATCAGGGAAAGCTGGAAAGTCAAAAGCATGCCGGTCAAAAGCAGCACCAGAAAAACCGCGCTGGCACCCAGTGTGCCCATCTGCAATTCCTTCAGCAGCAAAAAATTGGTGACAAAGCCGACCAGGCCGCCATACTCCCCTTTCTGGGCCACGCTATAAATACTGTCCATCGGCACCGAGAGATGCAGGATGGACAAGACCGCCAGCATCATCACCGCCACACCCAGTATGCGCGAAAGCGGCAGATCAATACGGCGGGACAGAAAATACATCAGTGAAACCAGGATCAGCACAAAAGGAAATCCGTAGATCCCCCAGCCCAGAATCGGCTTCAGGAAATTCAGCCAGGCCTCGCCGACGATGCCAAAACTATTGTTCAGACTTAGAATAGTGAAAACTCCCAGGCCGAGATAGAAAACCCCGTAAATTTCACGCAGTACCGACTTTGGCACATTGAGCGTCAGGGTGGGTTTGCTTCTGGACTTGCGGCGCCTGCTGGTGCGGGCCGCTGCCACGGTTCTTCTTTTCCTTCTGGCCATATTAAAAATCGTGAATATATTTTACTGTCGAATCTTTGCCCCTGAAGTATAAACAAATCCTAGTCTTGCGGCAAATCTTCTGCTATATTCGGCACGTTAAAAATTAAGTTTTCGCCATGACTGTCCGCACCCGTTTTGCCCCTTCCCCGACTGGTTACCTGCATATCGGCAGCCTGCGCACCGCTCTCTACAGCTATCTGTACGCCAGACAGCAGGGCGGGACTTTTATTTTGCGCATCGAGGATACCGACCAGACCCGCTATGTAGAAGGCGCCGTGGAAAAACTGATCATGGTAATGGAAAAAATGGGTTTATCGGCAGATGAGGGACCTCAAATCAGCGACAAGCCCGCCAGGACTTACCGTGATCCCCGCTATGCCCAACTGACCGAAAAGGGCGACAGAGGCCCCTATATCCAGTCCGAGCGTCTGGAATTGTATCAACAATACGCCCGGGAACTGGTGGAAAAAGGCGCCGCCTACCACTGTTTCTGCACGCCCGCCGACCTGGACAAGATGCGCGCGGAGCAGGCGGCGGCCAAGCTCGCCCCGATGTATGACCGGCGTTGTCTGCGGCTTTCCGCCGAGGAAGTGGCTGCCAGGCTTAAAACCAATACATCCCATGTCATCCGTTTGAAAATACCGCGCGACCGGAAAATTGAATTTCACGACCATGTGCGCGGCCGGGTCACTTTCATGGGTAATCAGATCGACGACCAGGTACTGATCAAATCCGACGGCCTGCCCACCTATCATCTGGCCAATGTCGTCGACGACCATCTGATGGAGATCACCCACATCATCCGCGCCGAGGAATGGCTGGCCTCCACACCCAAACACATCATCATGTACCAGGCTTTCGGCTGGGACATACCCGAATTCGCCCACCCGCCGCTGATTCTCAATGCCGATAAATCCAAGCTTTCCAAGCGCCAGAACGACGTCTCCGTGGAATCCTACCTGGAAAAAGGCTATCTGCCGGAAGCCCTGATCAATTTTGTGGTGCTGATGGGCTGGAATCCCGGCAAAGGCAGCGAACAGGAAATTTTTTCGCTGGAGGAGCTGGTCAAACAGTTCAGTCTGGACGGCATCAACAAATCGGGCGCCGTCTTCAGTCTGGAAAAACTGGACTGGTTCAATCATCTCTGGCAAAAAATAAAATTTTATCGTCGGCTGGACGAAGTTGCCCGCGAGCTGGACACCAAAGTCCAGATCACCGTCTCCAAGCATCAGGATCATTCCTATAACTTCACGGATCCGGCCCAAAACAACCAATTTGAACAAAAGCGGGCCGCCATGCTTTTGGACCTTTGTCCCGCTCTGAAGGCCAAGCCGGCGCCGGCCGCCCGGAAAAACAAACTTCTGCGCGCCCTGCTGGTGAGCGAGGATAAAGTTCTGCAGAAACCGGATGAAGTCTGGACCCAGATCCATTATCTGTTCGAGCCGGGCGCGCTGGACACTAAACTGCTGCAGAATCCCAAAATGGGCGTGGATAGTCCGGAGAAAGCCAAAAAATCGCTCTCTTTCTGCCGCGATATTCTGGCAGAACTGCCGCCGGAAGCAGCATTATCTGAAATCAAAACAATTTTTCTGGAAAAGATCAAAGCCGCCGGCCTTAAAAACGGCGAAGTGCTCTGGCCGCTGCGGGTTGCTCTGACCCACGAGGAGTTTTCCGTGGGCGCTTTTGAGACGGTCTGGGTACTCGGTCTGCCGGAAACATTAAAAAGACTTGCCGAAATCGACATTTAAAGGCAGAATACTAAACGCAATAAGAGTCAAAACATGAATTTTAGTGAATTATCACAAATAGTACGTTACCTCCGCAAGACACTGCCCTGTGCCAGCTGCCAGTCGGTCTATGAGCATGAAAGCATCGAAGTCCTTTCCACTTTTGACGATCAGGGCCTCTTCAGCCTGCATTGCCCCAAGTGCCAAAACCAGATTCTGGTGCATATCACTATCAGCGACGAAGAAAAAAATCTGTCAGAGCCGAAAAGCAAAGGCAAACAGTACATCCGCGCCCACCGCTCCATCACCGAGCAGGAGGTCAGCACCAAAACTCTGCAGGGTGCCAATATTTCCGCCAATGACATCATCGATATGCATCTTTTTCTGAACCAGTTTAACGGAGATTTTAAACAACTCTTTTCCAAACAAAAATGAAAAGTCGTACGCTCATCTCTCTTGCCCTTTTTTTGCTTCTGTTTCTCCCCGGCTGCCAGTTCATGCAAAAATCGGCCCGCGATCTGCGGTCCACCATCGACCAGACGGTTACCAATGTGCAGGACAAAGCCACCACCATCCAGACCAATGTCCAGGACAAGGTGAACCAGGTCCAGCAGGGCGTCCAGCAGGTCCAGACTACGGTCGATCAGACCAAACAGGCCGTGGACCAGAAAATCCAGCAGATCAATGAGGCCGGCCAGAAAATAGACCAGGCCAAACAGGCCCTGAGTGACGCCAACCAGGCCGTCAGTAACGTCGTCAAATAGCACATCAAACCGCAATGCTAATTCTAGTCATCAATTCCGGATCTTCCTCCATCAAATTCCGGATCTTCAGCAAGACGGGCAGCCATTTTCAGTTGCTGGTCAAAGGTCTGGCCGAAACCATCGGCCTGAAGAGTTCCCAATTGGGCATGGAAAAAAACACGGAAATAAAACTGCTGAAAATCCCGCTCAAGAATCATCTGGAAGCTTTGGAAGCAATTTTCAGCCACCTGAAAAAATACCGTTTTCTGGCACCCGGCGACCATTTCAGTTTGATCGGCCACCGCATCGTCCACGGCGGTGAAAAATACCAGAAACCTATCAAAGTCACCCCCAAAGTCCTGTCCGATATTCAGGAGCTTTCCAAACTGGCTCCCCTGCACAATCCCGCCCACATCGCCTGCATGAAGGCCTGCGTCCAGCTTTTCCCCAGGGTCCCGCAGGTAGCCGCTTTCGACACCTCCTTCCACGCCACCATGCCCAAAACCGCCTATCTGTACGCCATCGACCCGCAACTGTATGAGAAATTCAGCATCCGCCGCTATGGCTTTCACGGCATCAACAATCAATACGTGACAGGTGAAGCCACCAAAATTCTGAAAAAGCTGCGCAAAAAGCATCACAAAATGATCTGCGTCCATCTGGGCAATGGTTGCTCCATGACCGCCATCAAAAACGGCCGCTCACTGGAAAATAGCATGGGCTTTACTCCCCTGGAAGGCCTGATCATGGGCACCAGATCGGGTGACATCGATCCCGCGCTTTTGGAAGTGCTCAGCCAGAAACTGAAAAAGAATCTGCATGACACCACCGAAGTCTTAAACAAGCAATCCGGCCTGCTGGCCTTGAGCGGCATCAGCTCGGACATGCGCGCCATCTGGGCGGAGGTGCAGAAAAATAATCCGCGGGCCATTCAGACACTGGATTCCTTCTGCTACCGCGTCGGCAAATATCTGAACGCCTATATCGGCATCCTGGGCGGTGTGGATGCCATCATTTTTACCGGCGGCATCGGCGAAAACGCCTGGTATGCGCGTGAACGCATCTTCAACTACACCAGGCACCTGGGCATCAGACTGGACGAACAAAAAAACCGGCACGGCGAAACCATCATCAGCAGCCGCGGCAGCAAAGCCACCGTGATGATGATCCCCGCCGATGAGGAGCTGGAAATCGCCCGCCAGGCCACGAAACTTTTAGCCTTATAAATATGAAATTATATCCGCGCACTTCGCTCTATCAGGATTTGCTCCAGGTCATCGACCGTACCGATGAAATTTTAAAAAACAAGCCCCGCTCCGTTATTCTGCAGAAGCTGGACCTTGAGCTGGTGGAACTTTCCGGTGAGCTGGCCGTAGCCCTGGAGGAAAAGGAAATCGAGCAGGTGGACTTCAAACTGGCCCTGCTGGAAAACAATATCATCCGTATTATTCAGCTGGGCAATCTGGCGCTGCACAGAAAGGAAATAAGTAGGGAAGAAGCTGACCGGCTGGAGCAGCTGTTCAATTCCCTGTTGCAAAAATTCAAGAATTTTTCCCAGAAACGCAAAAACATTCTGATTCTCAGCTCGATCATGGGACAGGGGCACATGAGTGCCTCCAAAGCCATTGTGCAGGGCGTAGAATACCTGTACGGACGCGACTATAACGTCACCATTATCGATTTTTACGAGCAGATCGGCTCGCTTTTCAACAAGGCCACGGTCAAGGCTTATGAAGGCTCCACCAAATATCTGCCGGATGCTTACAAATATTTTTTTGAAGCCACCGACGCCAAATGGCCGGTGAAATTCCTCAACCTGATCAATTACCCCCTGAACGCCGCCCGTATCGAGAAACTGTTCAAGTCCTACAATCCCCACATCATCATTTCCAACTATCCGATCTGGGAATATCTGGCCTCGCTGATCATCAAGAAAATGGGCAAAATCAAATTCCTCAGCCTGGTCACCGATTCCATTTCCATTCATAACGCCTGGGCTACTGCCAATCCTGACGCCCATATCGTGGCCAATTTCGAGACGGCCATTTCCATGAAAAAACTGGGCGTGGCGGAGGACAAAATCCAAATTCTGGGTTTCCCCGTCAAAATGGAATTTTCCACTCCCTCCAGCCGGCAGGAATTTTTAAGCAGCCTCGGTCTCGACCACCATCTCTACACCGTCGTTCTGATTCCCATCACCGAAAAAGCCAAAGCCACGATCAAAATGATCAACGAAATCAGAAACAATTTCCAGAACATCAATCTGATCGTCATCTGCGGCAGGAACGTGGAGCTGTACCCCAAACTGGAGGAATATAACCATCACACCAATACGCGCATTATCGGCTGGACCGACCAGATGCCCGAATTCATCAAAAACTGCGATCTGGTGATCACCAAGGCCGGCGGGGCCACCGTCATGGAATGCCTGGCTGCCAAAAAGCCGATGGTTATCACCAACGTCATCCCGGGGCAGGAAATGGGCAATGCCGAGCTGATCAAACTGCATGAGCTGGGCATCATCCAGAAGGACGCCAAGATGAGTATCGCCGAATGCATCGAATACATCCGCAAAAATCAGGCCAGAATCCTGGGCAATTTAGCCAAGATCAGCAATCCCGACGCCAGCCTGAAGATCGCGCGGTACATCCACGAACAGATAAATTAACTCTCACTTTCCGGGTAAATGGTTTATTTGACTTTGATAAACCTCAATTCCCCTACCCCCAATTTTGCTTTAAACCTCCCTTTACTTGACACTTCCAGCAGTCTTAAAACCAGATGCGGCACCTGGCTGAACGGCTGAAACAGCATTTTTTCAATTAGACGATAATTGTGTTTTGGGATATCCAAGTCTGTCCTCTTTTGTGGATCGATAACGTCTTCCATTGAGTAAACAAAATCAGCTTCCTCAAATCTCAGTCTTGAACGAATTTCATCAATAACATTTCTCACCAGATCAGGTCTGGGAGCATCCGGATAACCTCTCAGACGAGCGATACGATTGAGTAAATCATCGGCTTCTTCAATGGAGAAAACCCATTTATGATCATTGGCTTCCTTCAATATGGAACCAAGGGGGACCTTAACATCCCTTTTATAATCGAATTCATAAATATCCATAATCGTTGAGAAGAATAAAGTTAGAACGTACTATAAAGCATTTTCTAACTTATGTCAACTCGACGTTATCCCTTCTAAAACATTATCAAAGCGCCGTCCTGTATATCGATGTTCCGGTCAGCACATACATCGTGTTGGTGTTCTTGTCGACCCAGAAGTCGCGGATATCCGACAGCTCGTCAAAGATATATTGTCCGGTATAAACCGCTCCGCCGGTCCGGTCATCCTTGTTGTAAACCAGAATGCGGTTTTCGGAGGGCTCCAGCACATAAATCTGAGTCATGTCCGTCTCCGTGTAAATCCTGGTCGGCGAGGTCAGCGCCTTCACCGGCAGCTTCTTCAGCGGGAAATCCACTTTGCTGCCCTGGAAAAGTTTGGTGATATAGCCGTCCGAGCCCAGCACATAGACATTGCCGTCGATGGCCATGTCCACCGCCGTTTTCAGATCCACGCCATTGGCATAGGGCTGCGCGCCGTCAAACTTGTCACGGCGTCTGGTGTAGCGCCAGATCTGATTGCCGGTCGGATCCAGAATATAGATCTTGTTGCTGTAGGCATCGATCACTTTGCCCTTTTTGAAAGAATCATCCGAAGTCTGCAGAAAATTCATGCGGTCGTCCTTGTATTCGATCACCTTGCCCGACTCCGTGAAAAACAGCACCGAATCCTGGTCGTCATAATTCACCGCCGAAACCACCTTTTCATTGTCATCGATGGTCAACGGATCAGCCACCTGATTCAGCATTACCGGATAGAGAGCATTATATTCATAGGCAAAAAGCTTATCCTTCAGATGCACCAGCCCTATAGCGCTGACATTGGAGCGTTTCTGCGACAAGTCGGCCATCAGCTCCATCTTTGGATGCATCACGCCGTCCAGCTTGTCCCGGGTCTCCAGAATCAAATCCAGCAGCTCGCGGGCCTTGTCCTTGTAATAGCCGCTGTTCAGAATTTCTATCCCTTTTTGTTCAGCGTCAGTCAGCATGGTTCCGGCCCTTTCCTTGTCAAACTGGCCGGTAGTAATGGCGGAATTAATCTCCTCGCGGATCTGTACCAGGTTATTGGACAAAGCCTGCACTTTCTGATCCTCTTCGGCCTTGGAACGCAGCCACCAGACACCCAGGGTCAGTATGAAAACCAGCACGATGATGGCAATCAGAATTTTATCCTTGCCCCAGTTGCTGAACGACCAGGGATTGCCGCCCTTGCCGCGCCTGACCCCGCGGTCCTCCGCGGATAAAGCGTTCACCTTTGACTGCAGCCGCGATACGGCTTTACTAAAAACACTTTTCAGGCGGTCCAGAGTGAAATTGGACTGCCCATTTTTCAGATTGAGAGCTCCCTGCTCTGCCGTTTCTTCCTGGACATCCTCGTACCCCTCCTCACGGTTATGGCCGACTGGCAGCTCCACCTCCGCCGCCCCAGGCGCCTTGGTCTGCATGGCCTGTATGGCTATCAAACCCACCTTGCTCAAGACCTCGCCGTGCAGAAAATCCCGGATCGAGGCGATGGTATGCTGCAGATTGCCGCTGACATGTTTGGCCAGATCGGTCTTGGAAACATAGCGCAGCAGCCTGGTAGTCGTGATCAAAATAAAGTCGCCTTCCTCCAGGTCGCCCGAGGCGATGTTGGTAAAAACATCTTTGCTTTCCGGATCCTGCAAATCGTCACTGATGGTCGTGGCCAGCCTCTTCCTGACCAGATAGGCTTCCGCTTCACCGGCCTGACTCAAAAACAGCTGGTCGCCGACCACGGCGGCAATAATGATGTTCAGCTTGCCCAGCCAGTCATTGCCTCTTTCTTTCTTGTAATCGTTAAGGGCTTTATTAACTTCTTTCAGGGCTTCCTCGAACCTCTCATAGCCGGCCAATTCACTGTCCGCGAAAAAAACGCGGCGCAGACGGTCAAAGATAATTTCCCCCACCTTGTCCGGATCGATGTTGTTCTGGACTATTTCCAGACAGATGAAAACCTTGCCGTTGTGTTCGCCGCCCTCGCCGAGGTCATAGGCGTAATTTTCTACGAAGCTGCCTTCATCGCTGCCCACAAATAAAAAATCGTATTGCGTTTTGAACTGGGAAGTAGCCATTTTATTTTTTATTTTATGATTATATCCGCACACATTTTTGTAGCATGAGTCTAACATAAAAATATAATTGACACAAAATTAACTTAAAGTTATCTTCAGCTGGCTAATTTACCTTTCTTTCATGCCAATATCCAAACTGCAGCAGAAAAAGCATCTGAAAATACACGGTTTCCTCTCCCGGATGAAAACCAAGGGCGGCAGGAAAGTGCTTTCAGCCCGCCGCAACAAGGGCCGCAAACAGCTCACCGTCAGCGACAAGAAATAGACAGCCCTTCCATTTCCGTTGTTTCGTCAATGCTCAAAAAAAATCAACGTCTTTCCAAAAATCAAGTTTCCTGGGTGCAGAAAAAAGGCGCCAGATTCTCCAATCAATTTTTTTCTCTGAAATTTCACCTAAACAAAGAGCGTTTTTGCCGCTATAGTGTCGTGGTCAGCAAGAAAATTGCTGCCCTGGCCGTACAAAGAAATCTACTGAAAAGGCAGCTTTACGAAATCATCAGGACCATGGGAGATATGCCCGCGCATCTGGACTATGTTATAACACTTAAAGCCCCGCTGGTCCCCCTTTCCTTCGCCGATAAAAAATTAAAAATTCTGGAAGCCCTAAAAATTGCTTCCCAAAACACCCCCACCCATGGATAGCAAAGCCCTTAAAAATATTCTCAACCAAGCCCTGACTTTTCTGGTCATCTTTCTGATCGTCAATTTCCTCTATAACCAGTTCTTCAACAAACCCGCCACCCAGCAGACCGGCGTGCAGTTTTTCGTCGCCCAGAAGCAGCTCGGCCAGAATGACCAGGTGGTCGCCCATCTGGAAAACTATACCGACAAGGACATTATCCTGAAAAGCCTCTGCCCGGCACCGGCCATTCAGGTGGAAATGATGAATAATGGCCAATGGACCCCCAAGACCGCCACCGCCAAGCTGGATTGTTCCACCCAGCCCGACCATACCGTCAAGCCCGGTGAAAAATACACCTACAGTTTCCGCAGCTGGAACCATCAGCTCTTCGGGGAGCTCGGCAATTACCGCCTGAAAGTGCAGCTCGGCGACCAGAGCCTGGAATCACCCCAGTTCGAGGTTACCAATATGTCCTTTTTCGGCTGGATCTGGAGCACCATCATCTATCAACCCATCTATAATGCTTTGATTCTCTTTGTCAGCATTGTCCCGGGCAACAATCTGGGACTGGCCATTATTTTGCTGACCATTCTCATCCGCACCCTGCTTTTGCTGCCCAATCAGAAAGCCCTGCGTTCCCAGAAGAAGCTGCAGAGCATTCAGCCGAAACTGGCTGAACTGAAGGAAAAGCACGGCGGCGACCAGCAGAAAATCGCCCAGGAAACTCTGGCGCTGTACAAAGAGCATAAAGTCAGTCCTTTCGGCAGCTGTCTGCCGCTTTTGATTCAGTTGCCCATACTGATCGGCCTGTTCAATGTGATTCAGACGGGCATGGATCCCGGCAGCAGTTACCTGCTCTACGCGCCGCTGCGGGGCTTCGACCTCTCCACCGTGCAAACCAATTTTTTCGGCTTGCTGAACCTGACCAAGATTGATTTCATTGCCCTGCCGATCATCGTCGGCGTTTTGCAATATCTGCAGTTAAAACTGAGCATGGGCGGCATGAAAAAGCCTAAAACGGAAAAGAAACCCAAGTCGGAGATGGAGATGGCCAACCGCACCATGACCTATATCATGCCTTTCATGGTGGCTTTCTTCACCGCCTCGGTGCCTTCCGGCGTCGGCCTGTACTGGGCCTTTTCAACCCTTTACGGTATCGGCCAGCAGCTGGTCGTCAACCGTCATCATGAACAAAGTGAAACACGCATCGAAGTGGTAAAATCCAACCGGAAGGATAAAAAAGAGCTCTATAAAGAACTGAACGAGCAGCGCAAAGCGGAGAAAGAAACGGGAAACAAAAACGATCAGGATCCCCCCGTCACCACCATCAAAGTTTAACACCTTAATATAACAAGTATGGAAAATCAGATCCATCAAATTCTGGAGGAACTGCTGGGAAGAATCGGTGTCAGCATCAATAAGATACGTATAGAGCAAGCCGATGACGGCGGCTACTCGGTCAATATCGAGACCTCCCATCCCAACCTGATGATCGGCCATCACGGCGAAAATATCGGAGCCGTACAGCATTTGCTCAAACTGCTGCTCTGGAAAGAATTGGGAGTCGAGGGTGATGACCGGCCTGAAATCGGCCTGGATATAGAAAATTACCGCCGCCGGCAAAAACAACACGTGATCAGTCTGGCCGAAAGAAAAGTGGAGATGGTGCGCAAATTATCTTCCCCGCAGAGCCTGCCTGCCATGTCGCCCTATTTCCGCCGCGTCGTGCATCTGCATCTGGCCCAGGAAAAATTCAATGACGTCAAGACCGAAAGCCAGGGACAGGGCGAATACCGCTACATTGTGATCAAACCCGAAATCACCATTTAAGCGTAAAACGCGCTCCAACATGTTTATAAAATCTCATCATCTTGCCTCCGGTGCCGCCAGCGCCATTTTCATATTCTCGCTTTTCACCTCAACCTGCCTGGCCCAAACCGCCGGCACTACCACCGGAACAACTTCCGCCACCACCGACAGCGTCACTCCCGCCACCGATCTTTTTCCCGACTTGCAGGTCGGCAGCCGTTATTATGTCGGCGTGAAATATCTGAAAGATCTTGGTTTGATCCAGGGCTACCCCGACGGCACTTTTAAGCCTGCACAGCAGATCAACCGTGCCGAAGCCCTGAAAATCCTGGTGGGAGCTATTAAATACAACAGCCTGAGCAGCGCGGAATTACCGCTGGTGATCAAGGAGGCCACGCCGGATGTTTCGGCAAACAGCTGTCCTTTCCCCGACCTGGAAAAACAGGCCTGGTATTATAGCTATGTCTGTGGGGCCTACAAAGACGGCGTGGTTTCCGGTTATCCGGACGGAACTTTCAAACCCGAACAGACCATCAACAAGGTGGAGGCCCTGAAAATGGATATCCTGCAAAGCGGCATACCGCCGCAAACCTGGTTTAACGACAATTTCAATGATGTCACCACCAGCGACTGGTTCTGGGGTTATGCCCAGATTGCCAATGCCAAGAGTCTGATCGTGGAGGATCGCCAGGGCAACCTGAACCCGTCCGAGACCATGAACCGCGGCGACTTTGCCATGCTGGTTTATCAGACCATCAAAGCCATGAAAAATAATTCCGAATTCGGACGCGCCAGCTATTACGGCGGCCGCTTTGACGGTCAGGGCACGGCCGACGGTGAAACCTTTCAGAGCGGTACGCTGACGGCAGCCCACAAAACCCTGCCTTTCAATACCATCGTCCGCGTCACCAACCTGGCCAACGGCAAACAGGTGACTGTCCGCATCAATGACCGCGGTCCCTACGTCAACGGCACCATCATCGATTTGAGTACGGCCGCTTTCGCCGAAATCGCCCCGCTTTCCACAGGCGTTGTTTTCAGCGAAGTGGAAATTATCCCGCCCCAATCCTAAAGCCCATGTCGACCGAAGACATCATCAAAAAAAGAGGCCGCAGCATCCCGCTGAAAACACCGCTTTCGCAGCAGATCAGAAAAAGCATCTATCAGCTTATTTTCACGCTGCTGGCCATCATCGTGCTGGTCAGCATAGCCTACCTGCTGAATTCCAGCCAGGCCACCCAGAAAGGCTATTCCCTGAACCAGGAACAACTGGAAAAGGATCAGCTGACTGAAACGACCCGGGATCTGGTCGGCAAAATCATCCAGGCCCAGTCCTACAAAACCCTGGAAAACAATGATCTGGTCAAAAAAATGATCAAACCCGACCAGCCCATTTACCTGGAAAATCTACCCGCCAAAAAATAAATTGATTGATATCGTCTGCCTGGCAAAATTTTGCCGGGCCAATTTTGCCTTTGACATAAAAACAGTTCACCATATAATAAGCCTGCCCTGGATCAGTTCCAAGGCAGGCTCTTTAAGGCGATATCGTCTAGTGGTCAGGACAGAAGGTTTTCAACCTTTAAACCGGGGTTCGATTCCCCGTATCGCTACCAATTTTATTTTACGGTTTTCCTCTCTACTCTGGTGACTTCCACGGCCCCTGCCACCGTTTCATCGATAATTACTTCATGCCGGCCTTTTGGAACTTCATCCGTAATATTTAAAGCCGCCATTCTGTCGGCGCACATTCCGGCCATGCCGGCCACTTGCTCCAGATAGGCCACCTGCCGGTCCGCTTTTTCACCCTTGGCAGGCACATTCAGCAGTTCAACCAGTTTGTCCAGCAATATATCCAGCGCCGCAGCGGCTTTGACCGCCTTTTCCGGATCAGGCAGATTGCGCACCAGATAATCCAGGTATCCCACCTTTGCCACCCGGTGCTTATAATCCGCCAGGTCCTCGCCCGACAATTTGTCCCTTTCTTTTGGCATATCCATATCCTTGTTTTAAAATTTGATAATAAATAATCGGCAACCCGTTTTCAGTCCGTCCCCGACCGATTTTGACTGATACTTCTGGTTAACGCGGCCACCTCCCTGCCAACCCGTCCGGCATATTCCTCCATTAAATCCGCCACTTTTGCCTGCGCCTCAGCATCTATAACCCCTAACTCCATCAGGCGGATCAGATTGCTTATCAGCACGTCAAAGGATCGTGAGGTTCTCTCTTTTAGAACCGGCTCACCGATCTCGCCCAGCATGTCAAAGACTTGACGCGCCTTCTGCAGTTTCAAAACCAGATCGATCGCGTCATGTCTGGTCATTTTTTTGTCCGCTTCCTGCGGCTCCTCAATCGTTATGGTGGGATCATCTTCAATCTTTTTGTCCGCTGATGTCATAAATTTAAATAGTTTAAAACCAGGTCGTAATTAAACCATATAACCATGTCTTTGACAATAGCAAGACCGCCTCTAAATTGAAATTTAAAATGGCCGATTTTTATATTAACTCAATTTTTTGACAAGACGATGAAATGTTGGCAAAATTAAATCCAAATTTAACGCTCCCCAGATGGAAAAACCGTATGAACGCGATATAGATGAAGCGCTTGTCGATATCGACGGCAATTGCCTGCCCTGGGAGAAACCGCATGCCCGGGCCTACCCGGCCATGGCCTCCGCCCTCGGCCGGGCCGCGGGTTTGCCCTACGAGCAGATGGTAAGGGAAATGCGCCAGGTCTACACCAGACATGGCACCATCGAATACGCCGCCCTGGTACAGGAAATGGACAGTTTTCAAATCCCGCCAAAATTGCCATCCGGAAAAAAGCGGGACAAATTATTGCGCCGGCAGCAGGAATTGATTGATCTGGTCAGAAAGGCCAGGAAAAAAGCCATGGCCGGCGTGAATGACGGACCTTATAAAAACGTCAAGAAACTGTTAAAAGTACTGCGTGCCAATCATCTGGACATCACCGCTCTCAGCGATGCGCCGAAAAACCTTGCTTTCCTGCGGCTGAAAACCAGCCGGTTGCTGGACAAATTTGACCGCGTCATCGGTACCAGATCCCCCAGCGACGAGCTTTTTGACCCGCGTTTCCACATGGAGGACAAGCCCTTTCCTATTCCGGTGCTGGAGTCCGACCTGCCCAAACCCTATAGCAATCTGGAAAAACTGCGGCATGTCACCGCCGAAGAAGTCAGCCGGAATTTCATCATGATTGGCAACAGCATGTATTCCGATGACGGCCTGGCCCGGCGCAATGGCATGCTCTTTTACCACAGCCTCTGGGAAGACGGCACGGCCGAGGATAGGGCCATCCTGGCCGAATTTGCCCCGGAAGCCCTCCCTGCCGCCGCGGAGCAGACCGTAAAAAAAGAGCCGCTCATCACACATCCGGGCTATGAAATGGTTGATGTGGAAGATCCGCTGCTGATCATCGAGGACCTGCACCGGCGGCAGCTGATCACATTGACGCCTGAGCCATGACTTCCTTGGCTTTGTCGACCAGGTAATCGGCGGTTGCCGCCACCTCGCCGCTGACCTGCTTGGCCTCCCCGGCTTTGTCGATGGCCTGTTTGGATAAATCCAGCGCCTCGCTCTTATTGTTTTCCACCATGGCGATAAAGGCATCCACCAGCATCTGATAGGCCTTGGCAATTTTCGCCTTGGCCAGAATCAGCTGATCCTCAAAATCCACCTTGATGGCCTGCTGCGTCATATTGACAGCCAGCGCCGCCGCCCGATGGGCGCTCAAAAGATCATTGGCCTCCAGATAGGGCCCGATCTGGGCCAGCTGCTTCTCCGACTGCACCATCAAAAAAGCCGTATCATCACCGCTCAGCATCACTTGCAAAAGATAGACGGTTTCGGCCACCTCGGCGCGGGTCATTTCCCTGGCCGGATAAACTTTATTATCCTTGTCCTTGGAAATTATGCCGCTCTTGCCGGCATAGTTCATATAGGGCGTAAACCATTGGCCCAACGGCACATCATCAAAAAGCTGCTCATTTTCCCAGAGCTCTTTTTTGAAACCGACACCGTTTAAAAGCATCTTGGCCAGTTCCGCTCTCTGCACCGTCCGGCCCGGTACAAAAAGTCCATCGGCATTGCCCGTCACAATCCCCTTTTCCACCGCCATTTCGATATAGCCGGCAAACCAGTCGTCTACGGCGACATCGCTGAAGGAGGTTTGCGTCACCGTTGCCAGAGGTTCAATCCCCAGCCCTTTCAAAATAATCTTCACCGCTTCGGCACGGTTGACCAGCAAATCCGGCCGGAAAGTGCCATCGTCATAGCCGGACAAAACCTGGTCATCGCTAAGCTTGGCAATCGCCACATAGTCCGGATGCAAAACGCCGACATCACTAAATTCTTTTGCCTCCACAGGCAATAAAAATAAAAAGGCTATAAAACTGGACAAAAATAACTTTTTCATCATCACCTAAAATCCATTTTTATTTCTATAACAATTCAGCTCAAAAAGCCAGCAATTATCTACAACTTAACCACACATTATTTTACTAATCTGACAAAATTACCTATCTTAAACTGGCTTAAACCAGAAATATCATGTTCATCCAAATCGATCGGTCAAAATGCATCGGTGCCGCCCCCTGTGTAGCAATAGCCGGTGATGTTTTTCAGCTGGATGAAGAGGGCAAAGCCGTCGTGATCGGACAAAGCAAGGATGAGAACAATATCAGACTGGCCGCAGAGTCCTGCCCCGTGCGGGCTATTTTTCTCTATGACGACAATAAAAAACAAATCTTTCCGCCAGTGGAAGAAATCAACCGCCCTTACCAGGAAAACCAACCATGACCACCCTAGCCCCGCCACATCGGATTGATTTGGAGCTGGCCGGACAGGCCTGGGAAATTATTGACGCGACCCAAAATATCGGCATCATCTCCCACCGGCATCCCGACCCGGACTGTCTGGGCAGCAATCTGGCGCTGTACCAGACCCTGACGCTTTTGGGCAAAAACGTTGCTTCGCTTTGCCTGGATCCCCCGCCGGAATCCTGCCGGGAAACTTGCCAGAACCACATTTTTCTAAATGAGTTGCCGGCAGACCTTTATGATCTGCTGATCTGTCTCGATTGCGGCAGCGACTCACAGGTTGGCTTTGAACTGACCAATCTTCAGCCACAGGTCCCGGTCATCAATATCGACCATCACACCTCCAACAATTACTTCGGACAAATCAACCTGGTTTACCCCACCGCCTCTTCCGCCAGCGAAATTGTCTATGAGCTGCTGAAAATCTGGCAGCAGCCGGTCACAGCCGCGCAGGCCACACTGCTTTTGATGGGCATTTATTTCGATACCGGCAGTTTCATGCATTCCAACATCAACGATCAGATTCTGAACCTGGCCGGACAGCTGGTAATCGCCGGCGCCGACCTGCCGAAAATTATTAAAAATCTGTTTCATAATTTCTCCGAGCAGAAATATCATCTCTGGGGAAAAACGCTGGAAAACATCAAGTTGACGCCCAGCGGCACCGCCATTGCCGTCCTCACACCCGAACCGGTCAACGATCCGGCAGCCCCGAATAGCGACACCAGCGGACTGATCGATTATGTCTGCATGGTCAGGGACTGCAATCTGGCCCTGCTGATCAGCCAGGAAAACGACGACCTGATCCGCGGCTCGCTGCGTACCAGGAAAGACTGCATCAATGTATTTGAAATCGCCAGAACCATGGGCGGCGGCGGCCACCAGAAAGCCTCGGGTTTCTGTTTTCCCGGAAAAATCCAGCGGCAGACCATCTGGAAAATAACCAATTAAGCATATGGACAGAATTATTATCCTCGACACACAGGGCAACGAAAGAGTCATGGGGCCGGAACATTTCAACGCCCAGCTGGAAAAATTGGCGCGTGAACAAAACGAGTACAACTTTCAGGCCGGCAAAATCTGGGACAAGGCCGGCAAATATCTGGAGATTTTCCTGATCGGTCCGCAGAAACAGGTTGCCGAGCAGCAATTTTTGGAGCTGCTGGCCAATGTCTGCCGTGAGGAAGGCTTTACCAAGCTCGCGGCGATTCTGCCCGGACATTTCGCCCTGCCGCCGATCAGCGGCCAGCCCGCGCACCCGGCTTTGCGGCTGGAGCTGGGCCGGCAGGCGCAGGAAAAAATGAAAAAGCTTTTTTTGCCGCCGGCCCAGAACCATGTGGACATCGAAACGCTGATTGTCAAAATTGCCAATCATAAAAGCTCCGCCGAAACCGCCCAGCAAATCGGGCGACTGATCAGGGAGGCGCGTTTCCTGCCCCATCAGAACACGCTCAAGGGACCGCAGGCTTATGAATGCATGCAAATAGTCCTGGAAGACAACCTTAACGACATTTTCGACCAGCTCAAGCAGGCTGCCATCAATTTCCAGAACATGATTTCCACCAATCTGGATTTCTCCAGGATCCGCCAGAAAATGTCCATCATCAAATCCACCCGCGGCTTTTCCTCCGGACCGGTGTCCTTCATTAAAATTTACACTTCCACTTTCGAAACACTGCGCCAGAATCTCAGCAACGACTTCACCCCTTCACAGAGTTTCACGCTGAGCATCCACCATCCGGACATCCTGGAATATCTGATCTTCATCAAGAATTTCCAGAAAAACACCCTCAACAAGCACCTGCGTTTCATCATCGAAATCACCCCGCAGTTTCTGGAAGCCCTGCTGAAAGACGAAGACTATGAGCTGATCAGCCCCGAAACGGAACAGACCGTCAATCTGCTGAGTGCCAAGAACACTTTTGACCTGCTGGCCTCCACCATCGTGGAAAACCAGCAAATCACTATCAAGCAGAGCAAATTCAGCCGCAGCAATTTTCAGGTGATTTCCGGTGTGGTCAACCTGGCCGCCTATGCCTTCTCGCCGGATTATCGGAAGGAGCTGGCCGCCGACCTGAAAATCATCCAGGAGTACCTGCAGAAACAGCAGACGGAGCTGGCCAAATTCCACAAAAACAACATCCGCCTGCTGATCAACTTCACCGGCTGGAATGATTTTCTGATCCACCGCAAAATCGTCTACAATTCGCTCAACGCCATCCAGGAGGCCACCGGGCTTTTCACTCATTTGCAGGCCGCGGTAGACCAGTCCACCGAGCTCTCCGTCAGCCTGCATTCGCCGCTTTTGAATCTGTTCGAACAAAGCCGCGGTCTGGAATGTCTGGACCAGCTGGCCCAGGCCAAATTCAATCTGGACGGCCAGGAGGTTCATCAGCTGCACGGCATCCTGCGCGAATATCTGACCGAACTGGGACTGGCCTCCAACGAAACCATCCGCCAGATTTTTGAGGCCAATTCCCTGAACGATCTCTATCAGATTCCCACCAGCATCAGAATACTTTTCAAGACTGCGCGGGAAATCGACACGCAATTTCACCTGGAATTCCAGCGGGAAATGGAAAATATCCTGACCGGCGAGATCGAGAAAAGAATTTATTTTGAAAATCCGCTGGAACTGGAAAAAATCAAAGAGACTTTACTGAACAAGCTTAAAATTGGTATAAAAAGTCTGGGCTTCTTTCAATTCGGCGCCCTGCCCAAATATCAGGAAGAGACTGACGGCGACAATGCCAGAAATTTTCTCCTGACGCTCAACAAGAACAAGAAGCGCCGCCACCGCGAAATCCAGCCTCCGCTCTTCCAGATTAAAAAAACCGAGGAAATCAGGCTGCCTCCCGTCTCCAATCAAAACAATTAATACCAACAAACAAAAACATGCTCGACATGCTCAGCACCTTCCTCATCTTTGCCGTACTGCTGCCCATCCTTTATTTCACCAGTCAGAATTTCAACAACATCTTCGCTCTGGTGCTGCTGATACTTTTGAGCGTGCCCACGATCATGGCCATGATTAACGGGGCGCCGTTTGTACCCACCCCCATGAAAAGAGTCCGGGAAATGGTGGCCCTGGCCAGGATCAAAAAAGGCCAGCGCGTCTATGATCTCGGCTGCGGCGACGGCCGGTTTGTTTACGTGGCCGCCAACGATTACGGGGCCAAAGCCACCGGCATCGAGCTGTCGCCGCTGGTCTACGGACTGGCCCTGATCTACAAACTGATCTGGAAATCAAAAGCCCAGCTGCGTTTCGGCAATTTCAAATTCCAGGACCTTTCCGACGCTGACATTATTTTTTGCTACCTGCTGCCGGATACACTGGCCAAAATCCAGCCCGACTTGGACCGGCAGCTGAAAAAAGGCACCCGCATCTATTCCTATGCCTTTAAATTTCCCGGCTGGAAGCTGATTCACACCGAGGAAAAAAACCAGCAGCTCAATTTTGCGCCGGTCTACGTTTACGAAAAATAAAATAAATTCCCAGATAGTATAAAACCGCAAGCCAGATCTGTCCCTGGCCCACTTCCAGCTGGGCCAGCGGTATTTTGGCCAGGAAACCAATCACCGTCAGCATCACCTGCACCACCAGTTCGCAGAGCGAGGCCAGCATGATGGCCAATGGCTGCAACAACAAAGCCGCAGCCAGCTGCAGCGCGCCCAGAAACATCAAAACGGGTATCACCGGTCCGATCAGCAGATTGGCCAGCGGTGAGATCAGCGAGATGCGTCCGAAGCTGTAAAACATCAGCGGCAGGGTCAGGATCTGGGCCGCCAGGGTTGTCGTCACTCCTTCGCGGATCATCTCCTGCCATTTTAGCGGGCAGGTGAATTCCAGGCTTTCCGAAAAGCAGACCAGGCTCATCGTCGCCATCACCGACAGTTGAAAAGACAAATCCAGATTGAGCAGCCGCGGATCATTAAACACAATCAGAAAAGCACTCAAAAGCACCACCCTGAAGGCTTTCACGCGACGGCCCAGGGTTTTGCAGAAAAGCATCAGCACACCCATCACGCCGGCCCTGACCACGCTGGCCCCTGCTCCGGTCATCACCACGAATATCAGGATCATCACCAGACTGAAAACAAAGCGCCGCCCCTTTTTCCAGGAGCCGCTGAAAAAAATGATCAGATTGATGATCAAAGTAATATTGAAGCCTGAAATAGCCAGAATATGCGTCAGACCGGTGGTTTGAAAATCCTGGGAAACCGCCACCGGAATATTGCCCCGTTCGCCGATCAGAATACCGGCAACCAGGGAAGCCGCCGGCTCGGACAGTGTGCGGGACAGGGCGTCCAGAAAAACCTGCCGCCAGCGGAAAATCAGACCCACCGGATCCAGAAAATCACCCTGTCCGACTTTCTTCAGCAGCGCCGCCTGCTGAACATAACAGTCGATCCGGCGGCGGAAAAGATTGGACTGCATCACAGCATCCAAAGCCGAAACGTCCTGCCTTTTTCCGGAAAAAATTATTCTGTCGCCATAGCTGATGTTTTCCTGCACCGCAAAAACCGCCAGCACCCTGACGGCCGCTTTGCCCGGTTCCGCGCTTTCCAGAATCACTTCCTGATTCATACCCTTTTTATCCGGCAAAGCGGCCACCCTGCCCAGCATCTGCACATGCAGGCCGATGCCGGGTGGCAAGGGACGGTAGTCCAGCCAGGCGCGTCCCACACCCAGTAAAAAACCCAGTAAAATCAAAAGCGCCAGCGGACGCCAGATTTCCGCCTTCTTTAATAAGTCCCTGTGCCAGACCACCCAGCAAAGCAGCGCCAGCTGCAAAATATAAAACATCAGCGAGTCGAAGCAGAATTCGCCAAAACAGCTGACGCCCGCCAGAAAAGACAGAAAAAAAGTGTTGAAGCGGAAATCACGGTTTAAGACCATGTCCGCAGCATAGAAAATTTTTCTGACCGCAGTCTGAAATTCATCTAAAAATTGATCTAAAAAAAGTGCCGATTCCCTTTCCAGGGAAATCGGCACTCCTCATGATCAGTTCACGGAGAAAATCAGACAGGCAGAGAGCTCAGCGCTTCCGGCGGAATCGGCTTGGCATCGGCGGGAACTTCCACGGTCATGGCTTTATTGAAATCGGCCAGTGAGCCTTCCAAAGTAACCTGTCCGCTGGGCGAAGACTTGTCGGCATTTTCCTTGATGGTCAGATTGCCCTTCACCTGGTTCAGGACTCCTGAATCCCTGCCCACATAGAAATCACCGGAGAAATCGAAAGAGTCAAAAGATTTGGTCATGTCGGCTTTTTCCGTGTCGCTTACCGTTTTTCCCTGTAATTCGGCGGCCTTGACTATGAAGTCTATGAAAGCGGCCTTGTCCAGAACACCGGTATAATGGTCGCTTTGCTCGCCGCTGACGGTTACCGTATCTACAAAAGCCACGTTACTGAAAAACTTGGTCGCTTCGACCAAAGCTTTCATCTTCTTCTGCTCGTCAGTCATGGTAGCGTCACTATTACCTTGTGGCAGAGACTTGGTCAGTTCATCCAGCGTTGCCGGCGGAATCGGCAAAGACCACCACTGTCCCAGAATCTGCTTCTTCATGTCATCGGGAATGGAAATGGCACCGCGGCCCTGTAAATCCTTGATATTAACATAAAGAGAATCCTTGTTCATTCGGAGGGTCAGATCGGCATCGCCGCCATCCGCATCGGCATCCATCGTTCCCTTCAGAGCCAGGTTGAACTTGGGATCTTTGGCATCTTTGGTATCGATATTACCACCCAGAGTGGCATTGAAAGTAACTTTTGCCGGCGGTTGTCCGGCAGGACCTTTCAGGTCGCCCTTCAAGGCAATATTATAGGTATATGAGGTTAGACTTGATAATTTGGTCAATCCCTCCTGCAATGCAACATCAGGAGTTGTTTTGGGAGCTTGATTTCCCATATCCTGACATCCGGCCAGACCAAAGGACACTACAATGAGTCCTGCGGCAGCCCAAGCTTTGGTGACATTTCTCATGGTCTTTAGTTAACAAATAAAATTAAAAACGCCCCTGGATACTAACCAGAAAAACTTCTGGCGTCAAACGGAGAATTTGATTAGAATAGGCTGGCCGAATTATACCCCGACCACTCTGACTGGTTAAATTTTTTAAGCATGAATTTTAAAAAACACCGCATCCGCAACCAAATACGCAAATATCAGCAGGCCGAAAAAAATACCGCACCGGCCATCGATCAAAGTCTTGCGGAAACCGCCGGCGGCTCCCGCCGCCGCAATCAGGGACACTATATCAACCTGGTCACCATCCTGGCCGGACTGATCCTGATTTTCGCGCTTTTCTGGATAACCATGAGCATCATCAAGAGTCTGGACTTCAGCTCCCTGGTTTTTTCCTTTGGTAAAGACCTCAAAAAGGACAGCCACAAGCTGACCAACTTTCTGCTGGTCGGTATCGGCGGCGGCGAACATGACGGATCCAATCTCACCGACACCATCATCGTGGCCAGCCTCTCGGAAAAAGATCATTCCGTCAAAATGCTGTCCATACCCCGCGACCTCTACATCGACGACAAGCTGACCGGCGGTCAGAAAATCAATAAGATCTATGACAGCTATTACAATAAATATCAGAGTTCTCCCCAGGCCATGGAAAAGCTGGGCGAACTGATCACTTCTTTCACCGGCCTGCCCATCGATTACACCGTCAAGATCGACTTCAACGGTTTCATCAAGATCGTGGACGCCCTGGGCGGCGTGGACGTCAACGTGGAAAAAAGTATTTACGATCCTTATTATCCGCTCGGCGAAACCATCAAATATGAAACCTTTTCTCTGTCTGCCGGACCACAGCATCTGGACGGGGAGACCGCCCTCAAATACGCCCGCAGCCGCAAAACCACCAGCGATTTTGACCGGGCCAAAAGACAGCAGCAGCTGCTTTCAGCCATCAAGGACAAAGCCCTTTCTCTCAACATCCTGACTGATGCCGGCAAAATTCAGAGCCTCTATAATTCCGTAGCCGACAGTCTGGAAACCAATCTGTCGGTGGCTGAAATCATCGAGCTGGCCAAGATTTCCCAGGACATCGGGAAAGATAATATCGAATCCCGCGTCTTCACGGATGATTTCACCAGCTGCGGCGGTTATCTCTATTCGCCTGTGCGCGATTATTTCGGGGGGGCCGCGGTACTCCTGCCGGCCGGTAACGGCTTCGATGAAATCAAGAGATTCGCCGAAAATTACTTCTACGGAGCCGGCCTCGCCAACACGGAAATTCAGGTCTTGAACGGCACCAAGATCCCCGGCCTGGCCCTGGATTACCTGAACCGTTTGAGCCGCGACTGTCTGAACGTTGTCTATTATGGCAATGCCACTGACCGCGAGCTCAAGCAAAGCGCCATTTACTACCAGCCGCTGACTGATGCCCAGGGACAGAAGCAAATTCCTCCTGAAGTGGATATCATCAGACAAAATATTGATGCGCCGGCGGTGGAAGGCATTCCTCCCGAATATCTGCAGGATCCCAAGAGGATTAATACCGGCGTGGTTCTGGAGCTGGGCGCCGACTACAAGACATTGACCACGCCCGATCCCTTCAACAAGCTGCTTTATACGACACCGGTGACCCCGCCGGAAGGTGAAGCAGCAAGCACCGCCGGCGCCGAACAACCCCTCAACACACCCGACCAGGCCAAAACCGCCACCGGCACCAGCAAAACCTCCGCCACTACTGCCACCGGTTCCACTGCTGCTTCCGGCACTTCAACCAAGCCCGCGGGCAAAGTTGTCCTTTATTCCACCACAAACTCTAATCAACCCTAATGCTGGCTTCCCTGCTCAGCCTCCTGGCTTTGCACAACTTGTCTTTCCCCGCTGCGGCCGGCCCTGCAGTTCTGCCTCTGCCCGCAGAAATCAGCGCCTACGCGGAAAAGACCGGCACTTCCGTCCGGCCGCAGCTTGGAGCCAAATCCTCGCTCAGCATCGACCTGGAAACCGGCAAGGTGCTTTATGAAGAAAACTCTTCCAGTGAATTGCCCATGGCCAGTCTGACCAAACTGATGACCCTTCTGGTTATCCTGGAAAACCATTCCCTGGATGAAGTCGTCGATATTGACCCGCGCGCCACCCAGGTGGAGCCGGCCAAGATATTTTTGCTGGCCCATGAAAAGATTACGGTCCGGGATCTGGTCCGCTCAATCGTGGTTAAATCGGCCAACGATTCCGCCCTGGCCCTGGCCTATTATGACAGCGGGGATTTAGATACTTTTGTCACCAAAATGAATACCCGGGCCCGCCAGCTGGGCATGCTCGGCACCTCCTTTCAGAATCCCATCGGCTTTGACGACCCGCAGCAATACTCGACGGCTGACGATTTGGCCATCCTGGCCCGCAAAGTCTATAAAATACCCATTGTCCAAAACACGGCGGTTTTAACCAAAGCCACGGTGTCCTCGGTGGACCAGAAGGAAACGCATGATCTGGAAAGCACCAATGAGCTTTTAAACAGCTACCTGAAAGTCTTCGGCCTCAAAACCGGCACCACCGATGCAGCCGGACAGTGCCTGATCAGCATTGTGGAATCACCCAGCGGACATAAGATCATGAATATCATGCTGAACAGCCCTTCACGTTTTAATGAAGCCAAACTTCTCTCCCAGTGGATTTTTGATAATTACAGCTGGATATAAAAACCAACAGACCATGAACAACTCAATCGTCTTTCTCACCCAGAACATCCGTTATCTTATTTTGATTTTTGGGTCTCTGATGCTGGCTTTCATCATTTCACTGCTTCTGTCGCCGCCCTTCATCCGCATCCTGCACAAATACAAAATCGGCAAACAGCTGCGTGACAAAGCCACCACCGGCGAGGAAGCGGTGATCTTCAAGGAGTTGCATGCCAAAAAGGAAGGCACTCCCACCATGGGAGGCGTGGTCATCTGGGGCACGGTGATCATAGTCATCCTGCTTTCCGGTCTCTCCGAATGGTTCAGGATCACCAACAATTCCCTTTTCAAGATCGAGGAAACACTGCTGCCGCTGTTTACCCTGATTGCCACCGCTATCCTGGGCGCCTTTGACGATTATATGAATTTGAAAGGCCGCGGCAAGACCAAGGGCATCGACCTGAAACCGAAGTTTCTGCTGCTGACTATCTTTGCCGCGGCCGGCGCTTTCTGGTTTTATTACCGTCTCGGTTACCAGAGCATCCATATCCCCTTTTTCGGGGATGCTTATATGGGCATCTGGTACATACCGCTGTTTATCTTCATCATTACGGCCACGGCCAACGCCGTCAACATCACCGACGGGCTGGACGGGCTGGCCGGTGGCCTGCTCACCATCGCCTTTCTGGCCTTTGCCGTCATCGCCTATTTCAAGGGGCTCCTGATCCTGTCGGCTTTCTGCACCGTCATCGCCGGTGCCACCATCGGCTTTCTGTGGTTCAACATCATGCCCGCCAGGTTTTACATGGGTGATACCGGCGCCATTTCCCTGGGTGCCACCCTGGGCGTCATCGCCATGCTAACCGATTCCGTTCTGATTCTGCCTTTCATCGGCTTTATTTTTGTCATAGAAACCATCTCCGTCATTCTCCAGATCGCCTCCAAAAAGCTTTTCCACCGCAAACTGTTTCTGATCGCTCCGCTGCATCATCACTTCGAAAAAAGGGGCTGGAACGAAGCCACGGTGGTGATGCGTTTCTGGATCATCGGCGGTTTCGCCTGCATACTAGGGCTGCTGCTGACCGCAGTTTGAGGTACAGGCCTGCAGATCCTTGCTGGCCTCAAAATCCACTATGACATTGTCGGCAGTGTCCACGGCTTCGGTGGAGATCTTTTCCTGCTCCTTGTATTGAGCATATTCGGGATAATCCGCCAGGATCTTTTCCAGGTCGGACATCATCTGGGTCTTGTCGGCGGAGTCCTCAAAGAATTCCTGGCTGGTGTTTTTCAATTCCAGCACGGTGGCAAAAGGAATACCGTTCTTGCGATAATATTTGACTATCACCAGCAGCTTTTTCAGACTGTCGGAACGCACACCGTTCACCAGCGCCGTGAAGCGCTTGTCTCCTTTCTGCTTCAATTCGGATTCAATGGCCGACAGAGCCTTGAACTGGGCAATCTGCTCATCCAGCAGTTGGAAGAGACTGCCCTCTATTTCGGATACCTGTGCATTTTCCACTTCTTTGACCAGGTCATCCAGGCCGGTTAAATAGGCGGTAAAGACAGCTTGCGCCTCCTTCAGGGAATTTTTGGCAATCAGATTCTGCATCTCCCACAGGCGGTTTTGCGCCCTTTCCAGCAGATAGCTGGCCCGGTCGGCAGAAGTGATGGCAAAATAAGACTCGGCGTCCATCACCACTTCCTTGGCATCATAAAGTTTCTCATCGGGCATCACCAGACTGAGTGCCTTGTCCTGCAGGCCGACCTCCTCCTTCATGGTCTGCAGCAATTCCTGCGCCTGCCCCGCATCGGCGGCAACCAGCTGGGGATAGCCGGCCATGATTTCGCGGATGGCTGTTTTATATTGTATCAAAAGCGGCGTGGCCTGGCTTCTGTATTGATTCCCTTTATCGGCCAGATTGAGGTATTCCTGTGCCTTAATGAAGCCCATATGAACATCCAGAAACCTTTGTCTGGCCTGCTCCACCTGCGCATTGGCAAAAAGGGCTTTGGTCCCGTCGCGGAAATCGGCCAAAGCTCCCAGCGTCTGATCGGAAACCACCGCGCTGGAAACAAACTGCATATTTTCCTGTTTTAAATTTTCCTGATGCTGCTGATCCAGAACCAGATTGTTCGTCACCCATTGATCATTCTGCACCTGGTTTTTTTTCACGTCGATGCCGTCCTGGGAATCGGTGACTTTAAAGGGGGAAGTGGAAACACTGGCCGTAAAACCGGCCACCACCGGCTGTATATTGTCCACCCTGGAAGTTTTTTTGCTGATATCCACCACATTATCGAAAACGGTCAGCGTCGTAGTGTCAGTAGCCGACTGCAAAGCAAAGACCGCCCGCGAATCGACATCGGCGCGGGCATTTTCCGTTTCAATGACAAAAGTGGACTGGGGATCAACCAGATTATACACAGAAGCCCAGACGCGGCCGCCGATCAGTGACAGTCCGACCTGCGTTTTCACGGCATCGCCGGGTTTGACGTATAATTTGGTAATCTGCAGTGAAGTATCGGCACCCAGACGGGTCACGCTGTCATCCAGAAAACGGATGGCCACAAAACTGTTTTGACGGGTGAAGATCAAATCCCCTTCCTGCAGGGCAAAATTTTTGTCCACGGCCATGGTGCGGCCGTCGCGGTTCACGTAAACCTCACCCTGGACATCTTCCAGAAAAGTCCATTTGGATGCCCGGGTAACCCGCAGTTCCAGCGGCGCAGTCACAAAAAGACCGACCACCAGCATCAGCACCAGTGCCGAAGCGATGCCCACCCGGAAATTGCGGAAAATCCAGGAGACATTCAGCCAGCGGCGCGCACGCGTCTCAATCTTCTCCGCTATGGAGCGGAAAAGCAGCAGCCGCCGCTGGCTGCCCAAAAATTCCTCGCGGCTGACCGTCCGCACCTGCTCCGCCACTCTGTGCAGACTGCCCGGCAAAGCTTCTCCAGCATCGTCCAGTCTGGACATGATAGCGGCTTTCATATTGGCTTTCTGGCCTTCAGACAAGGCCACTTCCTCTGCCACGGCGGACAAACGCATTGACCACTCCTGCAGAGCTTTTTCTTCCGCTTCAGAACCTGATTTTCCCGTTAAGAATTTCCACATATGCATTTATCCTAACTATAAAACTGCGATTTTGTTACTATGATTTAATGCCCATTTCCTCCAGAATCTTTTTCAGCTCTTTGAGCGCCCTGAATTTCAGCACCCGCAAAGTCCCTTCGCTTTTATTCAGCACCTGCGCCAATTCCAGGTTGTCCAGGCCGTTGATATAGGCCAGCGTGACCACCTCGCGATAGCTTTCCTTTAGTTTGGACAAAGCGCTGCGCAGACTTTTACGGCTTAAGCTTTGTTCCGTCAGAAAAACCGGACTGTTGTCGTGGCGCTGGTCGGCCTGATCGGCATCCAGCTCGGCAGAAGCTTTATCGAAACGATAATGGTCCACCAGCAGGTTGTGGGCAATACGGTAAACCCAGGAAGTGAAAGAACTGCCCCTTTTTCTGCGGTAAGTTTTGACATTGTCCCAGACCCTCAGAAAAAGCGTTTCCGTCAGATCAAAAGCCTCTTCCTGCGAAGTCTTGAAATAGAAATACTTATAAATCCGGTCACTGAAATGATCGTAAAGTTTGGAAAAGGCTTGCATATCACCCTTCTGTACCCGCTCCACCAACTGCTCCACCGACTCCTTTTCCTTGTCCTTAGCCTCATTTTTGGGGAGAATGCTGTTATCCATTTATTTGCTCTAAACGAAAGACAGCATACTACAAACATAGTAAAGTTCAAATTGCCCTTTTGTCAAAAGCAGCATCTGACTTCAAAATGACTTAAAGTAACCTGAAAATGTTAATTGGCCTTGGCTATAATACTGTCGCCATAGACATAACTGACCTTGCCAGGTTTTCTCATATTATCCAGTGACCCGCTGGCGATCATTTGCGTCATGGCCCTGGCCTTGGCCAGATTGAGTGTTTTCAAGTCGCTCTGGTCCTTCAGCTCCTGCTGGGAGACTTCCAGCCTTTTCAGAATATAGCCCTTGGTAGCCACTTTGTTGAAATTCATCAGATAAAGTGTCCCCAAAAGCATAAACATGACAAATAAAAGTATAATCATCATCACCGGACTGATGCTGATTTTCACGATTTCCCTGGCGGCCTCCTGCGGCTGATTGTTGTAATTTTCAGTCATCTTGGCCTGTCTCAGGGCATTTCTGTACGGACTGTATCCCACGCAAATATTGCTCATTTTTCTTTTTTATATTTTTTCCGCGACACGAAGTTTGGCGCTCCGGGCTCTTGGATTTTTGGCTACCTCCTCCGCTGACGGAGTCAGCGGTTTTTTGGTGATGATTTTCAATTGGGGCTGCAGATGCCTGGTGGTCAGTTCCCCCGGCACATTGATGAATTCGCGCGAACCATCCCGGAAAAAGTTTTTGACGATGCGGTCTTCCAGCGAATGATAGGAGACCACCGCCAGACGGCTTCTGGCAGACAATAAATCCAGCGAATCGGCCAGTACGCGCCGCAGATTTTCCAGCTCGCCGTTGACTTCGATGCGCAGGGCCTGGAAAACTTTGGTGGCGGGATGAAGACGAGTTTTTTTCCGTCCGGCCACGCCCTCGATCAAATCGGCCAGCTGTCTGGTTGTTTCAATGGGTGTCTTCTGGCGGACAGTAACGATGGCATTGGCAATCCTTCTGGCCGCCTTTTCCTCTCCGTATTCGCGAAAAATAGCAGTCAGCTGCTCCAGGGAATAAGTATTGATCACCTGGGCTGCCGTCAGGGTCCCCTCCTGGTTAAAACGCATGTCCAGTGGGCCTTCCTTGGAAAAAGCAAAGCCCCTTTCCGGCCGGTCCACCTGCGTGGAAGCCAGTCCCAGATCCAGCATCAGGCCGTCGATGGACTGCACCTTCAGGTTTTTCAGTTCAGTTTTGATTTCGGCAAAATTATTGTGGACATAGGTAACTTGCTGCTCAAAGGCAGTCAGCCGTTTCTTGGCCTGCACCATGTTTTCCCGGTCCAGATCGAAGGCGATGATTTTCAGTTTCTTACCGCTCCGCAAAGCGGCTTCCGTGTAACCTCCCAAGCCCAGTGTGCCGTCGACGATGGTCTGGCCGTCCTGTAAATTCAAAAAATCCGTCACTTCCTTGACCATTACCGGTTGATGCTGAACTTGTATTTGTTTTTGTTCCATTTATTTAACCCTGGTCTTGTTCAAATCTTCTATACGGCTACGTATAACTTTTTTGCACGAGCCAACTATCCCGAATTTATAGCCAAGAAACAGCAATGTCAAAGAATTTGAACAAAACAGTTCAACTTTTTTATACTAAAACGGTCGCTAAACATAGAATAGCCGCTTACCTAAAAGAAATTCCCCCGCTAATAAAAACTCTTGTCGCCTTACAGCCTTGTTGCATAGTTTTTTTGCTCTAAAATCGTGTATAACAAATTATCCTGCCTGCATAATGCCGCAAAGAACCCCCTGGGAAATAACCATCACAAAACCGTAAATATTATTTAGACCCTTAGCAAGCCGCGGAACGCCCTATATTCACTGCAAGCGTGCACCCCGCGTTCTCTGACGTAAACGCCATCCTCAGCACGAGAGCCCATAAGTGCAACACCTTTCTTCCTTTTACCGAGGGGTGTTTTAATCCAGTTCCAGGTTACAAAATCAAAATCTCCCCGTTTTTGCAGCTCCCGGTATTCACTTTCTGTTAGCAGGTCAATTCCCATCATAGCGGCCATACTTACGGCATTGCCGTTAGTTTCTTCGTTTTTATTTCTTGCTTTTTGTTCTCCTGCAAGATCATAGCAGACTTTTCTTCTACCAATTGGCCTTTCAGCGGAAAAATCCACGAAAATATATTCTCCGGTGTTTTCGTCTATGCCAAATACATCCGGCTCTCCGCCGGTTCTTTCCATTTCATTCAGTGACCAAAGTTTTTCGGGATTGGCTTCCAGTCTTTTCTGAACATTTTCCCATTTGATCCCCGCTATTTTTTTTGCGTGTTCACCGTTCTCATTGTAGTGCTTGTCTTTTTTCAGAAACCGCCCCTTCAGTGTTGCCAGCAATTCCTCTGCCTTTTCCGGAGCCAGCTCTTTTACCAGCGCCTTTTTCACGGCATCCGCCAAATTGGCCACCTCACCAGCCTTAACATCCGTATCCCCCTCAATATTCTCCGCCACACCGGACATTTTATCTGCCAAGTTTGCTATTTTCTCCGGCCTGGCCCCCAATTCAACTTTAGCAAGACTACCTTCCGGTTTTTTCAGCCTTTCCGGTTTCACCAGATCGCCCAGTTTTAGACGTTTGTTTTCCATAGAGCCTCCTTGTTTAATCATTATCAAATTATACAGCAAAAAGCTGTCATTTTCTATAATGATGCGTGAACCACCGACAGATTATTCGTTCAGAGCAGGTAAATATGGTAAAATATAATAAATAGAAACTTAACAAAAAACAAAATGGCAAATAGCAAACCAAAAGTGGCCATCAACGGCTTCGGCCGCATCGGCCGGCAAATTTACCGCGTCAACGTCGAAACGGGCTATCCGCTGGACATCGTGGCCGTCAACAATATCGGCGACAACAAGACCAGCGCCCACTTGCTGAAATATGATTCCAACTATGGCACCCTGGCCCAGACCGTTGTTTGCGAGGACGAAAAGTCCATCACCATCGACGGCAAAAAAGTTCAGTATTTGCAGGTCAAAGACCCCGCCACCCTGCCCTGGAAGGATTTGGGCATCGACATCGTCATCGAATGCACCGGTCTCTTCACCGACCGCGAAAGCGCCTCCAAGCATCTGCAGGCCGGCGCCAAAAAAGTGGTCATTTCCGCCCCGGGAAAAAACGTGGACATCACTATGCTGATGGGCGTCAATCAGGAACAGTACGACCCCGCCAGACACAACATCATTTCCAATGCCTCCTGCACCACCAACTGCATGGCCCCGATCGTCAAAGTGCTCCATGAAAAATTGGGCATCGAATACGGCCTGATGACCACCATTCACGCCTATACCAACGACCAGAGGCTGCAGGATCTGGATCACAAGGATCTGCGCCGCGCCAGAGCCGCCGGCCAGTCCATCATTCCCACCACCACCGGCGCGGCGCAAACCGTCGGTGAAGTCATCCCCGAGCTGAAAGGCAAACTGAACGGCCATTCCATCCGCGTGCCGATTCCGGTAGTATCGCTGCTGGATTTCACCTTCATGTCCAAAAAAGAAACCACCGTGGAGGAGGTCAACGCCATTCTGACCGAAGCCGCCAACACCACCATGAAAAACATTCTGGGCGTCTGCAACGAGCCGCTGGTCTCCATCGACTTCAAAAAAGACTCCCGTTCCTCCATCATCGACGCCCTTTCCACCATGCTGATGGAAAAGAAAATGGTCAAAGTGCTCTCCTGGTACGACAATGAGTGGGGCTATTCCACCCGCACCGTGGAGGTGGTCAAACTGATCGCCGACAAGCTCTAATCAATCACTGCTTCCACAGCCGAAACCCCGACAGGATTATTTTATTCACCCATCTTCATGAACACCAGTACCATTGACCAATTCATTGCCGGCCTGCCCAAAGCCGAATTGCATCTGCACATCGAAGGCACCTTCGAGCCGGAGCTGATGTTCAAAATCGCCCAGAGAAACAAGCTGAAAATTCCCTACCAGTCGGTCGAGGAAATACGTAAAGCCTACCAGTTCAATAATCTGCAGGACTTTCTGGACATCTATTATCAATCCAACGGCGTTCTGAAGGAAGAGCAGGACTTTTTCGATCTGACCTGGGCCTATCTGCAAAAAGCCCGCGAGCAGAATATTATTCACGTGGAAATATTTTTCGATCCGCAGGCACACACGGAAAGAGGCGTCAAATTCGCCACAGCAATCAAGGGCATACACCGCGCCCTGGAAAATGCCCAGAAAAAACTGGGCATCAGTTCCAGGCTGATCATGTGTTTCCTGCGCCATCTGGATGAGAAAGCCGCCCTGGCCACTCTGGAAGAAGCTTTAAAGTTCAAGCCCTGGATCAGCGCCGTCGGGCTGGACTCCTCCGAGCTCGGCAATCCTCCCTCCAAATTCCAGAAGGTGTTTGAAAAAGCCCGTCAGGAGGGTTTTTTGACCGTCGCCCACGCCGGCGAGGAAGGCCCCGCTGAATATATCTGGCAGGCTTTGGATTTGCTGAAGGTCTCTCGCGTGGATCACGGCAATCACTGCCTGGATGACAAAAAGCTGGTACAGGAACTGGTGAAACGCCGAATGCCCCTGACCGTCTGTCCCCTTTCCAATTTGAAATTAAAAGTGGTCAAAGAATTGGCCAAACACCCGCTCAAAAAGATGCTGGGAAAAAATCTGCTGGTCACCGTCAATTCCGATGACCCGGCGTATTTTGACGGCTACCTCAACGAAAATTATTCCGCCATCGCCCAGGCCCTGGATCTTTCCAGACAAGACCTCTGCCTGTTGAGCAAGAATTCCTTTGCCGCCAGCTTTCTGGATGCCGACAAGAAGCAGAAAATGCTGGCCAAAGTTGAGCAGTACTGCGCGGAAAAATAGTTTTTCCAAGGCCGTCGGCAGCCCCAATCGCAGGACATATTGCCAGCGTTTTTTTAGCACTGTATAATGCTGCTTGCTAATCCGTTTACTGCATCATCATGAAACTGGACCGCCGTTTGGAAGTCTTGAAAGCCATTGTTCAACATTTTGTGGAAACCGCGGAGCCGGTCGGTTCCAATACCATTCTCGTTTCTTATAAATTCTCCGTCAGCCCCGCCACCATCAGAAACGACATGGCCTCCCTGGAAAAGGAGGGCCTGATTTATCAGCCCCACACCTCCTCCGGCCGCGTGCCCACCGATCTGGGCTACCGGCTCTATGTGGAAGAGCTGCAGGATTTCGAGGAAGCCCGCAAAGAAGCCAAACTGGCCCTGGCCCAGGGACAGAAGGAATTGCAGATGCACAAAGTCCGCCAGAAAATCTACGACCTCGTTGCCCTGCTGGCCCATGTCACCGGCGTGGCCAGTTTCGCCACCCTGCCCGACAGCCAGCGCACTTTTTATATTGGCCTTTCCAACATCATCCGCCAACCGGAATTCATCGCCGACATGAGCCGCGCCAGCCAGGTTATCGAAGTCTTTGAAAAAACCGACCGCTTCCTCAACATCCTCAAACACCTGGATATCGACGACAGCATCAAGTTTTTCATCGGCAAGGAAAACCTGATTCAGGAAATCCAGAGCTGCACCCTGATGGTCACCTCGATCAAATGCCTGGGCCACCGCAGCATCATCGGACTTTTAGCCCCCACCCGAACCAATTACGCCTTCAACCGGGCCGTGCTCGAGCAAGTAAAAAATCTTATTTAATCAATTCATCCATGACCGCAGACAACACCGCGGGTACCAGTGGTACCAATCCTCCGGCTGACAACGGCACTTCCGCCACCACCGACCAGAATCAGGACATCAATGCCCTGCAGAGCGAACTGGAAAGCGCCAAAAACAAACTGACCGAGCTGACCCAGATCAGCCAGCAGGCCCTGGCCGACCTGCAAAACTTCAAAAAGCGCAGCGAGGAGGAAAAAGCCAAGTTTATTATTTTCGCCAATGCTGTCCTGATCACAAATCTGCTGCCGATGCTGGACAATATCGACCGCGCCATCGCCCATATTCCGGAAGATTCCGCCGCACGCGAATGGGCGAACGGCATCATCGCCATTCTGAAGCAGCTGGAGGAAACACTCAAAAAACAGGGTCTGGAAAAGATCGACACTGCCGGGAAAACATTTGATCCCAATTTCCACGAGGCCATGATGACCCAGAAAGGAGCCAAAGATCAGATCATCCAGGAAACGGAAAAGGGATACCGCATTCAGGACCGCGTCCTGCGCCGCGCCAAAGTGATAGTCGGCAATGGTGAGGAAGTAGTTGCTGCCGGCAGCGAACCACCAGCCGCAACCACCGCCAGAGATTCGGAGGTTCTCGACGTGCAGCTATCATCGCTGCCTCGACGTGCGGCTGATGCTCCCGCCGCCGGACCAACTGACAATTTATCCTAATAATTATTGACAGCAAAAAGTTGGCACTCTATAATTAAGAGTGCTAAAAAAGCATTCGACAGACAACAAAGTAAAATCTAATTTAATAAATTTTTTATGGGAAAAATAATTGGAATCGACCTTGGCACAACCAATTCCTGCGTGGCAGTCATGGAAGGCACTGAAGCGGTGGTCATCGCTAACGCCGAGGGCATCCGCACCACCCCCTCCGTGGTCGCCATCAAGAACGGTGAAAGACTGGTCGGCGCCATCGCCAAGGCACAGGCCATCACCAATCCCAAAAATACCATCTATTCCTCCAAGCGTTTCATCGGACGCCAGTTCGATGAGGTGCAGGACGAAATCAAAAGGGTTTCCTTCGAGGTGGTCAAAGGCAAAAATGGTGAAGCCGAAATTGTCCTGGACGGGAAAAATCGCGTCCCCGCCGAAATCGCCGCCAATATCCTGCAAAAGCTGAAGGCCGACGCCGAAGCCTATCTGGGCGGACCGGTCACCGAAGCGGTCATTACCGTGCCGGCCTATTTCAACGACTCGCAGAGACAGGCCACCAAGGATGCCGGCAAGATTGCCGGGCTGGAAGTGAAAAGGATTATTAATGAACCCACCGCCGCCGCCCTGGCCTATGGCATGGACAAAAAAAGCCAGAGCAAGAAAATCGCCGTCTTCGATCTGGGCGGCGGCACCTTCGACGTTTCCGTCCTGGAGCTGGGCGAAGGTGTTTTCGAAGTTTTATCCACCAACGGCGACACCCACCTGGGCGGCGACGATTTCGACGCCAAAATCATGGACTGGATTATCGCCGAATATAAAAAAGAAAACGGCTCTGATCTTTCCAAAGATCCCATCGCCCTGCAGAGAATCCGCACCGCCGCCGAAAAAGCCAAGTGTGCCCTTTCCACCCAGCATGAAGTCGACATCAGCGAGCCCTTCATCACCATGGATTCCTCCGGCACTCCCAAACATTTAAACATCAAACTGACCCGCGCCAAATTCGAGGATCTGGTTTCCGATTTGATCGAGCGCTGCGCCGAGCCCTGCAAAAAAGCCATGGACGATGCCAGAATTTTTGCCTCCGACCTGGATGAAATAGTATTAGTCGGCGGCGCCACCAGAACGCCCGCCGTACAGACCAAGGTCAAAGAAATTTTTGGCAAAGAGCCGCATCGCGGCGTCAATCCGGACGAAGTCGTGGCCCTCGGCGCCGCCATTCAGGGAGGCGTGCTGCAGGGCGACGTCAAGAACGTCATTTTATTGGATGTCACTCCCCTTTCCCTGGGCATCGAAACCCTCGGTGGCGTCAGCACCAAGCTGATCGAACGCAACACCACCATCCCCACCAGCAAATCGCAGGTTTTCTCCACCGCCTCGGACAGCCAACCCGCCGTGGAGATCCATATTTTGCAGGGTGAACGCCATCTGGCCGCCGACAACAAATCCCTGGGACGTTTCGTCCTGGACGGTCTGCCGCCGGCACCGCGCGGCGTCCCGCAAATCGAGGTTACTTTTGACATCGACGCCAACGGCATTTTGAATGTCAAAGCCACCGACAAGGCCACCGCCAAGGTCCAGCACATCACCATCACCGGCTCCTCCAATATCTCCAGCGATGAAATCGAGAAGATGAAAAAGGAAGCCGAGCTGCATGCCGAGGAGGACAAGAAGAAAAAAGAATTTATCGAGGCCCACAATCACGCCGAAAGCCTGATCTTCCAGTCGGAAAAAACCATCAAGGAAGCCGGCGACAAGGTTCCCGAAGACCAGAAAAAACCGGTGCAGGAAAAAATCGACGCGCTGAAGAAAATCCTGGAAAACAAGGAAGCGAAAGTCGAAGAAATCAAGAAAGGCACCGACGAATTATCCGAAGTCATCCAAAAGCTGGGGGCCAGTCTTTATGAAAAAAGCGGTGCAGCAGCAGGTACGGGATCGGAAGACGTCCGTGTGAAAAAAGATGCCGGCCAGACCGAGACAACCAGCGGCGGAAACAACCCCGGCGACAATGTCACCGAAGGCGAAATCGTGGAGGAGAAAAAAGACAGCGACACGAAATAACCTAAAGGAATTCCCGGTCTTTTTTACTGTAAAAATATCTATGGCTTATACACTGAAATGCTCGGCCCCTCCACCGGAAAATTCCCGTTGATCTGTGCATTCGTCAGCTGCTGGCCAGGGGAAAAAGCCGTAATATCCGACTTTGAAACCAGGTCCATCCGGTAAACGTAATAGGCAGGCGTATAGGCATCCACATCCGATCGCATACAGACAGTTTCAGTTGTATTTGTCTGTACATTAATGCCCAGAGCGTGATTAAAGACAATCCTGTTGGATTGTGCCGGAAAATTCTCAAATTCAGAAGCTTGAACTCCTCCATTATAGAGGGCGTTTTTTGTTAATTTGGCATCATCACCAGCTCCACTTTGGGTCAGTGCCAGAGACTCCACTGCCACCGGACATTCACCTGCCGTGAAATCATAACAGACCATTTCCGCTCCTGCCGTCCCGGCCAACACCCAATGACCGGCCTGTTGCGGATTCAGTGCCACGTCCAGGGTACAGTTATTGACGGCATGCTTTACCTGAACCAGAACACTCTTTACAGCCGAGCATTCTGCGGTAGTAGCCGTTGCCTTCGCAAGATAAAGCCCCTCTGGCACTATGAAACCTTCCTGCCCTTTGCCATTCCAAATCATTGAGGTTTGTCCGGGCAAAATGGTAGGGAAAATATTCAGCAACGGATTAACCAGAACTTCATCGGGCGAGGTATAAATATAAAGGCTCAATTGATTCAGGGACTTGAGCACATTGATTTGAATATTAGTGACCTCACCTTTGGACGGATCAAAAACATTCGGAATAGCTGAGACATCACTGATCAGTGCACAATTTTCACCGCCGCTGCCACCGGTTCCGCCCATGCCAGCCATTCCGGCGCTGCCTCCTTCGTTCACCGAACCGCCTGCTCCACCTGTTCCGGCGTCAGATAATGTAGTACCGGCATCCGAACCAGTCGTAGTGACCGTATCAAGAGAATCCTCTCCCAAAGAAGACCTGCCCCCGCAGCCATTGGCAGCCAAGGCGGCGGAAAGAGCTGCTATACCGTATATTTTTCGTCCGAACATATATTTTATTATTAAATCTTGGGTGATTATACAAGATCGTGCGAATTTGTCAAATTCGGTCAAAGAATTAAAAATTACCGCACCTGTAAAACAGTAAAACAACTTGCCTTTTTCAATTTCGGACAACTGTGCTATAAATTTGGCACAGACTTTATATCAATCACCGATGCTCGACCTCAAAGCCCTCCGCGGAAACACCGCCGCCTCCAAAGAAGCCCTGGCCAAGAAAAAAGTCGCCCCGGAAGTCGTCGATAACATGCTCAGTCTGGACGAGGAGAAGCGGCAAATCCAGACCCAGCTGGAAACTCTCCAGGCCGAACACAATCTCCTGGCCAAAGCCATCTCCACAGCCGCTGCGGCAGACAGACCCCAAATGGTTAAAGAAAGCAAGACCTTAAAAGACAAATTCAAATTTTTGGAGCCCACCGTACAAAAGCTGGAAAATGAATTGTACGAATTACTGGCTGCCACACCCAACCTCGCCCACTCCTCCGTGCCGGAAGGGAAAAACGAAGATGATAATGTAGAGATCAGCCGCTGGGGAACGCCGCCGGACATTAAAGATCCGCAGGACCATGTGGCTCTGGGCACCGGACTGGGTATATTGGATCTGGACCGCGCCGCCAAAATTGCCGGGGCCAGATTTTCTGTGCTGAAAGGCGACGGGGCCAGACTGGAAAGGGCTTTGGGCACCTTCATGCTGGACACTCAGACCAAGGCCGGCTACCGGGAAGTCATCCCCCCTTATCTGGTCAATCCCGAATCGATGTTCGGTACAGGGCAGCTGCCCAAATTCGAGCAAGACCTTTTTTCGGTGCCTTTTGCCGACAAAAAACTCTATCTGATCCCCACTGCGGAAGTTCCGGTCACCAATCTTTATCGCGACGAAATACTGGATGAAAACATCCTCCCTCTGCGCCACTGCGCCCTGACCCCCTGTTTCCGCAGCGAAGCGGGCAGTGCCGGCAAAGACACCAAAGGCATCATCCGCCAGCACCAGTTCCACAAAGTGGAGCTGGTCATTTTCTGCAAACCGGAGCAGGCGGAACAGGAATTGGAGAGCTTGACCGGCCATGCCGAAGCCATCTTACAGGCACTGGAACTGCCTTACCGGAAAATTATGCTTTGTGGCGGGGACATGGGTTTCAGCTCGCATAAGACCTATGATCTGGAAGTTTGGATACCCTCCCAAAATACTTACCGGGAAATCAGTTCCTGCTCCTGGTTCAGCGATTTTCAGGCGCGGCGGGCCGCAATCCGCTTTAAAGGCGATTCCACCGGCGGCAAAACCCAGCTGGTTCATACTTTAAACGGCTCAGGACTGGCTGTGGGACGCACCTGGGTGGCCGTGGTCGAGAATTATCAGCAACCGGACGGCAGTATCAAAATACCAAAAGTCCTGCAGCCCTATTTGCACGGTCTGGAAAAAATCACTTCCCCCTAAACTTTCGGCGGGAAATATGCTAAAATTTGATTAGATAAACATAAAAACCAAACATGCTAGCAATTTGTTCAGACAGCCTGCGGGGATATGGCCTCAATAGAATCTTCAAGATCGTCAAAGAGGCCGGCTATGACGGTCTCGACCTCAATATCGACCCCAAGAATTTCGACACCCAGGATGCCGAATACGTTAAAGCACTGATCAATCAGTACCAGTTGCCGGTATTGGCCCTTTCCACGCCCATCACCAGCTCGGCCAAGAAAATCCAGAGTGCCGTCGATATGGCCAAAACACTGGGCAGCAAAGTGATTGTCATCCAGCCGCCAAAGATTTTTGATTTCCAGTATTCCACCTGGCTGAAAAATGAAATCCCCAAGATCAGACAGCGCGAAAACATTTCCATTGCTCTGGAGAACGCCCCCTCGGAAACTTTTCTGGGCATCATTCCCGAGCATTCCATGAACAATGTCATCGACCTGAAGAAGTTCAAGCACGTCTGCCTGGACACCACCCGCGTGGCCACCAGAAAGGAAGATCTGATCCGCATTTATAAAACCCTCAAACCCTACCTGGTGCACGTGCATCTTTCCAATCTGAAAAGCGGCACTCCCTACAGCCCGCCGGAAACAGGCATCCTGCCCATCGAGAGTTTCCTGACCAAGCTGAAGCAGGAAGGCTTTCCCGGCACCATCTCCATGAAGATCAATCCCAAGTTCCTCGACCTGGAAAACATCGAAAAGATCAACAAGCATCTGGCTGATTTGAAGACTTTCTATACCACCTATTTCACCAACATCAAGTCCCTAAAATCAACCGAGGCAGAGTGAAACACCTGATCGAACTTTCCGGCATCGGCAAAACCTACCACCTGGGCAAGATGCGCATCCCGGCTCTCCGCGAAATAGACCTCACCATCGGCAGGGGCGAATTTATCAGTATCATCGGCCCCTCCGGCTCGGGCAAATCCACGCTGCTGCACCTGATCGGCCTGATGGACCGGCCCGACCACGGCCGGATTACTTTTGAGGACAACGACACCAGAAATTTTACCGAAAATGAACTGGCCAGATTCCGCTCCGAGAAAATCGGCTTCGTCTTCCAGGACTTCAATCTGCTGGAAGATCTTTCGCTGGAAGACAACATTGCCCTGCCGCTTTTGATCAAATCCGGCAAAAACAGCCTCTCCGCCAATGAACATGAAAAACTGAAATATTATCTGGATAAACTGGATCTGACTGCCAGAAAAAAACACAAGCCCAAGCAGATCTCGGGCGGGCAGAAACAACGCGCTGCTATCGCCAGAGCCCTGATCGGTGAGCCCGCCCTGCTTTTGGCCGACGAGCCCACCGGCAATCTGGACCAGCAGACTGGCCATCAGATCATCGGGCTTTTGGAAAACCTTTGCCGCGACGACAAAATCACCATGATCATCGTCACCCATGACCACAACATTGCCGAAAGGGCCGACCGCATCATCCAGCTGAACGAGGGACGTCTCAGCAGCCATCCATATCCTAAAAAATACCTGGGCTAATGTACTCCAAACTGATCATCAACAACTGGAAGGCACAGCCGGGAAAAATTCTCCTGGTCTATGCCGCGCTGACCATCGGCCTGCTCCTCATTACGTTACTCAGCACCCTCAACCATGGCCTGAAAAATTTCTTTTTCCAGGAAGGCCAGCAAAGCAAGCTGCTGCGCGAACTCAGCGTCAAACCGGCCGGCGCCAAACTGGACTTAAACATTGTCAGTCTGCTGCCGCAGGCGCAACTGACCCCGACCATGATCGAGAAAATCAAAGCCATTCCGGAGGTCGTGGAAGTACTGCCGACCAATACGATTAACGGCATCTCCTCCGTACAGATCAGTCTGCTCGGCCAGATTTTTCAGACCGATTCCCTGCTCTACGGAGCACCCTATGAGCTGCTGGACAGCCCCACCGTGCAGCCCCAGACCTGGAGTCAGAATGACGAGCCTTATCCCGCCGTGATTTCCACCAAACTGGTCGACCTCTATAACTATTCCTTCGCCGCCGCCAATAACCTGCCCCAGGTCACGCCCGAAAATTTCCTGGGCTCCGAGGTAACCATTCTCCTGAATAAATCCACCTTCTTCGATACCGACACCAGCACAGTCAAACAGCTGAAAGCTAGGATTGTCGGCTTCTCCCCCAACGTCAAACTGCTCGGTCTGACCCTGCCGCTGGAAACTATCAACCGGCTCAATCAGAATGTGCTGAACAAGCCGGTACAAAACTTCCTCGACGCCACTGTGCGGGTCCAATCCCCCGAGGATCTGACTAAAGTGAAAAACCAGCTGGAGGAAATGGGGCTGAATGTCACCACCGCCGAAGAAAGCCTGAAGTCATTGGAACGCCTCTTCTCCCTGACCGATCTGGCGCTGAACATCTTTTTTGCCATCATCATCCTCCTGACCGGCCTGCTGATCTCCTCCACCTTTCTGGCCAAGATCGCCGAGAAAAGCCGGGAGATCGCCATCCTCAAAACCCTGGGACTTTCCCAAAACCGCGTCTCACTATTATATCTGCTGGAAGCCGGACTGGTGGGCCTGGCGGCCAGTGTCTCCGGCATTATTCTGGCCCTGCTCTTTGCCATTCCGCTGGAATTTTTGATCAACCAGTCCCTGCAAAACCTGCTCAATAAACCTGAACAATTTTTCGTCTTTCAGTTTGACCAACTTTTGCTGCTGATTATCTTCTCCATTTTCATTTCTTGTTGCTTTACCTTTTTCCCCGCACGTAAAGCGGCAAAACTGGATCCCGCCGAAATCCTCGCCAGATAAAAGCATAATCAATCCGCAAACAGGTCAAGTCGATTTTACTATGTCGGTGATTAATTTTTTGACATTGAGTTCTTGCTGCCTATACTGGCGCTAGGCTGTCAGAAAAGTATCAAAAGTAGCTTGATACCTCGATTGCGTTGTTGAAGATAGCAACACCATTTTCCGGAGATACACTCCAGGAACATGGTCATTATTCCAGTATATTCACCAATTAAAAGAATATGCCGAAGAAAAAGTCTTCCACCACGCACGCCGCCAGGCGCAGTGCGTCCGCAGCCTCCGCCAAAGCCAAGCCGGCACTGAAAAAGAAACTTCCAGCCAAGAAACCGGCCCCAACTAAAAAATCCGTTAAAGCCCCTAAAAAGGTCAAAGCGGTTGTTTCGAAGATTAAAAAGCCGGTTAAACCCAAAGCCAAAGCTGTAAAAACGGCCAAGAAAACCGTCCCCGCTAAAAAAGTGGCTGTTAAAAAGGCCACTGCCAAGAAGGCTCCTGCCAAAAAAAGTGCGCCGGCCAAAAAGCCCGTTTCAAAAAAGACCCCGGTCAAAAAAGCGGCCAAGAAAGCGCCGGCCAACCCAAAAGCCAAGCCCGCCAAGGCCCCCGTGGCAAAGAAACCAGCCACCAAAGCCAAGGAGCCGGAGAAAAAGCCGCTTACCCTGGTCAAACCCGTTAAGGGCGCCGTAAAAAAGGAAATGCCCCGCCGCACCCCGAAGAGTTTTTCCCTGGCCGAGGAAGTTTCCAGACTGCTGCCCAAGGAAAACATCATCATGAAGGAATCGGCCAACCGCCGTTTCTTCACCGAACGCATCGACAAGGACATCGTTCTCCCCAACCTGATTGAAATCCAGCTGGATTCCTACCGCTGGTTCCTGGATATCGGTATCCGCGAACTGCTGGATGAGATTTCCCCCATCACCGACTTCTCCGGCAAGAAACTGGAGCTGCAATTCCTGGAGCATTCCGTGGACGAGCCCAAATATGATCCCGAAACCTGCCGCCTGAAAAATCTGACCTACGAAGCCCCCCTGAAAGTCCATGTCCAGCTGATCAACAAGGAAACCGGTGAAATTAAGGAGCAGGACGTCTTCCTGGGCGCCATTCCGCTGATGACTCACAAAGGAACTTTTATCGTCAATGGTATAGAGAGAGTGGTAGTTTCCCAGATTGTCCGTTCACCCGGCGTCTTTTTCTCGCGCAATTCCGGCGTGCTAAATTCTTTCAATGCCAAGATCATTCCCAAGCGCGGCGCCTGGCTGGAAATCGAAACCGACAAGAAAGGTATCATCAGCGTCAAGATCGACCGCAAGAGAAAGATTCACATCACCTCCCTGCTGCGCGTCTTCGGCTATCCCACCGATCAGGAAATCCGTGATGTCTTCAAGGATATTATCAGCGGTCCGGATAAAGACTATATATTAAACACCCTGGAAAAGGATCCCGCCAAGACCGTGGACGAAGCTTACCAGAACATTTATAAAAAGATCCGCCCCGGCGACCTGGCCACACCGGAAAATGCCAAATCCCTGATCCAGTCCATGTTTTTTGATTACAAGAAATACGACATGGGTCCGGTGGCCAGATATAAACTCAACAAGCGTTTCAACCTGTCCACGCCGAACACCAAGGAATATCACACCCTGCAGGTGGAGGACATCGTCTACATCCTGAAACACCTGATCGAGCTCAATAACGGCATCGGCAAAGAGGATGATATCGACCATCTGGCCAACCGCCGCATCCGCGCCGTCGGCGAGCTGGTGCAGAACAAATTCCGCGTCGGTCTGCTGCGCACCGACCGCATCGCCAAAGACCGCATGACCGTGATGGATCTGGAAACTGTCACGCCGACCCAGCTGATCAACTCCCGTCCGATCACCGCCGCCCTGCGCGAATTTTTCGCCAGCTCGCAATTGTCCCAGTTCATGGATCAGACCAATCCTCTGGCCGAGCTGGCCCACAAACGCCGCCTTTCCGCCATGGGCCCCGGAGGCCTGACCAGGGAAAGAGCCTCCTTTGATGTCCGCGACGTGCATCCTTCCCATTATGGCCGCATCTGCCCGATTGCCACTCCC
>Ga0182027_10000449_pt1 | contig 72106 bp, 68 predicted proteins | sample 712E1DmetaG_FD_121300 | JGI IMG/M metagenome (GOLD analysis project Ga0182027, IMG submission 121300) | Permafrost microbial communities from Stordalen Mire, Sweden - 712E1D metaG (Illumina Assembly) | ecosystem: Environmental > Terrestrial > Soil > Wetlands > Permafrost | place: Sweden...
CCGAATAGGTGGAAAAATCAACAGTATTATCCGCCACTAAATCGTTTTCATTCTGTCCGGTATTGGTGGCACACTGCGGCGCGGCGCAACTAGTATTGGTCGTTTTCCAGGCTACGGAATAAGTTTCATTGATTTGTTTGACGATAATATATGATCCATCGCCCAAAAGATCGGGGCAAACCGTGTTCTGGCTGCAAAACCAGGTGCCGCTATCACAGCTTCTGGTCGCCAATTGGACGCCGGTACCGGGAGTCACCGTCACATTCCAAGTTTTAGCCACTCTCGACGTGTCGGTAAAGCTGTCAATCAGCGACTGGGCCAGAGCATAAAATTTATGCCAGCCAAAAACTCCAATCCCCATCGCTAAAACTATCGCAATCACCAGAATTATTTTCACTGTTCTTTTTTTTAGAATTTTTAGCATGAGATTAATTTATTAAATTTTATTTACAAATAAAAAAACTTCCCAACAGAATTGAGAAGATTGGAATTGATATATTAAAAGATGACTCTGATATTTTAAATCAAAAGCTGAGTCCTAGAGAGAGAGTACTTTCGTATTTTTATTGATGATCAAAAAAGATGCACTCATATTTATTTCGATTTTTCTGTTTTGAATATATCATAAAATTTAAAACAAAACAATCCTGATCCTTGGAATCATCATCGGCACTTGTTTTTTGTATTTTTCATACTCTTCCTCTTCCCCGAATTTTTCCGTCAGCGCTTTTTCTTCCAACTTCATCCAATAGAGCTGGACGGCAGTCAGCCAAAGCACGCTGATCAGTATCTTGGAATAAGGAAAAAGCATAAAAATTCCCCACGAAAGAATGACGTCGGCGCTATATATGGGATGGCGAACTTTCGCGTAAACCCCTCGTTTCACCAGCCTCTCGATCTCTTCCACGCCCAACGGCGCTTTTCGATGGATAAATATGGCACCGAAGAAAAAATAGATCCAATAGAAGAGTGCGAGAATGGCCAAAAGAAAAGTGAAAGCATTTTTGTGGAATATCTGGTATTCGGAAAGAAATATGGAAAATATAAAAATTCCTGAAAATATTATGGCCCACATCAGGTCCGGATTGACTAATCTTCGATTTAGCATATGATTTGTTATCCCATCGTGTCAGTTTCTTCTGACTTCTTGGGTTTCTCAACAAAAGCATCCTTCTCCACTTTTATCCAAAAAAGCACTACGAGAGTCAGCCACAGATTGGATGCCAATATTCTCCAGTCAGGGGAAAAAATAAAAAAGATCCAGCCGACAATAACTAAAGTAATACAAGTGGGATGGGCCACCCTTCCATATACTCCAGCTTTGATAATTTTATCAGCCCCGGTAGAAGCCAAGGGAAACCTGGTACGAAAATAAATGGCCGTCACCAGATAATATAGAAAAGCGACGAAGATCGGGATGGAAATTATGGTCAAATAAGAACTGTAAGGACTGGGAAAGACAGAAACTGGCGGCAATAAAATAAAGGCCAGGGCTATTCCTATTATTATGATAGCCCACATTATGACGTGAGCGATAATTCTTTGCCTATCCATGGGATTATTCGCCCCTGACCGATAGCCTTCTTTTAATTAATTATACCGTATTTCAATGAAAATTGGTAGTATAAATTTTTATATTATGCGTATAACTTATAGATGGCTCAAGACAGCAAAAAGTGTCCTTATCTGCTAGTACAAGTCCTAAGCGGCCATATTTCACCCCCGAAGAAAATCCGGCCTTCGGGTGTATTATAGGGTGAATTAACATTAACTTCCGTCCTCACCCTTGCTAATAATAAGTTGTAATTGTATAATGTAATTGCCTGAAAAAAATAATTTTGAATTATACCTGCCTGCCGGCAGGCAGGCAAAAACAAAAAACAAACATGGAGGAGAAAGACGACAAATCAAATAAAAAAATACAAGCGCTTCGCGAAATGATCTATAACGCCGAGAAGACTCTGCAGGGAGCCAAGGCGATGCTTTTGCAACTCGAAGGAAAGAAAAAAGTCGGTCGAAGAAAAAAAGTGAACGAAGAAGACGAAGACGGAAAAGTCATCGAAGGAACTTTTGACGGCCAGATTATGATCGGCACCGATGGAAAACAATATCCCGTGCCGGCTAATTATGCTTCTAAATCCAAGCTTGTTGAAGGAGATATGCTTAAACTTACCATCACTCCGGATGGGTCTTTTATTTACAAACAAATCGGTCCGGTAGAACGAAAAAGAGTGATCGGCATAGTCAGCCAGGATTCCGACAGCAATTATTTCGTAGCGGCCGAAGGCAAAGCTTATAAAGTTATTCTGGCTTCCATCACCTATTTCAAAGTCGAGCCGGGAGACGAAGTGACTCTGGTCATTTCCCGCGATATCGATTCCGACTGGGGAGCTATTGAAAATGTCCTTCAGCGCGACAAAGACAAACCTACGGACGGAGGCCGAACATTTCCCCGGGATATAGATGAGATTATGAAAGAAAATGCTGACGGCAAGAATGAATCTCCTGAAAAGTCTCCTGAGCAGCAATCCGTTGTCGATGAATGGACCCCGGATATTGACGAACTGCGGAAAGAATTAGAGGATAATAAATAGTTTTACGAACTACGAAATTTTACGAACTACGAAATACGAAAGTACAAAAAAGTCTTTTTTTGTTGTTCGTGTTTTCGCTTGATTCGTAATTCGTAAATAAATATAAAAACAAAAATGGAAAATACCATCCAACCTATGAGCAAAAAGGACTACTATCTTTCGTTTCTCGCCGGCCTTCTTATTGGCCTTTTATTTTTGCCGGTTCTCTCCGCCGCCAAACCCGATCTTTATAACAAGGTCAATCTATTTATCATTCCCTTTTTCTTTCTGGCTTGTCCTTTTGGTCTGGCCATCGCTCATATGATCGGCCGAAAAATCGCCGTTATCTGGCAATTGGGAAAATTCGGCGTGACGGGCGTGCTCAATGTTCTCGTAGATATGGGCGTGCTGTCCATCCTGACTTTCTTTTTCCGCGATTATTTCTCTATCGATTCCAAGGCAGTAGTGTTTGCAGCTTTGTCCTTCCTTACCTTTTATTCTGTTTTCAAATCTATTTCATTCATAGTCGCCAACATCAACAGCTATTATTGGAATAAATATTGGACTTTCCACCAAGAAGGCGGCAAAAGCACCGAATTTATCCAATTTTTTATCGTCAGTGTCGTCGGTTTCATAGTAAATGTTTTGGTGGCTTCTTTGGTTTTCAAATCTATTGCCGGATTCAGCGCTGATCAGGCTGGACTTCTTGGCGCCGCCGCCGGTTCAGTCGCCGGCCTGGCCTGGAATTTTGTAGGATATAAATTTATCGTTTTCAAGAAGTAATCTTATCGTTATTCATGTAGGGACAGGTCGCGACCTGCCCCTTTTTTGCATTTAGTAATTCTTAGTTGTATAATACCTTTATAAGGGGTACCAAATCGGTACTCTAATTAGTTAATAGCTATGAGCGAGAGTTTATACCGAAAATATCGCCCTAAAAACTTTTCCGAAGTCATCGGACAGGCTCACATCGTCCGGACGCTTTTTAATGCCGTCAAAAACGAACACATCGCCCACGCTTATCTTTTCACCGGACCCCGTGGCACCGGAAAAACCTCTCTGGCGAGAATTTTAGCCAAAACGATCAACTGCGAAAAATTAGAAAAAGGCATTCCCTGTGAAAAATGCAGCGCTTGTAAATTAGTGAGCGAGGGAAAATCTTTGGATATTATCGAAATTGATGCCGCTTCAAACACTGGCGTGGACAATATCCGGGAACTGCGCGAAACTGTGGCCCTTCCTCCAACTTCTTTGAAATACAAAGTATACATTATTGACGAAGTGCATATGCTTTCCACCGGCGCGTTTAATGCCCTGCTCAAGACTTTGGAAGAACCGCCCGCTCACGTCATTTTTATCCTGGCTACCACCGAAATCCATAAAGTTCCGGAAACTATCCTTTCCCGCGTCCAGCGTTTCGATTTTTCCCGCCTGCCTATCGGCAATATAGTCGAAAAGTTATCTCTTATTGCCAAAGAGGAGAAAGTAAAAATTGATAAAGAATCACTGGAAATGATCGCCATCGCTGCCGAAGGCGGTATGCGTGACGCCGAATCTCTTTTGGGTCAAATCATTTCGCTCGAAGATAAAAACATCACCGCGCGTGAAGTAGAGGAAATTTTAGGCACCACAGACAGAAAAATATTCACCGAAGTGGCTCGGCTAATCGTGACCAATGATACCACTGCCGCTATCGGGAAAATAAACGAGCTGCTCGGCGACGGTTATGATCTTCAGGTTTTCGGAAAATCCCTCATCAACTATTTCCGGCAACTGATGCTTATCAAAATCAACGAAAAACTGAGTGATTATTTTACCTATGAAATGACCAAAGAACAAATGAAAGAGATGCAGGAGCTGGCCGAAAAAGCAGAACTGGCCAAAATCATAACCACCATCAATCTGCTCCTGGACGCCCAAAGCAAAATTTCTTCTTCCATCTTGCCTCAATTGCCGCTGGAAATCGCTATTATCAAAGCGACGCAAACTTTGCCCGCAGCAGTAGGGACGCGATTTATCGCGTCTAACCAGCCTCCAGTAAAAATAAATTCGCCTGAACGCGCAGAAAATAAGAGATTTGTTCCGCAGAACTTACAAGCTGACAACAGTGATAAAAGTTCCGTTCCGGAAAAAAATGACAGTGATTCGCCTATAAAACAACTTAGTCGTGAAACACCGATCGATCTCTATACTGTCCAATCTAAATGGAACCAATTGCTGATCGATATCCAGCCCTTCAACCACTCTCTCAAAGCCCTTCTCCTCAACTGCCAGGTCGTAAACGTGGAAGGTACTGAAATCACCGTTGCCACGCCTTACGAGTTCTACAGAGAGCGCCTGAACGAAAACAGCAACCGGTTGACGGTCGAGAAAGTTTTTGGTAAGATTTTAGAATGTCCGGTAAGAATAAAGACTGTGACCGACAAGAGCCTGGCTAAAAAATCCCCGTCCGATTCCAGCCTGGAAGAAGAAAAAGAACCGCAACAAGATTCCCTTCTGAACTCAGCGATGGAAATTATGGGCGGAAAGGTTATTGAAGAGTAGACTCTCTATGATTCATAATATTGGGGCGTAGCCAAGTGGTAAGGCATCGGCCTTTGGCGCCGACATGCGTAGGTCCGAATCCTACCGCCCCAACTGACATAAATTAGGCTTATTTGAGCCTTTTCTGTTTTTTATGTTTGACAAAATAGTCAAACGGGTGTATAATGCAAAATCACAGTCGAGAGAGTTGTTTTTCAATTCACCCATATTACACATCTCAAATTGGAGAGAGACACATGACAAACAACAGGATACTTGCAGTTGCAGTTGTCATCGTTGTAAGTTGGCTTGCAAGCGGATTTATCGGATGGACTGTTTGTAAGTCTGTCGAAAATAAGGAAATCCGTAAAATGAATGATTCCATGATGAGCTTGGTCGTAGAGGCCGAAAAAACAAATGTCGACCACGCCATACGGACACTGGAAATTGCTCTTGAGGGAAAGGACTCTGAATTTATTGCCGAATCACTGGAGGTGGCAAAACGATTCAGCACCGAAACTGGAGGATACGGTGCGGAAAGAATTCAAGAAATAGAAGGTCACATCAAAAAGTGACTCAAACCACCTGATTCCGAAGACCGTTCCAGTAGTCAACAACTATTGCTGGAACGGTTTTTTTTATTTCTCAATTAAGTCTTTTTGCCAAATTAAAAACACCCCCTAAATATAATTTTGAAAGTGTTTTTAATATTTCTATTATTTCTTTTCTCCAGCCTCCATATCCATTTTCTCCATCAATTTCCTTATCTCGCGTACGAATTCCAGCTTGGCCTCCAGCATCTTCTCCTTCTTTTTGAGGAAAGCCATCTTGAATTCCTTTTTCATTCCCTTCCCGCAGCAACCCCATTCTTTCATGTGACCCTCCGTATGCCCTTCCATGAATTCACTTTCTTCACGATTTTCCTTGTCTTCCATATTTTTGTTGATAACTTTAATAAATTAAATTATATCGACCCTTATTATAAGTACGTAAGAAAAAAAAATTTGTTTCATTTTTTAAAATTTCTTTTTTATTTTTCTAAAATTCTTTACTCTGATATAATAAAGCCATAACAATTATGCCTTTTTATGGAACAAGACATTCAAAAAAAATTTGAGGAACAAGAAACGAAGCTCGACAGCATCTATAAGTCCGTCGAACGGATGAGAAAATATTTTCTGTGGACACTCATCGTGACCGTGGCCACCATCGTCCTGCCGCTTATCGGACTTATGATCGCCATTCCCTGGTTTTTGAAAATTATGACTTCGGCTTATAACATCAACTAGTTTTCGACTGACATAAAAAGCGCCTGCTATAGCGCGAATGTTTTTTATTATAAGCAAAAACTCCGCCATATGACGGAGTCTTTTTGTAATTCTAAGCTGTCTGATATTATTTCAGAGTTACTGTAGCACCAGCTTCTTCCAGTTTTTTCTTCATTTCTTCCGATTCAACTTTGGTCACTTTTTCCTTGACTACCTTGGGAGCGGCATCTACCAAATCCTTAGCATCTTTGAGGCCAAGACCGGTAATTTCTCTCACCACTTTAATGACATTGATCTTAGAAGCGCCTATCGCAGTCACTTCCACATCAAATTCGCTCTTTTCCTCAACAGCAGCAGCTTCTCCGCCACCAGCCGGCATAGCACCCATCATCATAGGAGCAGCAGCTGATACGCCAAATTTCTCTTCCAGAACTTTAACGAGTTCTGATAGTTCCAGAACGCTCATTTTTTCGATCTCAGTCACGAGCTTCTTGAATTTTTCCGGAACCTCTACTTCCTTCTTTTCTTCAGTCATATAATTATATTTAAAATTATTTAATTATCTTATTTAGAATCAGCTACCGCTTTCAAAACGTTGACCAGTCCTCTCAAATTGCCAGCCAATACATTGACAAATCCCGACACAGGAGCATTGATAGTGCCGACAAATTTGGCCAACAGCTCTTCTTTGGAAGGCAGTTTAGAGAGAGCGATTATCTCTTCTTTGGACAGGGCGTCTTTACCCAGAATTCCTCCAACAATTTTCAAATTTTCATTGGCTTTGGCGGCTTTCGCTACAATTTTAGCGGCCATCACTTCGTCTTCCTGTGATATGGCCAGTGCTATTTGCCCTTCCATCTCTTTAACGTTCATATTAACTCCGGCGTCTTTCAAGGCAATGTTTATCAGGGTCTTCTTGATTACTTTGAGATCTATCCCTTGTCCGCGAAGTTCTTTTCGGAGAGCCGTCATATTCTTTACAGACAATCCCTTGAAATCGGAAAATACCACCGCCTTAGATTCCTTTATTTCATGAGCCAGGGCTTTTACTATTTCCTTTTTTTGAGAACGTGTTTGCATAGTTTTTCGATATAAATTAAAAATCTGCAGTTTCCCGCAGACACAGAATAAAAGCTTCCGCTTTTTTTCCTCGGAAGGATTTATTGTATTCGTATGTGCCCGTTCGTAGCGGGCCATTCGCATACTACCTTCTGTCTTGGGAAATATTATTTGATATTAAAATTATTCGCTTTTCACTTCTTTATCTGCCACAGCAGGAGCGTCGGCAAGTTCTTTTATCTCTTCGGTCGGAGCGGGAGCAGAAGCAGAAGCTTCCTTAACCTCTGCTGCCGGAGCAGCTTCTTCGGGAACAACTGGCACTTCTTTTTTAGGCAATTTTACTGTTCTTTTCTTATCCTGGATGATGCCCTTGGACACTAAAAGATTATGCACCGTATCGGAAGCCTGAGCGCCTCTCTCCAGCCAAAATTTCACTCTTTCTTCTTTGATAATGGCATTTTTTTGGTGGGGATCATAGGAACCCAAAACCTCCACGTGCCTTCCTCCCGGAGCTGTCTGGCTGTCCTGGAGCAAAATCTTGAATTGGGCTTTATTTTTTTTCCCTACTCGGGCAAATCTGATAGTTAACATATTTCGTAGTACTAAAATCTGGTATCTTTTATACCAGTAATCCGCTATAAATATTACCAATTCAGTATATATGAATGTATATAATTGGTCAAGGGGTGGCCTTGTTGGCTGGTTTTATGGATTGTTGCTCAGCACCCAAAAGACATATTTCCCGTTATCATAAGAATATTTTTTTGTCTTCAGGTTGGGACAGGTGCCTTTATATTGATTGCGCAACCATTGGTCGGATTCCAGGAGCACCACTTGCGGATCATCGCAGGAAATCTGGGAAAAACCTTCGGTCGGTCTGTAAAATGTATATTGCTTGATATTGGGATAAGCCAGATATTCCAATGTTTTGAGACTGGATTGATGCCTGTCCTGGGAAATGGAAGTGTTCCAGGCCGTGATCAAATAATTATTTTGATGGAGAGGAAGGCTTTTGGTCATAAGCCCGAAATCATAAAGCTTGCGTTCATACGCCCCCAAAGTAGCCAAATCATTAGCCCAAAGGCCGAAATAAATATATATCTGCGAAGCCCCGCCAAAAATAACCATAAATATCAGGCCGGTAAGTATCGTGATAGACCGGCTCTTGGGCGGAGATTTGGTCCCTGGCGAAGAAGATTCCTGGATTGAGCTAAACAGGCTGATAATATATTCGAAAGGCAGGACGGAAATAAGAAAGACGGCCGGGATAGTGCCGATAATCCTGAGGGAATGCGGAATGCCTTCGACGCTCAAAGCTCCCGGAAGGATCATTACCCAAAAAATGGATTGGGCCAGAACAGAAACGTAAAACCATCTCGTAACTAAGATGGATCTTTCTCCGGATTCTTTTTTGTAATTTTTAATATGGATAATTATCGTCTTGGCAATTTCTCGCAGAGATATGATAAATCCCATTGCGAAAAGCACGGACCAGGCCGCCGGAAGAAGCGGCTGATTGTTGAAATTGTGCCTGGGATTATGATCACCGATGACAAAAAAAGCCCAGAGGTGTTTTCCCAGACTCATCAAAAAAGTCTGCCAAACATTGACGTTAGGGACATTAAAAATCGAAACTGCTAACGGACGAGAGATGAAATCCTTAAAATGATCGGAGAAATAAACAAATATGGGAAGGGCGGCAATGAAAGAGGCCAGAGCCAGAGCTGCTCCGTATTTCCAATATTTTCTGAGAAATCCTTTTCTGGTAAGGATAAAAGAAAGGGCGACGATAATAACTATAAGAGGCGCGATACGAAAAGCGATGTAAGTATTAAATCCCAGTCCCAAAAAAATACCGGAAATTATAAAATAATATATTCTCCGCTCTGGATTATCTATCGCTTTCCAGAAAAAATAGAACATCCATACTAGGATCAGCGGCACCATAATAGCCCGAAAAGCCGTCCGTGAAAAAACCAGATGCCAGAACGACGTGGCTATCATAAAAGTTCCCATCAGCACCGAGAGACGGGAAAATTTAAGCTGCCTGAGAAGAAAATAAAATCCGATGATGGTCAGCGATCCCCAAAGAGCGTTGGCCAGTCTGAGCCCCAAACTGGTATTGCCAAAAAATTTGATGAACAGCGCCTCGGTATTGATATGCAGCCCTTCCCGGCCGGTGTTCTCAGGATAAAAAACCTTCCAATTGTGCGTCTCGTTGGCTGTCAGGGCGTTTATTCCGTTGTAAGCTTCATCATAATGGATTCCCGGAGGAATAATACCAAGTTGCCAAAAACGAATAAAAATGCCACCCGCGATGATGATAGTGATAAGAAAATAAAACCAAAAATTTTTATTGCGCAAGAAAGACATAAAAATTATTTAATAATCTTCCCTCCCTGTCCGACCTGGTCCAATCTCACCGACAAAAGTTTGGAAATACCGTCTTCTCCCATCGTTACGCCATAAAGCAGTGAGGCCTGGCGCATCGTTTCCCGATTATGGGTGATTATGACAAATTGGGTATTTTTGGAAAGCTCCTGGAGAATCCGGCCGAAACGTTTTGAATTAGCTTCGTCGAGAGCAGCTTCCACTTCGTCAAGGATAGAAAATGGCGGCGGGTTGTGAGAAATGACAGCAAAAAGAAGCGCGAGAGATGTGAGCGATCTCTCTCCGCCGGAAAGCATAGAAAGATTAGCGATCCTTTTTCCCGGGGGGCAGGCGGAAATATCGATACCGATCTCAGCCTCTCTCTCCTCACCAGGAATTTCTTCCGTTTCTTCCAGATCATTTTCTTCTCCGTTCAGTTCTCCGCCAGTTTCAGCTGCATCACTCTTTGTTTTTCGACTTTTGACTTTTACTTTCGCCAGATGAGCGCTGCCACCGCCAAAAATAATCCTGAAATATTTGGAAAATTCTTTATTAATTTCAGAAAAAGTAGCTTCGAATTCCTTGGAAATCTTCTGATCCATCTCTTTTATCACTTCCCGTAAAGTAATAATAGCCTTTTCCAGGTCTTCAGACTCTCCATAGAGAAAATTAAATCTTTTCTGAGTTTCCTCGTATTCTTCGATTACCATCGGATCGATGCCGCCGATCTGTTCCAGTTGGAATTTCAACCTGTTGATTTCTTTATCCAGATTTCCGAGATCGATCGCTCCTTCGGGTTTTTTCAGATTATCAACTTCCGTCTTTAGCTCGTTTTTCACCTGGGCCCGCAAATCTTCTTCGCGCACTTCAACCTTAGCCAATTCTATCTTGGAATCATTATATTTGTCCTTGAACTTTCCCAGCTCCTCTTGTTTCCGGCGCATCTGCCTTTCCACTTCGAAAAATTTCTGCCTGCGCATCCTGTCCGCCGCTATTTCTTTTTCCCGCCGGTCATCAATTTCCCGGATTTCGTTTTCCACGTCTTTGATATTTTTTCTGAGTTGAGTGGTTTTAGTTTCCAGTTCCAAGACAGTCTTAGAGACCGTCGGGGACGGATTTTCTATTTTAGGAAGATTATCATTCTTATTTTCTTTCTTGCCTTTCTCAATATCCGCTTTCAGTTCGAATAATTTTTGCTGGATGGCCCGGGCAAATTCCCGGATATCCTGCAAATCCTCTATTTTTTCCACTTCCTGAAGTCTTTTGATCAACTTTTCCTGATCTATCCTGATTTCTTCGATGGCCATTTTGACATATTGCGAATCTACCGGAATGCTGGTGATCTTGATCTCTTCCAGGACCAACCGGCTAGCCTGCTTTTCTTTTTCTATCTCCAGCCGTCCTTCTGATACGATCAGATCTCTTTCCAGCGTATTATATTTATTCCGGGCCTCCCTTGAAAGTTTTTCCAGCTGGTCCAAATCTTTGCTTTCCTTATTGCTTTTTTCTTCCTTATTGATCTCATCCATCAATCTGTCGACATCTCTTTGCACATTCATCATCGATCTTCCTATCTCATCTTTTTGGACAGTCAATTTTTCTTTTTCCGTCTGAAAATTATACCAAAGAAAAGAATATAACTCGGTCTGTTTATCCTTGAGGGAGAGGAACACTTCCTCGCTTTTGGCCGCTTTTTCCGATTGGCGCTTAAGCATACGAAGGTGAGGCTTGATTTCCTCCACCAGGCTTCTCACTTTTTCCAAATTTTCCCGGGTAGACTCCAACTTTCTAATAGAGCGCTCTTTTTTTATCTGGTATTGCTTCACTCCGGCCGCATCTTCAATGACCAATCTTCGCTCCAGTGGCGACGAAGAAAGAATAGCATCGGCCATACCCTGGTTGACAATAGCATAACTTTCTTTGCCCACTCCGGCTTTCGCCATCAGATCTACCACATCCTGAAGGCGGACTCTCGAATTATTGATAGCATATTCGCTTTCGCCGGAACGGTAAATTTTTCTCGATATGGAAATTTCTGAAAAATCCAACGGGATTTTTTGGTCGGTATTATCAAGATACAAAGAAACTTTCGCGCTGCCGAGCCGAGCTTTTTTCCCGGAACCGGCAAAAATAATATCTTCCGATTTCTTTCCCCGCAGATTTTTCATCGATTGTTCCCCGATCACCCAACGCAAAGAATCCGCAATATTGGATTTTCCGCTGCCGTTCGGTCCCACCACCGCCGTAATGCCGTGGTTTTTGTGGCTTTCGGAGTCAATCAAAAAATCAAGCGTAGTCTTCGCCGCGAAAGATTTAAAACCGTTTATTTCAAGTTTTTTTAGATACATTGTTTAAACAATAAATATCCCTCGCTATTTGAAAATAGCGCCATTCAATTTCTAATTTCTAATTTCTAACAAAATGTCCAGTTTCTAAATTTTGACATTTAGTCATTGCCTGCCTGCCGGTAGGCAGGGAAATTTTATTGAAAATTGATCATTGATAATTGGTAATTACTATCCTATTGTACTATAAAAACAAAATCCCGACCAGGCGGGATTAATACAAAATACTAGATACTAGCTACAAAATACTAATTTCTACCATCCCTTAACCTCCAGTGCCTTCTCTGCCGCGCTCCTTTGAGCTTCCTGTTTGGACGGCCCTTCGCCCTTGGCTACCAGCTCAGTTTCTAAAAATACTCCTACTACAAATTTCTTGTCGTGATCCGGACCGGATTCGCTCATCACCCTGTAAGAGGGCGTTATTCCCACTTTATCCTGGGCTTCTTCCTGAAATCGGCTTTTGGGATCCATATATAATTTATTCTCTATAATTTCATTTAGCCTCACCACCACATTTTTCATAATAAAATCTTTGGCCACCCCGTAGCCTTGATCAAGATATATCGCTCCGGTGATAGATTCAAAAGCGTTGGCCAAAAGATATTGGCGCGCCCGTCCTGTATCTTTGGCTTCCCCGCGGCTCATTAGCAGATATTCCTCCACTCCCAATTCTTTCGAAATTTTGGCCAGCATCTCGCCATTGACCAAAGCCGCTCGCCAGTTGGTCAGTTCGCCTTCCGGATTATTGTAGTTGTTGTACAGATATTCCGTCACCACCAATTCCAAAACCGCGTCTCCAAGAAATTCCAGACGCTCGTTATGATCCAGCCTGTAGCCGCGGTGTTCATTGAGATACGAACGGTGAGTCACGGCCTGCTGAAGAAGTTCGATATTATTAAATTTCACTCCCAGTTTTTTTGCTAAATCGTCAGTCATAAAAATTCCTAATCTTTTTTCTCCTTTATTTCCCTCGTCTCCTTGCGTTTTTTGCTATCATCATCTTTCATCGGCTCTCCTAATTCTCGATAAATCGTACCGAGCACACCGTTCACAAATCTTCCGGAAGATTCTCCGCCAAAAGATTTGGCCAGCTCTATCGCTTCATTGATAGCTACTTTGGGCGGCACTTCTTCGTAGTTGCCAAAAAGCAGTTCATATATTCCGAGTCTCAGGATATTCCTGTCCACTATCGTTACTTGTTCCAGCGGCCATTCAGGGGCGCATTTCTCGATCAGAGGATCAATTTTGTCCTGATTCTTGATGGTATTTCTGACCAGCCCTTCCACAAAAGTGGTATCATCCAGCCCGGGACCGAATTCTTGGATATTTTTCTTTATGATGTCGTCTAATTTCCCGGCGTCCCGACCATTAAAATCCCACTCATAGAGCGATTGCATAGCGATAGAACGTGAAAGATGGCGATTGGCCATAATTATTTCTTCTTAGTCTTTTTATTAATTCTCTTCATCGTGTCCACTACTTCTTTGCCCTTGTAGTATCCGCATTTAGGACAAGCGACGTGCGAAATTATTTTCGCCTTGCAGTTGGGACAGCTGCCCAATTTCTTGGTTTTGAGCTCAAGCATCTTCCTGGCTCTGTCCCGTCGGGCTTTAGTATGTCTTTGTCTGGCTACTGGCATATGTTTATATATTCATAATTATTATACAACAAAATACAGCTTATCACTATACGTGGGTTTTGGCAAGGAAATAAGGCCTCATAATTTTCAATTTAAAATTTTCAATTTTCAAACAATTTTCAATGATTCAATTCTTCAATTTTAAAATTTAGTCATTAAAAAATTAGAAATTGTTTAGAAATTAGAAATTGAAAATTAGAAATTATATTCAATATCTCCCTTCTCATCCGTTCTGATAATTTTTATTTTATGCGAAGTTAATCTATCCAGTACTTCCTGCGCCGGATGGCCATAGCGGTTATTTTTGCCTACTGAAATTACGGCCTCTTCCGGCTTTACGGCGCTTAAAAATTCGTCGCTGGTGGCATATTTTGATCCGTGATGGGCTACCTTGAGTATTTCCGAATGAAGGTCGAGGTTTTTGCTGATTAGCATCGGCTCGCCCTCGGTCGGAAAATCTCCGGTGAATAAAAATGATTTATCGCCATAAGTTAATTTAGCAACGATGCTCGACAGATTTGTATCCTTGGGATTATTTTTATCCTGCGTCCCGTCCGGACTTAAAATTTTCATTTTTATATTTTCCCCGATATTTATATCCATCCCCGATTTCCCCTCTATTTCCCCGATTCCTTTTTGTTGGATTGTGTCTTTAAATTTTTTGTATATTTGCGTGTCCGAATTTACATCGTTATCAATCACTTCGCCGACATTATAATTTTCCATCACATCGGTCAGTCCTGAGATGTGATCTTCGTCCGGATGCGTTGCAATCACTACTTCGATGTTCCTGTCCCAAAACGGCACGTATTCGCCTAATTTTTCCATCACCTTTTTCCCATCCGGCCCGCCATCAATGAGAATCTGTTTGCTCCCCTGCTCAATGAGCGCCGCGTCTCCTTGCCCCACGTCGAAAAAAATTACTTTCAGCTCTTTACTTCCAGAACTATGAATAATCCCCGCCGGAATAAAGGCAATTACGAATAAAGATAGAATTATGGAATATATTGTTTTTCGTCTTGGCATATTTTATAACACTTCTTTTTTTATTTTTCTCCTTACCAAAATTATCCCTCCTCCTAAAATTATATACCAAACGACTATTAACCACCACGGAAAATTGGAAATATCTACCGATGCGTATTTCAAGCTGGCCAAATATTTTATAACAAACGTCTCATATTTCAACGGCAAGAAAGCCAGCCAGGCCATCACTTGTCCTACTGGGTAAATTATAAAGCTAAAAAGAATGGCTATGAATCCGATAAGCATCGTGAGCGGAATGATCGGCAAGACCAGGACATTGGCCAGCGGCGAAATCAAAGATAATTTTCCAAAATTGACCATCAACACCGGTAGAACGAATGTTTGTGCCGATAACGTTAGAAATAATATTTCTAACATCGTAGGGACAGACCTCGCGTCTGTCCATTTCATTATCAAATTCTGAAATATTGGATAAACATAAACAATCCCCAGCGTCGCTAAAAATGAAAGCTGAAATCCGACATCCCAGCGTAAAAGCATCGGGTTGAGCAGCAACATTATAACCGCCGCAAACAGAATGGCGTTTTGCGCGTTGGCCAACCTGCCATTTTTTATGGCCCAGATGAGTAGTATTCCCATCACTCCGGCTCGCACAGCCGATGACGGCATACCGGTCAAAACCACAAAAAGTACGATGCCGATGGCCGCAAACCAAAACGCCTGCGGCCGCCAGAAGCCGATAAATAATCCCAGTAGCATCAGATATTCCGCCACAATCGTCACGTTATATCCGGAAACGGCCACGATATGCGTCGTGCCGGTAAGGGAAAAATAATTCTGATAATCTTTGGAGAGTAAACCGCTGCCACCGATTAAAAGTCCGGAAAGCAATCCTGATTGCGGTGATGGCATAATACTCATTATTTTGGCATTGAATTTATCTTTTATTTTTAAAAGAGTGGCATAAATCTTATTCCCTTTATTCTCACCTGTATTTTCTATTTTCGGATTATTGCATAAATAATAAACTCCGTCTTTGGCCAGATACATTTTGTAATCAAAAGTTTCATCGATATTTTTGGGAATTTCTAACTTACAATCCACTTTCAAAACATCTCCATAATTATATTCCGGAAAAATCCCAGCCAGCGCCAAAAATTTTTCGTTATTTTCCGCTTTAACTGTCAGATCCTGATACCGGCCTTTCATTTCCGGCTCTTTTACCACTTGCACCAATCCTGAAAAGTTTTTTCCTTCGCTGTGATCTTTTATCTCAGTCAGAGAAATATTGGTCCAATATATTCCCAATGCCAAGAAAATAATAAAAAATCCGGCCATCATCGCCGGTTTTTTGTAGAAAACTGTTAAAATTATTATTCCTAGCAATATTAATAATTGCAGAAAAAAATTATTGGTTAGATTGGGATAATAAAACGAGGCGCCAAACACGCCCCCGATAAATGCTATTGATAGCAAAAAGAATATTTTTGACTTGGTCACGAGTGTTAATATAAAATATCAACTATTTTGGTTCTCGCGCTTTTCCCGCCGACGATCTGAATGTTGGATTTGGCCACCTTGAAATAATCAGAAAGCACTTTAAGAAGCGCCTCATTAGCTTTCCCATCCACCGGCGGAGCGGTTAATTTCACTTTGTATTCCCCTTCGGATATTTGTGTCACTTCGTTTTTAGAAGAACGAGGAATGACTTTGATGTAGAGCCTCATAATTAAATTATAAATCCATTATCCTCTAATTCCCACGTGCCCAAAACTGCCTTCGATCATTTTGGCAATTTTCTCCAAATCCAATCTTTTTCCTTTAGTTTTCTTTTTTAGTTCCGGATCGAGAATTTTGATTTCCTGATATCTTTGCAGATAATAACTTTTAGCGCCGCCTATCCACTTGGCAATTTCCAAAAAATCTTTTTCGTGGTGGATGCCCGGAACCACCGTAGTCCTAAATTCGTATGGAATCCGGCTGTTCATTATCAGATCGACGCTCAATTTGATCCTGTCCAGATCAAATTGAGTATTGGTTGTTGCATTGTAATTTTTAAGCTGATTTTTGATATCCATAGCGATAAAATCCACCAATTTTTCGGTAATTACTTTCCTCACCACGTCCGGACGAGTACCATTGGTGTCCAGTTTCACGGCATAACCCTGATCTCTCACTTTTTTTATAAATTCCAAAAGATCAGGCTGAATGGTCGGCTCCCCGCCGGTAATGCAAACCCCATCCAGTTTCCCAAGCCTGGTTTTCAGGAATTTAAAAAACTCTTTTTCCGAACCACCGTGAACCGCAAACTGCGAGCTAAGAACTAATTCCGGATTGTGGCAGAACGGACAGCGAAAAGAACAACCAACGGTAAAAACAGTAGTGGCAAGCCTACCTGGATAATCTATCAAGGTTAATCTTTGAAAACCGGCGATGTTCATAAAAAATTCTATTTCCGTATAAACAGGGGCAACCCCCGATAAATCAGAGATTACCCCGCTATCTTTTACTATATTTTACTAGTTCGCTTTTTTACTGCCGCTGATGACGAATTCCTTCCTGTCAGCAAATTCCTGGCTTTTCCCGGCGTTCCATTGTTCGACCGGACGGATATATCCGACGATACGGGAATACACTTCACACTTTTGAGGAATGACGCACTTGGGACAATTTTCGTGCTCGCCTTCGATATACCCGTGGCTGGGACAGATGGAAAAAGTCGGAGAAATAGTGAAATAAGGAAGGGTGTAATTGGAGGCGATTTTTTTGACCAGTTTTTTGGTAGTTTCGATATCATTGATCCTTTCTCCCAAAAATCCGTGCAGTACCGTTCCGCCGGTATACTTGGTCTGTAATTTGTCCTGAAGATCGAGAGCTTCGAAAATATCGTCCGTAAAGCCCACGGGAAGCTGGGAGGAATTGGTATAGTACGGTTCCGCTCCTTTTTCCACCGCGCCATTATTGGCAAAGACCATCTTGGGAAATCGTTTTTTATCTTTGATAGCTAAACGATAACTTGTTCCCTCGGCCGGAGTGGCTTCCAGATTATAGAGATTTCCCGTTTCTTCCTGATATTTTACCATCCTGTTTCTCATATGCTCCAGCACTTCTTCGGCAAATTTTTGGCCTTTTTTGCCCGTGATGCTTTCTCCCATAAAATTGATCAGCGATTCATTGAGGCCCAGAAGACCGATGGTGGAAAAGTGATTGCCCCAATATGAACCGCGGCGTTTATAGATGTTGTCCAGATAATATTTGGAATAAGGATAAAGGCCTCCCAATGTATAATTTTCAATTATTTTTCTTTTCATCTCAAGGCTTTCTTTAGCCAGATCCATAAGCGCGTCCAGGCGTTTAAAATAATCATTTCTGTCTTTGGCCAGATATCCAAGACGCGGCATATTGAGCGTCACTACGCCCACCGATCCGGTGAGAGGCGCCGCACCGAAAAGTCCACCCATCCTTTTATGCAGTTCGCGATTATCAAGGCGCAATCGGCAGCACATCGACCGCGCGTCATCAGGATCCATATCGGAATTGATAAAATTAGCAAAATAAGGGATACCGAATTTGGCCGTCATTTCCCAAACTTTGTCCAAATTGGGATTGTCCCATTTAAAATCTTTCGTAATATTGTAGGTCGGAATCGGGAAAGTGAACACCCGGCCAGACGCGTCTCCGGCACTCATCACTTCAGCGAAAGCGCGATTGATAACATCCATTTCCTCCTGAAAATCAGCATATTTTTCTTTTTGGGGAACGCCACCGATAATCACATTCTGATCCTTATAATTTCCGGGACAATTGAGGTCCATCGTTAGATTGGTAAATGGCGTCTGGAAACCGACTCGAGTAGGCACATTGAGATTAAAGATAAATTCCTGCATCGCCTGCTTGACGCTTTCATAATTCAATTTGTCGTAACGGACAAAAGGAGCCAGAAGGGTATCGAAATTGGAAAAGGCCTGGGCTCCGGCCGTTTCGCCCTGGGTGGTGTAGAAGAAGTTGACGATCTGGCCAAGAGCGGACCGCAAGTGTTTAGGAGCTTTGCAAGAAAGTTTTCCGGCTACTCCGGTGAATCCGCGAGTGAGAAGATCCTGAAGATCCCAACCGCAACAATAAGCAGCGATCTTGTCCAGGTCGTGGATATGGAAATCGCCTTCCTCGTGAGCGCGTTTTATGGATTTGGGATAAACCCTGTCCATCCAATATTTACCACTGACGATGGAAGAGATATAGTTGTTGAGTCCCTGAAGAGAATAAGCCATATTGGCATTTTCTTTCACCTGCCAATCTATTTCTTGGATATATTTCTCAATCAGATCAACGGCTTCCGCGAGAGATGACTCAGTGTCTCTTATTTTAGACCTCTTATCACGATAAAGAATATACGCTTTGGCTGTTTCGTCAAAATCCAGAACCATCAATACCTTTTCCACCAGATCCTGGATCTCCTCAATGCTGGGAATATGCCCGGGAATATTTTTTTTGCCGAGCATCTGGACTACTTTCTCACTTACCATTTTCGCCTCCTTCATACCAGCCTCTCCCGTTTCCATAAAAGCCTTGTAAACCGCTTCGGTTATCTTTCTTTGGCTGAAAGGCACTACCAATCCGCCGCGTTTCACTACTTTGCGGATCTTATTCGCAATCTTTTTCTTAGCTTTCGGCTTGTCCCCCGACTCCCCCAACTTTTGTTTTTGTTTTGCCATCATAGCATTTTGAATTATAGAATTATGTATGTAAAAAAATTATTTATTTATCAAACGTATCCAGCTCTTTTTTAAAACTTTCTACGCTGCCGAACGATTTGTAGACACTAGCAAACCGCACGTATGCCACCTCATCCAGTTCCCTCAATTTTTTGAGGACCAACTTTCCGATTTCCCGGGTGGTTATTTCTGATTTTTCCATAGCCCGGATATCATATTCTATATCTCCCATAAGTTTGGCCAGTCTTTCTTGAGATATGGGACGCTTCTCCAACGCCTTTCTTATTCCGGCCTCGATCTTATTCTTGTCGTAATCCACTTTGGATCCGTCTTTTTTGAGCACAGAGAGCCTCAAAAGTTCAACCTCTTCATAAGTAGAAAAGCGAACATTACATTTAGTGCATTCTCTCCTTCTCCGGGTGATTTTTCCATCGGCTGTTTCCCGGGAATCCACAACCTTAGTTTCAGTAAAATTACAAAATGGACAATTCATATTAATAATCTTAAATACTAAATTTAGATTTTTATACCATATATTGTGTATGTATATATCATTATACCACAACTCAACATTTCACCAAGTGCCCATTTTCAGGGCGAAAATCGAGTAGCTGTGGATAACTTTTTATGAAAAATAAAAAAATCCCGATTGCCCGGGATTTTTTATACAAAATAGCTATTAAGCAGCAAGCGACATTTATTTTCCCATCTTTCTTCGGATAAACGCCGGGATTTCCAGCTCATCATCCTCGTCCGCCAAATCTCTATCCTTATTGACAGCAATGGTTTTTTTGGGTTTGGGCGGGACTTTTTCGTCGATTATCATTTTAGATTCGAAACTTTCCGGGAAAGTCACTTTCATCTCTTCCATCGGCTCTCTTTCTTTTTTCCTAGTATCTTCCAGGCTTATTCTGGACAATCTTTCCACCGTAGTTTCTCTTACTCTTTCTTCGTCAAAACCGGTGGCCACCACTGTGATCTGCACTTCGCCTTTTTTGAGAGCTTCATCCACTACTGCTCCAAAGATCACCTTAGCGTTGGGATCAATAGATTCAGTGATGATGTTGGCCGCTTCATTGATTTCCAGCATTGTCAGATCACTTGAGCCACAGACATTAAACAGCACTCCTTTAGCTCCATCGATGGACAGTTCGAGCAAAGGACTGTTGATAGCCGCTCTGGCTGCTTCAGCCGCCCTATTTTCACCGGATCCTACGCCGATACCCATAAGAGCTGATCCGCTGTTGGACATAATAGCTTTTACATCGGCAAAGTCCACATTAACTATTCCTGGCTTGGTGATAAGATCGGAAATTCCCTGAACGCCTTGGCGCAACACGTCATCCACGATCTTGAAGGAATTTATGAGAGTAGTTTTTTTATCGATAATTTGAAGTAATTTGTCATTAGGAATGGTAATAAGCGTATCCACCCGTTCGCGAAGATTTTCCAGTCCCTCTTCAGCAATGGCTCTTCTTTGAGCTCCCTCGAAAGCAAAGGGTTTAGTAACGACCGCCACGGTCAGCGCACCCAATTCCTTGGCTGTCTCTGCCACGATCGGAGCCGCTCCCGTACCAGTGCCACCACCCAGTCCGCAAGTGACAAAAACCATATCAGACCCCTTGAGTACCTCTTGGATTTCATCCCGGTTTTCCTCGGCCGCCTGGCGGCCTACGTCAGGATTCATACCAGAACCCAAACCTTTGGTCAGGTTCTTGCCGATATGCACTTTTTCCGGAGCTCGGTTGTGATGCAAGTCTTGAGCATCGGTGTTAATAGCCACAAACTCAACACCCTTGAGTTTACCATCAATCATCCTGGAGATAGCGTGTCCGCCTGAACCTCCCACTCCCACTACTTTAATTCTTGCAAATGTTTCTACCGGTGGTTTTATTTCCGCCATATGATTCTATGTTAAGTCGCCATCACTGACAATTTTGGTCAGTAATTTATTATTTAATAGTTATAAATCTATAAAAAAACTCAAAAATCAAATTAAGAAAAAATTCGTAATCTTATTTCTGAGTTTTTTTTTATTTTTTCCGCCAGAGGCGGATCAGCCTATGGCTGAGAGTTTTTGTGTTTTTCGGCTAAAGGCCAATTGGCTCTTGAGGAGGTTTTTATATTTTCAATTGATGCCTTTCAATACCTAAATCTATCACATCAGGCTGGTTTATGTCAAATTGGCATTACGCTCTGTTCCGGCTGCTTTATGGCAAAAATTTTCCGAACCATTTTTTGATATTGGTCACTTTTTCTCCGACATTGCCGGTGATATTTCCCGCTAATTTTCCCCTGATTGAGCTCCCTTTTCGCATTATATCCTCCGCTCCCCATAAAATTAGTCCCACTGCCGTGACAAAAGAAGGCTCATCTACCTTATCCACCAGTCCTCCCAGCGGCTCCGGAAAACCGGTCTGGGCCGGCAGGCCCAAAATATTTTTAGCCAGATCCACGCATCCTGGAAGCTTGGCTGTGCCGCCAGTCAGCACTATGCCGGCCGGAAGCAGTTTGTCTTTACCTATTTTTTTCAGTTCCTTGTTGATGAGAGTAAAAATTTCTTCCAGCCTGGCTTCGATAATTTCTGATACGTGATAACGGGAAACTATTCCTTCTTCCTGAGGATCGAATTCGGCTAAATTAATATCTTCTTTCTTGCTGATTTCCCGGGGCATAGCATTACCGAATTCCAGTTTCACTTTTTCCGCCACATCGATCGAAGTCCTGAGTCCGATAGCGATATCGTTGGTGATGTGATTTCCTCCCAACGGCACTATAGCCGTGTGCAAAAGATCATTTTCCTCAAAAACAGCCAAAGAAGTAGCTCCGCCACCGATATCTACTAAAACTACACCTAGTTCCTTTTGTCTTTTGGAAAGAGTGGCTCTGGCGGCAGCGAGTGGTGCCAGCACAAAACTATCCATCGCTACTCCGGCTTGTTCCACGCATTTAGTCAGATTTCGCAGATATGGCGTCGATCCTTCAATGATACAGGCATCCACTTCCAGCCGCACGCCGTTCATTCCTATCGGATCCTTGATGTTCCTCTGATCGTCCAAAGAATAGTCTTTGGGAATGATATGGATGATTTCTTTGTTAGGCGGGATGGAAATGGCCTGAGCGGCATTGATCACTCTTTCCACATCATCTTCCGTCACTTCGCCGTCAGCTCTTCCTACAGCGATGACTCCCTTGGAATATTGGGAAAAAATATGGTTTCCCCCGACACTAACAACAGCCCGATTGACGGAAACTCCGGCTAACCTTTCTGCCTCTTCCAGAGACCTGTTTATAGATTGAGTAGCTTCTTCCAGGTCAACAATGATACCTTTTCTCACGCCCGCTGACGGGGCCACGCCCACTCCGATAATCCTAGGTTTTTCCTCAGGAGAGATAATCTGGGCGATAATAGTTTTTACCGTAGAAGAACCGACATCAATACCAACGAGAACATCGCGCTTCGACATTGAACTACTAAGTTAAAATTTATTTCTTTTAAATTATATAACAAAAACGAACAGACAACAATAAGCTAACGATAAAAGATATACGGAATAAAGATGATAAGCCCGACGATTATAGCCAGGATGGCCGTGAGCAGAACGCCGGCCGCCATCAGGTCCTTAATGAGACGCGCATAAGGATGGACACGAGGCTTCAAGATATCCACCACTCTTTCCACTACAGTATTGGACAGTTCCATAACCAGAACACCGGCAATGACCAAAAATAGAACGATCATTTCCGCTCTCGTAACGTGGAAATAAACCATAGCGATGATTACCAGCACCGTTACTATCAACTCATTCTGGAAGTTTTTTTCATTTTTTACGACATAGCCCAAGCCTCTGACAGCATAGGACAAACTTTTTTTGAATCTTAATATTCTTTCCATATCAATTGATTTTTTTTACCACTTTTTTCTGGATATTAAACATTTTTTTTCCGTGGCGCATTCCTAAAAGATGCAACACGCCGTGAGAAAAGACATTGACTATCTCTTCTTCTGTTTTTATCCCCCTCTTTTTGGCATAAACGTCTATGTTATTATAGCACAATATCAACTCGCCTAAAAATATGTCCCTATGCTTATCCTCCTGGATAGCAGCCAAGTTTTTGTACTCAGCAAAAGACAATATATCGGTCGCCTGGTTTTTGTGGCGATAAATCCGGTTTATTTCCTTGATTTCTTTTTCATCCACCAGCGCGACGCTCACGGAGATTTCCTTTTTGGCAAGAAAATCAAATTCAGACAGTTCTAATGTCTTTTTTATAACATTGCTAAAAAAGGACTTTTTTATCCTCTCTCCCGATTTATTATTTATTTCGACAATTACTTTCATAATATTACATGATTCATTTTGTCATTATCCTAAAGTTTTAAGTTTCCCAAAATCATCTCCCTTTGCTTTTCCTTATCGACCATTATCCCCATTTTTTCTTGAAGTTCTTCTAATTTAGCTACATATAATTCAGGAAGTTTTTTCTTGAACTCTTCGCCATCTCCATAACAATTATCGCAAACAGCCAGATCCTTCTCGATCGTATCTACAATAGTCCTCACCCTTTCTTCCGCCTGGGAAATTACTTCTGGATCATCTGAGTTGACTTTAATTTTTGTTATTTTTTCAATCTTCATCCCATTACTTTCTTTTTTGCATTGCATACACATCCCGTCATTTCCCCCTACTTCGGTTTCATAATTAACCCAGACATTTTCCTTTTTACCGCCGATTTCAACGGTAATTGGCATTCTTTTTTCAGTTCTCATCTCCTTATTCTCTGGGATTGACCATTCTGTGGACATATTTTTATTTTAATTAATTATTCTAATATATATTTTTCCAGCCCTTTCTTTTCCCTAAAATATTCCGCGTTGTCGTTCAGATATTTTTCGTATTGCTCGAAATTATTATCAAACTGTCCCAGCACTGCTTCTTTTTCACATAACTTACCGTCTCTCTTTCCAGTATAGTCTAAAAGACTAGAATATGGCCAGTCCTTTTCCGGATAGCCGTGGATCTTATGATTCATATTGACATAGGCGGAAAGAAGCAAGAGATATTCGTTGGTGTTTATATGAATGGCTTTATATTTCCCCTGAAATAAAATTCCCGATCGACTATATTTATTATTGTAAAACATCGTGTATGACGTACCTAGCTTCTGCATAAATTTTTCAATTCCCTTTTCCTCATTTTGTTTAAGTATAAAATGATAATGATTCTGATTTACACAAAAACAAATAACATCAACGAGTCGTGGAGGTTCGGCCTCCATTATGGAGGCCGAACCTCCACTCCCTCCAATCTTTTTTTCCCTTAAGTACTTTTCATATAAACTTCCAATTGCATCAAGTCTATTAAATTCTTTCATCCCCAATAAAAACCTTTTGTAATCATCTCTACACTCAAAAATCGTCCGCTTATCCACTCCGCGGTTGTAGATGTGGTAATATTCGCCGATGGCAAATTCGGTCTTGCGCATATAACAATAATATCATTTTTTTCTGCAAAGAAAAAAGGCGCCAATCAGACGCCTCTTTCCTATATAACATTATTTCAATTCTTCCTCTACTATTTTTTTCACCAAGTTTCCATCGGCTTTGCCTTTGAGCTTGGTCATCGCCGCGCCCATCGCTTTTCCCATTTCTGATTTGCTGGTCGCTCCCGTTTCGGCTATCACCTTTTTCACTTCTTCTTTCACCTCCTCCTCGCTCATTTGAGTGGGCATATAGGCCATAAGAATTTCCATCTCTTTTTTCTCTTTCTCCGCCAAATCCGCTCTTCCGCCAGCTTCATACTGAGCGATGCTGTCTCTCCTTTGCTTTACCGATCTGGCTATCACTTCCTGGATTTCTTCGTCGTTCAAACCTTCCTCTCTTTTCTTTTTCTCAATTTCTGCATTTTTGATGGCCGAATCAAGAAAACGCAAGGTATCGCGCTTCAGAGTATCGCCCGACTTCATAGCAGCTTTGAGATCTTCGCTAATTTTTTGCTTTAAACTCATAATTTTTATTTAACGAGTTTCTTTTTAACGTTTCTGAAGTTTCCTTCATCAAATTTTCCCATTTTTTTGAGTTTCGTGACGACTTTCTTTACTTTCTCTTTATACATAGCTCCCTGGCGCATCTCTCTTTTCGTCTTCACGTCTGCTCTAAAACGGGCACGCCTGGCCTGCACTAAAACGCCGCTCTGTTGCACTCGGCGGCTAAATCTCCTGATCAGACTTTCCGGAGACTCTTTATCTCTTTTTTTAACTTCTATCATAGAAACCTCCTCTCTTTGTCATAAAAACATACAAACATGTAAGCATTTAAACATATAGCCAGTCGGGTGTTTGGATGTTTAAATGTTTGTATGATTTATTGATTATATAAATTTTACTGTTCAAAATCCGGGTGGATATTCTCGTGCAATTTAGCTCCTCCTATCAAATGAAGGTGTATGTGCATCACTTCCTGGCCTCCCCACTCTCCTACCCGAAATAGTAGTTTATACCCTTTGGGAGAAATGTCAAAATCAGCCGCGATCTTCTTGGCCACCAGAATCATATGGCCGACCAGCTCAGCATCATCATCTTTCAGGTCATTGACCGTCTCGATATGCCTTTTAGGAATGATCAGGATATGGACAGGCGCCAGCGGACGAACATCTTTGAAAGCCAAAATATCTTCATCTTCAAAAACGATAGCGGCCGGAATTTCTTTTTTGACTATCTTGCAAAATATACACATAAAAATAGGTTAAATGTTTATATGATTTATTGATTGTTATGATACGTTATCACATTGTCGGTTTTCAATTTTCTCTTGATCACATCTACCAGCTTGCCGACCGCTACTGTCTCCTGCACTCCCGTTTGCATATTTTTCACGATCACTGTTCCGTCCAGTGTTTCTTTTTGGCCCAATATCAGAGTAATTTCCACTCCCAGCCTGTCAGCCACTCTGAGTTGAGACTTCAAACTTCCCCGACCGAAGCTCTCTGCTACTAAAATGCCATTTTTTTCCAGTTCTGCAAAAAGTTTCAAACTTTTTCTCTTGGCCAGATTGCCGAGCTGTGCCAAAAATACTTTCGGTTTTGGCTGACGGTACGGCTTGGCTTGCACCCTTTTCATTTCAATAATTATCCGTTCAATACCAACGGCAAATCCGATAGCCGGAGTATTTTCTCCGCCCATCATTTTGATAAGCCCGTCGTATCGGCCACCGCCACCCAAAGAGCCTTTTCGTCCTTCTTCTTCTCCCGGCCATATTTCAAAAACAGTTTTAGTATAATAATCCAGACCTCGTACGAGATGTGGATTGATGATGTACGGTAAATCCAGTTCATCCAGATATTCCAAAAGGGTTCGGAAGTGAGTGCGGCACTCTTCGCAAAGATGATCGACAGATTGCGGAGCCGCCGCCGCCACTTGAGCGCATTTATCTTCTTTGCAATCCAAAACTCGAAGTGGGTTAGTTTCCATCCGATGTTTACAATCCTGGCAAAGTTTATTTTTTTTCGATTCCAGATAATTTATCAGGAGTTCGATATAATCTTTGCGGCAGACCGGGCATCCGATCGAGTTTACCTGAATTTGAACCGACTTTATTCCTAACAGTTGAACGAATCGGTGAGCAATTTGAATAATCTGCGCATCCAGAATAGGATCCTGTTCGCCAAAGGCATCGAAGTTTACCTGATAATGTTCGCGATATCTGCCTTCTTGCGGACGATCATAACGATAAACCGGACCGGTGGAAAAAATCTTGACCGGTTTGGACAAAACATTCATCCCGTGCTGGATATAGGCGCGGCAATTGCCAGCTGTCAGTTCGGGCCTCAAGGATACCTTATCTCCTCCCCGAGTGATGAAACTATACATCTCTTTTTCTACGATGTCAGTCCCTTCTCCGATGCTTCTGGTAAAAAGATTAGTATATTCCAAGAGCGGCGTGTCCAGACGCAAATAACCATAATCACGAGACAGTCTTTCTGAAACCCGGCGCACCTGTTCCCAATAGGGCTGTTCGGAAGGCGGTATATCCTTCATCCCGCGAATAGTTTGCAAAATGATAGGCTCGATGACTTTTTCAATCTTAGCTGTTTTCTTATTCGGTTTTTTAGAGTCTTTAAGTTTAGGCATAAAAAGATAAATCAAAAATAAAAATGCAAAAATAAAAATGACAAATCAAAATTCAAAAAGAATTAATAATTTTACATTTTGCATTGTCATTTTGCATTTTGAGATTTACACTTTACATTTAAAACACCGATATCTTGTTCAATGGCCAGGCGCGCAGAAGCACTCCGCCGATGATATTTTGTTCTTTCACCGGCCCCCACGATCGGGAGTCCGAACTATACATCCGATTATCCCCCATCATAAAATATTCGTCATCGGCTAATTGGACCGTCTGGTCGCCTCCGGTGTGAACGCTAGGAGAAAGATAGGCTCTCTCGTCCAAAACAAACCCATCGGGATTATCTTTGTTGTATATTGTGACTTGATTATTTTTTATCTCTACTTTTTCTCCCGGAAGACCGATGACTCTTTTTATAAAAAATTTGCTTGGATCCAAGGGGTAGCGAAAGACTACCACTTCCTGGCGATTCAGCTCCTTGAAAGGTTTGACGGTGTATAAACTTTGATTACCCAAACCTAATTCCGTTTCTTTATACCCGAGTTCATTGACGATCAGATACTGGCCATCTTCGAAGTTGGGTTCCATAGAAGCGCCCTGGACGAAGAAAGGCTGGAACAAAAAAATCCTGATCGGTACGATTATGACAAAAGCCAGGACGATGATTTTAATTATCTCCAAAATGAAGCTCCCTACTCCATAGTATCGTTCCATATTTTCTTTTTGACTCGGCTGAGGTAAATTTTCTTTGTCCATAGGATCTAAAGTTATTAATCTCCTGTTATTTTATCAGTAATTTGGCTGTTTGGCAATAGTTATTTGCGGCTCAATTCAGCCATAATTGACTAACGGACCTTATGACAGTATCATCTAATTACAAGATACCCGGGTAATCTTCATTTAATACCTTGCTGAGCGATCGTTTATGACAAAGAGAACCATCTTCAATTGCATACTTCTTCTCCTGGCCATAATACTCATTTCAGGAATCGCTTATGGCTCTTTTTTTATCTTCAAAGTTTACTGGCTGGGAAATAAAATAACCGTAATTCCCAAAAATAATCAAAGTATCCTGGGAACACTTGAGTCTATGACCGGAAAAAAAGATCTGAACCTCCGCGGCATAGATCAGGACAGGATAAACATCCTTATGCTAGGCGTGGCCGGAAAAGGAAAGCCGGGGCAAAATCTGACCGATACGATTATGATAGCCAGCATCAATCCCAAGACAAACCAAGTAGCGCTGTTGTCCATCCCTCGCGATTTGTATGTTACCATTCCCGGAAATAACGCCGCTATGAAAATAAATGCCGTTTATCAATACGGGCTTAACAGCACCAATAATGATGAACAAAAAGCATCTCAGATGCTCAAAAGCGCTATCAATAATATAACCGGGCTTGATATTAATTATTATATCGTTCTCAATTTTGACGGCTTTACCCGTGTCGTGGATACGATAGGCGGAGTGAACATCACCAGCGCCCGCGACATCCACGACGCCAGATATCCCGGTCCCAATTATTCCTATGAAACTTTCGATCTTTCGGCCGGCTTCCATCATCTGGATGGCGCGACCGCTCTGCAATACGCCCGGGAACGTCACGACGATCCGGAGGGTGATTTCGGACGGGCCAAGCGCCAACAAGATATTCTTCAGGCTACCAAAAGCAAAGTATTTTCAGCGGACACGATGCTTAATGTTTTCAAAGTGAACGATATTTTTAACGCTTTGGGAGACAACATCAGGACTGATATAACTCCGGCTGATTTTGAAAGTTTTTGGGAGCTCATCAAGGATGCAGACACCAATAATATCAATAACGTAGTGGTAGACGCCTGGAACAAAGACAGCCTGCTTAAAGTTTCCCACCTCTCCACCAGCTCCGGAATGGCTTTCATTCTGCTTCCCCGGGTAGGCAATTGGAGCGAAGTCCAGGATCTGGCTCAGAATATGTTCGATCTCAATGTTTTAAAAAGAAGAAAAGACGAGATCGCTAACGAAAATGCTACCGTAACTATCATTAATAAAAGCGGCTACGCTCCACTCACCCAAAAGATCCAAAAGCTCCTCAGCGATAATTTCGATTATAAAAATGTCATCATTTTGAATGATCCAGCCAAGACCCAGGAAGACAATACTAGCGTCTATGATCTGACCAGCGGCACGAAACCTTTCACTCTTGATGAGCTGATCAAAAAACTGCCGGCCAAAGCCGCCGATAACCTCAGCGATCCGTATCAAAAGATTATCCAGAATACCACTCCTGATCTGGTAGTAGTTTTAGGACACGATATAGTGGATAAATATAATATGGCGGAAGATTCGTTTGACGTCTATAATAAAGCCAGTGACACGAACGACTATACGGAATTTTTAAATAAATAAATTTATGAAATTAATAATTGGCTTGGGCAATCCCGGCAAACAATATGAAAATACCCGCCACAATGCCGGGTTTATGATGGTGGATAAAATCAAAGAAAATTATAATTTTCCCGATTTTGAGTTTAATAAAAAATTCGATGCAAATGTGTCCGTAGGGAACGCAAATTTGCGTTCCACTGATGAGAAAATAATCCTAGCAAAACCTCAGACTTTTATGAATAATTCCGGTAATTCTGTCCGCGCTATTTTGGATTTTTATAAACTGACGCCTAAAGATATCATCGTTATCCACGACGACATCGATCTAACACTCGGGAAATATAAAATCACGGACGACTCCGGTTCCGCCGGCCACAATGGCGTACAAGATATTATTGATAAAATAGACACCAAAGATTTCAAGCGAATCAGAATCGGTATAGCAAATGAGAATCTGCGTTCCGTCATCGACCCTGCCGATTTCGTTTTGCAAAAATTTTCGGAAGAAGAATTAGAAATAATTGAAAATATTTCGGGAGAAATTATTGAAGAAATTGGAAAATTGTTGTAGAATTATTTTATAATATATTATCAGATGTAGAGACGCCCGACCCGGGCGTCTTTTTATGTTTATTTTTTAATTTATAATTTTGAGACGCCCCATTGGGGCGTCTCTACAAAAAAATTACCAAAACAAAAACCGCATCGAGAACATAAAAGCTCTCGATACGGTTTAACGAAAATTAATGACCCTACAACATCATGGGTCACTTGCAGTCTTCAACGGTGACGATCCAATTCCCGCTATACCAAATGGTTTGGCAACTGCCTTCGCGTATCGGGACAGCACCTCTGATTCCCTCAAAAGGTACTACTCGACCATCTTTGAATCGTACTACCGTATATTGACCCGAATTTGAAGTGTAAAATTCCACCTTTTTAACAACTCCTGTGAACTTTCCATCGGCTTCGCTAGGCGCAGCCTTGGCCTGGATCCCAAACACCATAACAGACAGCAATAAAATTACGAAAAGAACCAGTGTCTTTTTCATCCTTACCTCCCCACATGAGTTCATAGCATTATGGTATAAACAGTCCCTTTCACGGTTCCGCCCGTAAGAGTCGCATCATTTCTATGAAATATCATAGAATAATACATTTTACCTACTCGCAAACTAAGGAGGGAGTTTGCTTTGGAACTTACGTCCGGAACCGTAAAAAGCACTGTTATAAACAAGTGGCTTATATAAGCCACTATTAGAAACTCAATTTCTTACGTACGATATGGAAGTATAGCAGATTATTCGCCGCCTGTCAACAGGACGAACAGCATTATTTATAAAAAGTAAGGACAGGTTTAAAACCTGTCCTTATAAAATTGTTAATATGTTTTCTGTTTTACAATCCAACTTTCGCCTTATTCACATTTTGCTCATCCAACGTCTTGGCAAAATAAGTAGTGCCGGAATTGGGATCGGACAAAAAATATACATAATCAGATGCTTTGGGATAAATAGCCGCCTCAATCGCTTCAAGACTTGGATTATCGATCGGCGCGGGCGGCAGGCCCTTGTTCAGATAGGTATTAAAGGGAGAACTGATTCTAGTTTCTGCATAACTATGCTGCCCCTTATTATCACTCAAAGCATAAGTCAGCGTGGCATCGCTCTGAAGGGGCATATCTGCCTCTATCCTCTTCCAAAAAATTCCACTGACCACCTCCCTGTCTTCCTGGCTTTTCACTTCTGCTTCCACGATACTGGCCATAATAATGATTTCGCGAATATCTTTATTCTGACTCTGGATATCGGCCGTCATTTGCATATCCATTTTTTCTTCGAAATTATCAAGCATTTTGCTGACAATATCTTCGGCGCTGGCGTCTTGTTTGAAAAAGTAAGTGTCCGGAAAAAGATAGCCTTCAAGATTGGTGATTGCCGGATCTTTCAGAAAACTATATTTATCCCGGAAATTATCCGGCGAGTTCACCAGCTTCAGAAAACCGTCCCCATCCAGATTATTTTCCTTGAGGCGCGCGGCCATATCTTTCGAGCCCCAGCCTTCCGGAAAAGTGATCTTCGAAAAACTTTGCTGCTCGTTGGTTATCTCTTCGGCAATTTCGGCAATAGTCATATTTCCGGAAAGCTCATATTCTCCCGGCATAATCTTGTTGAGAACGTTATGCGTCCTGACGTAATAATAGAAATAATATTTGCCCGATATCAGCCCCTGATCTTCCAGCCTTGAGGCAATTTGGGCATTGCCTTCGCCTTTTTGTATCTCAAATTTTACAATTTGTTTATTTTCCCCGTGGGAATAATAGACTTCATAGCGGAAATAAAAAAGACCCGCAACTATAAGCAGGATTATGAAAAAAATTGATATGAAAACTTTTCTCATCATTATCCTTCGATTAATGGTACAAAACTAAAACCGGCATATTCTTCTTTGTAGAAATCATTTTCTCCTCTTTTTTCCATATACCAGATGCTGTTTCTCACCGGAATGACCATCTTGCCCCCGACTTTGAGCTGCTCTTTCAAGGGATTAGGCACACAATCGGCCGAAGCGCTGACCAGGATGCGGTCATAAGGAGCGTTTTTCTCAAAACCTTTCGTGCCATCCGCCACATAAAATTGAGCGATACCATCCTTCACGTATCCGTATTTGTCCGCGTTTTTTTCTCCCATTTTTTTGAGTTCTTCTTTGCGATCGATGGCCGTTATCCGTCCGTTTTGCCCTGCGACGTATGACATCAAAGCTGTCGTCCAGCCGGATCCGCTGCCGACATCAAGAATATTCTGATCGCGCCGGGGATCCAGGAGTTCCAACATAAAAGCCACCGTCAGTGGCTGGGAAATTGTTTGTCCGTAACCGATAGGAAGAGCGATGTTGGCTTCCGATTCTTTTTCAAATTCGTGAGGAACAAATTCAATACGACTGATTTCAGAAAAAGCATCGATAATTAAATCAGTCTTGAGATATCCTTGCCTGATTAGTTCGTTGACCAGCTTACTCATGATTTATGATTTAGAGTCCTATCACTTGCACGATTATATCACGCGCTCTGGCTCCGTCCGTTTCCACAAAAAACACGCTTTGCTTTTCCGTGAGCATCATATGCCCTTTTTCAATCGGCACTGTTTCGCTCACTCCCAGAAGCAAAACCTTACAGTGGGAATGCCCGTTGCTTCTGCCGTCGGAAGCTTTATCACGGTTGAGTTCGAAAAGATCGTGGGAATAACGGTCAGAAATCGGCACCAGTCTATAAAGCGTTCTCATAAAATCCTGGATGAGCATCGTTTCATTATGATTGATAGCTATCGAGGCGCTGGTGTGCGGAGAATAAATGAGCACCTGGCCTTCTCTCACTCCCGATTTTTCTATCACTTCGCTCACCTTGGCGGTTATGTCTATAAATTCCATCTGGCTCGAACTTTTTATTTCTATTTTTTGTTTAAAAATTTTCATGTGTGTTAATACAAATTATTTGAACACATTAGCCACGGCCTTCACGACCCGTTTGTCCAATGCCTCTGGTATTATTTTACCACTCGTCGGCTTTTTTATCAAACCGGCAATTGCGCGAGCGGCGGCAATTTTGTGAATATCGGTAATCTTTTTCACACCACTGTCTAATACTCCTCTGAATATCCCCGGAAAGACCAGAACGTTGTTCAATTGATTGGGAAAATCCGATCGGCCGGTCGCGATGACCCTGGATCCGCCGGCTTTGGCACGTTCAGGCATAATTTCCGGAACAGGATTGGCCATAGCGAAAACGATGGCGTCTTTATTCATATTTCTGATATCCTCTTCGGTCAAAATATTGGGTGCGCTGACCCCGATAAAAACATCGGCGTCTTTGAGAGCCTCCCGCACACCGCCTTTTAATTTTTGGCGATTGGTGACTTTGGCTAGTTTTTTCTTGGCATCATTGAGATTGTCCCGGCCATCATAAATTATGCCGGAGCTATCGATCATAATTATATTTTTAGCGCCATATCGGAGAAGCAGTTTAGCGGTAGCAATTCCGGCCGCTCCTACTCCAGAAATGATGATTTTTATGTCTTTTATATCTTTTTTCACCACTTTCAAGGCGTTGATTAGCCCCGCCAAAACTATTATAGCCGTTCCGTGCTGATCGTCGTGAAAAATTGGAATGTCCAATTCTTTTTTCAGCCGCTCCTCAATCTCAAAACACCTGGGCGCAGAAATATCTTCGATATTAATTCCACCAAAAGTCGGCGCCAAATTTTTTATGGTTTTTATAATTTCTTCCGTATCCTGAGTCGCAAGAACGATGGGAATAGCGTCTACTCCGCCCAGTTCCTTGAGGAGCAGGGCTTTCCCTTCCATCACTGGAAGCGCCGCTTCCGGACCGATGTTGCCCAGACCCAAAACAGCACTACCGTCTGAGATAATGGCCACTGTATTTTTTTTGATAGTATATTCAAACGCCAGTTTTTTATTCTTGGCGATAGCTTTCGACACTTCCGCCACTCCGGGCGTATACAAAATAGCCAGGTTTTTCCTGGTTAATTTTAATTTACTCTTGATTTCAATCTTCCCGCCGAGTTTCTTGGAAAGCTGGATCGATGGATGTAATGCTTGACTTTTCATAGGTTTAGATGTACAATGTTAGATTATTGGATAGGGTGCTATGAATATTCGCACTTGATGATGGCCGATACGTACTCGACACAGAGTGCCAATATACTTACTAATGCACAGCCTCTGATTCCCAACCGGGAGTCGGGGGTTTTCTTTTTTTGTCCGCTTTTTGGACATCCGATGTCCAAATCATTCAATTATATAATTTTCCAACTTTTTAAGATCTTCTTTTCTTTCAACAATGCCCTTTACAAATTTTTCCGCAAATTCCTTGTACTCTTTTTTATTTTTAAATTGCCCTAAAATTACATTTTTATTGTGGCATAATTCTATTTCACAATCATTTGTATATTCTTCCCAACTCGACTTGGACACTTCGTGTCCAAGTCCGGACAGAATATTGCAATTACGGCCATGAATCCTGTTATTCAAATTTATATATACACTCAGATGCAATAAATATTCATTACTGCTTATATGCTTTGATTGAAATACTCCTTGAAATAAGACGCCACTTCTCTTATATTTGTGGTTAAAATACTTTGTATAGCCATTACCCAGCCTATGCATAAACTTTTCAACTCCTTTATCAGCTAATTGCTCCAAAATAAAATGGTAGTGATTTAGACTGGTTGAATAGCAAACAAAATTGACCAACTTGGACACTTCGTGTCCAAGTGTTTTTTCCTTTCTAAAGGAGTTTTCATATATGCTTCCGATCGGATTTCGTGTATTAAACTGCTGGATACTCTGAAAAAATCTTGCCAGATCATCTTTGTTTTGAAATATATTCCTTTTTTCTACTCCCCTGTTATAAACATGATAAAATTCACCTGTTGTGAATGGAATCTTGCGCATTTTTATTCATTTGGACACTTCGTGTCCAAGCGGTTTTTATTTTAATTTCAACATTTTATACACACTCGACGCCGCAACGGCTCCTTCGGCGCAGGCGGTGATGACTTGGCGGAATTTGTTGGAACCGGTGGTGATATCGCCGGCGGCGAAAATGCCGGGGATGCTGGTGGCCATATCGGGACTAACGACAATATAATTTTGCTCGTCCATCGCCAGCCCAATTTTATTGCAAAGGGCAATTCCCGGATCAGAACCCACTTCCACAAAAACTCCGTCTACGTCCAAATATGTCTTGTCGTCTTTGGCCTTGTCCAAAATTATTTTTTCCACTTTCTTTTCTCCTTTTATTTCGATAACATTGGTTCCGCTCACCAATTCAATTTTTGGATTAGCGTTGAGCTTGTCGATCCAGATCGGCTCAGCCGTCATCCTGTCACGCCTAAAAATGACATAGACTTTGGAAGCAAAGCCAGCCAGTTCCATAGCCGTCACGGCGGCGCTGTTGGCTCCGCCAATGACCGAGACTACTTTATTTTTGAAAAATAAGGCGTCGCAAGTGGCGCAATAAGAAACGCCTTTGCCAGTGAATTCTTTTTCTCCGGGAATATTTATCTTCCGGTATTCCGCGCCCATCGCCAGAATGACAAAGCGGGTCTTGTAACTCTTGGTCGAAGTTTCCAGCACAAACAGGTCTTCTTCTTTTTTTATGGCAGAAACTGATTCGCTGTTCAGTTTGATCCCGAAATTTTCGATTTGTTCTACCAGCTTAGCGATAAAATCCTTGCCAGAGATGGAAACGAAGCCTGGAAAATTTTCCAGTTTTCCTATTTCCGCCATCTGCCCGCCAGGAGCTGTGCCGAAAATCAGATGATCAAGCTTGTAGCGCGAAGCATAGATAGATGCAGTAAGACCGGCCGGTCCGGCACCGATTATTATAAGATCGTATACGTTTTCCATATTTTTAAATTTTTTCCAGTTCCCCTTTCAATGTTTCTTTGGATTGTAAACCGATAAATTCTTTCACTTCCTTTCCGCCTTTGAACACTTTGAGCGTAGGAATGGACATTATGCCAAGTTTTTCCGCTATCGCTTCGTTTTTTTCCACATCAAGCTTGCCTATCTTGATCTTATCGCCCATTTCCTTGGCCAATTCTTCGACAATCGGTCCCATCACCTGGCACGGCCCGCACCAAGGCGCCCAAAAGTCAACGAGAACGGGTTTGTCGCTTTTGAGGACTTCTTGTTCAAAATTTTGATCGGTAAATTCAATTGTCATATTGAATAATTTAGTTGATTAATGTCAAATTTCCAATGTCAAATGTCAAATCAAATCCAAAGCTCAAATTTCAAAAATTTTTGACATTAGGATTTTGAGCTTGATTGGAAATTTGTCATTTGTCATTTGGATTTTTTGTTATCACTATCCTCCAAATCTTCTCTGCCTTTTCGCGTATTCTTCCAGCGCCTCTTCGTATTTTTCATCGGTAAAATCAGGAAAAAGTTCCGGTGAAAAATAGTACTGGGCGTCAGCGATATCCCACATCATAAATCCGGTGCTGTTGTGCGGTTCTCCGCCCGTACGGACAAGATAGTCGACCGGAGGGAGATTTTTGGTCATCAGATTTTCTTTGATGAGTTCCGGTGTTATTTTTATTCCTTTTCCGTATTTGTCGTGGATATCCTGGATGGCCAGCATCATCTCGTCATTGCCACTGTAGGCCAAAAGAAAATTAAGCATTCTTTTTTTATAATGCTTCGTCTTTTCTATTGCTTCGTAAATAATACTCTTTAGTGATCCGGGAAATTGCTCTTCCCAACGGCCGATAAAATTGACCTGCACCTCGTTTTCATGGATTTCGCTGCCTTCCAAAAGTCTTTTGAAATATTTTTTATAAATTTCCAAAAGCGCTCTTTTTTCCTCCATCGGGCGTTTGGTCAGATTATCCACGGACGATCCCCAAATAGTAAGGCATTGGATGCCATACTTGAGGGAAAAATTGATCAGGTTTTCGAAATTTTTGGCTCCCACCTCGTGCCCTTCCCAAGGATTAAGTCCCCGGCTTCTGGCCCAACGGCGATTGCCATCGGGAATAATTGCCACGTGATAAGGCACGGGATTTTGTGCTTTTTCCATAGATAAATTTTAACTTAACATAAGCTTTTTAGCAATAACAAAACTAGACCTCTCTTTTTATCATATATTGGGCAAGGCCTATCATAAATTCCTTGGCTTCTTTATTTTTGAAATTAATTTTTTCAACGGCGGTTATCGACTCGCTCACGAAATTTTCCGCTAAATTTTGTGAATATTCCAAAGATCCGGATTCTATGATGGCCGTTCTGAATTCTTCCAGCTCCCTGATAGCCAGATCAGCTTTGCCTAAATATTTTTTTATGATTCCTTTTTGTTTCCTGTTTCCCAGTTCTAACGCTTTCACTACCAAAAGGGTCTGTTTTCCTTCTGTGACATCAGAACCGACCGGTTTCCCTATCTTTTTCTCTTTGCCAAATATTCCCAGGATGTCATCTCTTATCTGGAAAGCTTTTCCGAGAGGCATAGAATATTGGGAAAAACTCCTGAGCATCTTGGCATCATCTACTCCGGCCAGCACCGCTCCCAGATGCAGCGGTCCCTCAAAACTATAGCTTGATGTCTTTCCTTCATACATTCTCAGGACGTCTTTTTCGCTGGCGTTGCCCTGGATTTCCAGAACGACATCCAGCATTTCCCCGGGAACTATCGTATAGACGATCAGCTGCAGCTTATCTAGAGCTTTCACTATGATTTCCGAAGAAAAGGGACAATTGAAAAGAATCTCATTGGCCATAGCCGCTGACATATCGCCGGCCAGCATAGCCATGGAGTTTCCGAAGTGCTCGCTGTCTTTGTTCCCCACCCAGCGCTTGCCGATTTTTTTGTATCTTTCGTGGATCGTCGGTACGCCGTGCCGCCTTTCATCCTTATCGATAATATCATCGTGAATGAGAAGAAAGGTATGGGTGAGTTCTATACTCATTGAAGCTTCTATTATCTTTTTTTCGTCCTGGCCGCCGGCCGCGAGATAGGCATAATAAACCATAGCCGGTCGTATTCTTTTTCCGGCGGACATCGTAAAATCGGCTATCATTCTGACAGCCTCTTTAGCCAACGGATCGGACTTTTGTATCTGTCTGATCTTATGCTGAAAATGTTTTTTCAGGGAAACATCCACCCGCTTCTTATAATTTTTCAGCAATTCTGTCGCTTCCATATTTTTATATTTTACTCTTTAACTCTTAGCTTAACGGTATGTAGCCTCAAGGGGAATCGAACCCCTGTTACCAGGATGAGAACCTGGCGTCCTAGCCGCTAGACGATGAGGCCTAACTATTAAGTACTCTACCAATTTTATTATAAATTGCCAAGAAAGACAATTGAATGGAAGATGTTTTTTGGTTTGTATAAAAGATAGCGGGTCGGAAAACCGCCTATTTTTTTCAGAATAAGCATCCGGCTATGAATAAACCATATTCTCTGAGGGCCCTTGGGAGCCAGTTTCAGATTTTGGGAAAATTTCACTTTTCAAAGCTTAATAAGGAAATATTTCGCTTTTTCAGGCTGTTTACTGCCAATCCTTTTTTGCTCGCCGCTGCCATAATCCAAAATCCTTATGCCAAGACTAAAAATCTTCGGGATATAGAAAAAAAGCTGGGACCGGAAATCGCTGATGCCATAAAAACTTTAAACAAGCTGCACGATCTTGATCCTCTGTTTTTGCGCCATCCGGATCGATTCCGGGAAGTGATCATTCTTTATCTCGTAAATTATTGTTGCATCTTTAATCAGCCGGCGTCAATCAGAGATAAGCGCGTCCGAGACAAGCGCAAGATCATCTACGCTTCCAAATTGCTCAAAAAGATCGACATTACCCAACTACATATCTTGCTGGAAGATAATTTTTTTTCTATCTTATATCCTGAAATATATCTAAGTTATCTGAATTTGCTCAAATTTACCAGAAGAAAATATATCCATCGCCAAAGGGAAATAAACGCCGACTTCAGAAAACTGCTCCAGGAGAACGGAATCCGCGCCAAAATTCAGGCCAGGTTCAAATCTATTTCCAGCATCCATCAAAAAATTATGAAAAAAAATCTGCTTTTTTCGCAGGTGCTGGATGTCATCGGCCTCCGAATAATTGTCGAACAGGAAGAGGAATGTTATCAATCGATGGTATTGGTTCTTAAAACTAACGCCGTTCTTCTGAGCAAGATCAAGGATTATATCGCCGTTCCCAAAGAAAATGGGTATCAAAGCATCCATCTGACCATTATGTATGAAGATCACCCGGTGGAAATCCAGATAAGGACGCGGGAGATGCACCAGAAAGCCCAATACGGAGCAGCCAGCCATTTGAATTATAAAAAGTCAAAATAAAAAAAGAAAAAGGGCACAGCTTCGCTGAAGCTATGCCCTTAAAGGAAGGGTGTCCCATGTGTGTGAAATACAGATCTTTTCTTTCGTTTCGTTCAGTTGCCTGACCAAAAAGTTGCTTCCCCCCAAAAAAAAACCATTCACCCCGGTCCTCCTGTTTCGCCATTTCGCCGTGGATGTCTCGAGAGAGACTGGCGAAAATGGCAGATTGTTCATTTTCACTTTTAATTAGTCGTTCTTCCGTCCATGGGGGGCTCCTTTTGATTTTCTGGGATACCATAGGAGCATTCGCTCCCTTAGTAGTTGATAGGGACAGCTATTGATCCTTCCTTTTTAAACAACTACCTGCTGATGTGCTTGACTTGAACTTTGAACTGCATCCTACTGAGCTCCTGAGACTGAAATTAGCAACTCATTAGCAACCCTCCTTGCGCTTGAGTTTGAGCTTGGATTTGTTAACCTCACGCTTCTCTCGCCTCTATACTACCGCATTGCATACTATTGCATACTCCCCTTGCTACACTTGGGCAGCCAATATTATTTCAAAAAAATTAATTATTTATTTTTAATATCTTAATTTTCCGATGAGGCTTTCTTTTGCTGCCAGGCCAGTTTGAACAAATTTACCATCATATTGGCCAGAGTCTTATTTTCTATGACCATCCCTCCGGCTTTCCCTTTATAATCAATCATAAAAATTTTATCGCCGTATATATTCATACCGCCCTCAAAAGGAAATTGGTCATAAGGCAGGTATATATATTCGCGCAGGTACGATCCGCCTTCATTTTCATAGCCCTGCTGCCTAGTTTTGGAATTATAAATGACCTGCATCCTGATTTTTTTTGCCAGTCTTTTGGTGGTACTCATAGATACTTTGTCCGGCAGGTTGGTAGCATAAAAATGATCGTAAGGAAGAAAAGTATAAAGAACATCACCTTCATTCAAAGAATCGACAAAGTCACTCTGCACTGCTCTAAGTCCCTCTATTCCTTCGAAATATTTTATCTTGGGTTTATCGACTTTAGCATTGGTGATGGATTGAAGTTCTGGCATTTTCTCTTTCAGAATATCAATTTTATCTTTCACGGTACGCTCCTGGTCTTTTAGATATTCCAAAAGGCGTTCGGGAGATTCGGCTGTAAAAAATGTCTTTTTTCCTTCATTGTAAGTGGACATCAGCCCCATTTCCGTGAGGCTGTCGATCACCACATATGTGGTCGCTCGGTTGACGCCGGCTTTTTGAGAGATAATTTGGACGGTGGCCGGTCCCAACTCCAAAGAGGCTAAATACACTTTAGCTTCTTTTTCAGAAAGGCCGAGTCTGGCAATATCATTTTCCAGCATAAATTTTGTTTGATAATAAAAGAAAAAGGAGAATGTTCTTCCTACTCCCTATTTTATGATAATTGTGAAAATGTGTCAATATGCCCCAACACTGTTCTCTGTTAATTTAATACGCATATAACTGATGAAATAATTATTACTGCTTGATAAGATATGCTTTGTTGTTTATAATCAACAGAATACGACGGGCGGAAAATCTTCATATGAAGGAAAAAACCATTTTTATTATTCGGCGTTTCTTGCTATAATATATACAACATAGAAGAATATGTCCAAAAAGCGACCGGACAAAAAAATAATTCTTCTTGAACCAAGCTTCAAGGACATTTTGGTTTGCCGAGACAAAGCATCAAGGCCCTACATAGAAGTTTTCGTGCAAGAACCAGAAAACGTTTCCCAGCAAGGACTGGGGATCTTGTTTGGAATTCTGGAAATTAGTGACAGCAGTGAAGACTCTTCCTACGTAGTCAATTATCTTATCTCCATAATCAAGAAGGAATATTTTTTCAGCACCAAAAGAGGGCCTATCGAAAGTTTCGAGGCGGCTCTCCACAAAGCTAATTTGGCTTTAGCCCAACTGGCTGAACACGGCCAGGTCAGTTGGATCGGAAAACTGAATGCGGTTGCAGCCGTAATCGAAAAAAATAATATCCATCTGGCTGCTACCGGCACGGCTTCCGCTTTTCTAGTACGCGGGAAAAGCCTGAGTAATGTCAGCGAGGGCCAGGAGTCCGGAGAAGACGTCAATCCGCTTAAGACTTTTCAGGAAGTGGTCAGCGGAAGACTGGACGACAAGGACAAGATTATCCTGACTACCGACAGCCTGTTTAATATTTTTTCCCTGGAGGAGATGAAAAGAAGCGCCATAAAGTTTTCTCGCGTTGAATTCACGCAATTCCTCCACACTGCCCTCGTCAATGAGCTGGAAAAAGCTGCCGTCCTGGTGATCGATATGAAAGAAAAGGAGGAAGAGGAAGAACCGGAAGAAGAGCGCGCGCGAGTCCAAAAGATCAATGCCTTCAGCCAGCAGGCTTTCTCCAAAAAGTCCCACCCTCAGGATACTGCACCGGCCCAGGAAGAAAGAAAAGAGTTGATCGCTGAACTGAAAAAAGAACTGGAAAAAAGCCAAGGGGGGTTTATTGACGAAAAAACCGGCCATATATACATAAAAGACGACGAGTATGCCGCGGGAGAACCTGCCGCCAGGGAAAATTACATCAAAAATTTCTATCAGAAAGTTTCCAGTTCCGGCAGTAGCCTGGCTCACAGCGTCAAGGAAAAAACTAAAGCGAAGATTTCTTCCGTTTCCATCCCCAGAGCTAAACTAAAGGTGGATTTACTGAAAAAAAAGCCGGCGGTTGCCAAAGAAGAAATTGCTGTCACTGAAAAGATACCGAAAAAAAGTTTCCGGGAAATATTATCTCCCATCGGATATAAAATAAAAAATATTTTTTCTTCTTCGGTTTTTCATACCAAAAGTTTTTTCTCAGACAGAATATTTCCTCTGTTCGGCCGTATGGCCGTAGCCACAAAAAGCGCCACTGTCCGATTTTTTTCCTGGTTACAATTTAAATATCAGACGTATCAAATAAAATATCAGGAATATCAGAGCAAAAAAATGGCCGGGAAAAAAGCAAAAATAGAAGATACCTCTCTTCCGAAAATGGACTACATTTCGAGACCGGAATCCATGAGCCCTACCAGAGAGGAAAAAAGGCAATGGTTCCAGCAACTTTCCGGCCAGGCTAATGTTTCCGAAAACCTGGCGCCTATTGCTATCGCTCCCAAAACTATCGACATCGAACCTACCAACTCACCTATTGATGAAAGCGCTACGGCAAGGATCATTCCAAGCTTTTCCCGATTGAAAAACATTTCAGCACGACTGAGCGGCAAGAAGAAAATTTTGGCTTTTTCCGTCGTCCTGATATTGATCATCGGCCCGTATTTCATCCTGAAAGCCACAAATAGAATAGGGTCGGAGCCGCAAAAAGAAGCGGCAGTCATTGCTCCTCCCCAGGAAATAGTACCGCTGGCCAGTGACAAAAATGTTACAAGAGTGGATAAATTAGACTCGGTTTTTTCCGGAGAAGGTATCATCAAAACCCTAAACGTTAACGGAAAGATCTGGTCCGTGGGAGAAAAGACTCTCGCTATTCCGGAAGAAAATAATTCCTACGATATATCTCCCGATTTTCAAAACCCCGATCTGGCCTTTGAGATGGACGATCTTAATCTGATTTTTCTGGTCAAAAATGACCACATCACGGCTTTCAGTGTCAGCGCCAGAAAATGGCAGGATAATAATATCGATTTTCCCGCCGATTCAACGTTATCCGCGAGCCATGCTTATCTGACCTATGCTTATTTTCTCGATACTAAAAACAATCAAATCTATCGTTATCCGCGCGCAAACGGGGGTTTTGGAGACAAAATCAATTGGCTGAAAGACACACTGGATCTTTCGACAGCGAAAGATATGGCTGTAAACGATAATATTTACGTGACGGACGGGAAAAATATTTCCAAATTTTATCACGGAAAAAAACAGGATTTTACTTTAGGCTCTACGGCTACTCCGATTGAAATTGAAAAAATTTATACCCAGCCAGACAGCCAGAATTTATACATTCTGGATAAAACCAATTCGCGTGTCATAAAATTGGATGCTTCCGGCAATATCCAGGCGCAATATTATAATCCGGAAATCGCCAGCGCCACTGATTTTACGGTTGATGAAGGAAATAATATGGTTTATGTTTCGAGTGAAAACGGAATCAGTAGTTTCGCAATGAATCAATAACGTACTTTTAAAAGGAGAAAAGAGTCATGTGCGAAGAGAAAATAAACTACTTTTCAGGCTACAACAGCGTGGCATATTATACTTACCACATACTAAAAGATTTGCAGGAAAATCGGGGCAAACCTCTTCCGCAGGAGTTGGAATATTTATTGAGCTACCCGACAGAATTCCTGCGAGAGGCTCTCTACGCCACTTCCTGGATACCTCGTCTGCCCTGTCTGGAAGGATATGAATCCCACACCAGCAAAGACTTTTCTGATCTGGTAGATCTCATGAACCTGGTCAATGAGTGTCTGGGTTTAACCTCTCCTCATAGCGAATCCTGGAGAAAAAGATTCGTATCTCAAGTAGAAGATTACTTGAAAACCATGGATAAAATATCCAAAGAAATTCCTGACATTGACCCGGAGAGATTCAGGCCTCTAATGGCTTTTTGGGGAAATATGCACAAAATGACCCAATACCAATAAATGAAAGCCTGCTTGATGCAGCTCACAAAAATACCCCCGCGTAACCACGCCGGGGTTTTATTTCATAATCAGTAAAATTAGGAATATCAGTGGTTCAGATAGTTTTCATCTTCGTCCTTTCCATTATTTCCCTGTTGACTATATTTTTGTCCCGTCCGAATTTTAGCCTGGAAAGTTCCTTGAGCGCGTTGGCCACTTCCTGATCGCCTTTGGTCGGCGGATAAGTGGACATATTAAAAGGCTTGGTGAGCACATCATTAATCAGAATTCTGGCAAACCCTTGCCGATTATCGACATTGACTAAATCCTGACGCTTAAATGTTGGCTCGAATTGTTTTTCCATAAATTCGCCGTCTTCAGCGCCCACCCGGAAGACCATCATTGATCCGACATTACCGAAAACGGCTTTGGAAATTTCCTCTTTCAGCTGGCCAATGAATTGGTGGGCCAGAATGAGGCATAATTTATATTTTCTGGCTTCGGAAAGAATCTGAGCGATGGAATTAGTAGTAAAATTTTGGAACTCATCGATATACAGATAGAAATCCACCCGCTTATCCTCGTCAATGTCCACTCGAGCCAACGCGTTCATAAGAAGTTTCCCGACCATAATCATTCCTAAAAGCCTCGCGTTTATTTCGCCTATTTTTCCTTTGGCCAATTTGATAAGCAGAATTTTTTTATTATCCATTATATCCCGAAAGTTAATCGTACTTTTCTGCTGGGCGATAATTGGGCGCATCATATCGTTGGAAATGAAGGTGGTAAGTTTTGAGGTGATGTAGGGCACCATATTAGCGAGAGACGCCTCCCCTCCCGCTTTTTCCGCTTCCTTGGTCCAGAAATCCACCACCACCGGATTTTGGCATTTGGAAATTTTCATCGCCCGGAATTCTTCGTCAGCCAGGACTTTGGGAATTTCCATAAGAGTCGAACCGGAATCAGGATCTTCCATCACCAGAAGCATGGCGTTTCTCATATATTGCTCAAACATCGGACCGCCGGTCGCTTTGAGATCGTACAATTGATCAAAAATGCCGATCATTTCGTTGATCACAAAACCTTTTTGTTCCGGATGCGCCGGATCATACTCCATCATATTGAGACCAAACGGCCTTTCGATATCCGACGGATCAAAAACAAGGACATCTTCCGCTCTTTCTTTGGGAATAGCCGTCAAAATATCCTCGATCGCATCTCCATGCGGATCTATAAAGCAAAAACCCTTTCCGTTTCTGGCATCCTGTTTGGCCATTTCCTGAAGAAAAGTCGATTTTCCCGTACCGGTTTGTCCAATGGTGTATAAATGACGCCTTCTGTCTTTCTCCGACATCCTGATTGGTGTTTTTTCTCCCCGATATTCATTGTAACCGAGAACAATGGTATCCGGCCCTTCCGCAGGAATATCAAGCGGTGGTGGAGCAGCGTTAGATTTCAACCATTTGATCTTCGGCGCCTCGGTGACAGAAATCGGCAGATGAAAAATGCTGGCAATTTCTTCGTTATTGAGGATAATCGCCTCTTCTGGTTTGAAGTTTCGAAAAATAAAATTATAAGCGGTATCCTTCTTGTTTACCCGCCTGCTTATCTTGAAACAATTGATATTGCCGTTTTCGTATTGCGAAAAAGAATTTTCCAGCTGCGCCAGGATCATCTGAGCCCGTTCCTGGGTAGCGGCCGAAGCCAGAAGACGGATATTGACTTTGAATCCGGTTTTGCTAGCTTTGTTTTCGATACTTTTTACCAAATCCTGTTCTTCCGGAGTCAGTTGCACCGGCTTGGGATCATTGGGATCATTATTGTTTTTGGGCGCGCTCATCGCTCCGGTCAGAACCGAGCCCATTTCTTTTCCGGCCTTGCCCAGAAATGACCGGTCGGCATCTTTCAATCTTTTTCCTTGTTGCATCTCGTGGGCGATTTGTCTGCCCCTGACTCTCCATTCGGTTCCAGCCGGCTTCAAAATCAACTGGATAGCCGCTCCTTCGTTCACTGTTTCCAATTTGGAAAGAGCGGTGGTGATGGCATTTAAGGGGTCCACTTCCATATTTTCATAAGTTCTCACCGGCAAAGTATACCTGTTTTTAAGCTTGATTGTGGAAGCGTAAGTATAGGAGCCGGGGGAAAATATATTGTAGTCCTGGGCATGCTCCAAAACTGCGTTAGAAAAAAAACTGTGAATCTGTTTTTCTACGCTTTCCCTGAATTTCTTTGGGACAGCCATATAAAAAATAATTTCTTCGCTCTTGGAGCTGTTGGCAATTTCGAAAGAGATGCAGGGAGAACCGTATAGAAGTCTATCCACGAGTCCCCTGGTGTCTTTTATTGATGAAAGGGACATCAAAAGCTGTTCCATAGCGCCGATCTCTTCCTTCCAGGCTTCCTGGGTTTTTTTATTGTCTCCGTCGTCTTTTCTGTCGGGCTTGGAAACTCTGATAAGCTCCAGATCCAGATTCATCGACTGATTAATCTCCGCTCGAAATCCAAGAAAACTCAAAACCACCATCCCGGCACCGCTAAAAAGAGTGGCTGTGCCGGAAAGAATTATGAGAGGCAAAAGAAGTGAGTTGAAATCCATATAAAATTATATTTCCTTTATCAGTCCTTTTTTCATCAAAGCATCGTGAAGCTCGTCTCCTAAAAGCCGGTCGTGGAATTCGTCCAGAGTATAGTTATCTTCCATATGCCTGGCCACTTTCACCGCGTGCGGAACGCCTTTGGCTTCGGCTAAACTTACCAGATTGGTGATTTTCGACTCGGCGTCCTTTCCTTCGTTAACATTTATAGCGTCGCTCGCAACCTCTTCGTCTTTGGGCACTGTCGGCAGAGTGGCAGGAATTTTGGCCATGATTTTGGAATAAGCAGTTTCTTTTTCGGCCGCTCCCTCCTTTTGCTCCGCGGCTTGTTCTTTGGCCGGGATAGCTTCTGTTTTATTACTTTCGACCGAATTCGCAATTTCTGAAGAATTTTTTTCTCCTCCTAAAAATTTTTCCTTGGTGTCCAAGTCACTTTCATTGATCGGTTCCAAAGCCATATTATTTCAATTTAAATTGATTAGGCAGCTTCTTTTTTCATTTCCTCCTTGAAATCGTCCACGATTTTTTTCACCATCTCCTCATAACCAGCAATTTTTTCCCTGAGAAACGCTTCCATCTCTTCCGGAGTGGCTTCCCGGTCGATCATTTTTTCGTATTCTTCCTGATCGGCCGGAGCCAATTTATCCATCGTCTCCACAAAAATTCGCTGCAAAACTACCTCAGTCATCTTGACGAGGAGCTGATCCTGCTTCTCTTGGGACAAATCGTTAAGTCCCAGTTCGTCAATTATGCTTTGAGGCATTGGATTAGAAGGATCAGGAGTTAAGTTTTGATCTTGATCGGTCATAAAATTTTATAATTTATTTAATTAAGCTGCTGCATCAAAAATATCTTCTCCTTTTTTGTTGCTTCTAACAATCTCCAAGGTAACGCGCTTCACCCAGGCATCGAGAGTCTCGTTTTCTTTGGGCTCAACTCTGGTTCCATATTCTTCCAGAAAGTATGCAGCATTTTTTTTGTTAGATCGCTTTTTTAAAAATGTGGCAGCATCTTCGGTTTTAAGTTCGTCAAAAGATTTTTCATTCTTACCCCTTACAATCTCTTTTACTTTATCCCATATGTTTTTCAAAGAAATATTAGTATCTCTATCATTTTTAGCTCCCAGGGCTTCATAGTAAGCTTGTGCATTTTTTGAAAAGTCAGCTGCAAGTTGACTACTTTCTTTCTTGGTTTTCTCCCTTCTATTCTTTCTTACTTCTTTTATTGCAAGTCCTCCGGCAATCGTAGGAGCCGCCACACCACCAGCGCCAAAAGCAACGCCTGTCATAGCAGCCTTGGCAATCTTTTCCGTGTCAGTTCCGCTTGGCACGTTAGCCAAATTTTCTGCTATTTTTGCACCTCCAGGGTTTATTTCAGGAGCTTTGTTTATTACTGCCTCTGCCGATCCCTTGACTGTTCCAGTTATATTGTTCGCTATTTTTTCACTAATATCAAGGGAAGAATTGCCAGCACTGAATTTTACTTCAGCATTGGCCGGAATCAACATATCGGGCCCTGGTTTCATTCCGGGATGAGCATCGGCAAAATTCTTGACATAAAGCTTCGTCAGAGCCAAAGTTGTTTTGTGAACATCATCAACTTCAATCTTCTTCTCAGCTATCTGATCCAAAAGATGTTTTTCTACTATTGCCGATAGCGGCGTAGGTTTGGTTACGGCGATTGTGTCCGGATTAATGTTTTTTATATTTTCCGCCCATTGAGCTAGCGCACCAGTCATTTTTCCGCCTTGCGGCATATTTTCCACTGCCGCGTGAGCGCCGTGAGACGCTCCATCGCCATGATGCTGCAAACTGTCTATGGTTTTGACCGGATTGGGATGATGATTTATTCCGTGTTCAGCTATCCTGCCCGCCGTGCCGGCTGATTTTATCTGCTCCGGATTAGCCAGAGAAAAATGTTTTCCGCCCTGAGGCGCTTTTTCGATCCAGCCCATTTTGTTATCTCCTGCGACACTCATTATTTTGGAACCATCAGGGCTAAGCTTCATATGAGTTCCTTCGTGAACCAGGCCGAACGGTCCTTTTGCCAAATGATGTTTCGTAGCAAAAGTATTAGCCATTATATGAGCTGTCCTTCCTGCTTCCACTTTATCCATTCCGTGGGCTGTTAAATTTTTTATCAGCGTTCCTTCCATACTGCTTCCTTTCTTCACTTCCAGATCTACAAATTTAGGTTTTTCTACACTCATTCCTCCTTTTCCTAAATGATGATGTCCTTTCACGCCGTGTTCTATGCCGCCACTAGCCTTGAGAGTACTGATTTCTGCTCGCGCCCCTCCGCCACCTTTTGGTTCATGATGGACTGCTCCACCACGCAATTTATTGATAACTTCTTCTGCACCAGGACGCTTCACTCCCGGTTCAATTGGCCCGACTGCTTTTCCGCCTTTCATATGTTCCAATATCGAATTTTTACCTTGCAGACCTTTTGCAACTTCGACTGGATTGGGACGATGCACACCGTGTTCGACCACTTTGTTGGCCGCCCCGCCGCCATGAATTCCGCCTTCATACCCAAAAAATGCGGCTGCTTTTCCAAAACCCGATTTAATAGCAGCATTAGCTCCTGTTTTTTCTCCTCCCCATCGAAGAATATATCCCGCTGCTCCAGAACCGATAAATGTAGCTACGGCCGCACCGCCAGCCTTTCTCCATCTAGCATTGTTTTGTTCTCTTTTAAGATGTTGTTGGAATTTATCTCCTTCAGCTTCCAATTTTGCCATGAGCATATTCAATTTCTCCTCCGGGCTCTTTCCCATCTCTGTTTCCTGGATCATCTTTTCTCTTTCACCGGCTAATCTTTCGCCCTCTTTTCTTCTGTATCTCGCTTCCAGACCGCCTGCTACACCCGCACCGGCCACTACGCCACCTACCACCCGATTAGCTAAAACGGCTATTCCCACACCAGATAATCCCAGAGCAACACTGAAGGCCATTTTTTTCTTCCAGTCTAATTTTCTATGCCAATTAATAAATTTAGAAGCTCCTTCCATAATTTTCCCTGGAGCTTTGCCATATTTTTCTTCGACCGATTTCGCCCGAGCGCCGGTTCTGGCGGCAAATAAATTCATCAGCTCATTTTCTTGAAAATCTTTCGCCAGCTCACCCATTTGTTTTTTAAATTCATCCGGTGGCAAGTTTTTGCCTTGTATCTCATCGGCACGATATTTGAAGAGTTCATTTTTAGCGATCTTGTATTGATTAAATTCCCACAGAGTATCTTGCAAATTTCCCGGAGTTGTTTCTTTGAGCCTCAAAACTCGTCTCAGTTTTTGCCAAGTATTGTTTGTTTCATAGTCTTTCCTGGCAAAATCTCTTCTGGCATTTTCTACCAAAGCTTCGAGATGAACTCTTTCCATATCAACTTTTTCTTCACCACCTTTTTTTTCTAATTCCTTCTTACCAGGAGTTTCATACAATCTATTCACCACTTTTTCCCATCTCGATAGAGGTTCGTGAATAAGAAGAGCAATCGCTTGTTCCTTAGAATAACCGTTTTTTTCAAGATAATTGATGGTATCAATTCCATTGCGTATTAATTTTGGATAGTCAGCATAGCCTTCACTAATCGCTTGCTCTGCCACTTTCAGGTCATCACCTCTATCTCCTCTTCCATTGATCCATTCCCTTATTTTTTCTCCGTTATCCTTTCCATGATCATAAAAGCCACCTTGCTCTTTCGGCTTTGTTAGCGTTTGAAAGGTATCGTCTGGCTGTCTTCCTTCAATAAAGTACGCCAAAATTTCATTTTTCCACGACTCTTCTGCGGGTTGACTAAAGTTACGGAAAAGCCTCTTATACGCCAACTTCTTTTCCTCGTCTGACTTAGCTCCCTGAATTTTTTCTAAAGCATTATGATATTCAGCAGTCCCTTTAAACAGCGTATAGACAGAGTGCTGTTCTTCATGATCATGAACTTTTTTCCACTGAGATTCGTAATGAGCATTGTTTGAATTCTTTCCTAATAAGCTGGAGTTTTCTGCAATAATGGCGCCCTCCAGCCCAGAAATCTTTGAACCAGCTAATGAAACTCCGCCAGTCATACCAGCTAATTTTATATCGCCCTGACTTAATTCGCGGTTTTGTAAAGCATAAAAATTATAAATCCGCGCATAATCTTCTGCGTTATCACATTTAAAATATATAGAAGCTGGATCTTCTACCATTTCGATTTTTCCTACTGGCTCTTTCCCAAAAAGAGTTTTGTATAATTCTTTATCGTTTGGATACTGAGCACGCACTTCTTTTATCTTGGCATGACGTGCATGGTATTTTTCTAAAACTTCTTTGGCAATCGCTTTCTGTTTCTCGTTTATACCAAATTTTTCTCCTGACTTGACCGTTAAATTATATAATTCATCAACGGAAGCGTTTGGATTAGCTCGAATAGTATTAATTACATCTTCTTGCACTTTTGACAATCCCTCTTTTTGTTCAGTCAGTTTCTCTTTAATTTCTTTCAGTCTCGCCGCTCGTTCATTCTTGGGCAGATTGCGTAAATTTTTCAACTCTTCTTCTGGATCAAACTCGTTTGGTTTTACTTCTTTTTTTCCTGTTTTCCCCATCCAGTCTTTTTCGACTCCTTCTTTGTTTATCCGGTCGCCCATTTCATATTCAGATGCTTCATCGATTTGTTCTTGAGACATCGGCATAGTTTCTCTGCCTTTATCCCTTTTCATTCGATCACCCATTTCATTTTCTGCCGACTCATCAATATCTTTTTGAGACATAGGCATAGTTTCTCTTTCTTTCCGATTTCTGCTTCCCATTTCCAACTCAGCCGCCTCATCTATTTCTTCCTGAGACATCTTTGATTTTGAAGAATCCGAAACTTCCGGAGCTGGTTCCGGTTTTTCAGAGGTTTCGGTCCCGGCAGCTGGTGCCGGAGTTATTTCTTTTTTAACCACTCTTTTTCTGGGAGCCTTTTTATCAGGTTCAGCTTCTTCTTCCTCCTTTGTCTTTACAACCTTTTCCGGTTTTTCCGGACTACGATATTTTTTCACAAACTCAGTTGTTGTCTTTTCCTCCAGATCGTATTGTTTTTCCAAAAATGATTTCATCGATTCTCCCTGTTTGGCCGCTGCTTCCTCGCGTTTCTTTTTTTCCGCCGCCAGTTTTTTCTTTTCAATCTCCAATTCTTTTTTTGTTTTCTTTTTTGGAATACTTTCAAACGTAGCCATAAATTTTGACTATTAATAAATATGCTTTTTGTTTTCAACTAAATTATACAACAAAACAGCAATATCTCCTACCTGGAAAAATTTAAAAAGTGTGGATAAAATCTTTTTCGAATAATTCGGATAATAATGTGGCGGGTTATCCACCGTCAACTTATGTATTCAAAAAGTTTGTGGTATAATTCAATTACTGGGATTTGTACATTCGCCTGCAGGCGGGTATGAATTCGCCCGCCTCGCTTCGACAAGCGGTCTCCGCGAGTCGAGGCGGGTAGTTCGTAAAGACAAAAATGATAACAAAAAGAAAAACATACATCCTTCTGTTTTTGATTTTAGCGCTCGGTTTATTTTTGCGTACCTGGAATATCAATAATACTCCACCCGGAGTTTATCCAGACGAAGCGGTCAACGGAATCGATGCGATGAACGCCCTTCACTACGGCAACTGGCAATGGTTCTATGAATCAAATAACGGGCGAGAAGGACTGATGATGAATCTGATCGCCGTTTCTTTCCATTTTTTGGGGGTAACTATTTTCGCTCTAAAACTTCCTAATATAATTTTTGGAACCCTGACCGTCCTCGGTGTTTTTCTTTTGGGAAAAGAATTATTTAATAGCAATCGCGTGGGTCTTATCTCTGCTTTTTTGGTGGCCACCGCTTTTTGGTCTCTCAATTTCAGCCGGATGGCTTTCCGGGCCAATATGCTGCCGCTCGTCCTGGCCTTTTCTTTTTATTTCTTGTGGAAAGGCGTCCGGACTAAAAAATATTGGCCGTTCGTCTGGGGCGGCGCGTTCTTTGGTCTAGGCCTCCATACTTATATCGCTTTCCGCATTGCGCCATTGATATTAGTGGTCATTCTTGTAACTTTTATGATCAACCGGCGGGGATTTTTGAAAGAATACTGGAAACAAATTCTGCTTTTTGTTCTTTTTACCACCATCGTCGCCGCACCCATGCTTTATACTTTCTACAAACACCCGGAATATATCCAATCAAGAACCAGCCAGATTTCCGTTCTCAATCCTGATGTCAACCAGGGCCATCTTTTCAAGGCTCTGTTCAAAACGGTAGGGCTGAGCATCATCAAATACAGCATCTGGGGCGATCAGAATTGGCGGCAAAATTATCCTCCTTACGCCATTCTTGATCCCATCGCCGGCATAGCTTTTGTTTTTGGTTTTGTTTATATCGTATTGAAATTTATCCATCTCTGGTCTTTGCGGCTCTATAAAGGAGAGCGGCACCATCGCCTGGAAACCTACACTTTCCTCCTGGCCTGGTTTTTCATTATGTGTATTCCGGAATTTATGGCTTATGAAGGAAATCCCCACGCTTTGCGGTCCATCGGCACGTTGCCCGTCGTTTTTATCATTTCCGCTCTGACTTTTGAATATTTTTTCAGAAAGTCCGAACAATATACCCCGCTTTTTAAAAAAGTGGTCAATTCCCTCCTTATTCTTATGGTGGTAGTTATCGGAGTATTTAATTCCGTAAAATATCTCGTTGTCTGGGCCAATAAACCAGAGGCGGCTGTGGCATTCGAAAAAAATGATATGGATATTTCCGATCACGTCAAAACGCTACCGGCCGACAGGGAGGCAGATATCGTCGTCCAATCTATGCAGCGCGTTCCCATCCAGCTGTTCAATTGGGAAAGGCCGAACACTAATTACTATTATCCGGGCGAGATAGACCAGATCGATCCCCAGACCAAAAATTTTGAAATAATAATCCTTGATCACGATGATGACATCATCAATACCCTTGAAACAAAGTTTCCTAATTTGAAATACGAAGAAGAAAAGGATAGGTTTGGGTTGAGTTATTATATTCTTAAATAATTTACAACTAAAAATGTATGACTTCTTTTCTCGAAAAACGCTATAAACTAATAATAGCCATAATCCTTACCTTTATGGCTGTTGTTTCCGTCCTCAATGCCTGGTGGGACGGAGCGATTTTTGATGAGGATGCCCACATTCCGGCCGGGTATTCGTACGTGAAATTCCATGATATGCGGCTCAATCCCGAACATCCGCCGCTCATCAAGGATTTGGCCGGCCTTTTTATCCTGCCGACCAATCCGAAAATGGATATTACCAAGAGTTATTGGACGACCGATATCAACGGCCAATGGGATGCCGGCCACGATCTTCTTTGGCAGCAGGGTAATAACGCCAATTTGATAATTTTTCTCGGACGACTGCCGGTAGTGATAATTTCTCTCATTTTCGGCTGGTTCATTTTCAAATGGGTAAAAGAGATGGCTGGAACTATCGCCGGACTGTTTGCTCTGACTATTTTTGCTTTTGATCCCAATATTTTGGGGCACGATCACTTTGTCACTACCGATCTGGGCATCGCCGCCTTTATGACTTTTTCTTTTTATTATTTCCTCCGCTTCATCAAAGACCCGACGTGGAAAAATGTGGCCATTGGCGGAATATTTTTGGGTCTGGAACAATTAACTAAATTTTCTTCCATCACTCTTTTTCCTATTTTCGGTCTGGTGCTTTTGGTTTATCCGTTAGTCAAAAATAGTGCCTTGGGCACGGAGAATAATTGGAAATATAAATTCAGAAGTCTTGGGGAATATTTATGGAAAGGGATTATCGCTTTTGTCATTTCTCTCGTTGTGGTTTGGGGAGTATATGCCGTCAATATTTATAAGATGCCTCAACAAAAATTGGCTGATACTATAGAATACTATTTCGCTCACGATGATGCCGGCGCCAGCGCCCGAATAACAAACAAAGTGGCGATGACGCTCAACAAAACGGCCGTTACCCGTCCGCTATCGGAATATTTTTTGGGAATAGCGATGGTCTTCAAAAGAGTTGACGGCGGAAACGGCGCCTACTTTATGGAGCAAGTCAGCGGCAAAGCTTTCCGCGCCTATTTCCCCACCGTATTCGCCCTGAAGGAACCGATTCCCACACTGGCGCTGATGTTCCTGGCCCTTTTGATAGCCATAGGCGGCACTATAAAAGCTTGGGCGCGAAATTTCCGCTGGTCATACTTATCGGTCTACATCAGGGAAAATATAGTCAGCCTGTCGATGCTTGGCTTTATCATTCTTTACGCTTATGTCAGCATCACCGGCAATCTGAATATCGGCTTCCGGCATCTGTTCCCTATCCTACCGTTCGCTTTTATCCTCACCGCCAAAGCCATTGCCGGTTTTATGAAAAAAATGGAAAAGCACAGCCTGGTCATCTGGGGATCGGCGATTACGCTTCTCGTGATATTCTTGATTTCCGAAACTGCTGCCGCTTATCCGGCCTATATGTCCTACTTCAACGAAATAGCCGGCGGACCAAAAAATGGATACCGTTATGTCACCGATTCCAACGCCGACTGGGGACAGGATATCAAAAGATTGCAAGTATTTTTGACGGCTCATCCCGAGATGAATCCGATAAGAGTCAACTATTTCGGCGGAGCGGATGTCAAATATTATCTGGGCAACCGCTACATCGACTGGTGGGATTCCCGCCGCCCCATTGATCCGGGCTGGTACGCTATTTCCACGAATTACCTGATGGGCAGCATCTATGACACGACCAAACCAGACAATGAATCTTACCGGTGGATCAGAGACAACAACATCCAACCGCTCTATCAGGTAGGAACATCGATATTCATATATCATCTGACCAAGCAAGACGCGGATTTGATAAACCAGTAGGAAAGACCAAAAATAAAAAGCGATACTATATCGCTTTTTATAATTTTAAATCACGCTCCCTATCCTTTCTTCTTATCGTCTTTCTTCGTATCTTTATTATCCGGAGCAGTATTATTCTGGTTATCCGGCTGTGTTTGAGCTTGGTCGCCGCTTCCGTTCTGCTGGGTTCCGTCCTTGAATTTATAAAACACTTTGTTATCCGATCTGAGATCGATATATTCCAAATTCGGGCGATCGTCTTTTCCGATCTTGGTAGCCAGCACCGTCTTTAATGTTTCTATCTGTTTATCAAGATTCAGATTGCCATCGAAATATATCATCCAACCGTCTGTAGTCTTTATCCTGATATCATAAGACATCCGGTTAGGAGTTTCGCTGGTTCTGTCCAGATCTATATCTAATTCATCGTTTAATTTGCTTCTGGCACTCATAAAAAAATTCAAAAGATCTTGATCTATCGCGGTATCATTAAGATTTATTTTTGCGTTACTGTCATCCTGGAAGATAGGCCACGCGTCATTTTGGAAATCCGAAGAATCCTGATTTATTTCCTCGAATGCCTGACCGCTATCGTCCACGATATAATAATGGTTGTCGCTGGAAAATATCAGGGTGGGCTTTCTCTCCGTAATATTGACGACCAAAGTAGAGGGAAATTTTCTTGTTACAGAAACTTCTTCTATCTTTTTGAAATCACTAGTCAGCTGGCTTTGGATCTTATTTGGTCTTACGAGAAACAGGTTATTTTTATTTATTATCTTTGCATATTTCCCGTCAAGATCAGCCCTGACTTCATTGGTGATGTCTTGTTGGGAGATATTTTGCGTGCCGTTGATATAAATATTGTTCACGGCCGTCAGATTAGAAAAAAAGAGGACGTATATGATGACGAAGAAAAAAGAAACCAGCGCCAGATAATAAATTACCTTGCCGATGGCGTTTTTATTTATCCTGCTGCCGGATCTGGTTTTTATTTTTCTTTTTGTTATCATAAAAAACTAAAATTCTAACATCAAATTTTCCATAATTAGCCGGGGGTTGGAATTGGTTTCTTTTAATATTCTGATACTTTCACCGGTCTTCTCGGCCACCCTCAGCGCCTTTTCCTGGGAAATATTAAGCGCATAATCCGGGCTCAAGATGGATTCCCGGAGCATCACCAGCCACCAGTTTAATTTGTCGATCATACCGACAGCATTTTTGCTGATATTTTCCGCCAAAATAAATCTTTCCGTTATATTCTGAGAAAACAGATTCTTGAACTCCTGGAAACTTTCCTGCCTTTCGCGAAGAGCTGTCTTGTCTTCCGAGAGCATCCTGGCCAGTCCCGGCCGTCCCAAAGACCAAAAAATAATTTCCTCTCTGTATTGATTATTATCTAAAATTTTATCCAGTTCGTCAGAAGAAACCGGATTGAATTTCTTGGTCTGGCAACGGGAAATGATGGTAGGCAAAAGTTTTTCCTTGTTTTGGGCTATCAGGATCAAGATTACTCCGTTGGCCGGTTCTTCCAATGTCTTGAGAAGAGCGTTCTGGGCTGAAGTATTCAAATAATCAGCGTCGTCGATAATAGCTATCTTGAATTTACTTTCTGTCGCCGTCATTATCAGTTTTTTCTGAAGTTCCCTGACATCTTCCACTGAAATGGCTTTTTTCTTGATAACGCCGTTCTTTTCCTCGATCTCCGGACGAAGAATGATAAGATTGGGATTTATAACGCTCGTAGTCCCCAACAATTTTTCCGCCCAACCGAGAGCAACGGTGAATTTTCCCACGTGTTCGGAACCAGCGAATAAATAAGCATGGCTAAAATTGCCTTTTTCCAGGGCTTTGTCTAATTGATTTACTATTTTTTGGTGACCGATTATGTCCACTTCGTTAATTTTTAATTTGAAATTTGAAATTTTAATTCAAATCTTAATTTTAAATTTTAAATTGAATCATTTAAAATTGATTTCAAATTATAAATTTAAAATTTTAAATTGTTTCGCTTATGTATTCTTCTAATTCTCTCACAAATCGCTCTTTATTAAATTCCCCCGCTCTCGCCATAATAAATTCCCTATCATATCTTCCCTCATTCTCCTCAAACTTTCTCACCCCGCCGATAATACTTTCCGGCCTAGCTTCATCGAAAAATTCTCCGGTCTGGCCTTCGATCACCGTTTCTTTTACTCCACCGCATCTTATAGCCAGCACCGGCAAACCCCAGCTCATCGCTTCCACCGGCGCTATGCCGAAATCATCCACTCCGGCGAAGATAAAAGCTCTGGCGCCGGCATATATTTTTCTCAGGTTCTCGTCCGACTGCCAGCCCAAGATTTTCACATTGCTACCGGCTTTTTTTTCCAAATATTTTTTCTGCTCCCCCTCGCCCACAATTTTCAACGGCAATTTCAACTTATTGAACGCTTCCACCACAACATCAATTTTTTTGTACGGCGAAAGTCTGGATACCACCAGAAAGTATTCCCCCCTCTTCCCTGATTCATAATTCCTGATTCCTGATTCCTGAGTTGCGGGCTTGCCCGCCGACTTGTCCGCTATAGCGTTAGCGATGGAGGAAGCTTCAGCGTAGGCGGGAGGATAAATCACCACGCTCTCTTTTTCATAATATTTTTTCACTCTCTCCTGGGTATATTTTGAATTGGAAATGATATAATCCGGGCGGTCAGCCGCCACTTTGTCCCATATCCGGATATAATTCAAAATTTTTCTGATAAAAAAATTAAGGATAAAACTTTTTTTCTGTTGGGCCAGATATTCTTCATTGTTATCCCAGACAAACCGCATCGGGCTGTGCAGATAAGCAATATGAATAGTATTGAGCCGGGTAATTATTCCTTTGGACCAGGCGCCGGAGCTGGAAAGAATCAGATCATAATCGCGAAGATCAAAAGTTTCCGGAGCCACCGGGAAAAAAGGCAACAGCCATTTATATCTCCGCCGCAAAAATCGCGGAAATTTTTGCAGAAAGGAAGTGCGAATTTTTTTCCCCTTGAATTTTCCGTGCAATTTTTCTTTGTCTAGTAGCAAAGTATAAATCGGCGCCTCCGGAAACATCTCGCACATCACTTCCAAAACCCTCTCCGCCCCACCGTATTGGGTGAGAAAGTCGTGGACAAGAGCAACTTTTAAATTTTTATATTTTTCCATCTTTAATTTTTAGCAATTGAGAAACCTTAAAACCACAGTCTCCCCAACTGAATCTTTTTATGTTTTCGTATCCTTTTTCAATTATATCATTTTTCAGCTCAGTATTGCTAATCAGGCTATAAACCGCTTCAGCAATGGATTGGGGACTTTTAGGATCGCAAAATATGGCCGCTTTGCCCGCTACTTCCGGCAAAGACGAGACATCGGAACACACCACCGGCACGCCCAAGCTTTGCGCTTCGAGAATTGGCAAGCCAAAGCCCTCGTAAAATGTCGGGAATAAGAATATGTCGGCATTGGATAGCAACTGCCACTTCGAAGATTCGTCGATATAACCGAGTTCAATAATTTTTAATTTTGAATTTTTAATTTTGAAATAATTTTTAATTTTTAATTTTATAATGTCATAACCGTAACCAGGACCACCAGCCAATACGAGCTGGTGCGGGATATTATATTTTTCTTTTAAAATTTTATAAGTTTCCAAAATACCTTCGATATTTTTACGCTTCTCTAATCTGCCAATAAAAAGTAAATACGGTTTGTAAATTGGCAATTGGTCATTGGAAATTGATTGGTAATTGGTAATTGGTAATTGGTAATTACTGTCATAGCCCTCATAAATTACTTCGATTTTATCTTTATCTATACCATATAAATTGATCAAATCATGCTTGGTGTTATTCGATACAGCTATGATAGTCTTCGCCCACTGGCACGACATTTTGATAGACCAGCGCATATACAGTCTTGCCCAAAAAGAATAACCTTCTGGAAAAATTTCAAATTCCAGTCCGTGAACTGTGACGACAGTATTTTTCGGATGGATTATGGGCACCACGTGTGCCGGAATAAACAAAACGTCCACCGGATGGAATAGTATTTCCAGCGACAAGCCTACCTGCGTCCATAATCTCGTGTAATTTATTATTTTAACTGTCCAATTATCTGGTAGCTCAAGATTAATTTTTTGGTTTTTCCGAACATACAAAAAAACTTCCTCATTTCGAAGTTCGCGACACAAATGTTTTATGACTTGATAAGAATACTCCTCGATACCGGTGCGCTGTTCAGAAAAAGCACGAGAAGCGTCAATACCGACTTTCACAATTATCAATTTACAATTATCAATTTACAATCAATTTACAATTTTTAAATTTCCAATTTTCAAACCAGTTCTTAATTGATAATTGATATTTGAAAATTCATTGTAAATTGATCATTGATAATTGTAAATTAGTTATTAATAAGACAGAACTTTATTTACTTAACATAATAGTGCGTTTATACACATCCAAATTATCTAAAGCTATTCCAATTCCTTTGATAACACAAAACAGCGCGTCATCGGCCACGTACGTGGGAACGCCGATAGTTTTGGTGATGAGCTGGTCAAGATTGCGTAGCAGCGCTCCGCCGCCGGAAAGCACCATCCCTTTGTCCATAATATCCGCCGCCAACTCCGGCGGAGTTTCCTGAAGCACTTTTTTGATAGCGTTGATAATTTCGCGCAGTTCGTCCTGCACCGCTTCCGTCACTTCGTTGGAGGAAATTTTTATGGTTTTTGGCAGTCCTCCAGTGAGATCGCGACCCCGAACATCCATATAATCTTCCTTAACCAGCGGCATTGCCGAGCCAATTTTTATTTTCACATCTTCCGCTGTCCGATCGCCGATAGCTAGACTATATTTGCGCTTGATATAATCAGCAATAGCCTGGTCAATTTTGTTGCCACCGACTCTGGCGGAAGTCGCCGCCACCACGCCGCCCAAAGATATCACCGCTACTTCCGAAGTGCCGCCACCGATATCGATGATCATATTGCCCGCCGCGCTGTTTATCGGAATGCCGGCCCCGATGGCCGCCAGCACCGGCTCGCGAACCACATAAGCCGCTTTGGCTCCGGCCCGGATGGCCGCGTCAATGACCGCCCTTCTTTCCGTCGAAGTCACTCCCACCGGAATAGAGATCATCACCTCCGGCCGGATAAGCCGGAACTTGCCGGAAACTTTATTGATGAAATATTTGAGCATCGCTTCCGTGATTTTGTAATCAGCGATCACGCCGTCTTTCATCGGCCGGCTGGCTTGGATGGTGTCTGGGGTTCTGCCCAACATTTCTTTGGCATCATTGCCCACCGCCAAAACTTTATTTTCCAAAATCGAAATAGCCACCACTGACGGTTCATTGGCGACAATTCCCTTGCCGGGAATAAAGACTAAAATATTGGCGGTACCTAAATCTATTCCGATTTTCTTTACAAACATAAAAATTTATTTAATCAATTCTAAATCTCCATTAATCACAACCGGCTTGACGGCTTCGATTTCAGCTTTGCAATATGACATTTCGGGGATGGAATTCAGCATAAATATTTTCTGATCAAGAACGTGAGCGAAACCGATTTCCATGAGAGTATTTCCACCAACATAATTTTCGATTCCATTTTTATCCAGATTCAGAACTAAAACGGCATCCGCTCCCTGCATGGCTCTCCAGAATTCCCGAATAGCATCCATATTATATTTCTGATGAATTTTTATTTTTTCGATTTCTTCATCGCTTTTACCGACCATTGATTTGTGTAAATCAGTGATAAAAGCATCGTGTCCCAACGCACAAAGCTTGTCGCGATACTCAACCATCTTGTCCGTAAATTGCATCGAACCGATTATTCCTATTTTCATGCCTTTATTCTTTTTATATCCGCTCCTAATTTCTTCAGTCTTTTTTCAATTTTTTCGTATCCCCTATCAACTTGGTAAATTTCATTTATAATCGTCTTGCCTTCGGCCAAAAGCGCGGCGATGATGAGAGTCACTCCGGCTCGGAGATCAAAGCTAGTGATTTCTTGTCCTTCTAGTTTTGTCGGCCCGGAGATAACTACCCGATGCGGATCCAGCACTTCGGCCTGGGCGCCCATTTTCTTGAGTTCGGAAATATAGTTAAAGCGGCTTTCGTAGAGCGAATCGTGAATGAGAGTTTTTCCTTCGGCTTGAGTAGCCAAAACGCCGAACGGCGCCTGGACATCGGACGGCACACCGGGATAAGTCCTGGTATCGATCTTAGAAACAGCAACCAATTTTTCCGCCGGGATAACTTCAATCGTATCTTTTTCAATTTTGAAATCTGCTCCGAATTCGCGCAGTTTTTCCAGCACCAGATCAAGATGGTCTTCGCGGACATTTTTAACGATTATCGGACTTCCGGTAGCTACGCCGAGGATGAGAAAAGTAGCTGCTTCGTTGGCGTCGGGAATTATTTTATGTTTGGCGCCGTGTAAATTTGCCGCACCGGTTATTTCCATATTATGCGTGCCCAGTCCTTTTATTTTCGCGCCCATCCTGACCAGAAATCTTCCCAAATCTTCCACGTGCGGTTCCGTGGCCGCCACGCGAAGAATTGTTTTGCCGGAAATGCCGGCCGCCAACATCATAACATTCTCCGTGGCCGTCACTGACAGCTCCCGCAAGACAACTTTGGTCGCTTTTCGCTCGGTGATATTGATAATATAATTTTTCTCATCTTGCGTGATATCCACTCCCATTTTGTAGAGAGCATCAAAATGAGTGCCCAACGGCCTTGCTCCAATGACGCATCCGCCGGGACGATGGAGGCTGAAATTATCAAATCTTGCCGCCAGCGATCCCAAAAGCAAAACCGAGGAGCGCAGCTGCCTCACTTTTTCCATATCCATTTTCGCGGGATCGATATTTTCGCATTTGATGCTCACCTTTCTTTTTCCAAGCCAACGGATCTCGGCACCCATACTTTCCAAAATTTCCAGCATTCTAAAAACATCCTCGATAAGAGGAATGTTACTCAGAACGCATTCTTCTTTTGTCAGCAGTGTAGCAGCCAAAATTGGAGTCGTAGCATTCTTCGAACCTCTGACCTCTATTTCCCCGCTTAACTTTTTGCCGCCGATTATTTCAAAATTTTCCATTATTTTAGGCAAAATTAGTGCTTATCAAGCCGTACTTAAATATATATTAAAATGCGGGTAAAATCAAATAAGCGATACTAATCTACAATTCGTATTATTCGTATCGCTACTGTCCCATTACCTGATCATAGTTATCCGCCCAATACAAAACTTTCTTGGCATAATTTTGGCAGATAGCCCGGCCGATGTTACTGCCACAATAATAGGCTGCGGCAGCATTTCTTTCACCGCCCTTAGAACCGGCTCCGCGGTTTTTGAGGTAAAGTGCCATCGCTGTCACCCCGTCCACCAGATTCCATGGATCCGGCGGATTGTGGCCAGTGGCCGAGGAAATCCGCGACTGGTATCCCTGCCAGGTCGATGGCATAAATTGGGCGATGCCCATGGCACCGCCGATGCCGTAGCTCAAAGGGCACGACACTTTCATTTTTCTATAATCATACCCCAGACTCTTGGTGATGTTTTTGAAAATCGCCAAATTAGAACTGCCCATCTTGCTTTTGTCACAGGTGCAACCGCCGGTAAATCTTCCCAAATCCGATTCCACTACCAATTCGCCCAGAATAAAATCCTTATCTACTCCGGTCGATTGACTAGCAATTTTGGCAGCTTTCTTAATGTCATCCGTACTGACGCTGGAACCGAGTAAGGATGACAACTCGCCCTGCAACTTACTGAGTTCGTCGTTCAATTGCGCAAGAGTGGCCTGAGCTTCGTTAATATCGGAGACTATCCCGCCTTGCGCTATTTTTTGTTGCTGCAGTAATTTCTCGTGCTGCGCTTTTTTATCATTGAGGTCGCTTTGCACACTTTGTGTTTCCTGGCTAGTCTGGTTGATATCATCAAGAGTAGCGACTATTTTATCCTTGAGGCCCATTACCTGATCAAAATTTTCAGAAACATCGCTAAAATTATCGCTGGCTAAGACAAACTCAGTCAAAGAATTTTGATCAGACACATAAGCTTCCTGCAAATAACCCTCGAGCGCAGCTTTGTTAAGTTCGGCTCTTTCGTTAAGATTATCCAATTCGCTTTGTTTTCTGGCGATATCCGCTTCGGATTGTTGGATCACAGTTGTGGTGGCGCTTACCTGGACGACATTTTTTTGAAGCGCTACTTTGGAAGTTTGCAGTTGCGCTTGGGTCTGCGCTTGTTGTTTCTGCAAAGTTTCCATCTTCTTTTGCAGAGCGCCTACCGTGTCGGCCGAAGCCGAATAATCGTACGGATACATATCGGCGCAAAGAAAAAACAGGACAACTATTGTTAATATGATTCTCTTATAATTCATAATACTGATCGGTGATTAGGTTATTGAATTTTCACGGAAACCATCCAGATAGTGGCGGCAATAGCTCCGCCGATAAAGGCTACGGCAAAAATTATCTTCCAATTTCTGATATGCCCTTTTTCGATAAAAACAAGGTTTCTTCCCCACCAGGAATGCACATCCTTGGTAAGTTCTTCCGCATCACGAGGTTTGAAATTATTATCTCCGGTCCGGCCTTGCTTGACCATCCCGACCACATCTACCAAGGTGACTACGCCCAGAAGATTCTTGTCTTCATTCGTCACCGGCAAAGTGTTGAATCTGGTTTTCTTGATAAACTCCAGCAGTTCCGACACTTCCGCATCGGGAGAAGCTGTCACCGGATCCGGAGTCATTATGTCCCTCGCTTCAAGGCTGAGCATTTTTTTAATTTTCTTTTTTTTCTCGCTAGGCAGTTCATCAACCACCTTATTTTCTTTGAGGAAGTTGATGTAAGACGGCAAAAACAAAATGTCCGAATCTCTGATGAAAAAATCATTTTCAGTGATGATTCCCACCACCTTGTCTTTTTCCACTACCGGCAGGCCGTGGAAACCATTTTTAAAAAGTATTTCTGCCACCTCCACTACCTTAGTTTCGGGAGTAACAAAAATAGCGTCCGCGGTCATAATGTCTTTTACGCGCATAGATGTGTGTATTTATTTTCTCCTATAATTATACTCCACATACGATATTCCAACAATAAAAGACGCTGCTTTGATAAGTTTATTTTTATTTAAGCCAAAAATAGGCCCGGGCTCAATCATTATTTTTTATTCCGGAATAAAAAAATCCCCCGCTTTGGGCAGGGGATTTTTTATGGAAAGTCGTTATTTCTTGGATTCTTTTTCAGTCTCCGCTCCTTCTTCGGCCGGAGCTTCTTCCTTTACTACTCCTTCCACTTTGGTGACGTCTTCTTCCACTTTTTCTTCCAAGCTGTCCAGTTCCGCTTCTGTTCGTGGAGGAGAAACCAACGCTACCACCGTTTCCGGATCGCTGTCGATCTTCACTTTCTCCGAAATATCAAGATCTTTGACGTGAATACGGTCTTCAAAATTTCTCAGTTTGGAAACATCCACCGTGATTTCCGATGGCAAATAGGCCGGCAAACATTTCACCGTGACATTGTCCATATTTTTCACCAGCACTCCGCCCAATTCCTTGACGGCCGGAGATTTTTCTTCGCCGATATAAACCAATTCCACGTCCGTTTCTATTTCTTCATCCATCCGCACCTGGAAAAAGTCTATATGTATAATATTGCCCTTAACCGGGTCTTCCTGAATATCATAGATGATGACATTGCGGCTCGCCTCGCTAGAGCTCCGGCGAAGCGGGCCGCTCTTCCCGTCGATTTCCAAACCTATCATCGTACTTTCTCCCGATTTGGCCAGCAGTCTTTTGAAGTCCAGATTATCGATCCACAGGTTCTGAGATTCAATTCCCCTGCCATAGATAACAGCCGGGATCAATCCTTCTTTTCTGCCTTTCTTAGTTTTACGGCCCAGGACATCTCTGGCTCTAGCCGCTAGTTTTACTTTGTCTGTCATTTTATTGCGCTCTACCTGCCCTGATAAATCGGGGCCTCTCAAGCGATTAAATATTTAAAAATCTATAAGTATCGATAATCTCATCGGAGCTGATAGCTCCGCTTTTTATTTTTTCCGCCACTTCTTCCTTATCCAGATCGGTAAGCACGCCTACGCCCACCAGTCCCTTTTGATTCTCTGACATCATCACCAGGGTCGATGTTTTGCATCGGGAACAGGTGATATGAAAGATAGTTTTGGCATTTTCTTTATAGACCAGGACTATTTTTTCGTCATTAAAAGTTTTGCCGCAAAAAGAACAGTTCGGCATAACTTCCTGGCCATAAGCTTTGTTTTCTCTCATATCTTTGGGATTATAGCAATTAGCTTTGATTTAGTCAACTTCCTTTCATCAATCCCGAATTTTATGCACCACGATGAGCGGATAAAATTCATAATAATTCTGATCGTCAAACCAGGCGCATTTGAAATGATAGAGGCGAAGGCCAAGAAGTCGGCTGAGCGCCAGAGCATAAAGCGTCAACTGTTCAATGGGTTTTTCTTTCTTGGCTCCGGGTTTAAAGTCCATAATATAAATCATACCGCCTCTCAGCTGGACCATATCAATATGTCCGGTTATCACTTCTCTGCCTTCCAGGTGAAGCGGCAAAGTAAAGCGTTCCTTATTTTGAAAATGATGGACATCTTTGGCTGTCAACAAAACCGGCACTTCTACAGCCACGGTAACGGAATCATTGATTAGCATAAACTCCTGAAGAGTTTCATGGCGCAGTTTGTTCTTGGCCACCGCTTGCAAAACGAACCGGGCGCTACTAATGGCGGAATTATCGGATTTGGCAGTCACTTTCACCTGGTCAACATTGAAAATATTTTTATGCTGGGAAGATCGAGTCTTCTTCTTGGCATTGGCCCGGAATATCTCGTGGGGACACCTATCAGAAACCCTTTCCAAAAACGGCACTAGGCTCTTAAAGCCGTGGTACTCTTTGTATTTACCAAGAATGATATCCAGTTTGGCTAAGTGGCATTTAAAATCATAAATTTGTCCGTGAAGAAGACGAGATCCGATCAGCATATTTCTGCGATCGTATTTTTTAGCAACCAATGGACGCATTTTGAGAAACAAGAGGTAACTTTTGAAATCATGAAGCCAGTTGGCAATGGTCTGGATACTCACTTTTATACCGTAACTGCCAAAGATCATTTCCGCCGTTTCTTCGAGAGAATAAAGGCGGTTATAGATAGTCAGGGCATCGAGAATCAATTTTAAGGGATATTTTCGATGCTTATTGATAAGCGGGGTAAACCGCCGATGGCAGCGCTTGCAAAGATAGAGCTGGACCACTTCGTATTTTTTCTTCCGGGTTCCTTTTTTAATGATATCGCTGCCAGCGCAAAAAGGGCAGGCATCAACCGGCTTGGTTTCAGCCAACGTTTGATGCGTAAAAGTTTTTTCCATAGGTCACGAAAATTAGATAAAAAAAGTGTCCAAGGACACGAATTATGGAGACTCGGGATTTAGACCACAAGTTTTGGATATTTTTCAAGATATCTCGGGCTTTTCAGACATGTCCTTATTAACAAGATAGCATTTTAATAAATATATGCAAGCAGGACTCGAATTTTTGTATCGTCACCTAGCCGAATAAGCAACCGTACTTTTCCGGCGTTCTCGATCTGGGCGCTCTCGGGGAAGCCCAAATAATGGTCTTTCCCAACAAGCGTAAAGAGGAAGACAATCATCCGGACGCCATCATCAGCCTGGTCGTCGAAGCTGATGGTGAGAAATAAAGGGCTTTCGAAACACGAAACGGACGGGTCAAAGCACCCTATGGGCTCTCAAGTTTCAAGCCAACGTGGATACGATTGAAAAATTAAACCCCAACCCGGAAAAGCGGGATGGGGTTTTTCATAGTTTTTCTCATATCTTTTATGATTGCATCTATCCAGTCGACATGAAATAAATAAACTTAAAGCGAACCAGTTAAAAATCAGGTATCGATTAAACAAGAGAGAATCTGGTTAGAGTTTATTTGAAATCAGAAGGGTGGCGGGAAAAGATGAATAGAGCATTTTTCTCATCTTTGTGCATCACAACCGAATATAAATTCGTCAATTTAGCCCTCGCTTTCTTCCTTATGCTTCTACTTTTCGTTCCATTTCTCCTCAATTTTCAAGATTCCCATAAAGATTTTTTTCCCTTTCAATTGAGTCTCCCAAAGTGTTTCGTACTACAAAATACCGGGGTACCGTGCCCGACATGTGGTCTCACCAGAAGTCTCATGGCCCTCTATCACGGTAACTGGCCCCTGTCCGTCGGATATCACCCTCACGGCTATGCCGTCGCCTTAGTTTTTCTAATTGAGTTTTTATTGCGTCCCATTCCCATGCTGGTGAAAGGGAAATGGGTGCCTTGGGCCGATATCATCCAGTTAATCGCGGTTGGCGTTTTGACAAGAGCATATCTCATTTCCTAAGGAAGATTACTGGGGCTTTTATTCAACCACCGAACTTATTGTTATCCAGGGAGAGGAAAGATGAGCGAAGAATTAAAAGATTCTGGCATAGTGACGGCTTTGTCCGTAGTTGGTCTCGTATTCGGGCTAATCGGCATGAATGGCTCTTTTATACCTTGCCTCGGGGTATTTGCACTCTATGTCGCCGTTCCCGCCGCCCTTGTGTCAGGCTTGGCGCTTGGGATTGCCTATTCCCAGAAAGCCAAAAGAACTTTTGCCATCGTTGCCTTGACTATTTCCCTGATCGGGGTGGTCATTGCCGGATGGCAGTTATCCACTATGGTGTCTATTGTAAAAAGTTCCCCGCAAAGTCTGGGGAAAATGCAGGCCGAAAACGAGTCTGCACAACAAGCAGATAAAGAATCTAATGTTGGTGATGGATGTGGTTGTGAAAACTTGGCTACCAACGTCTTAAGAGAACTGATATATAAGAAAAGACAAGGAATGATTCCAACGCCTACAATACCACTTCACAATAAAGGAAATATCACTAATGATGGACATCGAAACTACATAGCATCGATGCAAAAGCTGGAAAAAGAAGGATATTTGAATGTTCAATTCGAAAATAATGATAAAACATCATTCCAGATTACTCCAGCTTCAAAGATAATGCAATTACTGATATATAAACAAAACGAATCTCCGTCCATACCTCTAGGGAATATCGAAGTTCTACAAATTGTCGGTGCTAAACAGGAAGGCCAATTTGCTTGTACTGTTAAATACACATGGAAATTTACGCCTAACGAAATAGGAAAAATATTAGATTATGAAAACTCCCCATTTCTCAAAGGCGTTCAAAGTACAATGTTTATGTGTACCGATATACCTCCTCCCGCTTCCGGCATGGGACAATCCGCACCCGCCAGGCCAGCACCCCAAGCATCAAATAAGCCGTCTTCTCCACCGCCGGTCGATACCGAAGCGGACAAACGCCAGCAAAGAGCGGAGCGGAGCATTACGTCGATAGGCGAACTGGTGGCTCAGGGCAAGTATGCTGAAGCCGACGGAAAATTAAACGCACTATATAAAGAGTTCCCGGATTGGAACAAGATTGTCAGCAATGCCTATCTCACGCAAATGGGTGGATACCACTCGACTATAGACCGCCAGATGAATAGAGATAAATCTTCCGGCAATCCGCTTCTGGAGGGAATCGTTACCAGGAAATCGGAGCAAGCTGGTTCCGGAGCTTTTTGGGATTTTGAGCTACAGACATCGGACGGAGCCAAATACCCTTTCTCATGTAGTGCGGCCGAGCCTCCTCAATTTCAGCTGGAGGGCAAAATAATTAACCAACACGAAGGATACGAAAAGCTTAAGAACAAATACCAGGATGTTAAGGTGTATATCAAAGCGGACACATATGATTATTTCGTCGCCAAATGCAAAAACGAGATCTGTGACGAAATCTGCCCCACTGTCATAAATATGATGGCAACCTCTTCCACCGCCACCCCGGCCAGGCAACAGCCTCCGCCAGAGCGTACTGTCCAGGAAGCCAATACCAGAGTAAACTCGCCCATGAACAGCATTCCTGGAAGGTTTCCGGAAGCCTCGAAGAGACTTCTGACTCCCGGAGACCTCAGTAGACTCTCCAAAGCTGATTTAGGGATTATGCGGAACGAAATATTCGCAAGACACGGATACAAATTCAACACGGTTGCAATGAAAGAATATTTCGCGCGCCAGCCTTGGTACACACCGACCAGTTCCAATGTGGACAGCTTGCTTACGGCATTGGAACGCTCCAATATCCAGCTTATAAAGAAGTTTGAATGAGCCCGTTTGGGAAGTAAACGGAAATCCTGGTATTCTGATTTGTATCTTTAGTGGGCTGCTACAGATCTTAAAAATAGCAGCTCTCTGGCAGACTCATAAACTGCTGCAGTTTTTCGCCTGGATTTGCGGAAACTGAAACTGCGCAATACTTGGCATAAAATTAAACCCCAACCCGGAAAAGCGGGAAGGGATTTTATATTTCCTCGAAGTGATTGAGCGAGAAAAGGGATAGGGAAAACGAGATTCACCAGTCTTCCACACGTTACCGAACCACAACAGCCAACGATTTACTGGCGCTGTCTCAAAACCACGTCCACGGTTTCCACCAGGTAAATCCGCCAGATGGCGGAGACTGTTGGGGTTGAGAAGTTTGGGTTTGTTGGCTGGAGTTATCTGTATTGGAATTATTCGTGGTATTTCCGGATTGGTTATTTTCGCAGCCGAAAGTCAGCTCCTGCCCGATGGACAATTTGGAAGCGATAGCCGGATATTGGTCTTTGTTTCCGTCAATAATTTTCTGGTAAGCAGTGGCGTCGCCGTAGACTTTTTTGGCGATGGTCCACAAAGTATCTCCGGATTGGACGGAATAGGAACAAACATTGGGGGTGGAATTGCCACCGGAAACCGGCGCGGAAGATTGCGGAGCGCTGAGCGTGTTGCTACTGGGATTATCGCTGCCGGTATTGTTGCTGGTGCTATTGCCGGTATTATTATTGTCCCCGTTTTCCGGCGCGGGCTCCGGAGGAGAGAAGCTGTCCAGATCTATTTTTTTATCCGCTTCATCTCTACCCGTATCAGGGTTTTTGACAGTCACGCTTCTTTGATGATCGGTCTGGATAGCCAGGAGTTTCGTTAGACAGAAGTTGGCAGTAATTTTCTGGCTCGATTTTTTATCTACTGTTGATGCTTCCGTATTACCAATCTCTACTTCGGTATCGTTGGTAAAGTGTTTGCCTTTAATAGTCAGTTTTAGTTTTTCGGTGCAACTACTCTGAGCAGTATAGGGAGAGGCGCTCCAAGAATCTATTTTAGCCTTTTGGGATTCATCGGAGTTGCCATTATCGTTGTTGCTGCTGCTTTGAGAGCCTACCGAAAAAGAAATAAGATAATCGGTATCATTGGCGTTTTCCGATCCGTCCCGGCAGCGGACGTAGTAGGTGTAAGAATTACCGGAAGATAAATTATTGATAGTTTGAGAATGAGAATTACCACCGGTGATAGAGAAAGCGTCAGCCATATCATCATATTTTTTGGAAGCGGTGTCATAATGACAAGTGGCATTTTCATCGGTTTGGAGACTGATGGTAGCTTGGGTGGTTTTGGAGTCCAATTCTCCGATGGGAGAGCCGTCGGATCGGACGGGAGCAGTTGTGTCGGCTTTGGTCAGATTATCGACGCTCGCGGTTCCGGTGTTACCGACAGAGTCGGTGTCCTTGAGGTAGAGAATGAAAGTATCTTTTTCTTGAATATTGTTCCAGCCAGTAAGCTCGGAAAAACTGGTGACGGTGCTGGTACAATCATCCCAATGGGAATTGTCGAGACTGCATTGGGGAGAAGTCTTTTCGGAATCGGTGAAAGTGATGGTGTCATCGGCACTGACGGTATCGCCGGCTTTAGGGGAAGTGATGGACAGGGACGGCGGAGTGACATCGATATTAATGAGGTTAGCAGAAGCCAGCGTGGTTTTGTTTCCCAGAGCGTCTTCGGCGTAAAGACAGATATATTTCCCGTTGTTGGTTTGGGTGGTTTGGTTCATGGAATCGGCGTCTGATTTGGTGTAACTACTTGAATTATTAGAGCAGGTTCCGTCTGCGTCGTAATCCCAAAGCTTCACGGTAGCGTCTCCCCAGCTCGCAGTGATGGTGTCGCTTTGCACCGGACCGGCTTCGACGTCGTCGGTGAAGGAAA